>Ga0187833_10003504_pt1 | contig 15889 bp, 13 predicted proteins | sample ETNtaG_37_FD_167968 | JGI IMG/M metagenome (GOLD analysis project Ga0187833, IMG submission 167968) | Marine microbial and viral communities from oxygen minimum zone, Eastern Pacific Ocean - ETNP2014_SV_400_PacBio MetaG (Illumina Assembly) | ecosystem: Environmental > Aquatic > Marine > Hypoxic...
ATAATGTAGATTGTGGTCACGAATCTGAAGACAGTGTAGATGTTACATGGGATGCAGCGAGCCCAGAAGCCCCCAACGAGAAATATAATGTACGACATGCTACAAATTCTGTCATGAATCAGAATTTGGTAACCATCACTGGAGCAGTAGCTTGTGATAGTTCATCTAATTATACGTTTACTGTAGGCTCACTTAATAGTAGCACCACTTATTATTTTCAGGTTCAACAAGGTGGAAGTACACCCAGTGAATGGACTCCCGCACCACCCGTAAGCTGTACAACAACCGGAGGAGCACCAGATGCACCATCTACTCCAACTGTTTCCGCAAAAACTACAACTACAATAACTTTTACTTTCTCATCAACAGGTGCAACTTCGTATAATCTTTATTTTGGGACTAATAATCCTCCTACAAATGAAGATAATGGAACAAACCAAGCAGGAACAAGCAAACAATATACTGGTTTATCAAATGCTACTACATATCATTTTCGTGTTACAGCCACCAATTCCAGTGGAACTTCTGGATATAGTACCGTACAATCAACGACTACAAATACACTTGCAGGCGGAACGCCCGTACTCTCTTCAGTAACACCAATTTCCCAAACTGTTTCGTGGACAAATCCTACTGGAACTACTACTGCATTTTTGTATGGAGGCACTAGTGCAAGTCCTACTACTTTACTTACAAGCGGTGCTGGAGCATCCAGTTATAGTCATACTGGTTTGACACCAGGAACGACTTATTATTATAGGACACGAACTCAAACGTACTATCACGATGGGTTTTATAGCGATTACAGTTCAGTTACGAGTGGTGCTGCTGCCTCGTTATCAGCTCCAACAAATTTAGCATATACTGCAGATAGTACTGAACAAATTACTATTACATGGACAAATCCAACGTATTCTGATAGAACATATATAGAATATAATTTTGGTGGATTAGGTGGTTGGTATCCTGTTAAAACTGATGGTAATGATTATCTTACAGGTGAAAATTGGACATGTACAGCTGATGACCAATGGTATTTGACGGTTATTGGATGGCTTGATTTTGTTATGACAGCAAATACTGGGTATCAATTTAGATTTAGAACATATTATGATGGCAATTATGGTGATTGGACTTCTGGCTTTAATTCATATACAAAACCAGGTGCTGTAACAGGTTTAACTGCAACTGCTGATGGTGATGAAGAGATAACCATAAACTGGACGAACCCAGCAGGTAGTGCATTGGATGAAACGTTTTATGTAGAATGGGGAGAAGATACAAACTATTCAACTGGAAATTATACTACGGCAGTTAATGCTACTTCGTATCAAATTAGTGATTTAAATGGAAGTACTAATTATGATATTAGGGTAACTACAAAGACGGATGCTGGAGATGATCCAACAATGGCTACTACGGACGCAACGACACTATCCGGTCCGAATCCGACAAATGAAGCGTTAGAGATGAAATACTTAGGAGTGATGACGGGTGATGCATCCGAAGGAGCAGAAATAAGTATGGGAACGGCAAACGGCGGTGCTACAACTGAGATTAGTTTGAGGGATTTTTTTGCCGGAGGAATGAGTAGCATATCAGGAAATACGTATATGGAAGAGGATACAACTCAAACTTTAACGGCTGTTTTTACTAATGCTGGAGATGCATTTAATGCACAAGTTGCAGCCGGTAATTTGACTTGGACGAAGTCTAACAATAATCTAGCTTTCGTAGGTGGTGGAGTTGGTAGAACACGCGTGGTATTGGCTGAAGGGGAATTCCCTTCAAATTGTGAAGTAACGTGTACTCTTACACCATCGTTTAACGACCATATGACAGGGGAGGACTTATCGAAATCTATAACAATCAATATCACGGATTCAGGAAGTTAAAAATGGAAGATTAGGAGATGTAATTGGTGCTACTGCAGCTATTAGAAAAGTAATAAAATCTTATAAGAAAGCTGGAGATTGGCATTGGAATCCAATAAAAAAATGTGAAACATTTGAAGATTGGTATGATATGGAAACTATAACAGTTGAACAAGTTAAAGAAGCTATTGATTATGTGGCTACTTAAGCTTATAAAAGCAATATTTATTAAAAAGGAAATAGGAGTTAAAGATATGGAATTTAACGACGTTATTGATAAAGTTCTAGAGCATGAAGGTGGATATGTGAATGATCCAAGTGATCCAGGCGGAGAGACAAAGTACGGTGTGTCCAAGAGGGCGTATCCAGACGTTGACATCAAAAATCTCACGTTAGAGGATGCGAAAGATATTTATAAAAAAGATTACTGGAGTAAGTATCGTTGTAATGAACTTCCAGAAGACCTCCGACACGTGTATTTTGACATGTGTGTTAATATGGGTGCTGGACGCGCTACGAAAATTATGCAAGAGACAGCAAACGCTAAAGGAGCAGATCTAAAAATAGATGGAGGTATGGGACCAAAAACGATAGGTGCTATGCAGAATGTTGAACTGAATAGGGTTCGTGCCTATCGAGTTAAGTATTATGCAACTCTAATTGAACGTAAACCTGATTTGGCAAAGTTCTACTACGGTTGGTTTAAGAGAAGTCTAGAGGTTTAGGAGATAACCAGTTGACAGATTTTTATAGAACATTAGTTAATGAAACAATATATGGCACTGACTGTATTGTTTTAGATGATCCGACGATTAGAGAATTTTTAGATTGGAAATCGGTAGAATCCACGCGTGTAAATGAAAGCAGTAAAGTTCAGGGTGTCTATAGCGATGAGGGACTGTATGACTTTTTTATAGGATTTGATGAGTATAAAAAGGTCACAGATTTTAAAGCAAAACAAATTTTAGGTTGGCCAGTTGTTGATTACATATTAGATGGGCAAGCACAAGATCCATTCTATGAGCTTAATATGATGCTTGATGATGGTGCTGGAATGAAGGGACGCGCTGATTCTGTATCTTACGGCGGTGCTGTATTGTCAGGCGATATTAATCCTGATAGAAAGTACATGAAAGAGATGGAAACAATTATTGATGAGCTCGGATGGGAGATTATTAGATGGATGGGTGTTGGTCCCAATAGAAAGAGTAAGGTTGCTATTATTCCTTCAAAGGATCTAGATACAATGTCTGCTAAAGTAAATGAGGATATTGCTGTAACTATAAAGTATAATGAAGCAGCATGGCCTGCAACAACAGCTGAGGAGTTCGGTGCAGATCCAGGATTATTGCCTTCTCCAAGTAGGAAGGGCATAAATAAAGCGAAGAAGAGAAAAGATAGATCAGTTTACTCAGAGGAAAATAAGATAGAAAAAATTGTTGCAATTTATCCCGGAAGATTTCAGCCCTTTGGTCCTCATCATAAAAAAGTATACGATTTTTTAAAGAAGAGATTTGATAATGTTTATATAGCGACAAGTAATAAGTCAGGTGGATCTAGGCATCCAATGAATTTTGCTATGAAGAAGAAACATATGCAAAAGATGGGTGTTCCTGGAAATGCCATAGTTTCGGAACCACAGCCATATATTCCAAAAAAGATTTTAGGAAAGTATAATCCAAAAACTACAGCTGTTGTTTTTACTGTAGGGTCAAAAGATTCCGGAAGACTTTCAGGTGGAAAGTATTTTAAGGATTATAGAAAAAATTATAATAGGCTTCAAGGTTTTGAAAAACATGGGTATACGATACGTGCACCACACATTTCTGTTAGGGTTGGAGGTCAGGAGATAGATGGAACAACTATGCGTAAATTATTAGGCTCACAAAAGTATGATATTGATATTAAGAAAAAGTTTTTCAAAAAAATGTTTGGCTATTGGGATCAAAAGACATTTGATCATTTTGTTGGATCATTTAAAGAGAACATAATATTAGAGGGTGGAGCTTATGGACACATGGCACATCCCTTTGACGATTATAATTTAACATTTGGAGATCTAAAATCAATAATAGACCAAGGGTTACAGGGAAAATTAGATAAAGAAGAAGCAGTAACTGAAAAGTTAGATGGACAAAATATAATGGTTTCAGTAATTGACGGATCGGCGAGGGCTGCTAGAAATAAGGGCCAGCTTAAGTCTGGTGGATTAACACTTGACGGCGTAAAAAACATGTTCAAACATCACATACCTACAGTTAGGAGCGCATTTGTATATTCAATGACAGATTTAAAGTCATCTTTAGAGAGAATGCCAAAAAAAGATCAAGAATTATTGTTTGATAATGGTAAAAATTGGGCAAACATAGAGATAATTTATCCAGATACGAAGAACGTTATAGACTACGATGGAGGTGCACAGATTATATTCCACGGTATTCTCAAGTACGATGATAAGTGGACGCCAAGAGGACAAGTTAAGTCTGGCGGCGCAAAGGTATCAAAAATAATAAACAAAATTAACAAGGGTATTAAAACAAAATTTGCTTTTAAAGGGCCTAATGTTCTTAATATAACAAAGTCTAAGAACTATGAGAAGATGAGATCTAAGTTTTTCTCATCTTTGAGCAAGTTACAGAATATATATAGATTGAAGGACACAGATGAGGTTTCATTATATCACCAACACTTTTGGTTAGAGTATATTTTGGCTGGCGCCAATTCCACAGATTTTTCAAATATACCAGACAATATTTTATATCCCCTTATGAAGAGATGGGCATTTAGTGACAAGTCATATAAGATGACTGATATCAATAAGCTAAAGGAAGATCATCCAAAGTTTGTAGACTGGGTTAGGACTACTGAAAAATTAGATCATGCTAAGATGCTAAAGAATAATATGCGCCCATTTGAGGTTTTATTTTTTAAAGTAGGTGCAGAGATATTGAGCAATGTTAATAATTGGCTTGCGCCTAATCCCAATAAGACAGTTCAATCACTTAGAACTGATATAGCTGCAGCAGAGAAACAGATTCGTGGAAGTAAAGATGCATCAGCAATAGGCAAATTAAAGACTCAGTTATCTAAGATAGCAACTATGGGTGATTTAAATAAATTAGTACCGTCTGAGGGGCTTGTATTCAAATACAAAGGAAAGGTTTATAAATTTACAGGATTTTTTGCTCCAATAAATCAAATTACTGGGCTAATGAAGTTTGCGAGATAATCATGGCATATAGTAAAGAAACAAAAAGACAAAATAAAGCATTAGGTAATATAATTTCCGGAAGGGAAACAGAAAAAAGAGTAATGGTTGGTTACAAGGGAGAGAAAAAAAAGAAAGGTGATATTAAGAGTCACCTTACAGAGATTATGGCTGGTGTTCGTATGCCGTGGTTTTGCCCACAATGTAATCTTGTAATGAAGAAGAGGTTGGATAACAAATTTTGGGGATTATTCGGTCATTGTATGGATTGTCAAATTGAAGTTGAACATAAGATGAGAATAGACGGAACATTTGAGAACTGGGAAAAGGGCAAATATTTGGAAAATAAAAAGTCACTTATCCAGGAACAAATAGAATCAATCAAAGCTTGGAAAAAACAAGGAGATTTACAAATTGTAGAGCCAGTGAATATTGATACGGGATTTGTTCATATTGAAACATACGAAAAAGATAAAAATATAGATCTTTTAGCTAATGAGGCACTCGAAGAATTAGGATCTGCGTTAGAACAGATAAAGCAAAGGTTGGAGGAAGTATATGCCGTCTAAAAAAGAATTAAAAGATGCAATGCGCAGTGAATACGTAAAGTGTGCAACAGACCCAGTATACTTTATGAGAGAGTACTGTATTATTCAGCATCCTGTAAGGGGAAAAATAAAATTTAATTTGTACGACTTTCAAGAAAAAACACTGCATGATTTCAAAGGTCATGACTACAATATAATTTTAAAAGCTAGACAGTTAGGGCTTTCAACACTGACAGCAGGATACTCTTTATGGTTAATGAATTTTCATAATGATAAAAATATTCTTGTTATTGCAACTAAGCAAGAAGTAGCTAAAAATTTAGTTACAAAAGTTAGAGTAATGCATAAGGGACTTCCCGCATGGCTAAAACAACAGTGCGTTGAAGATAATAAATTACAGCAGAGATATAATAATGGATCACAGATAAAGGCAATATCTTCAACTAGTGAAGCAGGTCGTTCTGAAGCATTGTCTCTCTTAATCATGGATGAGGCAGCATTTATAAAGAATATAGATGAAATATGGGCAGCTTCACAACAAACACTTGCAACTGGTGGTAAGTGTATTGCTCTATCTACTCCAAATGGTATGGGAAATTGGTTTCATAAGACGTGGTCTGCTGCTGAAGCTGGCACAAATAATTTTAATTTCATAAAATTACACTGGACAATTCACCCAAATAGGGGTCAAGAGTGGAGAGACGAACAAGATAAACTATTGGGACGAGCGATGGCAGCACAGGAGTGTGATTGTGATTTTATATCTTCAGGACAGTCAGTTATTTCTGCAAAGTTAATTAAAGAGATACAAGATAAATTTGTTAATGAGCCTACTGAAAAAAGATATAATTCTGGCATGTGGATATGGAAACAACCAGAGCAAGATAGGAAGTATTTAATGGCTGCAGACGTTGCAAGAGGTGATGGATCAGATCACTCAGCATTTCATGTGATAGATCTTGAAACACTGGAGCAGGTTGCAGAGTTTAAGGGCAAAGTTGACACAACAAGATTTGCAAATATTTTAATGTCAGTGGCGACAGAATATAATGATGCGTTGCTAGTAGTGGAGAATAATAATGTTGGTTGGGCAGTTCTTCAGGTTCTGCTTGATAGAGATTATAAAAATTTATTCTGGATGAAACGTGATGTTAGGTATGTTGACTCTAAGAGACAATACACAAATAAATACAGAACTGAAGAGAAGAATATGATTCCAGGCTTTACAACAACAATGAAGAATAGACCACTCATCATTGAAAAACTGTCACAGTTTATTAGAAAGAGACAATTAAAAATAAATTCTATTCGTACTGTCGATGAGCTGTATGTTTTTATATTTAATAATGGCCGGCCAGAGGCTCTTAAGGGATACAATGATGATCTCGTTATGAGTTTGGCAATAGGTGTCTGGATAAGAGACACAGCGCTTAGACTTCATGAAGAAAATATGAATATGACTAGAGATGCTATGTCGAAGATCGGCGCAAGTTCTCCAGTTTATGTTCCAGAGAATGAAGATGATTTTGGCTGGACAATGGCAGTAGGAGATACAAAAGAATCATTAACTTGGCTAATAGGTAAGAAATAATGGCACAAAAAGATACATTTTTTGATAGAATAAAAAGACTTTTTTCTACAAATGTTATTGTAAGAAACGTTGGTGGAAGAAAGTTAAAGATAATAGATACTGATAAAATTCAGATGGGTTCAAAATCTCTGATGGGAAGGTATTCGAGATTATATTCCTCATTTCAATCGAGGGGAGGTGCTGGATCATACTACGGATATTCAGGTGAATTAGCTAAGGCACAGAGATTGGCTCTATTTAGGGATTATGAGGCGATGGATGATGACCCAATTATCTCATCAGCCCTTGATATTTATGCAGACGAGTCTACTATGAAATCTGAATATGGTAATGTTTTAGAGATAAAAGCAAATAATCCATCGATACATGAAATATTACATAATTTATTTTATGATATCTTAAATATAGAATTCAATCTTTGGCCGTGGGTAAGAAATATGGTCAAATATGGGGACTTTTTTCTTAAGCTTGATATTCAAGAGAAATATGGCATCATAAATGTTATGCCATTATCGTCTTATGATGTATCAAGAATAGAGGGTGCTGAACCAGAAAATCCTTATGAAGTAAAATTCACATTAGATGCAACAGATCCAAGAAATTCACCGTACAATGCAGCAAATTCAGAATTTGAAAATTTTGAAATAGCGCATTTTAGGCTTTTATCAGATTCAAATTATATTCCTTATGGAAAATCTATGATTGAAGGGGGTCGTCGTGTATGGAAACAACTCTCGTTGATGGAAGATGCTATGCTGATTCATAGAATTATGAGAGCACCTGAGAAACGTGTATTTAAAGTTGATATTGGAAATCTTCCTCCAAATGAAGTTGATACATACATGAAAAGAATCATTGATAAGATGAAAAAAGCGCCTGTTATGGATGAAACAACAGGCGACTACAATTTAAAGTATAATATGCAGAATCTCACAGAGGATTTTTATTTACCAGTTCGTGGTGGAGATTCTGGAACTTCTATAGACGCTCTTCCTGGATTGACTTATGAGGCTGTTGAAGATATTGAATATTTGAGAAATAAACTTTTAGCTGCGCTTAAAATACCAAAGGCATTTTTAGGATATGAGGAGCAGGTAGGATCTAAGGCTACACTTGCAGCAGAAGATGTTAGATTTGCACGAACAATTGAGAGGGTACAGAGAATAACAATAAGTGAATTAACAAAAATAGCAGTTGTTCACTTATACTCACAGGGCTTTACAGATTCAGCGTTAGTGGATTTTGAGTTAGAGTTAACTAATCCTTCTACAATATATGAACAGGAACGATTAGAGCTTTGGGAAAAGAAAAATTCAATTGCCAGGGATATGATAGGCGAATCGCTAGTATCAGAACAGTGGATATATGATAATATTTTTAATTTTACAGATAAAGAGACAGAAGAAATGGCTGGTGAAGTAGTCGAAGACAAGAAAAAGGCATATCGATTACAATCAATTGAAAACGAAGGAAATGATCCTGCACAACCAGCGCAAGAAGGACAAATGGAAACTCAACCAGGAATGGAAGCTGAAGATGAAGATAAAGATGAGAATGACGATAGTGATCGAGATGAAGAAGATAGAGAGACATATGATGTAAGAGATGTGTTAGGAAAATATGATTATACGCATGCAAAAAGACGAGATGATAACCCAGTTAAGCATGATTACAGAAAAAGTCCACTGGCATTATCACATTACGATGCTGTAAAGAAACATTTTGATAAGCGTGAAAGAAAAATGTTAAATGAAATAGAGGACATTGAGACACAAGTAAATGGAACTAAAGATAAAACTTAATTTACATATATTTATTAACAAAGTTAGTAAACTTAGCTAAGGGTCAAGATGAAGCATTCAAAATACAAGAATGGAGGTTTACTTTTTGAGCTATTAACTAGACAAATTGCAGTTGATGCGCTTAATAATAACCCTTCATCCAAAGCAACAGAGATTTTAGGCCAGAATTTTCATAAAAATTCTGAACTTTTCAAGGAAGTTCAGTTTTTCAATGTTCTTTTAAACTCCAAATTTAAGTCTGAAGGGCGCGCCAAGCATCTCATTGAAACAACGATAACAGCTTACAATAAGCATATCAATAGAAAGAAGCTAACAAGCGAAAAATATCAGCTTATTAAACAAATTAAAGAGACATTTAATATTTCTGATTTTTTTAAGTCAAAAGTTCATAACTATAAACTTTTTGCTTCGATTCATAATGTTGTAAAAGAGGATTATTCTGATCCTGCGTCTGCCTCAAGAAATTATTTTACTGTTTTAGAACATATAACGAGTGATGTTATTAAAAAAGATGATAAAATGGTCAATGTTCTTCGTCAAGAAAATAAAGACCTCCGTTCGCTAGCTTATAAATTCTTAGTTGAAAAATTTAATAAGAAGTACAATAAATTATCAAAACAACAAAAAGATGTTTTACGTGAGTATATTAATAGTATTTCAAATACAAATGGTTTAAAAGAATTTTTGCAATCAAAATTTAAACAGGTATTGCATGAACTTAAGAAATCTCTTCCTTCAATAGACAATAAAGTAGTCAGAATAAAAATAAGAGAATGTATTAATTTACTTGAAGGAACAGAAGTAAAAGCACCAAATACAAAACATGTGCTGAGATTAATGAGATTTTATCAGCTTTTGGAGGACGTAAATGACGTCAAAGCTAGAAACTCTTAGAGAAATTATCAGAGAGCTTATTAGAAAAGAGCTCGAAGAGGCAAATACTACTGCAAGTGTAGGTGGCCAATATAGCACACCGCATGCATTTAGGGCAGATGAAAAAGATAGTGAAGATGAGTTGAAATTGAGTGTTGGTATGTCTGTGGCAAAAAAATTATCTGAGAGTACTTACTGGGATTATAGAAATGATGAATCAATGACAACAAAACAAAAGCTTGCCAAGTCAATGATGAATATTAGAGATGGTATTTCACTACTTGAACGTGCAGTAAAGTACAATGTAAAATTAAAGAATGAAATGAAATTTGAGTCTGATAATTATATGAAAAGAACAAAGACAGCGCTCAATAAGATATCAGAAAAATTACTTAGATTATCAACGCGTGTTAAGGATTTAATATAATGAATAAACAACTTTTAGTAGATGTAATTCCTTTTGATGTTTCCCCCGAGTTAATTAATGAATCATTAAAGAAGAATGGTGGAAAATTAGTAGTGAAAGGTGTGTTGCAACGTGCCGAATCAAAGAATCAAAATGGTAGAATCTATCCAAAAGAAATTTTAGTAAGGGAAGCCAAGAAGTATCATGTAGAATTTGTTAAACAGCGCAGGGCAATGGGAGAATTAGATCATCCTGATAGCTCAGTTGTTAATTTACAAAATGTTTCACATAATGTTTTAGAGATGCATTGGGAAGGTAATGATCTATTGGGAACAGTTGAAGTTTTAGGTACCCCATCTGGCAATATTTTAAAAGAATTATTTAAAGCAGGAATTAAATTAGGAATTAGCTCAAGAGGATTAGGCTCTATAAAACAAGAAAGCGCATCTGATGAAGTTCAGGATGATTTTGAGTTAATTGGATTTGATTTTGTATCTAATCCGTCTACACACGGTGCTTTTTTACGACCAGTACACGAGTCAAAAGGAAGCAGTATTGTAAAAATTAATAAGTGGAATAAGGTAGAAGAAGGTATTAGACATATTCTATCAGGAGAATAAAATGAAGCTCAAAGATATTTTAAACGAATCAATTGGCGGTCTTGTTGAAATCGGCGCTATCAATAAACTAGAACCCACACAACGCATGAGTGGTATTGAGTTATCCAAAATTGCAAAACAGCTTGTTCAAAAAGAAGAAGATGAAAAATTAATGGCGCGTGAAGATCTTGTAAAACACGTTTCAGAGTTTGCATCTTATGGTAATTCCATTTATAAAAAGCATAATTTAAGTGAAGTTGGTACCACATTTATGGAAATTGCAAAGTCTGCTCAAAAACATGTTGTTAAAGAGACAGAAGATTGGTTTGATAAGGTGACAGTACAACGTAATATGGCAGAACTTAAGAAACAGGCAACACAATTTCATAAGATATCAAATGAAGCGCAAGGATTACAGGATAGGATGTCTGCTTTGTATGAAGATATGGGAAATATTTTAAATCGTTATTTTAATATTAATGAATTGAATGAAGATGGATATGAAAATACGAAAAAAGAACCTGTAGGCATGGAAGATGAAGACGAAAAATATTAAATAGTATGGTTTTTGTAAAGGTTACTAACAACAGATTCGAATACGCTCTTAAGAAGTTTAAAAAGAAAGTGAAGGAAACAGGAATACTTCACGAGCTTCAACAGCGTCAGTTTTATACAAAGCCCTCAGTCAAGAGAAGAGAGATGCGTGCTAAAGGAAGATTAAGGGCACAGATTCGTTCAAAAAAAGCACAACTTTAGATATATTATTCTATATTTATATGTAAATATAATACACCCACATTCGTTGGGTGTTCGAAATAATCAAACCTGATTATAGTTCCCAAATAACTATATAACTCTCTTAGAGGAGAAATCCAAATGGATAAACTATTGCAAGAAGCAATTGCCGACGCAAAAGCAGTACGCGAAACTGCGTTAGCAAATGCTAAGCTAGCCCTCGAGGAGGCCTTTACTCCACACTTGAAATCAATGTTGTCTAGAAAGCTACAAGCTGAAATGGACGACGACAGTGAGGATAAACCCGATGATCCAGTAGATGAAATTATGGATTCTTCTGAAATCGGAGCCAGCGACAATAAGGACCCTGATGCAGCAGCATCAGAGGCCGATAGTCAAGGACCCGAAGAAGAAGGTTCAGCTTCAGCAGCTGGCGAGGAAGATGATGAGGCTGAAAAAGCCCCAGATCAACCAGTGGGTGAGAATGTAGAAGCCGGAGCGGAAGATGATGAGGCTGAAAAAGCGCCAGATCAACCAGTAGGTGAACAAGAAGAGCCTGCAGGTGACCCCGAAGCCGGAATAGAAGATAAAGATGATGATGAAGAACTGAAAGAAGTTCTACGTCAACTCGAACAAGAACTTGGTATGGAACCTGGAATGGATGACGAAGACGAAGATCCAATGGCACCGGAAGAGCCTGTAGAGCAGGAAGAACCGATAGCCCCTGGAATGGAAGATGAAGATGATGATGAAGCACCAGTCATGGTTCCTGGAATGGAAGATGAAGAAGGCGATGAAGAAATTCCCGCCCCTGAAGACCAAGATGAAGATATCGATCTTGACGAAATCATCAAGGCACTTACAGAAGAAGGTGAAGACGATGAAGAAGAAGCCCCAGAAGCTCCCGAAGCAGAAGACTCAATTGCTAAAGAGCTTGGTGAGTACAAACAGACTGTTCAGTACTTAAGGACTAAGCTTCAAGAAGTCAATCTTCTTAATGCCAAGCTACTTTACACGAATAAGTTATTCAGAAGCCGTAACGTATCTGAAGAACAGAAGATGAAAGTTATTGAACAATTTGATAGAGCTGCTAACGTACGCGAAGTCAAACTTGTTTATACTACATTTGCTGAGTCTATGAAACGTAAACCGGTTAATGAATCTGCTAAACGTAAAAGTCAAGCTTCTAAACCTACTACTTCTACTGAATCAAAGAAACCGATCATCGGTGAGCAGGTCGAATTTAAGACCCGCATGAAGAAATTAGCTAACATTATTTAATTGGAGAAACTCAATGTCTTACAATAAACAAGTAAAAGACGTAATGGGCGGATACAATCCTCATAATGTGCTTTTAGATTCCTCACGTAGATTGGTTGAGAAATGGGAGCCGACAGGCTTACTCGACGGATTTGAAAATGAGAGTGATACCGCCGGTATGGCTGTTCTCTTGGAAAACCAAGCAAAACAGTTAATCGACGAAGCATCTCAAGTAGGAACTTCAGCAAATCAGGAACAGTGGAGTGGCGTTGCCCTTCCTCTGGTACGAAGAATTTTTGCTGAACTATCAGCACAGGAATTTGTTTCTGTTCAACCAATGAACCTACCGTCTGGTCTAATATTTTACTTAGACTTTAAATATGGTTCAACTCAACAGAGCGGTCAAATGCATGCGAAATCATCTGACCTTCATGGTGACACATCCAGCTCTGGTGATCCTGCTGGCGGCCTTTATGGCGGCGGCAAGTGGGGATATTCGATTAACGATATCTCTGCATCAATGGGCTTTACCGCTGCATCAGCATCTATTACTGACATCCGCGGTGACGCTGCACTATCAGCATCACAAGCTGCTGGTACGCTTCAAAAACTAACAATATCATCTTCACAGGTGTCTGGCGCCGATTTTGATGGTGTTAAGGCAATGGCTCTTACGGGCTCTGGTGAAACTGCACTAACTGCATTCTACCCAGGATTTACATCTTATGATAAATCTGCTGGAACAGTGTCATTTATCGTCGCTGCAACAGAAGGGGCACTGTCTTCTTCTAATGCTATTGATGCTAATGATGATCGTGGTGTACACGTGTATTACCATTCAGCACCGTCTGATACCAGCCGAGGTGATTTTGAAAGCACATTCGCATCTGAAGGATCTAATCCTGAAGAAGCTAACGCTAATATTCCTGAAGTCGATATTCAGATGAGATCAGTAGCGATCACTGCGAAAACTCGTAAGTTGAAAGCTGTCTGGACTCCTGAATTGGCACAGGATCTTAACGCGTATCACGCTGTTGACGCTGAAGCCGAATTAACGGCTATGCTGTCTGAATACGTGACAATGGAAGTTGACTTAGAAATTGTTGACATGTTAAAACAAAATGCATCTGCTAAGACCGAATACTGGTCAGCTGAGATGGGTTTTGAGTGGAATGGCTCTGCTTTTGCACAGACTTCTGCTAACGTAGCTGCTTACACGAAAGGTGAGTGGTTCCAAACACTTGGCAACAAAGTACAGTCAGTTTCTAATGCAATCCACAAGAAAACTCTTCGTGGTGGCGCAAACTTCATCGTCGTAAGTCCTGAAGTTGCTACCATTCTTGAGTCAATTCCTGGATTTGGCACTGATTCTGATGGTGATGCAACCAAGAGCTATGCGATGGGCATACAGAAGATTGGCGCATTGAACAACAGATATAACGTATGGAAGAATCCATACCTACAAGATGATCAGATTCTTGTTGGTTTTCGCGGCACACAGTTCTTAGAAACTGGCGCCGTATACGCTCCGTACGTTCCTCTGATCTTAACACCTGTTGTTTATGATCCGACTAACTTTACACCACGTCGTGGCGTAATGACTCGCTATGCTAAGAAAATGGTTCGTTCCGAGTTCTATGGCTTAGTGAACGTTGCAAAATCAGATCTTGTTTAATCAAATCTGATTAGATCACAATATAAAAGGGGCCCACTTTGGCCCCTTTTTTATTTCCCTGGCACTAATGTTCTGTTTTGTGATATTTATAAACGGAAACGTTTCTAATTAAAGGAAAGCAAAATGGCTCATAGCATTTGGCAAGGTAGCAGTTCATTTGCATCTGGACAGACTCCTTATGGTTTTTATGATGCAGACTCAGAATTCTCAGGATCTGGAAATCACTCAGTTGATAGATTTGCAGATTGGGCTGGGAGACGTCTAGGATATCCTATAGTTGATATTGAGATGCAATCTGGGTCTTTTTATGCATGCTTCGAAGAGGCTATAACAGAATATTCATCCCAAGTTAATCAATTTAATATAAGAGACAATCTCTTACATTTGCAAGGGCAGTCGACAGGTTCTAATCTTTCTGGCAAAAGAGTAACACCGACGTTAGGCAGAACAGTTTTCCTTAGTCAACAGTATGGCACTGAAGCTGGTGTTGGCGGTTATGTTGATTGGAAGAAAGGAAGCATCAATGTAACAAAAGATGTTCAAGAATACGATCTTAATGCATTATATGCCGCAGTATCAGAATCGGGCGCAATTGAAATAAAAAGAATATATCATGAAGCACCAGCATCTGCTAACAAATATTACGATCCCTATTCAACCACTGGATATGGAACTGCAAATTTTGTAGAGGGATTTGGCTTTGGTCAATTTTCTCCTGCAGTATCATTTGTTTTAATGCCAGTATTTGAAGATCTTTTAAGAATGCAAGCAATAGAGTTTAACGATGAGTTTAGAAAATCTGCATATTCTTTTTCAATAATTAATAATAAATTAAAACTTTTTCCAATACCTACAACTGATACAAGAGTATGGTTCGATTATGTTTTAACAGCTGATAGAGATAATTCTCTTGCTATGCCATCCGGATCAGATGCTAATCCAATATCTGATTATTCTAATGTTCCGTATGATAATATAGAGTATAGATACATCAATCATGTTGGGAAACAGTGGATTAGAAAGTATGGCTTAGCGCTGTCTAAAGAATTATTAGGAAATATAAGAAGTAAATTTTCTTCTATTCCAATACCCAATTCAGAGATGAATTTGGATGGTGAGACATTACGTACTGAGGCTGCAACTGAAAAAGAAGCTTTACTTGTAGAACTAAGAGAAACTTTAGAACAAACAAGTAGAAAAGTAATGATGGAAGCTGATAGTGAGGAAAGTCTCAGACTTCAGGAAAAACTTAATAAGGTGCCACTAAATATTTACATAGGATAGCTAGATGCCAGGACGTTTTATAAGGTCACGTGAT
>Ga0187833_10003505_pt1 | contig 15887 bp, 13 predicted proteins | sample ETNtaG_37_FD_167968 | JGI IMG/M metagenome (GOLD analysis project Ga0187833, IMG submission 167968) | Marine microbial and viral communities from oxygen minimum zone, Eastern Pacific Ocean - ETNP2014_SV_400_PacBio MetaG (Illumina Assembly) | ecosystem: Environmental > Aquatic > Marine > Hypoxic...
TCTCTTGATACGCCTCTTAAAAGTCCTGTACCAATTGTGAAACCACTTCTGGATATCCCTGGTATTATTGCTATTGCTTGTGCAATACCTACAATTAGTGATTCAGTTGTATTCATTTTTCGGTTAGTACTTCCGTATTTTGAAATGTAAAGTAGAGTTCCTGTTGTAAGAAGTGCGAAACCCACAACTATTGGATTTGTGAATAATGAGGTAATTGTGTTATAGAAGATAAATCCCACTAAAATTATTGGGATATTCCCTATAACTATGTACAATCCAAGCTTCCCGTATTCATTCTGGAAGTCAAGTTTAAGAAGTGCCTTAAGAATCTGTAAAATATCGTTACGGAAAAAAATCAATATTACTGCAACTGTTCCTAAGTGGAGTAATATATCAAAGAATAGTGGTACCTCTATCTGTAGAAATTCTTGAACTATAACTAGATGGCCAGAACTCGAGATGGGAAGCCATTCAGTTAGTCCTTGTACTAATCCTAGAAGTAGAGCCTCAATCAGGCTTACCATAGTAAGGTACTGTTATGTTTCTGTTAATGAAGGTTTCAGGTCTAATGTTTTGGTGGCAGATGAAGATATTCATGTTTCAGAATATTCTTTAATTTTATTTTCTTTCCACCTACTACTTTAACGTGGGCTCTGATTTCATTTTCTTTTATATCAATTATATTGTAGCTATTCACGAAGAATCCTCGTGTTCTCTCAGATGACAAGGTTCCAGCATTAATCACTGATTTTCCTAATTTTGGCATATCCAAGGTCTATGTCTATGACCACATAAAACAAGGTCAACATCTGATCTTGTTAAAACACGGAGAAGGTCTCCTGCATCCACTATCGTTATTTTATCAGTTCCAGTATCAGGGACTGGAAGTACATGATGATGCATTGCTACAATCTTCCTTTTTTCTTTGGAATTATTTAGTGTTCGCTTCAACCACTCTATCTGTCTGAAACCCAATTCCCCATCGTTACGTTCTGGTCTTGCAGTACCGAGAGTAGTGAATAATGTATCATTCATTGTTACAATCTGTTGTGGTTCGAAAAAGTGTCTGAAAAGGTAATATCCTGTTGAACGATAATCGTGATTACCAGCACAGATAATTATCTTTTTAGCCTCAATTTTTTTAAGAGATTCTTGTGCTTTTCGATATTGAGATACAAGACCCTCTTCTGTTAAATCTCCTGTAATTATTATCCCGTCTGGTTCAAGGCGGTTGATCTCCTTTACTGCGTCATTGAAGATTTTTTCTCGAAATTGAGGACCACAATGAATATCTGAAATTTGAACTAGAATCATTATTGAAGTGTGTTGCATATACTGTCTTATAGAACCTTTTCTTGTTCTATTTTCTAGGGGTATCTGGTTTGGCTTTGTTCCCTTAAGAATTGAAGAAGATAATATGGTCCACCTGCACCTATTCCGCTGGTACCACTCATTTTCCATCCAACAAATGATTGTGCACCAGGGTTTGCGCCAGTAGTGGCACCAATTCTTCTATTGACATAAGTGACTCCTGCTTCAATCTCTTCAAGAAATTTGTCGGCTTCCTCCTTGTCTTGAGTGAATATTCCTGCAGTCAAACCATACTCTGAATCGTTGGCTAGCGTTAAGGCTTCATCTAGATCATCTACTTCAGCTATACAAACTATTGGGACAAAAAGTTCTTCTTTGAACAGGTTATGATCTTTAGGTAGATCATCAACTATTGTCAGTTCGACATAATAGCCGTATTTCTTGTCGTTGTCAGATATTACATGTCCTCCTGTGAGGACTTTTCCATCTTTAAAAGCAACTTTCATGTATAACTGAAAATCGTTAAAGGCTTTTTTGTTTATGAGAGGCCCCAATGAAGAATTACATTCAACTGCACTTCCAACATTCATCTTATTAGTCTGTGAGACCAAAGCATCTACAAACTTCTGCTTGATACTTTTCTCTATATACACTCTGGAGGTGGCGCTACATTTCTGTCCACTGTATCCAAATGCTGCCTTTGCCACACCTTCAGCTGCCTTCTCTATATCTGCCTTGGCTGTAACTATGACGGGGTTCTTGCCACCAAGCTCTGCAATAAAAGGACGAGGCTCGATCACACTGAATTTATTATAAGCTGCAAACCCAACATCTTTAGATCCAGTAAAGACAATACCTTTAACATGTTGATTCTGGATTAGTTCAACCCCAACTGTGCTACCGGATCCGGTTATATAATTGAAGACCCCTTTAGGAAGACCGGCTTCATGAAGAATCCTGCATAGAAAATAGCCCAAAATAGGAGTGTCACTTGCAGGTTTAAAGACAACAGTGTTGCCTGTAATTAGTGCACCTACACTCATACCGCCAGCTATGGCGAGTGGAAAGTTAAAAGGAGATATTACACCCCATACTCCGTACGGTTTTAAGATGCTACGATTCTCTTCATTAGGAAACGATTGATTCATAGGCTTATCAAAGCCTCCATTATTCCCCAAAATCCAACAATAATATCTTATGAGATCTAGAGTTTCATCTACATCACCTACTGACTCAAACCTGTTCTTACCATTTTCAAAACTCATCCAAGCAGCTAACTCGAACTTTCTCTCAGCAATTATCTTGGCAGCTCGCCTTATGATTTCTATTCTTGATTTATAGGAAGTTCTGCTCCATTTTTTGTAAGCTTTTAAAGCGGCATCAACAGCTTTAGTTGTATCTTCTCGAGTGCCTTTCTGGAATCTTCCTAGTAAAATTCTTGTATCGTTAGGAGAGCGGTTTTCAAATTCTCCTCCTTTTGAGATTATCTCTTCTCCATTTATGTAGAGTGGGTATTGCAGACCGAATTGTTTTGAGATAGTTTTTACAGCCATGTCGTACTTGCTATGTAACTCCTCAGTCTGGCCAGATGCTGCAGCATTAAACCAAGTTTTTTCGTTCTCAAATTTGATCTGTGTCATATTTGTTATCTAGCCACGGAACAAAATTTAGCTAATTTAAAGTAGTCTAATCGTCTGGATTATTAATTGAATCTTGAATCTTCTGTGATTTTCTAGTGGCTTTTGAAACAGCTTCTTTGATTAATTCATTAAGTCCGCCTTTCTCTAATTCTTTAAGACCTTCAATTGTAGTTCCACCTGGTGTTGCAACCATTTTTTTCAATTCCGTTGGATTTTCACCAGTTGAAAGGACAATCTTACTTGCACCTACAGCAGTCTGGGTAGCTAAAATGAGGGCAACATCATTTTTAAGCCCAAGTTGGACACCAGCATCAGCCAAAGCCTCGATGAATGCATATACATATGCTGGTCCACTTCCAGATATGCCTGTTACTGCTGCAAGATCTTTTTCTGCTATATGCAGGACTTTACCTGTGAGTTTAAAGAGTTCAGTAGCTTTAATCAAACTTTCCTTGGAAGTTCCTTGACTGGAACTTAAGCATATCATACCTTCACCAAGTGAGCAAGCTAGGTTGGGCATAGCTCGAATCAATTCGGTACCTTCTGGCAGGTGTTTCGAAAGATAGGGAGTGTCTATTCCCGCTGCTACGGATATGATAATCTTGCTTTTCAAAGAGGTTTTAATTATTTCTTGAAGAGCATTGAACATATCTTTTGGTTTCACTACAAGGATTACAATATCGGCATCTTTTGTTACATCAGTGGCAGTGTTGAGTATTCTTATTCCATATTCTGATGAAATATATCGGCTTCGTTCAGGGATAATTTCGTAGGCGCTTATATCTTGAGGGCTGTAGGATTTTGAAAGTAGAAGTCCTGATACTATAGCTTCACCCATCTTTCCTAGTCCTATGATGCCGACCTTTCCAATGTCCAGCATGGTATGGACCTTGTCGATGGAAGGTAGTTTAAGTCTTTAAAATTTTGTTTTTTCATAGTTGATTGCTCGTTTGCTGTGCTTTTTACATTCGATCATGATTTAGAAAAATAGGTGCGGGGGGTGGGATTTTCGCCTTCAATAGGTTTCGAACCCACGAACCCCTAAAGGGAAAGGATCTCTCCTTCGCTGTACTATCTTGAGTCCTCCGCGTTTGACCTGGCTTCGCGACCCCCGCACTATCCAGAGGATTTCAGATAGCGGTTATTTGACCCTCTATTAACCGTTTTTTTTAACGGAAGGTCCATGCTAAAAGCTCATAGGATGTACTCGCAACCACTATTATTATGATTATGATTACAACCATGTATATTCTGCTTGATTGTTGACTTTTCTTTTCTAGTTGATAGACTTCTTCAGCGCATTTTTTAGAGCAAAACGGCTTGTTGATGGGTACCGATTTTCCACAAAATTGACAATGTGAATGGGGAGGAATCCCTCCTTTACGTGTTTCACTCACTTCTTTCATCTCGATAATATTTGTGTTCCATCTTGGTTGCCTTCAAGAACCCTGACTATTATGTCGGGTGAACAGAGTACTAATCGGGTTGGAATATTTGACCTTTCTATTATCTTAAGAGCTACCATATCCATAAGCTCATATGTTCCGGCACCCATAGAGGAGTTGGATAATATCTTACTCAATTTTTCAACTGTTACTGAGGAAAGTTTTTCAGCATTTGCATCTTCTCTTGGATTCCCGGTATATACACCGTCTACTGATGTAGCGTTCAGAAAGAGATCAGCACCAATACGCTCTGCGATAAGGCTGGCGGTAGCATTTGTGCTCTGACCAGGATGAAGCCCACCTGTAACTACAAGCCCTTTCTCATCAAACGCTTTTGCTACCTCTGCAAGTGTAATTGGGACATATTGCTTTACCAATCTTCCAAAACCAGCGATTATTAACAAGGCATTCAACCTTGAGATTATAATTCCTATCTCATCTAGGCTTGACTCATCGGCTCCCATTTTTCTGGCTGCTGCAATGTAGCGTCGGGCATTCTTGCCTCCACCTGCTACTAAAACCATCTTTAAGCCTTTTTTTCTTAAGTCTGAAAAAATTTTAATGTATGGTTTTAGATGTGATTTTTCAATATCGGATTCAAATAGGCTTCCGCTGAGCTTTACAACCACGCGTTCAATTTTTCTGTTGCTTTCGCTTGGCAAAAAGCCCACTAAGCCATTTGAACTAAAGGTAAGCTAAATAAGCATAGTTATTCACTTTTTTTCTGTATATTTCTCTGGAAAATTGTTAATTATTAATAGATAAATAGTACTAGCTTAATAGATAATAAATGATGCCAAGATTATTATTGGCATTCAAGTTCGTAGTGACTTCCATAGGATGGCACTACTAAACAGGTTTTACCATATTACTTTATTTAACAGTTCAAAACGGATATTCTTTATTGGTAAGGGGTACTATAATGTCATTTGAGCTTCTATTGATGATTAGCGTTCTATTGGCTTCCGGGCCCCTGTTCTCAGGATTGGCATAAAAATGATTCAAGAGTATTTGAGGATAATTAGATCCTCTTATGATGCGAAGCCTGCTTCAACTCAGTAGATAACTTTTCAAGTCGCTGTAGCATTATGTCTTTTGTAAGACCTTGATTGATTATCTTTACAAAGGCGCTACCTACTATTGCACCATCGGCTCCAGCAGATATAACCTGTTTTATGTGTTCTGGCTTAGATATTCCAAAGCCTACTGCCATGTTAACGTTTCCTGAAGAATATTGTTTGAATCTATTCACTAGATTTAGGGTATTATCTTTAATTGATGAACGTGTTCCTGTCACTCCGTAGAGTGATACAATATAGAGAAAGCCAGATGTTGCTTCTTCTATCTTTCGAAATCTATCAGCAGATGTTGCAGGTGATACAAGAAAAATTGTATCTATTTGATGCTTCTTCGCTGCTGCTCTGTAATCTTTTGATTCCTCAATTGGAAGGTCAGGTATAATTAGGCCATCTACTCCATGTCTTTGGCCTGTCTCCATGAATTTTTCGATTCCCATATGATAGATGGGGTTGTAATATGTGAGAAGAGCTATTGGTACAGTGTGTTTGGCTTTTATCTGTTCAACCATATTGAAGACTTTCTGTACTGTAACGCCGAGTTTTAGGGCTTGGTGTACAGCTGCCTGTATTGTTGGTCCATCAGCTATTGGATCTGAGAATGGTACACCAAGTTCAAGGATGTCTACTCCTCCTCGGATAAGAGCCTTGGCAATATCAATTGTGTTTTCAGGTGTTGGTATCCCTGCCGTTATGTAACCAATAAGTGCGGCTTCATTCTTGGCCTTAAGCTCCCTGAAAGTTGCTTCAATCATACTCAAACTTTTTCACCTAGAGCTTTGGCCACAACTTCTACATCCTTGTCTCCACGCCCAGAGAGGCATATGACAATTATCTTGTCTTTACTCAAGGTTGGAGCTAGTTTCTCTACATAGGCAAGGGCATGTGCTGACTCTAGAGCAGGAATGATACCCTCCATCTCAGAAAGGTGAACGAAGGCTGTTACGGCCTCTTTATCATCTGCTACTTTGTATGTAGATCTCTTAATTTTTTTCAATAGCGCGTGTTCAGGTCCTACACCGGGATAATCTAAACCAGCTGAAATGCTGTGTGTTGGTAGTATCTGTCCGTTTTCATCTTGTAGAAGATATGTGAGCATGCCGTGCAGAACTCCCTCTTCTCCGGCGTTTAGGGTGGCTGCATGTTTTCCAGTCTTAAGTCCTCTTCCAGCAGCCTCAACACCAATTAGACGAACATCTTTATCATCTAGGAAGGGATAGAATGTTCCTATAGCGTTGCTTCCTCCTCCAACACATGCAACCAATATATCTGGAAGCTTGCCTTCAGCTTCCTTAACTTGATCCTTTGTTTCTGAACCGATTACACTCTGGAAGTCTCGTACCATTTTTGGGTATGGGTGTGGACCAACTGCTGATCCGAGAAGGTAGTATGTTGTCTCTACGTTTGTTACCCAATCACGCATAGCTTCATTTATCGCATCCTTCAGAGTTTTTGATCCACTTTCCACAGTATGGATTTTTGCGCCAAGAAGTTTCATTCGAAATACGTTCAGCTTCTGTCGCTCGGTATCTTCTGAACCCATATAGATTTCAGCTTTTAAGCCAAGTACTGCAGCAGCCATAGCTGTTGCAACACCATGTTGTCCTGCACCAGTCTCTGCGATTATGCGTTGTTTTTTCATGCGACGTGCAAGTAATCCTTGACCCAAAGTGTTATTGATTTTGTGTGCTCCACCGTGAAGAAGGTCTTCTCTTTTCAGGTATATTTTGGCGCCACCCAATTTATTGCTTAAGTTTTCTGCATAATAGAGAGGTGTAGGTCGTCCAGCATATTTTGAAAGATAGGTTTTCAATTCTTTTTGAAAGTCTATATCCGTACTTATCTGATCATAAGATTTCTCAAGGTTTTCTAGAGATGATACTAGTGTTTCGGGTACAAATCTTCCTCCGAATTGTCCATATTTTCCGGATAATGGATTTTCGCTGAATCGTGTCAAATCTTCACACCTTTAGCTCTCTTTATGAACGTTTCAACCTTGTTGTGGTCTTTTATTCCTAGTGTGGATTCTACTCCACTCGACACATCAACAGAGTATGGTTGGACAATTCTTACTGCATCCTCTACATTTTGAGGATTTAGTCCTCCAGCTAGAATAACAGGTGTTGGGTGTATGATGGTTACTGCTTTTCGGCTTAAAGACCAGTCATGAGTAAGCCCTGTTCCACCTGGAATATCCTTCGTTTTTGTATCTATCAGGATAGTATCATAATCTTTTGAAAAGTTAAACACAGATTGAGTGAGGTGTTCAGGTTCTGCGTGAACGACTTTTATGAGATCAATATCTGGAAAGATTTCTCTTATCTCTTGTGAATATGATTTATTGCCTATTAGTTGGATGGCAGTTATTGGTAGTTTTTTAGCTATTCTCCGCATCAGGTTTCGATCATCTTCGTTGGTTACTACTACGCTATCTATAGATGCAGGTATATCTTTCATGAGTTGGTATGCTTGGTCCAAGTCTAGGTTTCTGGGGGTTGATGGGAACCCGATTATAAAACCGATTGCATCGGCTCCTGATTGAATCGCATGTTCAACATCTTCTTTTCTCATGTTTCCACAAATCTTCACCTTCACTTGCCGTGTCAAGCTTCTATTAACTCCATTACTTTTTATGTAATATCTTTTTTCCATTAAAGGTTTGAACGGTGGCCAGTCCGACGTAGACTCCTGATCCTACAGTTACTTGGCTGAAGATTGTGTCTTTCTCTTAGTCGAAGAACTTGACGGTGCCTTCTGTGAAGACTGAGAAGATGAGGCCAGATGTGACTACCATATGGCTGTGCTGTACACTTTATTTGTAGAACCAAATCCACTTTGCCTTACCTGTGATCATGTCATGAACCTCTATGGTAGTATTGTCAAAGTAGCTGTAGACACCAGCATTAGCTACTTTACCTTCTTGAATAGGTGTCGAGGCTACCTGCATGTTTATGTTTTGAAAGTATTGGAAGGCCTGTGTTGATAAGGATGAAGACCGATGCACATACACCAATGACTAGGACGGTCAGAGTCGTGGTAACGATCAGAAAATTCTTCAGTATCAACCTAACGATGCCTTCTTAGGTAGAATATCATTGCGGCGATCATTAAAACTATTGCAACTGTGATAACGATATAGATTGTGAAGTCTGGAACATCGGCGGCGGGTGGCAGAGCTTCTGAGGTGGTTGCTACCAAGCTGTAAGGAATGTTGAACATGAACATGAAGCCCGTATAATGTTCGATGTCAAAATCCAACAGCGGTGTTCCAGCGACGACCTGTATCATGGTCCAGTTACCATAGGCGTTTGCGCCCAACACCGGTGGAATGGCGAGGCCTAGTGTACCGAAAGTCCGTTGCCACACCTCTGAACCGTTTGTAACGTCAAAGGCGTATAGGAAACTATCAGGTGATGGAAGGTAGAGAACCTCGCCGCTTACCGTTAATCCTCCTTTCAAGGCAAAACCGTCGAAGAAGCGGCTCCATTTGGCCTTACCGGTGGACGCATCGACAGCGTAGAGTGTTGAGTTTACCGGTCCGACCGGAGTAGCTAGACCCGTGATATTTACGACTCCATTATCGCCGATGTTCACAACTGGCGCTACATCGATCAAACTGCAGTGGTTGAACGTCGAGACGTAAACTGTATCGTATGCCAGAACGATGTTCGAAGAGACGGCACCGAAGACGCCCGGGCATTGAACAGCCGGATCGGTGGAGGGATAGTTCAGCCAAGGTTTATCGGGATCATAATTGTCAGTTACGACGAAGTTAGCATTCTCACTGTTCATACGTCTGACTGCCGGCGGATCGAAGTACCACACCAGATCTCCGGTCGCTGCATCGAGAGCATAAAGGTAGCCGTTTCGGCATGCCCCGTAGACCATCTGCCGCCCATCGAGCTCGCCGAGCGAGAGGTTACCAGTACAGCCGTACCCATTGAGGTCGTGGGGGGTAGTCTGGTATTGCCAGAGGATCTCACCGGTAGAGGCATCGAGAGCGATGATCGAGTCGCTATAGAGGTTGGCACCGGGCCTACCGGTTGCGTTCCACTCAGGGATCGGTGAGCCAGTTCCGATGTAGATTATGCCTTTATCTTGATCGATCGGCCATGGCCCCATCCCGAGGACGAGGTTCTCCTGTGCATTCTCCGTCAGGGAGGTCTTCCAGATGGCTTGTTGTGTATCTAGGCTGATGCCCAGAATATAGCTTGATGTGCGTCCCACGGTTTCGAAGCCCGAAGGAGCCGTGATCATAATCCGATCTTTCTCATAAAAGATGGGGGAAGAGATGGAGCGGAACGTGGTTTCGCGTGAGGTTGCACCGGCGGGGATATCACCGCAAAGGACATTGGGCGGGATTTTGACTGTGAGGATACCATTGCTTGAGCTGTACCCCTTAATCGAGCAGTCCAAATCGATAATCCAGATTGTATTGTCGAAGTAGTTGATCAGATGGCTGTGGATGTTTTCTCTTTCGAGACCGAAGCGCATAGAGTCGGGTACGGAGAGTTGCTCGGTCCAATGGATGCGGGCTTCTCGCGAGTCTGCAGCTATTAATAGCTGGAACCGATCGATGAGGTAAATGATGCCGTTCACCATCAACAGGGAGCTGGTTGTGCGGGATGTCTCGTTCCCTATGCCCCGAGGTTCGGTGTTGAGGGGGAACATCCAGTCCTGCTCGAAATACTCAACATTATCCTTGTTCAGGGCGTTCTGCGGGTTAAAGTATGAGGCTGAATTGTCATAGCCGGGGTGAAACCAGTTGAAGTAACCGGCCAAACTTTGTTGTAGAGAGGTGGGTGGCACCACGGAGATGATCAACAACAGGCATATCATAAGAGTAAAGAAATGTCTATAATTCACATTTATCAAGGATGATTATATATTTTATAAGGATTTCCGAAAAGTCATACATGCAAAAAAAAGGGGATAGTGATCCTTTTTTCAGGATCAACTATTTCTTTTCACTATTGTTTACGTGTATAGAGTACTGCTGCTCCAATTATAGCTATAACAGCTACAGCGACTGCTGCATATGTTATTGTGCTAGATAACCCTACTTCTTCAGTTACTTCAGAAGTAACAGTTTGAGCTTGTGCAGTAGTGGTTTGTGTAACGGTTTGTGCTGCAGGGGTATTTGTTATTGTTGCAGTTTGAGTTTGAGTTGTAGCGGAAGTTGAAGTCATTGTTCTTGTAGATGTTGAGGTTGCGGTTGTTGTTGCTGTAGTTGTTGCTGTAGTTGTTGCTGTGGTTCGAGATGTCGATACTGAAGTTGATATTGATGTTGATACTGATGTAAGTGTTCTTGTGGTTCGAGATGTTGTAGTCACAGTGGTAGTCGCAGCCGCGGCCGCAGCCTTATCGCTAAGGCCTACTGCAATTAGGGTACCTGGGACAGTCGACATTTCGTTGAGGTTCCAGATTGCTTGTCCAGCCAGACGGGTAGCACCAATTGTTATGAATATCTTTGAGTTGCCTGCGTTATCCTGACCGATCGTCGGTTGAATTACGACAGGAGCACCTACATTCAATTCATTAAGCAATTCACCATTATCTTTGTCAAAGAATCTCATGTAACCATCAGTGAAGCCGGTGAAGGCCATGCCTCCCGATATCGTTATTGCTGCACGGTTGAAGCTTTCTGGGTAGAACCAAGTCCACTTCACATTACCTGTAGATTGATCTCTGGCGACGATAGTGATGTTGGCAACAGGAGAAGATGTTGACGTGAAGAGACGCACACCATCACCATAAGTTCTCTCTTCCGTTATGGTTGTCTGCATAGCGCCTTCATATCCAATGAGTGTATTTGTATCAGGGTCATATGATTTGTCTGTAGCGAAGATCCCGTTGTACCAGTAAGGATACACCACACATGGTAGAGTACACCACATACCCTCATCACCAACCTTTGGTGCAGGGTAGCTGATCCAGTTCCACTCCCTCATGTCGTAGTAGCTTCTAGGGTCAGGTTCGTATACCAATGAATGTGGGTCAGTTGAGATCTGTCCTCTAGCTAACTGGTCGTCACGAACATCTACCGTCAGATACGGTACGCCATCCAATGCGCCAATTACGAAGTATCGTCCTTCTTTGCAGCCTTTGGTATAGACTCTTCCAAAGACTGGGTCATCAGAAAGTATACCGCTCCAGTTGCAGTCATAGTCATATGGGTCATGTGGGAATGGTTGAAGCCACCAAATTCTTTGGCCAGTGTCCATATCTATTGCATACAGAGTACTGCCATAGAGTCGAGGCCCAGGAGCTAGTGTCATGTTAGAGTAAGGACCTTGGTTACCGGTTTGGGTGTAGAAGACTCCAGTGTCTTCGTCGACTAGTGGTTGACCCCAGTTGGCGGTTGTACCACTCCAAGCGTTCACTATTTCACCGGTGGGGGCGTAATCCCATTCAAGCCCTTCACGGTTCACGGCTAACGCTTCGGTGCACGGAATATCCCGGAAGTAGCCTATGCTACACTCCTGTATTGCCCAGTCCTTAGCGGGGGCGTCGTAAGGTGGATGACCGAAGACTCTCCACAATATTTCATGTGGTGCATCCATACTGACGCCTATGGTGACATGTCTTGAATCTGGTGCTCTTAGAGTACTGTGCATCGTACCGGCCAAGACAGTGACGAATTGACGACCCTTCTCATAGGTTGCGATGACTCCGATGTCACCACCTCCGTACCTCGGGTATATGTTTCCAGGTATGTCGACACAAAGGTCACTAATCCTGAACTTCTCCTCGCCGCTATTTATATCGACTCCAAAGAAGTCACAGGCAATACCTTGATCCAGAATCACATTTTCGGTTGCCCAGTATCTGATGCCGTGGTGGCTGAAGCTTAATGATGGATGAAGATCTGGTATCCTTGTACGAACTTCTTCAATATCAAGGGTATAGTCATAGTCCCACAATTGTTTTCCAGTTTCTGCGTCTACAGCGTAAAGCTTGCCAAAATTAGTCCTTACGAAGACTTTGCCGTTCTGAATGACGGGGGGGTTAGATGAACCATCTCTTAAAGAGGCAGAAGCTATAGCAGCCGGAGCTATCCCTTGAGCTCCCAAAGGAAATATCCATTTGATTTCGAGATTGTCAACGTTGCTTGGGTTTATTTGGTTCTGTGGACCGTAGTTCCATCCCCAAGAGTTGCCGTTAACATATCCCCAGTCAGCGGCAGTTGATCCTCGTGGTTGTGCAAATGCTAGTGCTGGTATTACTGTACTCAATGAAAGTAATGCTATTACTGATAGTAAAGTTAGTTTATAGTTTCGTTTAACGTTTAACATTTTCGGAATTATTGAAAGGCACATGGATATAAATAGGGGTAAGATACAATATATACAACTAATATATTTAGTTATTCACCGTAATTAGTTGAACTAATTACATTATTTTATATTAATTAAGAATAATCTCATAAACAGGAAGACATCACAGTTGTAGTTTAAGATAGTGTTGGTAATGTTGAGACTGATGTAGAGGTTGCGGGGAATCAAATGGAATCTGACGATGAAGACCACTGCATCAGTGCCTAATCAAATTGTGTGTTCGACATCTTCACGCCTAGTGCTTCTATAGATCTTTACCAAGACATGCGGTATCGCATTAAGCCTCTACTAGATCCCGTACCTTCGATCTGATGTTGCCGGACTTCATTATTGAGGTTCCGACAAGATAGGCGTCTACTCCCGCCTGTTTCAGGAGCCTAAGATCCTTGGCTGAATGTATTCCGCTTTCGCTTATGATTATTTTATTGTTTTTATTTTTTGATTCAAGTATAGTTTGGGTTGTGGATATATCTACTGAGAAGGATTCTAGGTTTCTGTTGTTTATTCCGATCAAATCGGCTTTTGATTGAATTGCCTTCTCAAATTCTTCTTTATTATGAATTTCAAGTAGAACTTGCAGATCTTTTGAGTGTGCGTATTCTATCATCTTTTCAACAGTATGTTTGCATTTTCTCTTATCGAATAGAGTTTGAATAAGCAGAATTACATCTGCTCCTATCTTTGGGGCAACATCTAGTTGTTTTTTAGATACAATAATATCTTTCATTAATAGTGGTAAATCAATTGCTTCCCTAACTTTCATGAAATTATCTAGTGACCCGAGGAACTGTTTGGGTTCGGTAAGCACTGATAATGCGACAGCTCCTCCTTTTAGCATTGCTTTTGCTGCTGATACTGCATCTTCTTCAGTGTGAATTATTCCTTGGGAAGGTGATGCGAATTTTACTTCGGATATTATTGCGTTTTTGGTGCATTGACGGATACTTTGTGTAAGATCGTGGTGAGAAGCTTCAATTTTGGTATCTATATCGTAGTATCCTTCAGCGATAGACAAGTAGGCGTTTGCAGCCAAGATATCTAAGAAGCTAACAGAATCTGGATTCAAGTTCTTTGAGTTTCGATTTGTCTCCATCACTTGCATTCACCATAGACTGTAGCTTTCCATAGGCATCACCACTCACTATTGATTTTCTAGCAAGAGACATACCTTCAATGAGGTTGCCCGCTAATCCCGCTACGACCATACCTGCTGCTGCGTTTACCAGTACAAGTTCCTTTAGGCTATCATTTTCTTTTATATGGCCATTTAACATTCTAAAGATGATTTTTGCGTTTTCATCAACGTTATTTCCAATAAGCTCTTCGAGTTTTGCTTGTTTTACGCCAAAGTCGTTTGGTAAAAATTGCGTAGTTTTGACTTTGCCTTGTTTCATCCAAGCTGCTGAGGTTTTTCCGATGGTGGAGATTTCGTCTAATCCATCTAAACCATGTACTACGAGAGCTTCTATCAACCCAAGTTTTGCAAGAACATTTGCTACAGGTTTAACGAGGTGAAGGTCATAAACACCTACCAACAAAGCATCGGCTTCAGCTGGATTAGTTAGTGGGCCTAGAATATTGAAAACTGTTCTTACGCCTATCTCTCTTCGAGGAGCAACTACGTATTTCATAGCTGGATGATATACTGGTGCAAAAAGGAAACCTATACCTATAGTTTCTATCGATTTTTTGACCAGGCTGGGCTTTGCAGATATATTTACGCCAAATCGTTCCAATATGTCTGCTGAACCACATTTGCTTGTGAAAGATCTGTTACCGTGTTTTGCAACAGTTGCTCCGGCTCCTGCAGCTACAATAGCTGCAGTTGTGCTTACATTAACCGTTTTTATCTTGTCCCCTCCTGTTCCAACAATGTCAAGTATTCGACCTGTTACATTCGGTTTTATTTTGATGGCAAACTGCTTCATAACTTGAATTAGTGAAGTAACTTCTCCTATCGTTTCGACTTTCATTCTAAGTGCGGTTAAGAAGGCAGATATCTGGGCGGATGTTGCTTCTCCACTCATTATCTCTTTCATTATTTGAGCTGTCTCTTCAGAGGTCAGGTTTTTTCTTTCGACTAGTTGTTGTATGCCTTCTTTGATCATCTTCTACTCATCTTCAGGAAGTTTCTGATAAGTTTTGTACCCTCTTTAGTCAGAATAGATTCTGGGTGAAACTGAATACCATTAACCGGATGTTTTTCATGTCTTACAGCCATAATTTCGTTGTCATCTTCTGAGTTTGCTGATATCTTAAGTTCTTTTGGTATCGACGAACGTTCACCTACAAGTGAATGGTACCGTGTTGCTATGAAAGGATTCTTTAGACCCTCAAAGATTTTGTCTCCATCATGTTTTATCATGCTCACTTTACCGTGCATTAATCGATGTGCTTTGATTACGTTTCCTCCATAACCATGGATTATTCCTTGATGCCCAAGACAAACGCCTAGTGTAGGTATGGTTGGACTTAGATTTCGTATTATGTCGCTACAGATGCCGAAATATTTCTTTTCTGAAGGTATTCCGGGGCCTGGGGATATTATGATATTGTCTGCATTAAGCTTAGTTATTTCGTTTAGTGTTATCTTGTTGTTTCGATAGACTAGTGGTTCTGAGCCTAGTTCGCCTACTTGTTGTACTAGATTGTATACGAATGAGTCGTAGTTGTCTATTAGCAGTGTCTTCATTTGGTGGAAGCCTCTTCTGCTATTTTAAGTGCGTTTATTAGTCCTGCAGCTTTGTCTTTGGTTTCGTACCATTCTTTAGTTGGCTGAGAATCTGCAACTATACCTGCTCCTGCTTGAATATAGGCTTGATCTCGATTGGTTGTTAGTGTTCGAATAGCTATTGCAAAGTCTGAGTTTCCGTTGTAGGAGAAGTATCCTACTGCTCCTGCGTATGGTCCTCTTCGGGTTGTTTCAAGTTCATCTATTATCTCCATAGCTCTTACTTTTGGGGCTCCTGAAACTGTTCCTGCTGGGAAAACGGCTTTTATTGCATCATATGAGTCCTGTTGAGGTTTCAGGTTTCCAACTACATGTGAAACTATGTGTTGAACATGGCTGTATTGGTG
>Ga0187833_10003506_pt1 | contig 15884 bp, 20 predicted proteins | sample ETNtaG_37_FD_167968 | JGI IMG/M metagenome (GOLD analysis project Ga0187833, IMG submission 167968) | Marine microbial and viral communities from oxygen minimum zone, Eastern Pacific Ocean - ETNP2014_SV_400_PacBio MetaG (Illumina Assembly) | ecosystem: Environmental > Aquatic > Marine > Hypoxic...
AGCTAGTAGGTTGGATAAAAGCTGAAGAAGTTCAAGGTTACAGTTCTGAGCAATTATACAATTCTCTAATCCAACAAGGCTATGCTCCCACTGAAGTAACAGAAGCAATAAATTTTGCCAGCCAGCAACCTCCCCAGTCAACTCAACAATCTGCCAAACAACCTTCTCAACCCATTAAAAAGCCAAAAAACCATCTTCCTATAATAGTCATATCTATCATCTTCATAGGCCTACTCCTTGCAGGAGGAGGCGCTTACTGGTATATCTCATCTCAAGGCATATCTTTAGACTCAGATATCATCGCTTCATACTTTGGAAAAACAGAAGAATCTATGAGTGAATCAGCTCAAAAAACAAATGATGCAAACATAGACTTAGAAGCTGACACTGAAACTCTATCTGAAGAGCTTCCAACCTCAGAAGAGCCTCTTCTAGATACTACCTCTTCTGAAACATCTGCATTAGACACAAGTTCATCAGAAGAACCTCTCTTAAATGACACTCCCATAGACTCACTTTCCCTAAATGATACTCCTTCAGAATCCACTTCCTTAAATGAAACAAGCGATTGTGACACAATGGACTGCTTTGAAGCAAACTTTGCAGAATGCAAACCTTCAACAGTCACATCAGAACTAGAACCTTCAATAACTTATTCTTATGAAATTCTTGGCTTAAAAGAAGAACTTTGTGAAGTCAAATCAAAAGCTATAAACATTCCTAACCCCTCATGGATAGGTAAAGAAATGATCTGCTTATTTGACAACTCACTTGACTTTGAAACAGCTGCCGGAGACATAAGCAATTGTGAAGGAGAATTATATGATTTGTTATCTGCTGGAGCAACAGCAACTGTTAATGAAACTTCTTCCTCAGAACCCCTTCCTCTAGATGATCCTTCTTTAATAACACCTCCTTTAGGTGATGATTTGATGGAAATTCCTCCTTTAGATGGCGCGCCACCAGGAATGTCTTAATTTAGAAAACCATTTAAACAACAATCCCTTATCTCCATCTATGACAACTATCCTCTGCTTTGGAAACGAATTCATAAAAGAAGATTCCTTAGCAAAAGAATTAGCTGATGAAATCAAACTAACCAACATAAACTTCATCAAGTGCAACAGTTTCAATGAAATCATCGAATGCAAAGACAAAAACCTCTTCATCTTAGACGTAGTAGAAGATATAACCGAAGTCATTCAAATAAAAGACATTAACCAACTAAAGGAAAACAAGCTATTCTCACTGCATGACTTTGATTTAGGTTTCTTCCTAAAACTAATGAAATCTTTAGGAAAAATAAAAAATATAAGTATAATAGGAATACCTCAAAAAGGGAATAAAGAAGTTATTAAAAAGGAAGTAATAAAAATATTAAAGTGATTATAATGTCAGATTTAGGAACAGATGTAAACAATGCAATTGAGGAATTAGAAAAATCTAATAAATGGAAAATAGTAAAAAAGGTTGCTAAGATTGGTGCATATTCTTTTTGCGATAATTAGTTCAGCTATTGTGGCAGCTGCAATAGCAGGGGTTTTGTGGTATGGATCCCGATTTCCAGGGGAAACAAGAATAGTCAAGCAAGGTGAGCGAGCAGGTCAAATTGCAGCATGGGATTATACTACTATAGATCAATTAGAAAGAAGAAACCCTAATATTAAGAACATTAATGATATTCAGGTAGACCAAGAGATGATAATAAGGGATGAAGGCTATAAAGGTGCTTTACAATTAATATCTGATATAATTGATTATTATTATGATAGAAAGTAAAAAACCCAATCTCAGCAAGCTGTGGGGCATTTTTACTCCAGAAAATGGACATAAAGAACCAGAGCAGAGCTCTGGTATTAGACCCATTTTCGCTGAATAATAAGAATAATCTCTAATTTAGACAAATCTTTAAAAAGAATTAGCCTATTTCTTTGTATATGAATAATAAGGGTATAATTAGGACCGTAGCATACTGTGCTGCAATAGCAATAGCTTCTTTAAATTATGTAAATGCCAGAGGTTCTCCTGAACCTCAGGAACCAATTATCCCTGTTGAACAAGCTATAACATTGGAACAACTGGCAGAAAATTTCACATTCGAGAAATATAATTACCAAACAATTGAAAAAATTAAAGATTTGAATACTTTCAGAGAAATAGTCCCTGTTTTATTTAAAATGCAATATGAAAGTATGCCAATGTTAAGAATGAAGTATCCTGAACTCATTACCCTTGAAGAAAAAAATACCAAAATGACTAGAAAAGGTAGAATATCAGTAAAAGATCTTTATAAAGAAGTTAATGAGAACCTAAAAAATGATTATTATTTATTCAGAAATGGAAATAAAGACTTGTTAAATATGGTGAATGGTCATATTATATCTCCTGAAACAGTTCATTTAGGAAATGATAGAAGTGAAATAGGAACAATTTATTTTATATTAAACACAGAAATATTAAATCCAGAAAACAAACTTGAGATTCCTGATAAAGATATGAATGATTTTAAAAATGACTTAAACAAATTCTTAGACTCTATCGAACTTACTACAACCCCTCCTGAACCTGAAGAAGGAAAAGAATCCTTAGATTCTCCTAAACTTATTACTTTTCCTCCGGAAGCTAAAAAAGGAGATGAATTATACGCAATAGATTATGCCCCAATCTAACTAAAATTAACCTTCAAAAATGCGTAGAACATAAGCCTTAACCAACCTTCACCACTATCTGCCTTGACTTCATCCTCTCATCCTCTCTCATAAGGTTAACATCAAAAATATAATCTCCATCAGGCATATCATCAGGAATTATAATCTTCCCTATAAGAAACTCCTTTGATGCAGGCTTTAAAATCATTGGTTCCTCCTTATAAACAAATATATCCTTCGCCTGCACATCTCCTCCTGATTCAACAATAGTTATTGAAAGTTCAGACTCAGCGGAATCATCATTCTTTATGCCAATCAGAAAACTTGAATCCTTCCCTCTCTTCAGCTTAAAACTTGACTGCGAAACCACAAATGTATCATCATCCAGCCTGGTGCTCAATATTCTCTCAACATTTTCTCTCGCCCTTACATCAATCTCTAAATTAACAATATCCTCTCCTTTAAGCATAGTAGTCCTTATAATGCTCACGCCCAACACTAAAAAACTCAATGCCAACACAATTCCAATAATCTCCTTCAATCCCAAATCTGCCATATCTTATCCTTAGAATCAATTATATTTAAATTATTCTAAAATAATTTACACAAAATTAACCTTTAAAAAATGAGTAGAACATGAAAAGCAGGGATCATAACTCCTAATCAACTTCTCTATCTCTAAAATCATTTTCTCTTTAGAAAGCTTCATCACACTAGGCAGATACGCCCTAATATCGTCCTGCAGATTTCGAAGATTCTGCGTAGTAGGCGTTATAATATTAGCATAAGTAATCCTACCCTTACTATCCAGCTTATACTCATGCCACAAAGTTCCTCTAGGAACCTCCACAGCAGAAATCCCATGCCCTTCTCTAAGCCTAACCTTCTTAACAGGCTCTTCTTTAACCTTTAACAAATCACAAATATCTAAAGCTCTGTCAACAAAATGAACAATCTCAACCGCCTGCGCAAAATTATTAACAAAAGGGTTATAATTAGGGAACTCTATCTTAAAACTTTTCAAAATCTTTCTGGCATCACTTGACAAACTCTTATAACTATTATTAACTCTTGCCAAAGCCCCCACCATATAAGACCTTCCTTCCTTCACAACAAAATTTGCTGTTGAATACTTCTCATGATACTCCTTAAGATACTTGCTATACTCCTCCTGCTTATATCTCTTAGAGCCTGAAACCATATCACCATTCAAAGTAGCATACTCTTCTCTTTTCACCAAAGAAAAATACTCTGTCTTATTAACAAACTCAGGATACTCCAACCTTCCAAAAAGCTTTCCAGTAAGAATAGTTCCTTCTTTAATCAACTCCAACTCCTTTCTTATCTCCTTCAACTCCTCTTCAGACGGCACCTTAAGAAAACCTCCCACAGTCAAAGAAACAGGATGCAAATCTCTGCCGCCAACAACCTTAACAATACCATTACCCATCTTAATAATCTTCAAAGCTCTTGACAGTTCATTCTTATACTTCTCCGCCATAGAAAGAGCAGACTCATACCCTAAATAATCAGGCAATGCTAAAAAATAAATATGTGTAGCATGACTCCTAATCCTCTCTCCAATAGTCACCAACTCTCTCAATAAACCAGTCTGCTCAGACACATCCACTCCCAAAGCATTCTCAATCGCCTGAATAGCAGTAACCGTATGCGCGCAAGAGCAAATCCCACAAATCCTTGAACTAATCTCAGAAGCTTCAAAATATCTCCTGCCTTTCAGCAAGCCTTCAAAATACCTTGAACCTTCGACAGCCTGCAGTTCGCAAACCTCAACCTTCCCATTCTTAATAGACAAGTTCAATGAAGCATGCCCTTCAATCTTTGTAATATGATTCAGCTTTATAACAGTCATTCGTTAAAATTTGGTCTGATACCTCGAGCTTTAGCCCGATAGCACAACCAAATTTTCACATTAAAAATACCCAGTACTTTAATGTTTGGTATTTTTATCTTATTACTTCCTTAGGCAGTTTCAATCCCACAAAAGTCTTCATTCTATCCTTAATATCCTTAGCCTTAATCCCTTTCTCTTTCAACAAACTAATCATAGTCTCAAAATTAGCGTCAGGCGTAGCCCCTCTACAACCCCAGCACACCAACCCTCCATTAATACACACAGAATTGCAGTTGCCATTAGTAATCGGCCCTAAACACAACTCCTTCTTATCAAGGAAACAAGTATTCTTATTCAATCTGCACTCAAAACAAACAGGCTTATCATACCCTCTTGGCTTCTTACCAAGTACAATATCCTTAATAAAAGTCAAAATCTCATTTTTATCAGGAGGACACCCTGGAATATAATACTCTACCTTAACATGCTTATCAATAGGCACAGGCTTTTGGTCCCTCAACTCCAGTTTTCTAAGAAAAACCTTCCTCTCATAATTCTCCTTCTGGATAAAATTTCTAAAAGCAGGAATGCATCCAGTACAAGCGCAGGCTCCCAACGCAACCAAAACCTTAGTTTTCTTCCTAACCTCCTTCAACACCTTAACATCATCATTAGAAGCAACCAACCCTTCCATAAACACCACATCAAGTTCTCCATCATTCTTTTTTTCTTTAATAAACGGGAACGCTTTAATATCAATAATTTTTGCAACATGCAATAAATCATCCTCATTAAAGAGCACACTAAGCAAACATCCAGCGCATCCTGTAATATTATAAAATCCTACTTTTAGTTTATCTTCAGTCATTCTTAATCTCATCATACCTAAACACAGGCCCATCCTTGCAAGTATACTTCCCATGAATCATGCAATGCCCGCAAACTCCAATCCCACAGTTCATCATCCTCTCTGCGCTAACAAAAATCTGGTTATCTTTGAAACCTTTATCCTTCAATATTCTTATAATAAAATTAATCATAATAGGCGGCCCGCACATCAAAGCCACTGAATTTTCACTCTCAAGCCTACTCTTCTCTATAAGCTTAGTAATAAATCCAACCTTAACACCAAAACATGTCTTTGCCGGTCTTTTATCAACGCTTGTATTCACGCAAAACTTCTTTTTCCATCTAGACAAATGCTCCTTAAACAAAATATCATTAATTGATCGGAACCCTAAAAACAATACAACATCCTCAAAATCCTTCTTAAACTTCTCAACATACTCTATAACCCCCTTCAAAGGCGCAACCCCGCATCCACCTCCCATAATAATAACATTCTTTCCCTTAAGCTCTTCCATAGGATAGCCTTTTCCATACGGCCCTCTCACCAACAGCTTATCACCCTTCTTCAGTTTAGCCAACGCATTAGTAACATTCCCAACCTCATGAATACTCAGCTCAACATGCTTATTGCTATAAGAAGCAAAAGAAATAGGCACTTCTCCAATCCCTGGTATGCTAACCTGCAGGAACTGCCCAGGTTCATGTTTAACCTTAAGCCCAAGCCTTAAAGTAAAAGTATCAGAAGACTCTCTCTTAAAGTTGATAATCTTTACAGGTTTTGGTAAATAAGCATTCTTCATCTTCATTTCATCTCATTAATAATCTTAACAAAATCAATCCTTGTAGGGCAACCTCTAATACACCTTCCGCACCCAGTGCAAAGGTTAACTCCATGCTTCTCCTTAAAATACTGTAACTGATGATAAATTCTATGCTTAAACCTATCCTCTCTCTTATCCCTAAACACATGCTCACCTGCAACTCTTGTAAAACATCTAAGTTGGCACGCTGCCCAAGTCCTGCATCTCTCACCCTTACTCAAATCCTTAATCTCTACTTTATCATTAATATCAAAACAATAACATCCTGGGCAAAGCAGATTACAAGCAGCGCAACTCAAACAACGCTTAACACCCTTCTCCCAGTCAGCATGATCATAAAGTGAAGAAATATCCTTCTTCTTCAGCCTGTCAGAACCCTTAACCACTTTATCAATCTTCTTTACCTTAGACTCCTTAAAAAACTGCTTATACCTCTTAACAAACTTCTCTCCCTTCTTAGAGCCAACCTCAACAAGAAAAGATTTGCCTTTATCATACAACATCAAATCAAAAAAATCCAGTAATTTTAAAGAACCGCAAAAACAATACTCATCCTCAACCTTGCTGCAATGATAACCAATAAGAACACAATTCTCTCTCTCCTTCTTATAATAAGCATCAACATCCTCATCAATAAAAGCCATATCCTGCCTTAAAATAGAATTAAGGTCGCACCTCCTTAACCCTATCAACACCTTCTTCTTTGGCTTCTTAACAGGAACCTTCACATTATTGCCATTAAATCTAAACAAAGTCTCATTCTTCTTAAAAAAGAACTCTTTCACAGGAAAATAAGAATTTGTCTTAAAATAAATCTCTTCAGGCCTCTTAATAACCTCAAAGCTAACCAGCTCCTTCTTAACAGGAGCTATAACCTCATAGCTCTTAATCAGAGAACTGATTAATCTATTAAACACCTCTTTTTTAATAGCCTTCATCCTACCTCAGGCATTATTCAGAAGAAAGGACTATTTAAAATTATTGTTAAAACGCATTTAACACCTCTCTTTAATCTTCCTAATCAACTCACTCGTAGAAAATCCCTTAAAATTCTTAATAATATGAATCCTTCCGCCATACTTCTTCACAGTCTCTGCTTCAATGCAATCCTCTCCATAATCCTCTCCATTAGCATGCACATCCGGCTTAACAGACTCAATAAATTTAAGGCAATCAGCTTCATCATAAACATTAACAAAATCAACGCACTCCAAAGCAGCCAGCATCTCTGCCCTATACTGCTCTGGCACAATAGGCCTTGAATCCCAGTCCTTATACTTCATCTTCTTCTTCCACTCTTTAACAGAAGCATCGCTATTAACTCCAACAATAAGCACATCACCCTGCTCCTTAGCCTCCTGCAAAAACTTCACATGCCCAGCATGCAGAATATCAAAACTGCCATTAGTAGTAATTATCTTCTTGCCCTGCTCCTTCAATTCTTTAACCAACTCCTTCAACTCTTCCCTTGTTTTGATTTTATTCATTCTTAATAGCCTCATTCAATTCTTCTTTTGTAACAGTAACAACCCCTTCCTTTCCAATAGTAATCGAAGCAGCATGATTAGCCAAATTAGCAGAACTCACAAAATCTTTCCCAGATGAGCAAAGCCCTAAAGTAAAAGCACAGGTAACACTATCCCCTGCACCAGTAACATCAACAACATTCTTAGACAAAATAGGAATACTAACCTTCTTAAAATCATCTCCTTCTTTCTCTATCAAATCCATCCCCTCTTTATCCCTTGTAATCAGAATTGACTTAAGATTAAGATTTTCAATCAACTCCTTTCCAGCATTAAAAATATCATCTTCATTCTGTCCAATCATTCTCCCATAAGCCAGCTCAGCCTCAAAAATATTAGGCACAACACTTGTAAACCCCTTAAAATTAGCCAAATTCTTTCTAGAATCTCCAATAAGTATAATCCCTTTCTCATCAGCAACCTTTACAATAGCATCAAGAAGTTCTCTTTTTATAACACCCTTATCAACCTCATCATAATCCGCAACTATAATCGCATCAAACTCTTCAGAATTATTCCTTATAAACTCAATAAGACTTTTAACAGACTCTTCACGCACATCTTCTTCATTCTCAGCATCAAACCTTATAACATGCTGCTTAGGATAATGCACTCCTCCTGCAAGAATCCTTGAAAATTTAGGAGTAATCCTTCCCTTTTGAAAAACCAATCCTTCAGTATGAACTACATGCTCCTCAAGATTCTTAACAAGCTCTTTACTAATAGCATCATCTCCAATAATACCGGCAGCAAAAGTCCTTGCCCCCAGCGCTCTTATGCCAAGCACAACATTCCCTGCAGCGCCCATCCTAACCCATTTATTTCCAATCCTAACTCTTGGGACTGGCGCTTCAGGAGCAATACTCTGTACATCTCCTTCAAGATACTCATCAACACAATAATCTCCAATAACCAAAACAGTCTTCTTTTCAAAATTCCTCAAAAGTTCAATCAATTTATTCATCCTTAAACCACTTCTCATAAACCTTATCTAATATCTCAGCCATACCCTCTGCATGTTCTTTATCTGAAACAAACCCTTTCTCCTCTTTTGATACTACAAGTCTTTTAAGCTCCTCATCAGCATTATTAGGGCATCCTGCCAGTCCGGTAGCATTCAAAAAGTCCAAATCACTATGGCTTGAATCTCCAATAGAAAAAGAATCTTCTTTTCTAATCTTATACTTCTCTAAAAGAAAACTAACCGCATCTCCTTTACTAAGATTAGGCAGAATATCAATAGCAATATCACAAAACAAAACCTTCAAAACACCTTTATCAATAGCATCCTTAACCTCTGCCGGCATCTTATTCTTCACAATAAACTCAAACAAATCCTTTCCAATATTCTTTTCAAACTCATAAGTGAGCATGCACGTCCTCTCCTTCATATGTCTTACCTTAGCATCCTTAAACCTCTCTTTAATCTCATCCTCAAAATTTTCCATCTCTTTTCTCCATTCAACAAAGCCTCTTACAACCTCTATTGAATCCTTAAGCTTAGGATGTTTCTCAAACAAATTATACACTCCAACCTCTGGCTCAAAAATCACATTACCTCCCTCAAAAATAGAAGGTCCTATATGATTAGACTGCTCCATAATATTATCTGCAATATGGTAACTTCTTGAAGTGCAAACTCCAAACAAAGTATCCTTAAACTTAAGTGTCTTACTTTTAATCATCTCCAGATTCTCCATATTACCATTCAAATCCTGTTTATCAGGATAATCTGGCTTAACAAACTCTCCCATACATCCATCAATATCACTAAAGACAATTCTTGAACTCATCTTTGCTCCTCCATCCACTCAACATAATCCTTAACACCCTCCTTAAAGCTAAACTCAGCCTTAAACTTCAGCTTCTCCTCAGCAAGAGTTGTATCTGCCTGTGTATTAGCCTGATAAGTTTTGGCATCATAAGGCATATCAATATACTCAATCTCTAACTCCTTTCCTAAAACTTCATTAAGCACCTTAACTACTTCATTAAAACTCGTTCCAACTCCAGTGCCAACATTATAAACACCAGAAGGTGCATCCAAAGCAAGAATAACTGCTCTAACAATATCCTTAACATAAATATGATCCCTAATCTGTTCTCCCATTTTAAACAGCTTTGGCTTATTACCTGACTTCATCTGATTATAAAGATGATAAATCATAGAAGCTGGTCTTCCCTTATGCGCTTCTCTTGGTCCAAACACATTAAAAAACCTCAACCCAACAATATGCATTTCATCAAAAAGCTCACCAGCCATCTCATCCATCTTAAGCTTAGACTTCCCATACACTGTAATAATCTCCTTCTCCTGATCTTCTTTCATAGGCACTGGTTTATTCCCATAAAGATTAGCAGTAGAAGCATAAACCAACTTCGCATTATGCTCCTGAGCCAGTTTAACCATCAGCTTAAACCCTTCAACATTCTTATTATACGTCTCTTCATCATTATCATGCCTGGGATCAGTAATAGCAGCAATATGAAAAATTGCATCAAACTTCTCTTCAAACTCAATAGGCTTAGAAACATCCTTTTCAATAAAAATACCATTAAACTCATTCAGGTTATCCTTTGTTCCAGAAAAAATATTATCAACTACAATAACCTCATGCCCTTGTTTCTCCAATTCCAAAGCAAGATTAGAGCCAATAAACCCAGCCCCTCCTGTAACGAGTGCTTTCATAAAATCACCTTCAGTGATTTCTGACAGCTACGAACGATTAGTGAGTCTGCTTTCATTCTTCAGCCAATTCTTCCTCAACAAGTTTGCATAAAATATGCCCAACAGTAATATGGCTCTCCTGAATTCTTGCAGTACTCTCTGAAGGAATAACAATGCTCAAATCTGCCACTTCCTTCAGCTTTCCACCATCTCTGCCAGAAAAAACAATAGTAAAAGCACCATTCTTCTTAGCCTGCTCAACACCCTTAACAACATCACCAGAATTGCCGCTAGTGCTAAACCCAATAATAACATCCTCTTTCTTAGCCAATCCTTCAACCTGTCTCTCAAACACTTTATCAAAACCCCAATCATTCCCAATAGCAGTCATAACCGAACTATCTGTAGTCAATGCAATCGCAGGCAACGCTTTCCTTCCTTCAAGCTCAAACTGATGAATCATCTCTCCTGCAATATGCTGAGAGTCAGCAGCGCTCCCTCCATTACCAAAAAGAATCAATTTGCCATTATTCTTATAACACTCAACAACCTTGCTAACAGCCCTCTCAATATCATCTGTAAGGCTCTCAACAACCTTTTTCTTCACTTCAATACTTTCATTCAACAATTCTGTTATTTTATTTTTCATTCTACCACCTTTTTCAGTTTATAGAATTTTTATTTAAAGTAAATGGGATGCCCAGTAAATGCCTTTCAACATTTACTGGGGTGTTTAGATATCGAAAACTTGGAGGTATTCTTCGGTATCAATAAGTATGAATTGTTCATACTCCTATATAAACTTTTCGGTATTGTAAACTATATATTAGAAATCATAAATTATGCACAAAACTCTGCATAATCATAAACACGCCTGCTACAACTACTAAGGCTATATACACAACCCTATTCCACTTAAAAATCTTCCTTCCATCAAAATTACCAAATGGAAGAAGGTTAAACAACGCAATCCATGTATTAATCATAAACCCATAATAAAATATAGTCCTCAACAGAATACCAAAAGGCAATGAAACCAGTATTATCAAGCATAAAAGTGCTAATATAAGATTAACCAAAGGTCCTGCTAACGAAATTGTCCCATTCTTCCTAATACCCACGGGTCCTGAAATCATCACCGCTCCCGGTGCTGCAAACACAAATCCAAAAAAGCTCATAACTATAGCTAATATCAACATATTATCAAAAGATCTAAACTCAGCATAACATCCATAATGCTGCGCAACCAGCTTATGTGCCAGTTCATGCAGCAAAAACGCAACACCCACTGTAAGGGCTGACACAAAAAACACGATAATAATCTTTGAAACAGAAAACCCAGACATAGCAATAGCAAAAGCTAGCGAAATAACAATCCATGCCTTCGCCAAATCCCTCAGCTCAGTCCTCGAAGTGCTGAACGAACCCAGCTTAATCTGTTCTTTATGATACATAATAATAGAAGAAGTGATTTCCTTACATAAAAAGGTTTTGGAATTTCAGCTTATAATAACATATTTAACCATAAACACTATCTATGATAAACACTATTTACATTTAATATACAAGGATTACTTTTGATAAGTTCTCCTTCAATTGTTCTATTTTTTCCATCTTCTTGTGCACTTTCCATATCCTTTAATATACTTTTAATATCTTTATACTCATATTTACCAGTACTTTTTAGTACTTTGAGCATTACTCTATATGTTTTTTCATCCTCTGGGTTCTTATACTCTGAGAATATCTTAGGCTTTCTTATATGCCCTATTATACGCTTCATTCTTCCTTCGAGTTCTCCTTCTTTTATTATTCCTCTTATTGCAACTTTTTGTTTTACATATTCTTTCCCTGATTCTACTAATTTTTTAATTAACACTGCTTCATATTTTACCCTTTGAATAACTTCCTCTATAACTTTAAAAAATAGGTTCTGTTTTATAAACTTTACCACTCTTCAGGGAAGATATTCAAAATACTTAAAAACTCCTTACCACAGAGAAAACTTTATATAACTCATTCTCACATTTTAATCAATGGCAAAAAAAGAAGTTTTTGAAGCAACAGCCACATTAATCGGCTGCATCATTGGCGCAGGCGTTCTTGGCATTCCTTACGTTATAGCAAAAGCAGGGTTATTATCAGGCATACTGAATATCATAGGCATAGGCCTAGCCATACTGCTAGTTCATCTTTATCTTGGCGAAATCGTCCTAAAAGTAAAAGGCAACCATCAGCTCACAGGTTATGCAGAAAAATATCTAGGAAAAAAAGCTAAAACCCTTATGATGTTTGCCATGATATTTGGCATCTACGGTGCATTAATTGCCTACACCATGGGAGAAGGCGCAGCCTTATCTGCTATCTTTGGCGGCAGCCCAATTCTTCTCAGCCTCATCTTCTTCGCTATTGTAAGCGCAATAATCTTCATTGGTATCAAGGCATTAAAAAGGTCAGAGTTCTTAATAACCCTTCTTATGTTAATCACAGTTGTTATCATCTCATTATTATCATTCCCTAAACTAAACCTAACCAACCTTACTCTTTTCAACCCAACCGCTAATGGATTATCCAACTTATTCCTCTTCTTCTCCCCTTATGGTGTAATTCTATTTGCCTTCTTAGGCACAGTAGCCATCCCTGAAATGAAAGAAATCCTTGGAAAAAACAAAAAAGCAATGAAGAAAGCCATAATCATAGGCACATTAATACCTATGTTCATCTACATATTATTTGCAATCATCACAGTCGGTGTAGTAGGATTAGAAGGCTTCAACTCATTAGGCGAAGACGAACGGATTGCAACCATTGCTTTAGGAAGACTAATTGGACCCATGATGGTGCTCTTCGGAAATCTGTTTGCAGTATTTGCAATGGCCACCTCCTTCATAGCCTTAGGCACAGCCTTAAAAGAAATGTATCAATATGATTATAATCTTAACAAACACCTTGCCTTCTTCCTAACCATATCCTTCCCTCTGCTAATATTCTTAATCGATGCTTTTGCAAAAGACATCACAAACTTCATCAACGCCTTAGGACTTGCAGGTGCAGTCTCAGGTGGAACATCAGGCATACTAATAGTCTTAATATTTTGGAAAATAAAATCCAAAAAAGGAATCATTTTAAAGTTTACAAAAAGCAAAGCCATGGGCTACTTCTTAATCTTCTTATTCTCTTTAGGAATCTTGTTTGAAGTAGCAAGCAGTTTAGGACTGATAAACTTTTAACCAACATTAACGAAAGTATTAAATAATAGATTTTGCAGTCAATTCCTATGAAAAAGTTAAATAAAAAAGGCATAAGCCTAACTCTCAAGCAAATCATTATCCTCATCCTTGTTGTCGCATTTGCAATATTTATAATAACTCAAGTAGTTAGATTAAGCAATAAAATCATCACTCCTCCCTAAAAAATGAAACACCAAAAAAGAGCAGAAGGAAGAACATTAGTAATCATGATAATAGTAATTGCCTCTGCCATGGTGCTCATCCTCTTTGGCGGCAAGCTATATGCCGCAATAACAGGCGGTGCATCCGATAATGCATGCAGACTAAGCATATTTGCGCAGTCAAAGCTAAAAGGGTTCACTGGAAAATCTCCAGTAAGTATAGAATGCCCCAGAAAGGAAATTATCTTTTATAAAGACCATGTTGAAGAACATATAGAAGGAAAGTCCAATAATATTAAAATCAAAATAGGAGAGAAGTTGGAAAAGAAGTTTAAAGAACTTGATGACGTTATTGTTAACCAGGTTATAGCAGAAGAATTAAGAAGATGCTGGTACAAAACAGGCGAAGGAGAGCTTGATGCATTTGACGAAGGCGGGCTTCTTGGCACTGAAACCTGCCTTTTATGTTCTACTATTGAATTTGATGATGAAGTAATTAATGCTGGCACAGTCCCCTTCCCAGACTTAATGATTTACCTTGAAAACAATAAAATATCCCCCAAAGGAGAAGAAATAAGTTATCTTGACTACTTATCCAAAGCAAAAACAACAAGAGGTCTCATGTGGATTCCAATAGAATACAAAACCTTTTATGAAGAGGTTGACAAAATAGAGCCTGGCAAAAAATATGTAGTCTTTATGAAATCCTTCAAAACAAGCCAATTTCAGGAAAAGATTTTTCAATTTCCTGACACCTACTGGGTATTGGTAGGGCCAGAAGAACTCATTGCCAGGAAAGGCGTGTGTGATATCTTGTTAAATTAAGAATGAACAAAAAAGCAGCGATGAAACCAGTGGTAAAGATAATAATCTTTCTTGTTGTGGTAGCTGTGCTAAGTTTGTTCTTACTAAATATTGAAAAAACAATGAGTCTATTTGTTGATAAAAACACATGCAAAACAGCAGTAAGGGCAAACGCAATGGGTCAGGCACAAGTAGCTGGCACAGGTATTTTAGAAGCATATAAAAGATTCAGATTAATATTTGAAGGCAGTAAAACAGACAAAGGAACCGAAGGCATAAAATGCCCCATCCAGGATGTCACAATAAAAGATAATAATAAAGAAGTTATAAAGCAAAGGCTGGCTGACACAATGTACGATTGCATGGACAACTTCGGCTTTGGAACATTAAAGCTATTTGAGCCAAAGCCTGGCGAGGAAAAATATTGTGTAATATGCCATAACATTAAGTTTGAAGGCCAGGCAAGGAACCAATTCATAAGAGCAGACGAGTTTGATGAATTCTTGGAAACAAAGCATATTGACACTCCAAGCGTTCTCAAGGACACTTTTCCTTATAAAAGGATAAGCTATAAACAGACATTTGCAGGATACTTATCAGATGAAGATGCATTCAAACTAAAAGAAAAAGAGGAAGAAATAAAAACAAGTAATTATAGTATTAACACAGCAATACCTTATGCAACCATATTCACATACACAAAAAAAGGCTATTGGAGCCATGCTGAATCTGGCTTATTTGCAGCCCTGCCAGCAACAATCATTGCTGCAGCAGTATTAACCACATTCACAGGAGGAGGCTCATTAATTATCATAGGCGGCTCATTGCTCTCCGGCACAACAACTGGCGCCATTGGCTACCAGTTTGGCCATAGCAAGCTCTCAGATTGGGATGCAGGCATAGTCTTAATGCCTTATGACCAGTCGCAATCAACAAAGCTTGACTGCACATACCTTCCAGGAAAACAAGAATAGGTGGTATCATGAAAAGTCTATATAAAATTATAAAAAACAAAAAAGGAGGAGAAGCAAGAACACTAACAAGCATACTACTTAAGATATTAATCCTTGTAGTTGTCCTTATAATAATAGGGTTAATAGCAAAAAGGTTCTTATCTCCAGCACCATCAAGATTCTCAGACTTAATCAACAAAGGAATGCCCTAACATGAAATCCAACAAAAAAGGCTATGCATATAAAGTAATGGCATACCTCCTTGCAATAATCATATTCTTAATACTAATAAAAATATTCGTCTGGCCCATAATCCCTAGGATGGTAGAGCCTTTCCTGGTATGGTTAGGAGTTGAAGCTGGATTTGAG
>Ga0187833_10003512_pt1 | contig 15875 bp, 19 predicted proteins | sample ETNtaG_37_FD_167968 | JGI IMG/M metagenome (GOLD analysis project Ga0187833, IMG submission 167968) | Marine microbial and viral communities from oxygen minimum zone, Eastern Pacific Ocean - ETNP2014_SV_400_PacBio MetaG (Illumina Assembly) | ecosystem: Environmental > Aquatic > Marine > Hypoxic...
TTTTTAGTTTTTCTTTTGAGTTAAATGAGATATTTGGTGTTTGTTCTCCATCCCTTAATGTTGTGTCTAGTATTTCTATCATATAAGTTTAGAAAAAGGTTTTGTTTATAATTTTTGTGGTAATAAAGAATAAAAAAATAAATTATCTGATATTTTTTATGATGGTTCTTGCTTCTTGATCTTTTCTTTTCCTTTCAGCTTTTTGTTTTTTTCGTTCTTCATCAAATTTAGCTTGTTCTTCTGGTGTTGGAGTAATACTTTCTAAGTATTCTTGTCTTTGTTCTGCTCTAAATGCTTCTTGTTTTGCATCTCGCATTTCAGCTTCTCTTTCTATAGATAATTCACGACTGTTTACTGCTTCATCATACAATCTATCAAAAAGTTTTCTGTTTCTCTTTTTCATATCATCTAACTCATAAGATGTAAGTAATTCTCCATCTGGATTATATATTTTAACTCTATCTTCCCAATTATTTTTAAACCAAAGGGAATCTGCCCAATCATGTCTATTTCTTTCATTTTTTAATGAGTTGTATCTAGAATAAGCTCCAGTACTAACTGGAAACATTCCATTTATATCATGATCTAAAAATACTATTGATTCTCCATCTGGATTAATTACTCTTATTTCAAGATCATCATGATAATGTTTTTCTCTGAGATTACCGTCCCCATCTTTTACAGTTCTATTGTGTTCACTAATACTTGCTTCATATCCAGTTCCATCTAGTTCCCAAGACAAAGGTCCATCATCTTCAACTTTTTTAGCTAATTTCTTGTATTGTTTTCTTTGTTCTATCTCTCTTTCAGCAACATTGTTTAAATGTTTACATCCACCCCAACCTGCTCCATAAAGCATTCCTAATATTGCTGCTGTTTTTCCAAGTCCTTTTAGTGTTTCTCTTGTTCTATGATTCATTTTAATTTTTCCTTTTATTATTTTTACTATTATTCAGTGGTTTATAAAGCTTTTGGTTTTAAAATAAGAAGTATTAAATAAATTGGATTTTTGTTAATTTTCATGAAAACTGTTGTAATTATATCAAAAAAAGATAAAGCTGGAATGAATATTTATGATAATTTAAAAGATTTAAAGAATGTTTTTTTAATGGAGGAAGATAGTATTGATTGTGATAAAGTAGAAGAAGCTGATTCATATATATTTGCAACTAAACATCAATCTGTTTCTGGAAAACCTTCTTTGTTAGTTCATGTTCCTGGTAATTTTGGAAAAGCAGAATATGGAGGAAAAAGTAAAAAATTATGTAGATCAAGTAGATACATGAAAGATGCTTTTTTGTTATTAAAAAAATTAAATAAGAATGAAAATTATGAAGTTTCTGTAGAAGCTGTTCATCATGGTCCTTATTTAGATAAAGAGGTAATGTTTATTGAATTAGGAAGTAATGAGAAAGATTGGGGGAATATTGAAGAAGGAAAGTTAATAGATAAGGTAATCAAGAAGATTTTAAAGAAAATTAAGAAATATAAAACTGTTATTGTTTTAGGTGGAGGACATTATAATGTTGTTGCTAATAAAATTTTAGAAAGAACTGAGTATGATATTAGTTTTATTTGTCCTAAGCATCATTTAGATAATTTAGATGAAGAAATGATGGAGCAAATGTTGGAGAAATCACATAATAAGGTTGAAAAAATAGTTTTAGATTATAAGGGTTTAGGGAAAAGTAAGAGGAAAGTTTTAGATTTGTTAGAGAAGATGGGTTTGGAATGGGTAAAATCTAAGGAATTGTTAACTACTTCTAAATAGAAACACTTATATAATAAAAAAGATAGTTATGTAGTGATTAAAATGGATGAATTAGATAACTTAGTAAGTGAATATTTTCCTACAGTAGTACATGATTCTGCTAGAGAATATCTTTCTGATCCATCTAGACGTGCTACTTTTATGGGTGCATCTAATGAAGTAAAAGGAGCAATAGTAGAGTTAATTAGTAAAAATGATCATCATGAACTTTTGTTAGGTGAAACAGGTAATCAAATTAGAACTCTTAAAAGTGAAAATGGTAGGTTGAGAAGTGATAATGATGAACTAAGAGAAAAAGCTTATATTGATCCTCTAACTGGTTTAATGTCAAGAGGAGCTTTTGGAGATACATTAAGTAGATTATTTGGAAGAATCAAAAGAATGAGAGAAGGTTCTTTAAGTGTTTTAGCTTTAGATTTTAATAACTTTAAACGTTATAATACTGATGGGTTGCATGTTTATGGAGATCATGTTTTAAGAAGTGTTGCAGATACATTAAAAGAAGAATTAAGGGATTCTGATTTTCTTGGTAGAGTTGGAGGAGATGAATTTATGTGGATGGTTCTAAATGGTGATTCTGAAGGCGTGGGAAAACTTGCAGATAGAATAGCAAGAAGCGTTTATGATATGGAAATTAAATCACCTAGAGAATTACACGAAGATGTTTTAGGGGAAGAACCAAGAAAAAAAAGATTTACTAAAAATGTAGTTCAACCTTCTTTAAGTATAGGTATCACAACTTTTTATGGGGGCACTTATCAAATTGAAGATGAAGATGCTTTGTGTAATCTTGCTGATGAAGCATCTGAGAAAGCGAAAAAAAGATTTCATGGGCGTAAAAAAGAACGTAAAAGAGATGGAAGAGAATTAAAACCTAAATCCGATATTTGTGTTAGAGGACCTGATGGGAGTACAAATTTAAGGAGATGGCAGTAAATGGAAGATAGTTATGTATGTGAAACTGACGAAAGGATAACTGATGCTGAACTAGGTCTTTATGTAAGTGTTTTTAATCATGGATTAAGAGATGGAGATTTGGAATTTTTAAGGCAATTTGGAGATGAAGAAACAGTTGAACCATTTTTTGATGCACATTTAATTGGTTGTGAAGGTTGTAAAGAGGAATTTAGAACACAATATTCTATTGATAGGATTGTAAGAAATGGAGCAAGAGATATGTTAGATAGACTTGCTGAATCTAATTAATAACTTCTCCAAAGACATCAACAATTTTTTGATTTTTTTCTTGTAGTTCAAAAGGTAGATTAATACTTGCTAAGGTACAATAAGAACCAATTTTAGGACCTTCAGTTATGTTAAAACCTGCTTCTTGTAGTGTTTTTCTTACTGGTGCTGCACTAGAATACGTTCCTAGTATAGCATTTAGTTTCATTCTTTTTTTGATTTCTTTTATGAAGGATAAAGACCATAGTTCTTGGTTTGTTTTGAAGTTGAATGGATCTAGGAAAACTGCATCAAATTTTTCAGTTAAATCTTTTATAGTTTTAGAAGCATCTCCTATGATAATTTTTATTTCTGAAGAATTTTTATAATGTAATGTTTTAGAAACTTGTTTAATAATATTGAAAGTGTTTTGAAAGTAATCAGGCATTTCCATTTTTGGGATTTGTTTTAAGATTTCTTTATCTTTTTCTAATCCAATTATTTTTAATTTTTTGAATTTGTGTAAAGCTGCTGCTGAATTGTATCCTAACCCAAAACCTATGTCTAGAATTTTAAAATTGTTTTGTATTTTACATGGTTTTATATATTTTTCAAAAGCTTCTTCTAGAGCACCATTTCTTGCGTGATATAGTTCTTTAAATTCTTCTGAGAAGCAAGTGAATGATCCATCTCTTGTTTGTACTGTTTTCATATTGGAAAGAGAAAGAAAGATATTTAAATGTTTAACTGTTTAACCTTTCTTTTAGGAAAAGAAACGTTAGCGAAAGAAAAAGAGAGAAAAATGGAACAATTAAAAAAATGTATGTATTGTAATAAGATTGGGAAGTATGTTTGTAAGATTTGTGGAAGTTGGGTTTGTGAAGATCATTATGATGGTGTTTGTAGTGGTTGTAAAGAGAAAAGTTAGTTCTAATTAAAAAATAAACGCCGCGAGAGGGAATTTCAGTACTTTTCTTTTGAAAAAGCTCTTTTGAACCCCCAGATCCCGAAGGAAACTGGATTAGCAATCCAGCGCAATACCAGATTATGCGATCGCGGCTTAATGAAATAAAGAGAAAAAGAAGTTTTTAAAGATTTCTGTTATTTTTGTATTCTAACTTTGAAGTGATAATGTGGGAAAAGTTTATAAATGAGTTATTATTAACTAAAATAAAATGGGATTAACAGATGTTGGACCAAGAATTGAAGAGGATGTTAAAACTTATCTAGAAGCTTCAGAAAGATTGATACAACCATTTAGAGAATCAGATTTAGCTGGATTAACAGCAGATATTATGAATGGTAATGGAGATTTTAGTGATATACAAATCCCAAGTGGTACAAGAGATGTTTATAGATTGGGTAGTTTTTCAGATGGTGAAAAAGATCATCATGCTGTATTAAAACTTGAAAGAAATTTAACAGATCATGTTGGTGTTTCATTTGAAGCACTTTTTTTATCTAAGTCTGCTGGTATTAAAAATGTTCAACCTCCAAGTTTTATAATGCTCCCACGAGTTGGATTAGTTAATGGTATTGTTATGGAAGATATTTCTGAAGGAGGAAGATATTCTTTAGCGGAATTAAGAGATAGAAGTTTACCTTTTTTTGGAGATAGAGATTATTTTGCTTTAAGAGGAAATCACTTGCATGCATTACCTCAAATAGGTTGTTTATTAGATTTTGATGAAGGTGTTAAAATGACGGGCCGTGAAGAAACAATAGAAGGTACAAGTTTTGTTGTTTATGATGATGAAGGATTTAAAAGAATTGTTCTAGCAGATGTAGATCAATTATTAAAACAATTTGCTGGTTTTACAAGAATTCCTCGTTCAGAGTATGAAGTATTAAATGGTCTTGTTTTTGATCTTTAATCTATTTTTCTTCTGGAATTATTATCCATGCAATTATATATGCTATTAATCCTGAACCTGCTCCTAAAATGGCTAAAACACATAAAAGTCTTATTAGAACTGGATCTATTTTGAAATATTCACCTATACCACCACAAACTCCTGCTATAATTCTATTTTTCTTTGATCTTTCTAGTCTTCTCATTTTTCCTCCTTAAATAATTTAATAATATGTAATAGATGATTCCGAAAATAAATGCAGATATTACAACTTCTAGTAATTCTCCTCCTAAATATTTTCTTAAAAAGAATCTTAGGATGAAGTAAACAATGGTTACTATTACAACTTCTTTGATTAGTTTGTTTTGTTTCATTTTTGTTACTTATGGATTAAACGAATATATTATCTTTTTTAATGTTATCCTTTAAAAACTTTTCTAAAGAAGCTTTTTATACAATCAAGATTCAAGAATTATAGGTGATTAAAATAAAAGGTGTGATTATTGCAGCGGGGATGGGAAGTAGATTGTTACCAGTAACTAAAGAACTTCCTAAATGTTTGTTAGAGATAAATGGGAAAACTATGTTACAGCATCAGTTAGATGCGTTTAAGGAGAATAATATTACTGATGTGGCTATTGTTAAGGGTTTTCAACATGAAAAGATAGATGTAGGAAATGTTAGTTATTTTTTAAATGAAGATTATGAAAATAATAATATTTTAGCTTCTTTGTTTTATGCTAAAGATTTTATGGATTCTGGATTTATTTCTTCTTATTCTGATATTGTTTATGATAAAGAGATTGTAAAAAAGTTAAAAGAGAGTGAAGGAGATTTTTGTGTTGTTGTTGATGAAAATTGGAAAAAATGTTATGAGGGAAGAACATTACATCCTATTGAAGAAGCAGAGAATGTTGTTTTAGATAAAAATAATGTAATTAAAATTGGGAAACACATAAATTCAGAAGAAGCACATGCAGAGTTTATTGGTTTAGCTAAATTTTCAGATAATGGAGTGAAGATAATAAAAGAATTGTATGAGGAATTAGAAAATAGTTTTTTAAATTTACCATTTCAACAAGCTAAGATATTTCAGAAATCATATTTAACAGATTTTTTTCAAGAATTAATAAATAGAGATTTTAAAGTTACACCAGTTAAAATAGAAAGTAAGTGGTGTGAGATAGATACTTATCAAGATTTACAGAAATCAGAAGAATTATTTGGGGGTAATTAAAAATGGAAGCTATATTTACAGAGGAATTAAAAGTACCAGAAGGAAAAGTTTATGAATTAAGTGAGAGACAGAAGTTAGAAATTTTAAAATTAAGAGGAGAGAAAGTTGAATTAGATCCTGGGATGGGAGGAGTTAGTCCTGAAGTTCTTGATAGACATTTAGAAACTAGTAGATTGGCTTCTGTTGATTTAGCATTAACTTCTGCTTGTAATTTTAAATGTCCTCATTGTTATCGGCCTGATGATGAATGGGGAAAATTATTGATAAAGTTTGAAACTATTGAAAAAGTTGTTAGAGATGCAAATGAATTAGGAGTTAGGTATTTTGTTTTGACTGGTGGAGAACCTACAATGTATAGAGATGGAGATAAAGATTATTTTGATGTTGTTGATTTAATACAAAGTACTTGTGAAGGTGCTAAAGTTTTAACATTTAGTGATGTTGCTTTGATTGATGAGGAAAAAGCAAGAAAATTAGCAGAAAGAAAAGTTGGTTTATGTTTAAAGAGAGATACTTTAGATCATGAGATGCAAGATGCGATTGTAGCTGTTGAAGGTGGAAGTAGAGATATGTTAAAAGGATATGAAAAATTGTTTGAAGCTGGATATGGTAAAAATCCAGATTTAGCTGTAAGTGTTAATCAGGTTTTGAGGAAAGGGGATCTTAATACTTTAGATGGAGCTATTGATTTACATATGTGGGTTAGAGGTAATGGTATGGAACATTCTGTTGTACCAATACATTATTGTGGTAAAGCAGAAGCTACAGAAGAAGAACAGAGAGCAGGACTTAATCCATTAGAAGTTAAGGCTTTGTATGATATACTATCAGAAATTGATAGAATATTTTTTAATGATGGGTGGGAAGTTTATTCTGGATTTCCTAAGAATAGAACATGTAATAGACCAGGAAGAGGAGTTCATATAAGAGCTACTGGAGAAGTAACTGCTTGTTCTGAATCTCCCAAAATAGATGGATATGTTTTTGGAGATATTAATAAACAAGGTTTAGTGGAAATGATAGACTCTGAAAAATTTCAGGATTTTAGAGAAGAATTTAGTGAAAGAAAAGGAGAATATATTTGTAACTCAGATGTTTGTGATTTGAATGCAGAAAGATTATGTAGGGGAGGATGTGCTACTAGAAGTGCTTATTCTGTGATTGATGTAGAAACTGGTTTGATTGTTCCAAATAAAAATTTAACTGCATATAGTAAAGGAACAGAAGATCCTTTATGTCCTGCTTGGATTGTCGCAGCACAAAAACAAGGAATTTTAAGAGAAGGTGTTTATAAAGGTATGGTGGATAGTTTAATTGGTAAGTCTAGATTAGTAGGTACTGATTTGGCACAAACAGTTAGAAGAAATGTAGTTGCTAAATTTGATAATTTAAGATGAGTTTGAAAATATTGCCGGAAGATAGAAGACCTAAATTAAAGGTTTTGTTAAATGAGAAAGGTTTTGTTAGAATAATAGAATGTCATAATGGGATTAGTGGTTTGATAGGAGAAAGAAGTAAGGTTAATGAAAAAGAATTTGATGGTTTATGGATTAGTAGTTTGACTGATTCTGTTGCTAAAGGACATCCTGATGAGGAAATAGTTAGTGTAGACTCTAGGTTAGATACAATCAATCAAGTTTTGAATGTTACTGAAAAACCAATAATTTTTGATGGGGATACAGGTGGTTTTCCTGAACAATTAAGTCATTTAATAAGACAATTAGAAAAATTAGGAGTTTCTGCAATTGTTTTAGAAGATAAAAAATATCCTAAGAGCAATAGTTTATTGAAAAATGCAAAACATAATATGGAAGATATAGATTTGTTTGCAGAAAAAATAAGAATAGCTAAAGAAACACAAAAAACAAAAGAGTTTATGGTTATTGGAAGGATAGAAAGTTTTATTGTTGGAGAAAGTAAGGAAAAAGCTTTATGGAGAGCTAAAGCATATTTAGATGCTGGTGCAGATGGGATTATGATTCATTCTAAAAGTAGTAAAGCTGATGAAATTTTAGATTTTGCTAAAGTTTATACTAAAGAATTTAAAAATAAAAAACCTTTGATGTGTGTTCCTACTACTTATCATGGTGTTAAGGAAGAAGAATTAATTAATTCTGGTTTTAATATTGTTTTGTATGCAAATCATTTGATGAGAGCTAGTTTTGTAGCAATGAATAAGGTTTGTGAAAAAATATTAGAACATAGTAGAGGTTCAGAAGCAGAAGAATTATGTGCTTCTTTGAAAGATTTATTAGAACCTGTTGGGTCTGTGAGAACTTTTAAGGCTGAATATGAAGGATAGTTGTTAAGATGAAATGTGAAGATTTATATGGGATTTTTGAAGAGAATGGATTAGATTTCTTTAGTGGAGTTCCTGATTCTACTTTTAAGAGTTGGATGAGTTTTTTAGATGATAAAAATATAGTTCCTGCTGTGAATGAATGTGAAGCTTGCGGTGTTGTAGCTGGTTATCATTTGGCTACTGGAAAAGTTGGTGTTGTTTATATGCAAAATTCTGGTTTGGGTAAAACAGTTAATCCTGGTACTAGTTTGTTATCTAAAGAAGTTTATGGAATTCCTGCTTTTTTAATGATTGGTTGGAGAGGAGAAGGTAAGGATGAACCTCAACATAAGATGATGGGAAGGATAATGAAAAAACAGTTAGAAGTTTTAGAAATTCCTTATGAGATTTTACCTGATGATGTTGAAGAAGCTAGAGAAGTTATTAAAAGATTGAAAGAACAAGCTACAGAACATCCTGTTGCTTTGATTGTTAGAAAAGGAGTATTAGAAAAATATAGAGAAAAGGATAAAGAAAATGAAATTAAAGTTAAAGAAAAATATACTAATGAATTAAATTTAACTGGAAAAGTAGAAATGAGTAGAGAAGATGCAATAAAATGTGTTTTAGAAAAATATAATGGAGCTATTGTTTCAACTACTGGAAAAGCGAGTAGAGAGCTATTTGAAGAAAGAGAGAAAATAGGAGAAGGACATGAAAGGGATTTTTTAACTGTTGGAAGTATGGGTTGTGCTAGTGCAATTGGGTTAGGAATTGCTGTTAGTAGAGATAAGGAAGTATATGTTTTTGATGGTGATGGAAGTGCTTTAATGCAAATGGGTAGTTTTGCAACTATAGGAAGTTTGAAATTGAAAAACTTAAAACATATTATATTTGATAATCAGGCATATGATTCAACTGGTGGACAGAGAACTGTATCGGGAAATGTTGATTTTGGTGTTGTTGCATTAGGATGTGGTTATGATAAAGCAATAACTGTGGATGATAAAGACGGTTTAGGGAAGGCTTTAGATGAAGAAGGTTTGTGTTTAATTAGAGTTTTAGTTAAAAAAGGAGCAAGAAAAGATTTAGGGAGACCAACAACAAGTACTTTTGAAAATAAAAAAGCTTTTATGGAATATTTAAGAAAATGAAACAAGAAGAATATTTTGGTTTTGATGCTGTGGAGAATTTGGAAGGTGTTGTTAAAGGTTATTCTGAGGTTTTATTAGTTACTGGTAAGGGTTCGTATGAAGGATGTGGTGCTAGGGAAGAAATAGAAGGACAAATAGAAAATCTTACTAGATTTTGTGGTTTTGGAGTTAATCCTAAAGTTGAAGATGTAGAACGAGGTTGTAAAAATTATGGAGATTATGGTTTAGTTATTGCTGTTGGTGGAGGAAGTGTAATTGATATGGGAAAATCTATTTCTACATTAGCAAGACAAGATGGAGAAGCAAGAGATTATGTAACTGGAAAAAGAGGTATTGATAGAAGTAAAAATATACCTTTTGTTGCTATACCTACTACTGCTGGTTCTGGGAGTGAAGCAACTCATTTTGCTGTTGTTTATGTGAATGGAGTTAAGCATTCCCTAGCTGATGATAGTATGTTGCCTGATGTTAGTATTGTTGATCCTAATTTTTTAAGAAGTTTAGGTGGTTATCAAAGAGCATGTACTAGTTTTGATGCTTTAAGTCAAGGTATTGAAAGTTGTTGGAGTAGAAATTCTATTGGAGAATCTAGAAGGGATAGTCTTGATAGTGTTAAACATATAGTGGAGTCTATTGAAAGATATGTTCAGGGGGATAATTCTGATATAGTTTTAGAAAATATGGCTAGGGGAAGTAATTTAGCTGGACAAGCGATTAATGTTGCTAAAACAACAGGAGCACATGCTTTGTCTTATGGTTTTACTCAATTTGAAATATTTCCTGGGCAGGGGATACCTCATGGACATGGGGTTGCTTTGACTTTGCCTGAGTTTTTTAGATTTAATATTGATGGAGTTAATAATAGATGGATTAGATTGCTTGGGATGGTTGGAGGTTATGAAGGATTAATTGGATTAAGAAGAAGTGTTGGATTAGAAAGTATTAGTGAATTGATAGAGAAAGACGTGTTTGATGAAGATGATTTAGTAAGGATAGTTGATAATGTTAATGTGGATAGATCAGGGAATAATCCTAGAGATGTTAGTAAGGATGATTTGATGAAGATTGTTGGTTTGTAATAAAAGAGTTTATAAATTTTAATCTTTTTCTTGTATATAATGGAACATTTAGCTATTATGAAAAAATCTTGGAAATTAATTGATAAAATTTTAAATAAAGAAAAGAAAATTGAAAGTAGATGGTATAAATCTAAATATTCTCCTTGGAATAAAATTAAGAAAGATGAAATAGTTTATTTTAAAAATTCTGGAGAAAATGTAACTGTTAAGGCTGAAGTTGAGAAAGTTTTACAGTTTGATAATTTAGATTTTGAAAAAATTAAAAAGATTTTAGATAGATATGGGAATGAGTTAAGTGTTGATGATGGTTTTTTTGAAATTGTTAAGGATAAGAAATATTGTATTTTGGTTTTTTTAAAAAATGTAAAAAAAATAGAGTCATTTGAAATTGATAAAACTGGTTATGGAAACATGAGTGCGTGGATATGTGTTGAGAGTATTGATGAGTTAAGGAAGTAAGGGAAAGGTTTTTAAAGAGTTTTTTTATAAGATAATTAATAGCGGAGTAGGACAGTCAGGAGTGTCCGTCACAAGAGAAAATCTTGCGGAATGGGCTCATAACTTGTCTGAGACACCCGAAATAAAGTAAACCTTTATGGGTAGAGGTCGGTGGTTCAAATCCACCCTCCGCTAATTTCTAATTTTTTGATTTTATTTATATTTTTAGGGCTTCTAAAATTGATTAAATCTACAAATTCTTTAATTCTTTTATAACCATTAATATCAAGTCTGTTTATGATACTATGTCCTTTTTTGAATCTTTTATCATATACTTTGTAATCTAAGAGGGTTGTATGTTTTATGTTTAATTTATTAAATTCCTTAGATAATTCTTCCATAAATAATCTTGTACTTGATGATCCAGTTAAAACAGGATATATTTTATTATTTCTATTCTTAAAAGATAAACCAAAATCTGTATCAACAACTCCCTGAATAAACGCTTTTATAAGATTAGACTTATTCTTGAATATTTTTGGTATTTGAAGTTTATTGTGCTTTTTTCCTTTAGGTAAACCAATAAAATTTGTAAAATATTGAACTAAAGCTTTTGAATGTATTGTAAAACCATAAGTTGTATTTTGATCTTTTAATCCTGTTTTAATTTTAATATTGAATATTTCGTGTATGACATCATATAATACTTTGTCATAAAATTCTTTTTCGTCTTTGGGATTACCAACACATTTTATTGTATAATCATGTTTATGTTTTCTTATATGTATATTCCCATCTCCCGCTAGAACACCAGATAAGTAAGCAAGATTGGAAGTTATTTTATTTGGGATTTTAAGGCCTTTAATTTTATCTTTATTGCTTAATTGGATATTACCTCTCTTTTTTATCATATTTTGTTATATGTTTTCTATTTACTTAAATTTATCTTTAACAGTTAAAACAAATAAGTTTAAAAAAGACATATTTCTTGTAATTAGTATGGTTAATATATGTGGGATTGATGAAGCTGGAAGAGGTCCAGTAATAGGATCCTTGTTTATAGTTGGATGTTCTTTAGATGAAAGTAGATTAGATGAGTTAAAAGAAATTGGAGTTAAGGATAGTAAATTATTAAGTATTAAAAAGATTCATTTGATAGCAGAAGAAGTAAAGAAAATTTGTAAGTATGAATTAATAGAAGTTAAGGTAGATGAAATTGATAGTGTTTTAGAAGGTAAGGATAGTAATTTGAATTGGTTAGAAGCTGATAAGACTATTGAAATTATAAAGAAATTAAAACCAGATAAGGCGATAGTTGATAGTCCTTCTGTAAATTTAGAAAAATATGAAGAATATCTAAGTGAAAAAGTAGATGTTGAATTAGAAGTATGTCATAAAGCTGAGAAATATGAAATAGTTGCTGCTGCTTCGATAATAGCTAAAAGTACAAGAGAAAAAGAAATTGAGAAGTTAAAAGAAAAATATGGTGATTTTGGAAGTGGTTATACTTCAGATGGAAAAACTCAAGATTATTTGAAAGAAAATTTTAAGAAAAATAAAGAAATATTTAGAACAAGTTGGAGTAGTTATAAGAAGTTAGTTGAAGGGAATATGAATAAGAAATTAGGTGAATTTTAATAGTTGTTCTAAAGAATATAAATGTTTAAAAATTGAAGTAGATTAATTGTTTAGATGAATGATTATGGGTTTAGATTACATTTACCTTTAGGTACACTTGGGTCTATGGATGTTAGAAGAGAACATATAAAAGAACAATTAAGATCATTTACTTATGATCATCTTAGAGACCGTGTTGATCCAGTGTGGGAAGAAGAAAGAAGAGAGACAATTGATCCACAATTAGTTGGTTTATTGAGGGATCTTGCAGATGGATGTTTTTGGCGTGTTTTAACTGCTATTGATGGTTATAGTGGAGCAAGTGATCCAGAACCAGAATCTTTGGAGAGAAGAGAAGAACATAGAGAATGGGCAAGAGCAAATTTTACTGGTTATGAATTAAATAAGTTGTTGAATCTATGTGCTGATACTGCTTTATTTGTTCCTTTTGGAGAAGGAGATAAGCCTGGTTGTATTATGGGGCATGAAACTTTGCATAGAGAATTAGTTAGAAAAAAAGATTCTATGTTTTATGGTGTTGTTGATTCTAAGTTAGAAAGAAGATTAGATAATGGTAGATTTTGGGAATTTGTGCCAGAATTGTTTGGTCATAGAGATGGAGATTATAATGTAGTTGAAGATGTTTTAATGAATCATAGTGAAAGTTTAGATGTTGATTTTGCTCTTGGTGAAGGTAGAGAAATATTTTGTAGGAATTCTTATCATGATCTTGGTTGGAGTTTGGATAGTCTTACAGATGGGGCTATTGATAGATATTTTGAATTTATTAAAAGAATCAGTCCAAGAAATAGAGATAGAGCGTTTTTAGGAAGGTTAGTTAGAGCTTACACTGAAGTTGTGGGAAGTAATCACAATTTTGGAGGATTAAGATTTGAAGATTCGGAAAAAAGATTAAAAGATCCTTTAGTCAAGAGATATGGTTTGGCTGTAGCTTAATTTTTTTAACAGTTAAATTTATATAAAGATTATTGAGTTCTAAAGTACATGAAAAATATAGGTGGACAGGCAATTATAGATGGAGTCTTGATTAGAAATGGAAATAAAATTGGAATTGCAACTGTTAAAGAGAAAAAAATAAAAACAGTTTTGTGGAAGTTAAAGAAAAAACCTAAATTTTTAAAGTTAATTTTTATAAGAGGAATTTATAATTTAATTGAAACTTTGGTAGTAGGAATAAGAGCTTTGAATTATTCTGCGGATGAACAGTTAGAGAAAGAAGAAAAGTTTAGTGTATGGCATTTAGTTTTTAGTTTAATTGTTTCTTTAGGTATAGGAGTTTTAATTTTTAAGTTTTTTCCGTTGTTTGTTACTGAAATGTTAAATAAAAGTGTAGGTTTTTTAGGAAATAGTGTTTGGTTTAGTTTGATTGAAGGTGTTCTAAAATTAGTAATATTTGTTTTGTATGTGTTATTAATATCAAGAATGAAAGATGTTAGAAGGATATTTGAATTTCATGGTGCTGAACATAAGGTTGTTAATAGTTATGAGAATAATGATTTGGAAAATTATAAGAAATATAATGTTAAACATGAAAGATGTGGTAGTGCTTTTGTTTTTTTAGTGTTATTTTTGAGTGTTGTAGTTTATAGTTTTATTAGTGTTGAATTAAGTTTGTTTGAGAAGTTAGGTTATAGATTATTGTTGTTATTCCCAATTGTAAGTTTGAGTTATGAGGTTTTAAAGTTTAATAGTAAACATCCTAATGTTGTTAGTAGAATGTTAATTTACCCTGGTTTATTATTGCAGAAGTTAACTGTTAGAGAACCTGATGAGGAACAGATTAGAGTTGCTAAGAAAGCTTTGGAATTGGTTGTTTAAGATAAAAGTTAAGATAATGTATGTTTAACTGTAAGCTTTAGAAAAGCTTAGGTAGAAAAGAAAGTTTTAAAAATCTATTTTTTAATATTTTATTGGGTTATGATGGAATATACAGAACAAAATCTCACAAGAATTCTTGGAGAAAATGATGGAGTATTACCCCAAGAAATAGTAGAGGATCTAAAATTAAGAGTTCGAGAAAATGGTGTAACTAGAGCCTTGTGGAAAATTACTTTCCCAGCTGTAGAAATAGATGGGAGAGTTAAAATGTTGAATTTAAGTACATTACAATATGCTTTCTTATCTCCAGAAACTGAAGAAATATATCGAGAAAATGAAGCAAAGAGAAAAGAATGGGAATCTTGGAATTCTTCTGAAAAAAAAGCTGAAAGAAAAAAACGTAATGATGAGTTTTGGGGGAGATATAAGACTAGAATGAAAGTTATTACATTAAGACAATGGCAAAAAGAGAGTGGAGATTCAAGATTAGAAGAATTATGGGAGATTGAAAAAGAAGGAAGACAATTTTATGCTTTAATGATGGGGTTAGAAGGAAAAGATTTTGATGGTGCTGATATAGAAATTGCAGGGGCAGAAGTAGTTTTGGATCGTATTGAACAAAATTATCCAGATCTACATGAACGATTTAAAAGAAGTATGGGATGGTTGGATAGATTTGAGTGAATTTTTTTCTTTAAACAGTTAAATTTTATTTCACAAGTCTATCTTTATCTTCTTTCATTAATAGAACGGCTCTACTTTCTTTTTTTTGTTTGATAACTTTCCAGTTTAATATTTTAGCTAATTCTTCACTAAAGTTAAGAACATCTTCATGAAAAGGCATATTTTCTTTTTTTAGAATTTTTCTTGATTCTCCAATCCACATATATCCTTTTATTTCTACAAATTTTGGATTAGCAATTTTAATTAATTCTGCGTATTGTTCTAAATTACACATATTAATCTCTTTTATTGCTGTTATTCTTATACAAGTTCTTGTTTTTGTTTTTGATAGGATATCTAAACTTTTTAATAATCTTTCCCAATAATCTTTGAATAAAGGTTTGTCTAGTTTTTTATAAATTTCTTTATTTGGAGCGTCTAAAGATAGATAAAGTTGTGTTGGGTTTAAATCTTTTAATTTATCTGGAAATTGTCCGTTTGTAACTAGGAATGATTTTATCTTTCTTTTTTTAAGTTCTTGAATTAATTCTTTTAAATAAGGATATATAGTTGGTTCTCCTGTTAAGGAAATAGCGAATAAGGAAGGTTTGAAAGATTCTTGTAGTTTTTTTTGATTTGTGTTTTTGTAACCTTTAAAGCCTATCAGTAATTGTTTTTGTTGTTCTATACAGTTGTTGATAATTTGTTCTGGAGTGTCTATAGGAGGTTCTAATTTGGTTCCTGTTAAGTTTTTAGTAGATCTCCAACAGAAAGTGCAA
>Ga0187833_10003514_pt1 | contig 15872 bp, 15 predicted proteins | sample ETNtaG_37_FD_167968 | JGI IMG/M metagenome (GOLD analysis project Ga0187833, IMG submission 167968) | Marine microbial and viral communities from oxygen minimum zone, Eastern Pacific Ocean - ETNP2014_SV_400_PacBio MetaG (Illumina Assembly) | ecosystem: Environmental > Aquatic > Marine > Hypoxic...
AATTAATAGGTAAATTAATGGCGGAGAGAGTGGGATTCGAACCCACGATACCTTTAACAGTATACAAGCTTTCCAAGCCTGCGCCTTCAACCACTCGGCCATCTCTCCATGAGAATAAAAATAAATTAAACCTAAATTCAAATATTCATATAATCATTTACAAAGTAATATTGAATAATATAACTTAAACTTCAAAATGAATAAATACAAAGTTCCAGTTAATGAACCCTATCTTTTTGGAAACGAAAAGAAATATTTACTAAAGTGCCTAAATGATGGTTTTATTTCTTCATCAGGAAAATTTGTAAAAGAATTTGAAAAAAAGTTTGCTAAAAGAGTAAATAGAAAATTTGCTATAGCAGTAAGTAATGGTACTGCTGCTTTACAGTTAGCTTTCGAAGCATTAAATATTAAAAAAAAAGATGAAGTAATACTTCCTTCTTTTACTATAATTTCTTGCATACTGCCTGTTATAAGGAGTGGGGCAATTCCTGTTTTAATTGATAGTGACCCCGTAACATGGAATATGGATGTAAATAAAATTAAGAAAAAAATTACTTCAAAAACTAGAGCTATTATTGCTCCACATATCTATGGCCTACCGATTGACATGGATCCATTATTAAAAATTGCTAAAAAATATAAACTAAAAGTTATTGAAGATGCTGCTGAAGTCTTAGGTCTTAAATATAAAAATAAAGAATGTGGAAGTTTTGGTGATGTCTCTACATTTAGCTTTTATGCCAACAAACATATTACTACTGGGGAGGGAGGTATAATAGTTACGAACAGCAAACAAATTGCAGAAAAGTGTATGAGCTTAAGAAACCTTTGCTTCAATAATGAGAGACGTTTTTTGCATTATGATCTAGGTTGGAATTATAGATTTACCAACTTGCAATCAGCTATAGGTATTGCTCAACTTGAAAAATTAAATCGTTTTATAGTAAAAAAAAGAAACATGGGAAAAATTTATAATAAAGAATTATCAAAAATCAGGATATTTCATACTCCTTTGGATAAAAAAGAGTATGCTAAAAATATTTATTGGGTATACGGATTGGTTTTAAGAAAAAATTCTCCCATTACTTTAAATATTTTAATGAAAAAATTAAAACAAGAAGGAATAGAGACAAGAAATTTCTTTTGGCCACTTCACCAGCAACCAGCTTTAAAAAAGATGGGATTTTTTAAAAATACCAAATTACCAGTAGCTGAATATTTAAGTAAAAATGGACTATATTTACCGTCCGGTTTAGCATTAACTTCTTTACAGCAAAAATACGTGGTAAACAAAATTAAAAAAATTATCTTTAAATATTTATGATTTTAAATTTAGATTCACGCTCAATTTTTAATCAATCTAAAAAAAAACCAAAGAAAAAAGGATATTTAGATGGGATACACTGTTATTCTTCCAACATTAAATGAAAAAGGACACATAATCGAATTAATAAAAAATATACAAAATATATTTTTTGAAATTGGTCAAGATTATGAAATAATTGTTGTAGATGATAACTCGACTGATGGAACAATAGATAGTGTAAAAAAAATAATCAAAGATAATAATAATATTCAACTTTATGTAAGAAAAGATTTAAAAAAAAATCTAGCAGATTCTATTAACTTGGGTATAAAAAAATCTAAATTTGAACATGTAATATGGATGGATGCTGACTTTCAACATCCACCCGATCATATTAAATTTCTATATAATAATAGAGAAAAATTCGATGTTATAATCTTTTCTAGGTTTATCAAAGATAGCGTTAGATATTTTGATAAAGATAGATCAAAAAAGGAAATAAATGAAAATCAAAGTATTTTCTTTAACAAAATATGCAAATTAATTTTGTATAAAGATTTAACCGATTACACTAGTGGTTTCATTTGTATCAAAAAGAAAATTTTTGAAAACTATAACCTGCAAGGATATTATGGAGACTACTTTATAAATCTTATTGTTCATTGTAAGCTAAATAATTATACAATTACCGAACTTCCTTTTAAGGAAAGAGAAAGGTATTCTGGTATATCTAAAACAAATGTCTATTCACCTAAATATATGATTATGTGTTGTAACTATTTTTTGAGTTTAGTAAAAAACTATCTTAAAAAAATATTTAAAATATATTAACAAACATCATGTTGCTGAAAAATTTATTTAGAACACTGGCTGAATATAAATTGAATTTAATTACGATTGTTTTTTTTGAATTACTCTATTTAATTAAGGGTTACAAAGGTAATAAATTCAATTTTAATAAAAATGATCTTATGGCTGATGACATACCATGCCCCTATCATTTTTTAATAAAAATAAAAAAAACTTTAAAAAAAAATAATTTTAACAAATTATTAGATCTAGGTTGTGGATCTGGAAGAATAATTGATTTTTTTGACAAAAATTTTCCAAACAAAGATTATATAGGTATTGAATATTTTCCTAGTCAATATAATTATAGTAAAAAAATTTTTCAAAATAGAGAAAATATAAAAATTGTTCAGGCCGATTTCACAAAAACAGATTTTTTTAAATACGATCCAGACTGCTACTTTTTTAATAATCCATTCAAAAAAGATTTAGAGTGTATTGAATTTATAGAAAAAACAATTAATTTTTCCTTAAATAAAAAAAAAATTTTATTTATATTTATTAATGTTAATAAAAAAGTTATTGAAAATTTAAGAAATATTCAATGTATAGAAAGTTATTATATTAAAGAAACCAAGGGTTTTTCGATATGCTGCTTAAATACTTAATCAAGTAACAAATGTTTTGGTGATTTTAAATATATGGTTAAGAATACCCGAAGCAAGATATAGCCCCAGATATAATGCTAAATAATATATATTTTTTTTAGTTTTTAAAAACATTTTTGGAATTTCTGATTTAAACATCAAAAAAAGCATTAAAAAAAACATGGGTTCAAAATATTTTTGAAAAATAAAATGTGATGGGAAACCTAAAATCAGTATAACCACTAAAACTAAATTATCATTATCTTCTCTTGCTAGATGAGATAGTAAAATTAAACCAATTACTGAAGTAGCAATTCCTAGAATAAGATTATCAAAAAATAAATAAGATAATTTGACAAAAAAGCCTCCACCAACTCTGTAGTTATAATCAAAGATAATGCTTATAATTGATATTAATATGATAAAAAAAATAGTGCTTAAAACATTATATTTGTCTTTAAAATCAAATGTATAAACTTTATTTAAAAATAATATTAAAAAAATTGGTATTAAGTAAAAGGCCATTATTGATGGACTAATTAAAATTGTATTATAAATCTTTAGATTAAATAGGTGTGTTAATAAAATGTAATTACTTGGATCGTTCAACAGCAACCAAAATCCTGGTAATGTAAAAATAAAAACAATCAAGGAAACCATTAAAAAGTTTTTTAAACTTAATTTTTTAAAATAAATATACATAGCATACAGGTATATAAGTGCATAATACTGCCTTGTATAAACGGCTAGTGCTAAAAAAAATAATTGGTAAAGAATATTAATATCAATTTTGTTAAACTGAGCTTTTTTTAACCAGCTGTTTAAAAAAATCACATAGGTAAGAAAAAATATATTTGCTACAACGCTATTATTTGCCCATATCGCCCCAGCTCTAAATGAGGGAAGCAAAAATATTATTGAAGCTAATAAAAGTAATGTATTGCTGTCTAAATTTTCATAATGACCTTTAAGAGCAAAATAAAACAAAATTGGAAGTGTTATTGAAATAGCACAATAAATTAGTCGAACAATATATTCGTCGTTAAAAAAATAATTAATCCAAGATAGAATCATATAACCTAAAGGGGTGTTGTCAGTAACAACTTTGGTGGTTGTTTGTGAAGGATATATAAAAAAATGTTTTGTTAGAGCTTCAACATAACCCCATGTACCATTAAAGTCAGCTATGTGACCTCCGCTGCCTGCTGAATCTAGATTAAAAATAAAACTAACAAAAAGACTTAGAGAAAGAAGCGCGAAACTTATTTTGCCTGAATTTTTTTCTAAATAACTTTTCATTTAAACATTTTTATTTATTTTTAAGACACCAATAAATGCTTCCTGGGGTATTTCAACTTTTCCAAATTGTTTGGCTCTAGATTTACCTTTTTTTTGTTTATCTAAAAGCTTTCTTTTTCTATCTCGAGCTCCACCTCCATGAATTTTTGTAAGTACATCCTTTTTAAATCCTTTAATTGTCTCTCGTGCTATAATTTTTCCTCCTATAACTGCCTGAATTGGAATTTGAAAATTGTGTCGCGGAATTAATTCTTTTAATTTTTCACAAACCAGTCTACCTTGATTTTGAGCAAATTCTTTAAAGATAATCATGGATAAAGCGTCAACAGGTTCGTTGTTAACTAATATTCCCATCTTGATAAGATTTCCTTCTCTATATCCTATAATTTCATAATCAAAACTTGCATATCCGCTAGAAACAGATTTAATACGATCATAAAAGTCAAAGACAACTTCATTTAATGGTAATTCATAACTCAATACAGCTCGATTGCCAGAATAGGATAAATTACTTTGTGCTCCTCGTTTATCCTGACATATTTTAATCACAGATCCTAAATACTGATCCGGCGTAATGATTGTTGCTTTTATCCAAGGTTCTTCTATTGATAAAATTTGAGTTGGATCTGGCATATCAGTTGGATTTTGCAATTCTTGTACAGAACCATTTCTCTTATTTATTTTATATATTACTCCAGGTGTTGTGGTAATAAGTGTAATATCAAATTCTCTTTCTAACCTTTGAGTAATAATTTCTAAATGAAGCAAACCTAAAAACCCACATCTAAAACCCAAACCTAAAGCACTTGATGCTTCGGGCTCATAAGAAAAGCTAGAGTCGTTAAGCTTTAATTTTGCCAAACTATCTTTTAATTTTTGATATTCTGAATTGTCCATTGGAAACAAACCACAAAAAACGACCGGCTTACTCGGTTTAAATCCTGGTAAAGGTTTATCAATTGGATTTAATGTATCACATATTGTATCTCCTACTTTTGTATCAGATAAATTTTTTATTCCGGTAATAATAAAACCAATTTCACCAGAAGAAATTTTATCTGCATTCTTTGGTTTAGGCGTAAATACGCCAACTCTTTCTATAGTATGTTCGGTGTTATTTGACATCATCTTGATTTTCATACTTTTCCTTAAATTTCCATCTATGACTCTTACTAAAATGACAACCCCCAAATAACTATCATACCAACTATCTACTAATAAACATTTTAATGGTTTATCTGTATTGCCTTTAGGCGAAGGTAATAATTTAACTATAGATTCCAAAATCTCGTCAACTCCTTCCCCTGTTTTTCCGGAACAATTAATTGAATGGCTAGTATCTATTCCAATAACTTCTTGTATTTGTTTTTTAACTTTTTCTGCGTCAGATGCTGGTAAATCAATTTTATTTAATACTGGAATTATTTCATGATTGTTATCTAGTGCTTGGTAAACGTTTGCTAAAGTTTGCGCTTCTACTCCCTGAGAACTGTCTACAATCAGAATTGATCCCTCGCATGCAGATAAAGATCGGCTTACTTCATAACTAAAATCTACGTGACCTGGAGTATCAATTATATTTAGAATGTAACTTTTTCCATCTCTTGCTTTGTAGTTTAATCGAACTGTCTGAGCTTTTATTGTGATTCCCCTTTCTCTTTCTATATCCATCGAATCAAGGACCTGCTCCTTCATTTCTCTATCCGTCAAACCTCCACATTTGTGTATCAATCTATCTGCCAATGTAGATTTACCGTGATCAATGTGTGCAATTATAGAAAAATTGCGTATAGCTAAATTATTAGACATTAGGATCTTAGAGTTGCGCCTGTTGATTCTTGAACTGTGGAAATAATTTTTTTACTTATTTGTTCAATATCATTATCGCTTAAAGTTTTATCTTTTGGTTCTAAGGTTACATTAAAAGCAATAGATTTTTTTCCTGAAGAAATTTTATCTCCTTGGTAAACGTCAAAAATTTTTACATCTTTAATTAATCCTTTATTAATTTTTTTAACTAAACTAATAATCTCTCCAGAACTATATTTTTCATCAATAACAAATGCAAAATCTCTCACAACTTTTTGGTAATCCGAGACAACAAATTGAGGTTTAGCTTCTCTAATTTTCTTTCTCGACTCAGGTAGGTTATCTAAAAAAATTTCAAAGCCTAATACGTTATCTGTTCTTAAATCCAATTTCTTAATAATAGAAGGATGAATTTCACCAAAATATGCTAGCTCAGGACCACTTGTTGATCCTAATGACAGCAAGCCAGATCTTCCTGGATGATACCATTTCTTTGTTTTATTGCTTACAGCTATCTTTGAGTTATAAATACCAACTTCATTCAAAATCCTTAAAGCATCATTTTTAATATCAAAAACATCAAAATCTCTTTCTTTTTCAATCCAATTTTTTCTGGAATATTTTCCTGTTTTAATTGCACCAATCATTGTTAATTGTTCACCAGGCTTACTGCCTATAAAAACTGGTCCTATTTCAAACAGCATCAAATCTTCAAAATTTCTATAAATATTTTTTTTCGCACCAATAATTAAATTTGAATAAAGAGAAGTTCTTAAAACATCTAAATCAGATGAAATTGGATTAGATAATTTAATCTCACTTTTTAGTTCTGAAAACAAAATATCCGTTTTTGAATCTGTAAATGACCAGGTAACTGCTTCAGTATAACCTTTTGAAGCAACTGACCTTTGAGCAAAATGAAAAAGTTTTTGTTTGTAATTTAAAGTATCTTTAATATTTTCTTTTTCAGGATTTATTAAAGGTACTTTATCATAACCTTTAATTCTTGTTAGCTCCTCTATGAGATCAATATCTTCCTTAATGTCTGGCCTCCAAGGAGGTGGTAAAATTTTAATTTTTTTTCCACTCATTCTTAAAGAACATCCTAATGAGGTTAAAATTTTTTTTATTTCTTCGCTTTTAATTGAAAAACCAATAACTTTTGAAAACTTTTCAGGTTCTAAATCAATTATTTTTCTTTCATCCTTTATCTTTCCTACAATTGAAAATTTGCTTGCCTCGCCACCGCACATGTCCAGTATCATACACATTCCTAGTTCTAAACCTAATTTTATAGAATCAGGATCTATACCCCTTTCAAACCTATATTTTGCATCAGTATCAATATTTAATATTTTAGAAGTTTTTCTAATTGATGATGGAAAAAAATACGCAGATTCCAATAAAATATTTTTAGTAGAAAATCCTGTGCCGGATCTACTTCCTCCAATAATTCCTCCCAGACCTAAAACGCCCGATTTATCGCTTATTGCACACATATTATCTTGAAGTGTATATTTTTTATTGTCTAAAGCTTCAAAAGATTCGCCTTTTTTTGAGTTTCTAATAATAATTTCTCGATCGATCTTATCAGCATCATAGGCATGCAAAGGTCGATTTAAATCAAACATTACATAATTGGTAACATCTACTATTGTTGAAATAGGTTTCAAACCTAAAGATATAATTCTTCTCTTAAGCCAATCTGGACTTTCTTTATTTTGAACATTTTTAATATATACGCTTCCAAAAATACCACAACCCTGACCTTTTTCTTTTTCTACTGAAGCTTTAATTGGATTCTTGAATTTTTGATTTATTTTAATAGGAGGTTGTTTTTTTAACAGACCTAAACCAGAGGATGCCAAATCTCTTGCAATACCTCGAACGCCCAAACAATCCGGTCTATTCGGAGTAATAGCAATATCCATAGTTTTTTCTCCAGTGTTTTTAAAATATTTATCGCCAATATTTTTTTCTTTTTTATTTAATTCTATAATTCCTTCTTTATCTGAAGATTCATCTAGTTCGTAACCTGAGCAAAGCATTCCATGAGACTCGAGTCCTCTTATTTTTGCTACTTTCAATTTCATATTAGTTTTTAAAATAACTGAACCAGGGGGAGCGTAGACTGTGAATAGTCCATCTCTAGCATTTTGAGCTCCACAAACAACTTTGACCAAATTTCCAGAACCTATATCAACGTCACAAAACTTTAGTTTATCGGCATTAGGATGTTTTTGAGATTTTACAATTTTACAAATAATAAAATTATCTAAATTATCATTTAATGACTTTATATTTTCTACCTCCAAACCAATTTGTGTTAACCGCTCTACTACTTGATTTAAGTTTGCTTTAGTAGTCAGATGATTTTTTAACCATGATAAAGAAGTTCTCATCTACTTAGACCTCTATAATGTGTTGGAACATCAAGTGGATCAAATCCATAAAATTCTAACCATCTAATATCACTTTCAAAAAAAGCTCTGAGATCGTTGATTGCATATTTCAACATAGCCAATCGATCAATTCCAACACCAAAAGCAAACCCTTGGTATTGCTTTGGATTTACTTTTGCATTTTTCAGAACATTGGGGTGTACCATTCCACAACCAAGAATTTCTAACCATTTGTCACCTTCGCCGATCCTAATTTTTCCATCTTGAACTTTATATCCAATATCTACTTCTGCCGATGGTTCGGTAAAAGGAAAATGGCTAGGTCTAAATCTTATTTTTACTTTTTCAACTTCAAAAAACTTCTTAACAAAATAATATAAGCAGCCCTTAAGATGGCCCATGTTAACGTTTTTGTCTATATGTAAACCTTCCAATTGATGAAACATGGGTGAATGCGTTTGATCACTGTCATGTCTATAAGTTCTTCCAGGAGCAATTATTTTGAATGGTGGTTTGCTCTTTAGCATTGTTCTAATTTGAACTGGTGATGTGTGGGTTCGTAAGAGTAAATCTTTAGAACGATCAAGGTAAAAAGTGTCGTGCATATCTCTGGCTGGATGGTTTTCAGGTGTATTTAATGCAGAAAAATTATAATACTCATTTTCAACATCGGGACCTTCCTCAACGGAAAAACCGATTTCGGAAAAAATGGAAGTAACCTCGTCAATAACTTGTGAAACTGGATGAATTTTTCCAACAAAATAGGTTCTCCCTGGCAAAGTTATATCCATTTTTTCATTTTCTAGTTTTTTATTAATCTCTGATTGATCAAAATCAATAAGTTTTTTTTCAAGGATTTTAGTTACTTTTGCTTTTAGAGAGTTAAGTTTTGAAGCATATTCTTTTCTCTGACTTTGATCTAAACTTGCAATTTTAAAAAAAAACTCAGTAATAATTCCTTTTTTCCCAAAAATTTCAGTTTTAATTTTATCGTAGGAGTTACGATCATTTATGCCTTTTATTTTATTTAAAATATCAGACTCAATTTGATTAAAATCTTTTTTTGTCATTTTTTTCAATCATTAAAAAAGTGTGTAAATAAATGGAGTTATTGCAGATCCTGAGGTTAAAACGATTAACGCTCCAAAAAGAACGAGAACAAATAATATTGGAATTAACCAATATTTTTTTCTTACTTTTGTAAAATCCCAAAATTCTTTTATAAAATTAAAAAATTCGTTTAAAATTGACATGGTTAATATTGCTGTTTCATTCTATTAGCTGACATACTACCTTATTATAAACATTATAAACTTAAATCAATATAGTAATAATGAGCAGATTGCTAAATTTAGAAACTACACTTTTTCATTCTAAAAAAAACCATCCTCTTTAATTTATTGAGGAAAAAAAAATAATGAAAGACCAATATTTAGTAATGATTTCAACTATGAAACCATATTATTAAATGATGAAATACATTTAAACTGAAACAACCGTGCTAATTTACTTATGAGAAAAATTTTAGATAAATTATTAAAGTACTTGCTATAACTAATAAAGATATCCTTATTAGTTAAGAGAGGATTGTACTTTTTTTACGATAGATTTAAATACTTCTGGATTATTATAAGCAATATCTGCCAAAACTTTTCTGTCAAGCTTAATTCCTGTCTTATTAAGACCATTTATAAATCTAGAATAAGTTATTCCCTCCGCTCTTACTCCTGCATTAATTCTCTGTATCCATAGAGATCTGAATTCTCTTTTTTTTGCTCTTCTGTCTCTATAAGCATACTGCATTGCTTTTTCTAAAGCTTGCTTTGCCACACGAATGGTATTTTTTCTTCTACCGTATTGACCTTTTACTTGCTTTAAAACTTTTTTATGACGAGCATGACTAGTTACTCCTCTTTTTACTCTTGCCATTTCAACCTCTCAAACTGTAAGGCATATATGACTTAACAATTTTTGCATCTTGTTTGGACATAATTGTTGTACCTCTTTGTTTTCTTATTTGTGAATTTGTTCTTTTAATCATTCCGTGTCTCTTGCCGGCTTGTGCCATTTTAACTTTTCCTTTAGCCGTTAATTTAAATCTTTTTTTAGCTGAACTTTTGGTTTTTAATTTAGGCATAAAATCAGAGCAGTTTATACAAATTTTATATTTGATTTACAATGAAATTATAATGGCTGTACTATCATAACAATCTGCCTGCCTTCCATTTTAGGTTTTACCTCGACTTTACCAAGTTCGGCAGTATCATTAATAATACGAAGCATCAATTTATCACCCAAATGAGTATGCTGCATTTCTCTCCCTCTAAATTTTACTGTAAATTTTACTTTATCACCTTTTTCTAAAAATTTTTGGGCATTCTTGATTTTAAAATTATAATCGTGAATTTCTGTAACTGGTCTAAGTTTAATTTCTTTTAAATTAATAATTTTTTGCTTCTTCTTAGCTTTGTTAGCTTTTTTTTGTAAATCATATTTGTATTTTCCAACGTCAATAATTTTACAAATTGGTGGGTTGGCATTTGGAGAAATCTCGATTAAATCTAAACCTTCTTGTTTAGCTACATTAATTGCTTTCTGAGTAGCAAGAGTTCCAAGATTTTTTCCATCGCTACTTATAACTTGAACTTGCGGTGAACGAATTCTTTCATTTGCTTTAGGACCTTTGGGTTTTGTTCTCCTTTGAAAATAGTTTTTTTTCTGAAAAGTCACTTAATTTATTGGTAACTTGTTTTGTTGAGATATTTGTCTAATAGCTTGATCAAGTTGAAGAGTTTCTTGTTTTTCTGACCCTAGTTTTCTAATTGTAACGCTTTTATCATTAACTTCTTTTTGTCCACAAATTAATAAAAGTGGCACTTTAGATAATGAATATTCCCTGATTTTGTAATTTATCTTTTGATTTTTTAAATCCACTTCAGTGTTTATACCTGCTTTCATACATTGTTCAAATATTTCTTTTGCATAGTTATCAAATTCTGCAGCAATTGGAATAACAACGATCTGCAATGGAGCTAGCCATAAGGGTAATTTCCCCGCATAATGCTCTATCAAAATTCCAATAAACCTTTCTAAAGAACCAAATAATGCTCGGTGTAACATTACAGGAACTTTTTTTGATCCATCGTTAGCAACATAGGAGGCTCCAAGTCTTGAAGGAAGATTTAAATCTACTTGTAACGTTCCGCACTGCCAATCGCGTCCAATACTATCTCGAAGTACAAAATCTATTTTTGGCCCATAAAATGCTCCTTCGCCTTTATTAATTTCATATTTTAATTTTGATTGTTTTATCGCTTTTAATAATGCAGATTCTGCTTTATTCCAAATTTTATCATCTCCCACTCTTTTTGGGGGCCTATCAGAAAATTGTAGTAAAACATTTTTGAAACCAAGATCTTTATAAATTTCTAGTATTAAATTTGTTACGCTTAAACATTCTTTAGTAATTTGATCTTCTGTGCAAAAAATATGGGCATCATCTTGGGTGAACGCTCTAACTCTTAATAAACCGTGTAAAGCACCTGAAGGTTCATATCTATGAACTTTACCAAACTCTGATAACTTGAGAGGAAGATCTCTATAGCTTTTTAGACCTTGATTAAATATTTGTATACATCCTGGGCAATTCATCGGTTTAATCGCAAAAGTTTTTTCATCAGGAGTTTCAGAAATAAACATATTTTCACCGAATTTTTCCCAATGACCCGATTGCTCCCACAAAGTTTTATCTAATATTTCTGGAGTATTAATTTCTTTATATCCTGCGTTTTTTTGTTTTTGTCTCATATAACTGACAAGAGTTTGGAATAGGGTCCAACCCTTATGTTGCCAAAACACTACACCAGGGCTTTCTTCGCGAAAATGAAATAAATCCATCTCTTTGCCAAGTTTTCTGTGATCTCTTTTTTCCGCCTCTTCTAATCTTAAAAGGTATTCGTCTAACTCTTTTTTACTGCGCCAACACGTGCCATATATTCTTTGTAACATTTCATTTTTTGAATTTCCTCTCCAATAGGCTCCCGCAACTTTGGTAAGTTTAAATGCTTTACCAATTTTTCCTATGGAAGGAAGATGTGGGCCTTTACATAGGTCATGCCATTTGCCATGATAATAAATAGAAATTTCCTCATTCATAGAAATATCTTTTATTAACTCCGATTTATAATATTCCCCTATTTTTTTGAAATGTTTTATTGCTTCATCTCTTTTCCAAACCTCCCTTTTAGTTAAATCATTTCGATCAACTATTTCCTTCATTTTGTTTTCTATTTTTTGGAGATCTTCATCGGTAAAAGGTTCTTTTCTTGAAAAATCATAGTAAAAACCATCCTCAATAACTGGACCAATAGTCACCTGGGTGTCGGGAAATAACTCTTGTACTGCCATTGCTAATGTGTGAGCAGCGTCATGTCTAATAACTTCTAAACCTTCTTTGTCTCTTGATGTAATTATTTTAACTTCAACACTTTTATTAATTACAAAACTTAAGTCTTTAAGTTTTCCATCTATGCTCATTATGCAAGCATCTTTGGCTAAAGTTTTACTAATTTTATCTGCTATTTCAAAACCATTAATTGTCTTTGAAAATGAAATTTTCTTACCATCAGGCAATTTTATATCTGGCATTTTTAGGATAACTCTATCAATTTTTTATACTCAGTAAAGGTAGTCTGGCACATTTTATCAACATCAAACTTTTTTAATACATTTTTTCTACCTTCAATACCAAGAGATTCTAATACATTATATTTTTTTTTCATTACCGTGGCTATTGAATTTGCTAAGTCGACTGGATCTTTGTTTTTAAATAAATAACCAGTTTTATTTTCGATTATTGTTTCTTTTGAACCCCCTATATTACTTGCAATAATTGGAACCTGCATTGATTGAGCCTCTACAGAAATTCTTCCAAAAGCTTCCGGTTCATAGGAACAAGAACAAACTAAACTAGCAGAACCATAAGCAATCGGCATTTCTTCACAATAGTCAATAAATTTAATTATTTTATTCAATCTATGTTGCAGAACTAAATCAATAAGTTGTTTTTTGTAAACATTTCTTCCTTGATCACCTCCAAGAAGAATCGCCTCAAAAGATGGAATGTCACTTTTTTCATTAAGCAATTTAATAGCTTCAATAAATATTTTTTGGCCCTTCCATGATGTCAATCTGCCCGGCAACAAAATAATAAATTTATTCCTATCTATTTTATGTTCCTTATAAAATTTGTCTAACTTTCTGGGTAAAATTTTTTGTGAATTGAAATAATTGGTATTTATTCCTCTAAAAATTACTAAAAGTTTTCTTTTATTTTTTAAAAAAAAATCTCCATAGTTTTCAGTAATGTGAGAAAAAATAAAATTAGAACCTGCAATAACTAAATCTGATCTTACCATAATTGAATTATAAAATTTTTTTATTCTATTACTAAAATTATATGTTCCATGAAATGTGCTTACATTTTTTCTAAAAGTAAGTTTTGTCGCTAAAAAACAAGACCAGGCAGGTGCGCGGCTTCTGACGTGAACAATGTTGATATTGTAAATAAGTATTATAAAAGAGATTACAATTGCATTAAATAAAATTAGAATTGGATTTTTTGATTGAACTGGTAATTTAAATAATTTTACTTTTTTTTTGTCAACAAACTTAAGTAATTCTCCTCCGCTGGTGGCAATAAAAGATTTGCATCCCTGCTCAGGTAAAAAATGAGCTAAATCGTAACAACCAGTTTCTGCTCCTCCATATCCCAAGCGAGGTATTACCTGCAAAACTTTAACTTTTTTTTTCATTGTTTTAAAATATTATAATATGCCAAATGATTTATAAAAGATCTAAATATTTTACAACTGTTAGAAAAAAGAAAATTAAATATTTATTAGTTAAAAAAAATAGCCAAATTACTGTAGTTTTTTTTCACGGTTTTATGTCTGACATGATTGGTGCAAAGCCTACTGCTATACAAAAATTTTGTAGAAAAAAAAAATTAGATTTTTTAAAATTTGAATATTCGGGACACGGAAGATCTTCTGGTAAATTTATTGATGGAAATATATCTAAATGGACAAATGACGCAAAACAACTAATTAAATCAAAAATAAAAAAAAACAAAAAATTAATCTTTATTGGATCAAGCATGGGAAGTTGGGTAGCTCTCAATCTGCTTCCATATTTTAAAAAGCAAATCAGGGGTTTTATAGGAATTTCTTCTGCTCCGCAATTTTTGGAGGAATTAATGTGGAAAAAATTTAGTAAAAAAATAAAAAAAATAATAATGTCAAAAAAAATTTATCATCTCAAACATGGTGGTTTTGTTTATCCTATTACAAAACAATTAATTTTAGATGCCAAAAAAAATAAAGTTCTAAATAACAAAATTAATCTAAAAATTCCTATTTTTTTATTTCATGGTACAAATGATAAAGTTGTTCCTTTAGGCTTTTCAAAAAAAATTCTTAAAATTTGTAAAAAATCCATAAAAAAACTAATTAAAATCAAAAATGGAGATCATAGCCTATCCAGAAAAAGCGATCTAAAAAAAATATGCAATGAATTAAATTATATGATTAAAAGTTACGTAAATTAATTAAACTACTTTTGATATTTTTGTTTTCATTGTTAAAGGATTTGATAGTTTGTCCAGCATTTCATTCGGACAAACCTGTCTAAAATTCTGTATCTCATTATTAAAATTAAGTAATATTTTTTGTGCTACTTGAGATTGTGTTTCATTAAAATGTTCATTAATTAAACTTTTTAGGTAATTTTTCCAGTAATCAGTTTCAGGAGTCTGCCAAATTACAGAGCCAGGATTTACATAATTTTCAAATTCCAGAAGTGGATCGTAAATAAATGCCATTCCTCCCGTCATACCGGCTGCAAAATTATCACCAACTTTACCTAAAATAACTGCACATCCACCAGTCATATATTCGCAACCATTTGAATCGCAGCCCTCTATAACGGCTTCTGCTCCAGAGTTTCTTACAGCAAATCTTTCTCCTGATTGACCTGCTGCAAAAAGTTTACCAGAAGTTGCTCCATAAAGTACGGTATTGCCGATAATAGTATTTTCATCACTTACTAAATTACTTTCTGTTGGAGGTTTAACAACAATTGTTGCTCCAGAAAGTCCCTTCCCGACATAATCATTTGCATCTCCAATAACGTTTAGTTTTAAACCTTTTATTCCAAAAGCGCCTAATGATTGACCTGCAGATCCCAATAAATTGATAATAATAGCATTATTTCCAATTTTTTCTTTACCAAATTTTTTATAAATATAATGTGACAATCGAGTTCCGACAGCTCTGTGCGTATTTTTAATTTCATAATTTGTTTCAATTTTATTTTTCTGTCCAATAAAATTTTTTATTTCGTCAAAAATTTTTTCATCTAAAGTGGCCGGAACTTTATTTATTAAGTTAGATGAACAATATCTATTATTTTCGCCGCAGTCTGGTTGAACAAGAAGTGGACTTAAGTCTAGATCATCTAAATTTGATGTACCTCTGCTTATTTGTTTTAAAAGATCTGTTCTACCAACAATTTCATTTAAACTTTTAAAACCAAGATTTGCCAAAATTTCTCTAACTT
>Ga0187833_10003515_pt1 | contig 15867 bp, 17 predicted proteins | sample ETNtaG_37_FD_167968 | JGI IMG/M metagenome (GOLD analysis project Ga0187833, IMG submission 167968) | Marine microbial and viral communities from oxygen minimum zone, Eastern Pacific Ocean - ETNP2014_SV_400_PacBio MetaG (Illumina Assembly) | ecosystem: Environmental > Aquatic > Marine > Hypoxic...
GTGGCGAGGGGTAAAAAGATCTGTACGGTTTAATGTTTCGAATCGTATTCAAAGAGTTGGACTACTGTTTGACCAAGATGAATTTAATGTAGTGTCTACCCCAGGGACCATTGATGTTAATTTAGAGCATTTAATGCATCCTGAGAGAGAGGAGCCTCTACGTGTTGGATTAATTAATTTAACAACTCGTGTTACAGGATCTCCTTATCACCTCATAAGGGAAGAAATTTTTAAAGCTTTTCATTCTGGAAAATACGATCTCATTATCTGCCCCGAATATGCGTTTGCTAACCTTGATAAAGTTATGGAAGCATATTTTGTTGAAGAGATGAGGCTGCTTAGTTTGGAGGGTGATTGCGCTATTAATCCAGGATCCTTCTATCATGATTCAGATTCTGAAAAGAGTAGTTATGTTTTTCATAATGGAGATATCTATGAATTCAAAAAAGGAGTTGGGCCATATACTGATTTTCCCTTATGGGGGCTAAAATCAGGATTGGAGATCTGTTCCGATAGGGGGAGATACAAACTCCAGGGCATTGACGATCTAGATTTATTACTGCATCCTTCGGCAGGATTAAGTACTCCCCGTATGGATTCAGTTAGAGTTGGAGGTTATGGAATAAATAATAATGGTTATAAGAATACATCTTGTAAAGTACTCTTTAGAGAAGAAAAAGGTGTAAGAACAGTTTTCGCCCATAATACCACTGCTCGGGAAGATAATTGTAATGCATGGATGACTATAACCTAATGATGAATAACAATCTTTAAATAAACCTCTTTCTACAGATTATCTTAATGGATCCAAAGAATAACGATGTTCTTATAGTAAAAAACGGAAGAAAATATATGGATAATCTTGTTGGTAGTGTTAAAAAACACGGTAAGGGAAAGGCCAATGTTAGTTTTATTGATGTAAAAGATGTTCTAGGTAAAAAGCCAGAGTATTTTGATAAATATAAGGCTGTTGTGCTTTCTGGTGGTGGTGGAAGTGAGACCAAGGCGCATAAATATATTATGGATAATGTTAATAAAAATGCTACTGTTGTAGGGGTTTGCAGAGGTCATCAATACATAGCAGAGGTTTTTGGTGGTAAGGTTGAGCATCTTGGGAATAGGCAGAAAGGTTCGAAGAAGATTGAGGTTGAAAAAGAAGATAGTTTATTCAAATATGAAGAAGGAGATCTCTATGATGATACTAAGCAATTAGATGTATACAAAGATCATATTCAAGGTGTTACTGATGCAGGGGAGTTAGAGGTTTTAGCATCGAGTACTGTTGATACAAAGAAGGGAAAACAGCGAATAGCAGAGGTTATTAAGCATAAGGATCGAGAAATTTATGGAATCCAAGCACATCCAGAGATGGGAGGCCACGGAACCCATGTTTTGAATAATATTTTAGATAAAATGTATGAAAAGCCTTCGGAAGTTAAGGAGAAAAAAGAGGAAAAGGCTGAGGGTTCAAAGTATGATACTAAGATCCACGAATTTGCTTCTCCTCAGCAAAAAGATAAGGATGTTGGCTATGAAGCTCCTGAGCAGATGGATAGGGCTGCTTAATTAGGCTGGAGGAACATTTCCTATTAAGTCTAGTAATGCTCTAGAGTCAAATTCTCCAGATTCCACTCTCAAAGTAGCTGCTCTGTTAATATTCCTACGTACTCTACGTGCTTCCGAGGGGACATGTTCAGCTACATAACTACGTATATCACTCTCAATCCAATCGTTATCACTAAAACTAGCCTCTAGAACCTGGATACTGTTTCCACCGGATCCTGCAGAGAATTTTTCCCTCCATTGTTCGTTTCTAAGTCCCCCAGTATCAAGAGTTGGTCCTGAATACACTAAAAATGCACCTGCTTTAAATCCCTCTCTATCTACTCCTGTGCCATAGACTACAAGTGGATCATACCCCATATTTATTCTAACTCTATCAACAATATACATCTCACCTTCAGACTCAACAGAGCGTAATCTTGGGTCTGTTTCTTCTCTTCTGGTTCCTAATGGTACCCTGAGGTCCTGACCCATCATTGATGAACTTGATGATGAACTACCAGATAAGTTCCCTGCAAGAATTTCAGCAATAGTTGGTTCTTTAACTATCGGTTCTGGCTCTGCCACTGGAGCAGGGGCAGCTGGTACTGCAAGGCCATAAAGCATGGGCTTTCCATCTTCGCCTCTTTTGGTAACACCTATCTGATAAGACCATCCTCTTACTTGTGCAAAGCACTGAAAAGTGCCTGATAGATCATGAGGTAATACTCCAGCTGCTGCTAGGTTTAATAAATATGCATCAGCAGCACCTCTTAAGGTTTTTTCTCCTGGTCGTGCTGGCCGCATTGCTCCCATATCTATTAATTGTTGTTGTTGAGCCTGATATCTTCTACTATTTTCTGCCATTTTCTGTTGCATATAAGGTGAAATGTTTGGTGCTCCTGCCATGTTTATTGCCTCCATATAGATTAGATTATTATTGAAAATTCAACCTTATTTATAAAATCATCTGTTTTAGAAACTAGATTTATCTGAAATTCGTGCCTAAAACCCCATGCTTTATCTCAATTTTTGCTTGAGGAGTTCAAAACTCGTTTTGAAGTGCTTAGTGATACAGGCCCGAATTTAAGATCCCACAGACTCGCCAAGTAAAGTGAGCCTGTAAAACCACTGCCTAAAGGCAGGGGATAGGGTGAGCTTATAAAAAATGGCGAGTCTGTGTTATTCGAATTTCTTTATTCTAAGAACTTTCTGAAATATCTCCTATTAATTCTAATAAAGTTGCAGAGTCAAACTCTCCATCTTCAATTAGTCTGGTTTCAGGTATGCCAATATCTCTTCTTATTCTTCTGGGTTCTTCACCAGGCGCATAATCCTGAGCATAAGTGAGAAAAGCATCTAAATCTCTATCAAGAAACTTTGCATCTTCTCTGTCCTCATAAAACACTTGGACGCATCTATCACCTGATTTTGCTTCGTACATCACTTCCCAATCCAGAGATGTAAGTGGTAAAGTAGAAAGGGTTGGTCCTGAATAAATTATATATCTACTTGGATCATCACCAGTCTCACTTAAAGCTAGGCCATGGACTGTAAAAGGATCTTTTCCTTTTGCATCTATAATTTTAGTAATAAGAACATCATCTTCTTCATAGGGCATCTCTTCTTCATCAGGTAAAGGATCTGGCATAATTATTCCTCCAAACTCTTGTTTTGAATAAACAACTCAATATTCTTTATAAATTCATCTGTACTCTAAACTATGAATGTTCGAATTTGGAGAATTTGGGAATAATTTTGAGCGTCTGTGTAATCCTTACGAAAATACCGAAAATAATCACTATTTTTTTAGGAAGGGCATTTAAATTATGATCTCTCATAGTTTGTATGGCCCTAATTATTAATATTGCAGATAAAACTCGAAGGTTCATAAGATTGACTAAGATTCAATTTCAGCACATAGCTGAACAACATCCAGAAATTAGTGAATTTCACCATGAGATCGAAGCTACACTAAAACATCCAACCAAACTAGTTACTCTGTGGGATGACCCATCAATTGGCTATTATTACAAATTTCTTAAACATCAGAAGCCTTCCGGAAAATATTTGTTAGTGATAGTTAAGTATTTAAATGGAGAGGGGTTTATCATTACAGTTTACCTCACCCAAAAGTTAACATGAAAGGAAAAATGAATGTGCACTATGACAATAAAGGAGATTTTTTAGAGATCTCCATCGGAAATCCCACTAAATGTGTTGCAGAGGAGATTAAGCCAGGTATCTTTATCAGAATGGATGAAAAAAATAAAGAAGTCAAAAGTGTAAGTATTCTTAATTTTAAGAAACGCATAAATTCTCCTAAAGATATTGAAATATTGCTTCCTGTTTAGGGATATTATTTTTCACCACAAGACAACCACACCAAAGCTATTTAAAGCTTCTCCTTCTTTATATTCTCGATGATTACGAATAAAAAAACACCGAACAAAGCCAAGGATATTGAGAATATTCTCCATCCTTTGGTTAAAAAATGGTTTTTTGGTAGATTTAAGTCTTTTTCACTGCCTCAACTTCATGGTGTTATGGAGATCCACTCAAGAAATAACATATTAGTTAGTGCTCCTACTGGGGCTACAAAGACCTTGACTGGGTTTCTTAGTATCCTTAATGAGTTGATTGATTCTGCTGAAAAAGGGATTTTGGAGGATAGGATTTATTGTGTCTATATCTCTCCCTTGAAGGCGCTTAACAATGATATTGCGAAAAATTTGGTAGAGCCTTTGAAAGAAATGGAGGAGATTGCTGGCAAAGAGTTAGGGATTAGGGTTGGGGTGAGAACCGGCGATACTACTCAATATGAAAAGGCAAAGATGAGCAAGAAACCTCCTCATATTTTAATAACCACACCAGAGTCTCTGGCAATTCTTCTAACTACCATTAAATTCAAGGATCATATGAAAAAAGTTGAGTGGTGCATAATTGATGAGGTGCATGCTTTAGCTGAAAATAAGCGAGGGGTTTATCTCAGCCTTAGCATGGAGAGATTGCAAAAACTCTCCGGCCACATGGCTCGCATTGGCCTATCTGCTACAGTGGCACCTTTAGAGGAGGTTGCACAGTATCTTGTGGGATCTAAGCGTGATTGTATTATTGTAGATGTCCAGTTTATTAAGGATCTTGATTTGAAGGTTGTGAGCCCTGTTTCTGATTTTATTAATGTTAGCCATGAGGAATTACATCAAAAACTCTATGATCTTATAGATAAGATGATACAGAAACATAAAACAACGCTTATTTTTACAAATACAAGATCAGCAACTGAACGTGTGGTTCACCATTTGAAGGAAAAGTTTCCAAAAAAATACACAGAGAATATTGGCGCTCATCATAGCAGTTTGTCTAAGGAACACAGACTGCAAATCGAGAATAATCTGAGGGATGGTAAGCTAAAGGTCGTGGTCTGTTCTACTTCGCTCGAATTGGGAATCGACATTGGATTTATTGATTTAGTTATTCTGTTGAGTAGTCCTAAGTCAGTTGCAAGGGCTCTTCAAAGGGTTGGTCGGGCTGGTCATCAGCTCCATGCAACTGCAAAAGGAAGACTTATTGTGATGGATCGAGATGATTTGGTTGAGTGCTCTGTCTTGCTTAAGTCTGGTGTTGAGAAGAAAATAGATAGGCTTCATATACCTTGCAACTGCCTTGATGTTTTAGCTCAGCAGATTTATGGGATTGCAATATCTGATAAAACCCATATTGATGACATTTTTAAGATGATCAAGAAGAGTTATTGCTATCGTGATCTCACGAGCAAGGATTTCATGGCGGTTATTGATTATCTTTCTGGAAAACATGTTTCATTAGAGGATAGGCATATCTACGCTAAGATCTGGTATGATGAAGAGACAAAAATGATAGGAAGAAAGGGAAAAATGGCAAGAGTAATTTATATGACTAATGTTGGAACCATTCCTGATGAGACCTCTGTTTTGGTTAAGATAGGATCTCAAACAGTTGGGATGGTTGAGGAAGGTTTTTTAGAAAAGTTAAGGCCAGGAGATATTTTTGTTTTAGGAGGTCAAGTCTATCAATTTAAATTTGCCAGGGGAATGGTTGCACAGGTAAGTGCCTCTGCTAATAGGCCTCCAACAGTTCCTTCATGGTTTTCTCAGATGCTGCCTCTCAGTTTTGACCTTGCCATGAATATTGGGAGATTCCGACGGTTGTTGAAAGAGAAGTTTATGGCTGGTAAGACTAAGAAGGAGATTATTGACTTTATTAATGAGTATTTGTATCTTGATAAAAAGGCAGCGCTTGCTATCTACAAATATTTTAAAGAGCAAACACTGTTTTTAGAGATTCCTACTGACAAGAAGATTATTGTTGAGATCTATAATGATGGGAAGCAAACTTTTTATCTTTTTCAAACTCTGTTTGGGAGAAGGGTTAATGATTGCTTGTCAAGGGCTGTGGCTTTTGCTATCCACAGGATGCAGCATCATGATGTTGAGATTGGGATAAATGATAATGGCTTTTATGTTACTTCTCAGAAAAAAATAAATGTTCTAAATGCTTTTAAGATCTTGAAATCAGAGAAGCTAGCGCTTGTTCTAAAACAGGCAATTGAAAAGAGTGAGGTTTTGAAACGGAGATTTAGACACTGTGCTGGAAGAGCATTCATGATTCTAAGAACCTACAAAGGGAGGACAAAGCGTGTTGGTCGCCAGCAAGTTAGCAGCCAGATATTGCTAAGTGCTGTTAGAAGGATTGATGAGAATTTTCCAATCCTTAAGGAGGCTCGGAGAGAGGTATTAGAGGATTTGATGGACATCCAGCACACAGAAGAGATTTTGAAGCTGATTGAGGATGGAAAGATTAAGGTTGAAGAAAGAACTACTTCATTGCCCTCTCCTTTTGCTTTTAATCTTATTAGCCAGGGGATTGCTGATATCCTTAAGATGGAGGAAAAGCAGGAGTTTTTACGGAGGATGCACAATTCTGTTGTTGCTAAAATTGCTTTGAAAGGCAAGACAAAAGAAGAAATTGAGGATTTGGATTATGACAAAGGATTTAGCTATCAAAAGATGTGGGATGAGGCTGCTGAGAAGAAAGCAGAGGATCACGATGAAGAAAAACACCAACTCAAGTTAAAGGTTTTTAATCTGAAAAGAACTCCTCGCTATGTAAAATCAGAGATTATCGAGGTTATTGATGGCTTGCAGGATGGTTTCTCTGAAAGGTTTGTTACAGAGTATGAACGATATAAAAAGGAGATTAAACAAAGCTGGGATAAAGAGGTAAGGGAGTTTGTTGAGAAACATATGGATTAAGACTAAGTATATTCTTTAAAATACAAATATTCTTAAATGTGGTTTTGTTTTTAGGAGGTATTTGGAGGTTATAACTATGGCAGTAACAAAAATTTTACCTACAGCACATTTAATAACTAGTGCAAATCAATATACAAAGATACCTTTTCAATTTACACCAGAAAATGTTAGAGATGCTTGTTTAGATTCTATTGCTGTGGGAATGCCAGAGATTGAGCTTGCTAATAGTATTCTTGGTGGTTATCCTTCTGATGATGGATCAAATAATTTCATGGCGTTTGAAGATGCTATTCCCGAGGAAACAAGAGTTACTAGTTTTTACATGAGTGGTGGTGATTTAAGAGATAAGCCTGGAGATTATAGTCATCTTATGATAGAACAAATCCGCTTTATAAGAGAAAACTTCCCAGATTGTACTCATTTTAATATGCATCCTCCTGTTGCGAAATATGGTGGTCCTACAGATATAGGTGATACTGCAAAAGCAAGTGTAGCTACATGGAATCATATTGCTGCTGTAGTGAGTGATCCTGATATATTTCTTAATGTTCATAACCATCTTGATTTTTCGTGTCATAATGGCTACCAGGTTGTTCAGTTCTTTGATGAGGTTGTTAAGGAGGGTAGTCCTCAAGTGGGTATTTGCTTAGATACAGGGCATCTTCATGGTGGTCTTTCTGAGAAAGACCATCCATTGGGTTACAAGGCTATTGTGGATAAGTTTGCAAAAAGAATTTATTTTCTCCATCTAAAGAATAGGGTTCCTAGCTTTGACAGGGATCATGATGCTCCATGGAATCCTGAAACAGATATCTGGGCAGAAGAAGGAGGTAAGCGTTATGGAGGGTTTGTCCCTATTCAGCATCCACTTGGTGAGGTGGATATCGGGTATACTCTTGAAACAGTAGCAGCTCATTCTGAGATTCCAGTAGTTCCTGCAGCTATCGAGGTGGATAATCCTGAAACACACCCCATGAATATTTATGCAGGGGCTGTTAATCATCTTCGTTATGTGCATAAAGTAATGACTAGTCAGCGCCTTGGCCATGCTCAGATGGAAAAGAATATTCATGAAAGAAGCCAGTTATTAAGAAAACAAGCTCGGGAAGCTAGTACTCCATTCTAGTCTTGACTTAACTTAAGGAGCATTCTCCAATACTTTCTCAATGCATTTAATTAGCCAATAGGAATACTTTTCAGGGTTTGTTTTTACATCGACCAGTAGATCTGTTGCGTTCATCCATTTCCAAGCCTCTGCTTCTTCCGGATTAGCAGTGACTTCTCCACTATACTTTCCAACAAAAACATGTAAGAATTCATTCTCTGTCAAGCCATTATCAAACTCGCATCTGTAGAGAATGTCAAAGATCTTCCTCATTTCACAGTCAAAGTCCATCTCTTCTTTTAGCCTTCTGTAGATAGCTAGTTCAATATCCTCCTCATCTCTTGGGTGAGAGCAGCATGTGTTGCTCCACAAACCCCCTGAGTGGTATTTGTTTTTGTTTCTTCTCTGGATTAAAACCTCTCCTTTGTCATTAAAGATGTAGATTGAGAATGCTCTATGTAATAGGGCTTTTTGATGAGCTGCTAATTTGCCTTCAGTTCCTACTTGATTATCTTTTTTGTCCACTAGGATGATCTGGTCTTCCATAATAAGTAGAGCTTGTTGTTTATTTTTAAATTTTATGCATTAATAGGTTCTGTCCAAAAGAGGTAAAAATTTATAAATAATGGTTGATTTTCATGGATAATGAGTAATTTAATTGACTTAGACGACTTAAGAGCTAAATTAGTAGCTATGGACTCTGCTATTATCTCTGGATTACTTTTGAGGGCTCAATCTAAAACTAATTTCCAAGCGTATAATCTAGATTCTAAAGGTGATTTTGTTAAAAAATTACTCGAAATAGAGTCAGGGGAAGCTGAGGCAGGCAGGTTTAATCTTCCTCATACAATTCCTTACCATTCGCATCTTATCACTCCGGGAGATAGATTTCAAGAAAGTGTTGCTGATGTTTTGTGTGTTCCAGCTGCCACTCCTGTTGATCTTTCTAAACTCATTGTGAGTGACTACCTTGTTGTTTTAGATGGGATCTGTATGAGTGGTGTGGACAGTACACATTCTTACCTAGAGACTGATTGCACTGTCTACATGGAAATTAGCAAAAGAATACATTTTGCAGCTTTATATGTGGCTGAGAGTAAATTTAGGAAGAATACGGGGGGTTATACAGATGTGGTTACTAAATGCAAAGCAGCTTTGGAGGGTAGGGATTTTTCCTATGCTGATATGGATGCTCAAAATGAAGTTTGGGAATGTGTAAAACCTTTAATCGATCTGCTAAGAGATGAAACTCAAGAAGAGAATGTACTCAGGAGAGTTATAGAATCCACCAAAGCCTTGCAAGCAGGAAATGAATTTAAGGTGAAAGTTAATCCAAGGGAAATTGGAAGTTTTTTTACTGAAAGCATAATTCCTCTAACAATCTTTGGAGAAGTTCTCTATCTTCTAGAACGGCCCAAGTACTCTGGGAGCTAGTCTTCTAGCGTGAAGGAGCATCATAGGATCAAAGGTAGTATCTGGAGCGTCTTGAATCCTTTTGCGTTCAACTTTCTTTACTCTGGCCATAAAGAACCTTTCGTAGCCAGAGTTGCCTTTGTACCAAATCTCAACGGTTCTGTCAGCAAAAAAATATCCTTGGATTAATCCCTGGGATTCTCTAGCTGACCAGTGGTCTCTTTCGCTTAGAGGGGATGGGCGGGTGGCATCATAACTACTCCTAATACTACTTGTATGATCTACATAGAGAATTCTACGAGGTTCACCAGTAATCTGTACCTCAATTTTATAACCAATGCTAGGATCTCTCATACCTAATGTATTTTTATCATTATTTATAAACACTTCTGTATTTTAGACATGGTAATTACGTTTTTACTTTCTAACTAACTGAAACTGAGAATTCCATTCTTTATCCATTACAACCGTCATTTTATCATACTTCTCTTCAATTCGTTTTAGGATCATATTAATTGATGTGGTTGGAAAATCAATCTCTCCCTCAAACAAGGTAGAGGCTCCTACGACCATGATGATATCGCATACCAAGAATTCTTTAAAGGTGACAAATTTCTCTAATGAGCTGATCAATTGATTAAATCTCATTGGTTTTATGACTTGGAGATAGTGGAGGATAGCCTCAAGATTGGCGGTCTCAAGGAATAGCTCATTAACGCTTCTGGAGCAATCAATAAAGAGGATTCGCTTTTTCTTTTTAACCTGGTGGTGGACAAACCGAGCTACCTGTTGATTCAAGCTTGCTTTGTTTTTTGGAGTTATGATTAAAACCATGCTATTGCATTCTAGATAATTCTGTTTTAAATATGCTACGTTCACATGTCCAGTGGTTGTGGTTTTATTGTTTGGCTACAAATTTTTTATATTCTAGAGCAATCTTCTCTTGTGGATTCTTATCTAGGTTTTTTTCAATGACTTCGATGAGGTGACTTCCTATAATCACTCCATCAGCTCCTTTTGATAGTGCTTCCTTTACATGTTCTGGCTTCGAGATGCCAAAACCTAGATAGGTTGGGATGTCAAAAAACTGCCTTACTCTTGAGACTAGCTCCTCAGTTTTCCCAGCTAATTCATCTTGGCTCCCTGTTGGTCCTAACCGAGAGACAAGATAGCAATATCCAGACGTGATCCTGGCGTATTTTTCCATTCGATCATTTGATGTTGTCTCGGCAATGAGGAAGACTTGACCTACTCCATGGTGTTTTGCATAGGGGATAACCTCTTTTGATTCTTCTAATGGCAGGTCAGGGCAGAGGACTGCATTCATTTTGAGTTCCTTGCATTTACTGTAGAAATTATCAACACCGTATTGCAAAACAATATTAAAATTAAGCATAAGGCTGATAGGTAGAGGGGAATGCTCTCTTATCTGTTGAACTAGATTAAATGCTTTCTCAGTTGTCATTCCATTTTTTAAAGCTCTTAGATTTGCTCTTTGGATGACTGGACCATCTGCAATTGGATCTGAGAATGGAAAACCCAACTCTAGTGCCTTTGCACCAGAATCTATGAGATTTATTATTATTTCTAATGAGGTTTCATAGTTTGGATCTCCTAAAACTACAAATGGCATTACACAATCTGATGGAAATTTATTTTTCGGCATGTTTCATCACCTCATCGATGTCTTTGTCTCCTCTTCCTGAAAGGCAGAGGATGACAACATCTTCTGGTTTGAAAAGATTCTTGTGTTTTAGTAAGAATCCAACTGCATGGGCTGATTCCAGGGCTGGAAGGATGCCTTCTTTTTTGCAGAGAAAATCAAAGCCTTCAAGTGCTTCTTTATCAGTTATGCTTGTATAGGTTACTCTGTTGGTATCCTTGAGATAGCTGTGCATTGGTCCCACACCAGGATAATCTAGGCCTGCAGAGATGCTATGCGCTTCTTCAATCTGCCCATCATCTGTCTGGAGAACATAGGATTTAGAACCTTGGAAAACTCCTGTTTTTCCAGCTCCAAGGGTTTTCCCGTGTTTTTTATTGTTTCCAGCTGCTTCAACTCCTATTAATTCAATTTTTTCTTCTAAAAATGCCTTAAAGATTCCTATTGCATTGGAGCCTCCTCCGACACATGCTATAATCTTTGTTGGAGGTTGCTCTTTGAGATCTTTTATTTGTTCTTTTGCTTCCTCTCCAATAATCTGTTGAAAATGCTCAACAATATTTGGATAGGGGTGAGGTCCTACAACACTTCCCAGGAGATAGTAGGCTTGTTTTACATTTGCTAGATAATATCTCATTGATTCATTTACTGCATCTTTTAGGGTTTTTGAGCCTGAATTGACTGGGATTACTTTTGTTCCAAAGAGTTTCATTCTGTAGACATTGAGGCTCTGTCTCTCAACATCTTTTGCTCCCATAAACACTTTTACAGGTATTTTTAGTAAGGCTCCTGCAACAGCAACTGCAACTCCATGTTGGCCAGCTCCTGTCTCTGCAAGAATTTCTGTTTTTCCCATATACTTTGCTAGCAAGGCCTGGCCTAGGGTGTTGTTGATCTTATGGGCTCCTGTGTGGAGCAGGTCCTCACGTTTTAGATAGATTTTGCATCCTACGAACTTTGAGAGGTTCTCTGCAAAATAGAGTGGTGTGGGTCTGCCTGCATAGTCTTTAAGCAGAGTTTGCAGTTCTTTTTGGAATAAGGGACTTGTTGAGTGAGTGATGAAAGCTGTCTCTAGCTCTTCCATTGATTTTACCATCATCTCTGGAAGGTATACTCCTCCAAATTGTCCAAATTTTGTGTTTAGTTTCATTGTTCTACCTCGTTGACATAGATCGGGAAAAATTTTCCTATTTTAACTTCCAAACCTGGATCTAATTTTTCTAAGTGGTATGAAAAATTTCTAGGTCTTTCCTCAATGATAGCGCTATTAAAAGATTCGAAGGCGAGCAGTGCTATTTTGAAGGAAAGTTCATATTTGTATATTCCTCTACCTGCTTCATGACTGATAACTAATTCCTGACTTTTCGGTTGGAGAACTACATGGGGCAATTTTTGTGGTGAACACGGCTCAAAGTACTCACCATCCTCCAATTCAATTGTTCTCGTTAAGGTTATTTTTGTCGTAGTTTTCATGATTATGATCTCCATAAGTTTATTTTAAAAAAATTAAAATCCCCCTCCTGTGCCACCTGACATAAATCTAGCAACATAAAATAATACATTCTTAATGAGCTTAGACCCTTCACTACTCTCCTTTAATTCTGGACGGAATTGAACACCACTGATTTGATATTGTTGATGATCCCTAGCTGTTACGCCCATTACAAGCCCATTATAAGTTGCTATAACTTCCAATCCAGACACTGCGTCTTCCTCCCTAACACTTTGAGATCCAGACATCACCATCTTAGTATCCTGGTGTATGTTGTCAAATATTCCTTCTTTTTTATGGTGAATAGGTACTGCTGATTCCTTACCCTTACCTTCCAATCGATACAGATCAATTTTAAAGTGTTTCAGGATGGCTTCAAATCCTGCTCCTACACCAAAAATCGGAATCCTAGTGTCATATTCTTTAAGGATTTCCTCAAAATATCCAGAATATATAGATCTACCAGGTCCGGGACCTAGAACAATTAGATCTTTTTCAAAGGCGTCATGATCGATAATCCTCATGAGCGTATTACTAGGTCTACACTCAACTGTTGCACCTGCTTTTGTGAAAGCTTCAGCTAATTTATCTCCTGAATCTTCGTGGTCAATTAATAGTACTTTTTTATCATAGTTTCTTGCCATTTTTATAACCTCTAAATAATTTCTAATTGTAGTTGTCAAAAATCTAATTAGTAAATGCAGAAAAAGCTATCACCAAGTTTTTCGATTGATAGGTGTTCTAGGAAATTGTTCACTTTCCTTTTCTTTCATAGCAACGTATTTTAAAACATTTTTAAATAATTTTGGGCCTTCTGGGCTCATAACTGAATCTGGATGGAATTGGACACCTTCTACACGAACCTCTGGATCTCTATGACGGACTGACATGACAATGTCATTATACATTCCTGTTACTATCAATTCCTGAGCTCCTTTTACTAATGAACCCACACCATTCATTGTTCGATTTCCTAATGAGTGATATCTAGTCTGGATTGTTGGATTTCCAAGGCCAGTATAAATGGTTTCTCCATCATGCTTTACTTCTACAGTTCCTCCATGCATCATTTGATCATCAAGAGGTCCAATACTCCCTCCAAAATGTTCGACAATTGATTGGAATCCAAGGCAAATTCCAAAGATAGGGATTGTATTTCCATAGATTTTTAATATTTCCATGTAGTTACCTGCTTTCCTTGGATTATCTGGGCCAGAACCTAAAAGTATAAGGTTTGTATCGGCTGCTGCCTGTGCAATCCTGTCTAGAGAAGCATTGCTATACAGGTGCGTTACTTCTGCTCCTGCCTGGACTAATTCTTCCTCTACATTAGCTGCAAAGGAGCAATTATTGTCCACAAATGTCACATGCTTCTTTTTTGTTACCATTTTAACTTGCTTTTCTAAGTACTCTCATTTGATTTTCAGCTTTTAGTATTATTTCAAGTAATTCCTGTTCTGGAATTGAAAGTCTCACAATGCCTGCACCAGATCTGACATAGGATACTCCATTCTTAACATGGACGCACCTAATAGTTATACCTGTGTTCATATTTCCCACACCATTTTTGTGACGAGGGTCAACTAGAATGTAGCCTTCTGCACCTGCGTAATTTTCTCTGCATGAGGCTTCAATAATATCAAGGATTTCCATGGCTTTTGGTTTTGGGCCTCCTGATACAGTTCCAGCTGGAAGGGTTGATAATAAGGCATCCAATGCATCAAAGCGGGGATTCAATCTCGCCCTTACGTCAGATACCAGATGGTATAAATTATTAAAAGTGTCAATCTCTAGTACTCTAGGTGTTTTTCTCGTTCCTGGAACAGCAATTCTTGCTACATCATTTCGTGTGAGATCTAATAGGATAACATGTTCCTCTATCTCCTTCGGATCATTCCTTAGATCTTCCTGGGCAAGTTCGTCTTCAAAGTGGGTTTTCCCTCTTCTTCTTGTTCCAGCTAATGGCCTCATTAAGATATTACCATCTTGAATTCTCATGTTGACTTCAGGGGAGGAGCCGTAGAGATATTCCTGTTCTCCAAAATCGAAAAAAAAGCAATAGGGAGATGGGTTAATTTCTCTTAGTCTTTCATATGATTCTACTGGATGGATCTCAGTAGTTCTGCCAAGTTTTCTGGAGAGAACGCATTGCATGAAAGTGCCATCACGGATTAGGTCTTGAATTGCTCTAACTCTCTCAAGGTAATCAGCTTCAGACATATCTTCACATTCTATTATCTTCGCAGGTTCTGGATAGTAGAGCTTTGTACCACGTTCAACTAACTCATCTATTACACCATCAACCTGCATTTGAAAGACTTCTCCTTTATCTTTTCCTGCCTCAAGATGCACGACATTGGAAGGAACATAGACTTTGAAGTCATAATGGTCATTTCCTGAAAATCTGTCTCCGTATTCTATAAAATTCCTTGAAAATGGGTAGGCAAATAAGCCAAAGATTCCTGCATATTGATAATCAATAGGTTTTAAGGATTTTAGAATGGATCTTAATACATAACTTGTATTCGGTTGTCGAATACGTTCCTCTTGTGTTAGGTTTGGATCAAAGTTTCTCTTAATTCTACCAGTTATTGTCCCATCCTCATAATTGTACTCCTCGCAGTAATCCTGGATACCTGCTTTTTTATGAAGATAGTCTAAGAATCTGATTCCTACTCCATCTGACATTGCTTTTATGGTAAATTCTTCACCGCTTCCAACAATCTCCACAGCCATTCCTGATAATATCAAGTGATTTTTGCCAGCTTCTTTAGATGGAACCATGGATTCAAAGAGCATGCTCGGATCTCTACCATTAAGTGGGGCAATGCTTTTGTAGACCTCAAAAGGTTTCCTTCCTCCAAAGTCATTGTATACGATTGATTTTAATGTCATTCTTTAGTCTCAGTGTGTGTTTTTGATTTTGATATAGGTATAACTAAGTAAATTAAGAGAATGTTTTACCAAGCTTTAAAGCTTGCTTTATAATTTATTAATAACATCGTGGTTAGGTTTACGTATTTCTTTTTAAGTATTGTGTCAAAAATAGATAGATTTATTAATATGTGACATATTATTCATTAAAATGTCACAAATAGAACAGGATTTTGGGTTATTTTTGGCTAAAAGACCAGAAATTGAGAAAGCATACCAGGATGGACTAATTAATCGTAGGGCTCTGGCACGCTACTTGATTAAACAGGGTGTTGCAAAAAACAATCAATTTGATGCCCTTGTTGCGATGCTGCGCAGGTATAAATTTGGAAAAATAGAGCCTGCTAGTAAGGATATTTTTAAGGCAGTTACTGTGAATATGAAGGATAATATCTTAATTCTTGATTTTGAAAAGGAAAAGAGC
>Ga0187833_10003518_pt1 | contig 15860 bp, 11 predicted proteins | sample ETNtaG_37_FD_167968 | JGI IMG/M metagenome (GOLD analysis project Ga0187833, IMG submission 167968) | Marine microbial and viral communities from oxygen minimum zone, Eastern Pacific Ocean - ETNP2014_SV_400_PacBio MetaG (Illumina Assembly) | ecosystem: Environmental > Aquatic > Marine > Hypoxic...
TGAGGCTCTCCTTCTGTTGTCCCATCGGGCTAATGAACCTGATAAATGGTGCTTTTGACCTAAACTGAATCATCAATTGCGCTAGACACTATATCTGAACAAGACTGGGCAGCTTCTGTTGTAACCCAAAAGGTAGTTGTCTAATTGAGTCGTAATGCTTATGGGGACCAGCAGTAGTTAAAGCAGGCTTTTCTCCATAGCTTTCAGGCGACGCGCTGAACGCGTGGAAGGAGGGGGGCCGCCATCGGACTCAACGAGGCTCCTGACCAAGTGAGGGAAGCCGGGGGCGCCGAGCCCGGAGGGCCGCAAGCCGCGGAGGAGAGGAGCCTGCTTTAACTTCTGCGAGCATACTGAGGCGAGAGTCCCTGTCTATCCTTCTGTGAGCCAATCATGAAGAAGAACCTCTTCGGCATTTTTCTTTTACTCGAACAAATGCCCAACTGAATGGCCTCATCACACTCACAGACACGTCAGATAGAATTGACAAAGCTGGCCAAAATATCCCGCACCCAGGACATGCCCTCGTCCATGGCTGCCTGAATCTCGTCTAACTTCACCGCCATGTCATTAATACCCGCACCCGCATTAACCGTAACCGATATCCCTGCATAGGGAAGCTCGCGTTCCCTGGCAAGTGTACCTTCAGGCATTGCAGTCATGCCAACGATATCGCATCCATCGATTCTCATACGACGAATCTCAGCCGCCGTTTCAAGACGCGGTCCCTGGGTGCAGCCGTAGACGCCCCTATCGCGAAACACAAGCTCTGCGTTACCAGCCTGGCATTTTTTCGCCGCTTCAACTAATTGTTGGCGAAGCGTTTCATCGTAAGGGAAGGTAAAATCAATATGGTGGATCTCATCGTCAAAATAGGTTTGAACTCGACCGTAGGTGTAATCAATCAGCTGATCAGGAATGACAAGTTCCGGTACACGCAAAGAATCATCAACTGTACCGACAGCTGTGACAGCGATTACTTTGTCGGCTCCTGCGGCTATCAGGGCATCTATATTTGCCCGATAGTTGATTTTATGTGGAGGAAATCTGGGTGGGTTGCCATGCCTCGGCAAAAATAGAATCGGACTGGTGCCCAGTTGGCCTTCTTCCAGATACACAGAACCAAATTCAGTTTCAACCTGCTTTGGTTCAATTTCCTGCAAACCGGCAAAGTCACCAAAACCAGTCCCGCCTATTATAGCTAACAAGGAGGTGGCTTGACTGTTAAGTCAAACACCGACCCCGGCAGCTGTATCACTTCTTCGGTCTGCCTCTGGATCTTTTGGTCGTGCTTTTTTCAGGCTCAGCGGGCTCATCTACGCCGGTCAGTTTGCCAATGCGCTGTACCATGCCCCCCATTGAACCCATGGACATGAGGTGACAATAGACCCACGCCAACTCTCCGGAGCGGAAAAATTCCAGCGCTTTCTCATCGGACATTGCGAGCAGTTTCTTCTCATCAACTGCCTGTAGTCCCGTCAGGGCAAACTGCGCACCATCAGTCATATCGATTTTTGCGTTCAGCGACATAAGCAGATCGTTTTCCTTAAGTCGCTTTACGAACAACTCGGTTCGCATGTATTGCTTCTGATATTCATCAAGGAAATCTAAGGCCTGTTGCAGTATTGGCGTTGGCTCGTCATCTTCAAACAACGGCTCTCCATCACTTTTGCTGAACCCATCAAAATTCTCATCGATACAAACAACACGCTTACTACCATCCTCGCCCGTTTCAGCGAGAACAAAGGGGTAACGGCGCACGAATGCCGGTACATATTTGGCATCCCAGGAGCCGTCTTCCAGTACAAACAGGTTCTCCTCATTGCGAAGCCCCAGCAGAGCAACGGGAACGATACGCTCACCTGACTGGGCAAAAACAATGGGATATTCCTTAGCAGCCTCTGTGAATTCGACACCTGCAAGGATGACTGAATTTGTTTTAGCGGCGAACGTGTAGTTGTTCACCATTGGTTTTATTTTGATGTCTTTATGATCAACCTTGTTCAGTGCCACCGGGTTTTCATAAAACAGTAGGTTAGCCATGGATCCTTTCCTATATTCAGTTTATCGACAAATGCGAGGTCTAAAGTCTACCTTATCTTAAGGCGTCTGACATGACCCGGGAGTCCGTTCATGTCCTAGTTCTCTACCGCCAGTCATATGGGGACCGCCTAATGGGCAGAAAAGTCAGTCAGACTCGGGCGCAATATGGATCGTAGAAGTCGGGAACGCAAATTCTGCACCGTGAGATTCAATAATACGCACTATCTCAAGTAGTACCCGCTCCTTGATACCGTGAAATTCCACCCAGTTTGTGGTTTTGGTAAAAGTGTAGATGAAGAAGTCTATACTGGAGTCAGAAAAAGCATTGAGGTTAACGATTAAGGTTCTGTTCTGAGCTATGTCCGGGTGGTTCTCCAGCATGGTACGAACATCATTCACTATTGCCTCAACACCGCTGACATCGTCATAGCGAACGCCTATCGTCTCATAGATGCGCCTGTTCCTCATACGAGACGGGTTCTCCAGAGCAATGGTCGCAAAGACAGAGTTAGGCACATACAGGGGCCGCTGATCAAAGGTCCGGATTTCCGTCAATCTCCAGCCTATATCTACCACGGTCCCTTCGATTTCCCGGTCCGGGCTTCTGATCCAGTCTCCGACTGCAAACGGCCTATCCAGGTAGATCATCAGGCCGCCGAAAAAATTAGCCAGCAGGTCCTTTGCAGCAAAACCAACTGCGATGCCACCCACGCCGCCAAATGCCAGGATACCGGAAACACTCACTCCCAGCGTCTGCAACACAGACAATGCAGCAGTAATCAGTACCGAGATGCGCAGCAGCTTCCCCAGGGCTGTGGCAGTTGTTATGTCTGACCCCCTTGCTATAAAACGGGTTTCAAGCTCACGAATAAAGCGTGTGAGGAATAGCGCGATCAGACTGACAACAGCGACATAACGAACGGGCTCAACGATCTCGGCCAGTCCCGTATTAGTCTTGCTGGCAATAACCTCGGCTGCCCAGGCAATCCCCAGCGCCCAGATCAGCCAGGCAATTGGTCTTCTGGCGGCATGAAAGAGGGCGTCATCCCAGACTGTCTTGGTTTGCTCAACCCTTTTCAGTACACCATCGAGAAACTTGCGCACAATGTAATTCAGTATCATGGTGGTCAAGACGATACTGAATACCAGGATGACCGTGGGGTTGGTCAGCCAGTCAAACACCGTCATTGCACCGTTACTTACATCATCCATTAAAAATACCTGATCAATTCAATTTTCAAAAAGTCCTCATCCTGGAAAAAGTCAAGGCCGGTTTCAGGATTAGCCAGAACCGCCAGGAAACCACGGAAGTTCTCCTGCATCGTCTTGCCATTACTGAATATAGACGCTTCAACAATAATCTTCCAATTTGCTCCAAGTCTGCTACTGGCTTCAAGTGTGGTAACTAACTCATGGGAGTCAATATCATACAACCCCACTAATAGAGCCGTCGTATCCGATACATTATTAAACGCGTAGCGCAGGCCTAGAGCAACATCATCCTCGCCTATGACAGGCGCACCCTCACCCCTGTCATCATAGAGATACTCGGCAATAACACCAAGATCCGCCCTGCTCCCGAATACTCCGACGATGGTTTTTTCAAACCCGAACGTTGCTGCACTATATCTTTCCTGCTGACCACCTCTCGATATCGCTTCAAGCTTCCACGCCCAGTCGCCAACAAAATATTGTGCATCAACTCCTGTCTGTTCAATAACTTCATATACGGGGACAAGAACCACGTCGACCGGCATTCCCATTGAATTTGTCACCAATTGCAGATCAAAGCGAGGTTCCCTTGTCGTCCCGGAGAAATGAGACAGTCCAAGCTCAAGTTCGCCAAACGTCTGAACCCAGCGGATAGCAAAATCGGTGCGCCACTCTTCTGCTGCAGACTCAAAGATGGCGGCATCTTCATCCACCAGGAAGGGCAATCTTGGCCTGCCATCAATGCCAGGAAAACTTCTCTCACGGAACCCAGCCAGCACGTAGAAGTCCAGAACACCCCAGCTTCCAAGTAGAGAGAGATTGATCATCGGTTGACCAAGCTTCTCCTCACCATCCGGATTCTCCAGGTTGTCTGTCTGGTTGATTATATCAACCAGGTGCTGAGATTCAGTTACCCCCCAGAATACCTTGCGGATCCCGGTTCGAACTTCCCAGGAATCAGCAACGTGAACCCAGGTAAGCTCCCTGATATCCAGGTGTGTTCTTTCGTCATCATGCTCATCCCATCGCGCAAACGGGACAAACGCGAAAATGTCGTCACCATCATTCCAGGTTTTGTAGTACTCGCTTTGAAAGCTTATAGAACCGTGGTTCCGGTCGAGGTCATTGATCCCCGGCTTATCAAAGGCCCGGAATTCACCAGCGAAATCGGTTCGCCATCGCCCATTATTTTCACCGGTTGGCTGAATTTCATTCAAAAAAAAAGGGCTGGGCTCTTTTCTCAGCTTTGCCGCATTGTAGGTTGCGGGCTCCTTGTCTTCAGGACTGGCCTGTGACCTGCTGATATCTGGTGATGTCATCCGCGTTTTGGATGGAGTGATGTTGTGTAGCTCTTCCCGGAAATCAGATCCAGCATCAACCGCTACAGAGGGTTCAATCACCTCAACGGCGACGTCTCGCAGGATCCATGCATTTACAATACCTCGATCCCTGGCAGCGGCCTTAAACGCTTCTTCAGAGGATTCATCCACCGGACCAACAAGGACTCTGTAATAATCAACTCCATTCACATTTGCGCTTTTTACCAGTACCTGCTCGTAGTCAGCAGACAGTTCCTGATACAGCTCCTCTGCCTGTTCAGCATCACGAAAGCTACCGGCAGTGAGGAAATTCTTTTTGACCAGCCGGGTCGGCTGAAGAAATGATTCGGCTAATGCTGAAGTACTATCAATATCAAAGCCGATATCAACATCAAGACCAAGATCAAGATCTACATCTTCGTAATCAATTACGGCAAATACGGAGCGCAAACCTGGCTCACTACCGGTGATACTGGTGTTCCACATGTCACCAACGCCGGCATAGCGAAGTTGGCTCTTTAACCGGGCCTGGTCATACTCATCAGTAAACAGGCGAACAAGAAGCCGATAGTATATCTGTCCACTAACGTCGACCGGCAACATCAATACCTCTACACCAGCCTCACCACTTAGACGCTCCCCGGTCTCAGTAGCACGCAGTTCATCCTCATAGCTACCTACCACCAGGTAATTTCCTGGTTCTTCCGCACATTCCGCAGACATCGAAAACAGACAACCTAACAGCACGGGGAAAATTAAGTCCCTGACAGCCTTACAAAGGCGTAATCCATTTGGTTGTGGTCCGTACTTATACACGGATCTGATCAAATCTGGCTGCCCCTTCAGCCGGGCGCCCCTCAGCCGGGCACCCCTCAGCCGGGCACCACTCATACCTGATTGCAGTATAAGACGCCACGTTATTGACGTGTTGCCAAATCTACCTGATTCTGGACAGTAGTTATCTTGCACGCTTAAGGCTGTTCCTGGTGAAATCGCTGTCTTTAAGCCCAGTGGAAAACTCATAACCCTGCCAATGTAGCTCCGTACTTCTCTTTGTCTGGTGGTTGTACATAAGCATAGATCCGGGCCGCCAGAATTTCCCAAGGTACTGCTGATAATCGGTTGAGTGCAGGGTTTTCAGCAAGCTGTTTTTGCGGTCAAAATAATCGACTTTTAGCATCCGGTAATGTTCCTTGTCTATCCATGCCGTTTGCCTGGTATAGCCAGAGTATTTGTCGACGGGATAGCGTTCGATTACAAATGTCTCATGGCCATCGAGCACCTCATCGCGAAGATACTTGTACTCATATTTTTCGACTTCCTGGCTGGACAGGTCCTCGAATGCAAATTCACTGCCTACAAAAGGACCTGATTTGTTTTTTGAGGCGATTCTCTTAACCCGTTTAAGAGCAGGGAGATTTAGCCACTGATCATCAGCTTCAACCTTGTGCGAAAAGGACAGCAGGCCTGTACCCTTGATGTCCGCGGGTGTATCAAAAATCGTGAGGCTTTTATCTCCATCGTCCTCAACCTCAAGGTTCCTCAGTCGCATTTGCCGACGGCTCTCATCACCTCTTGCATTCTTTAGCACCATCTCGAGGTTCACTTTGCTGTCTACCCAACCGTCATTACGTCTGTCAGCTTCCTGTGCTATCGCAAGACCCTTATCGGCTGCTGATTCAGCAAATACTGAAAACGCAGGCAAGATAAGCGTTAAAAAAAATACGAAACCTGGGAACCCCATGATGGGCATAATTTGAATCCTGCTATGACTGAAGGTCGCAAAGAAAATCACAAATTTGCACCCGACGCAAGTAACGGTCCAGATCACAAGGCCTGTTGCAGTAGCTAAACAACGACCCGGGGTCACTTCTTGAACTATGTCTGGGAAAAAGCAATCGCAAGAAAGCTTGCTATATCCATTTTGCTGTATATAATTCCAGTAACTGTATATAAATCCATATGTTCGGGTAGCTCATGATCAAGCTCACAGACAGACAAAATGAAGTACTGGATTTCATCAAGCGTCACATCGATGAAACGGGTTATCCCCCAACACGAGCGGATATCGCGAAGGAGCTTGGCTTCAAAAGCGCAAATGCCTCTGAAGAGCACCTAAAGGCACTGGCACGAAAAGGCGCAATTGAAATGATCCCTGGTACTTCCAGGGGCATCAAGCTGCCTGACTCGCCCGGTATCGCAATCGTTGGTCGAGTAGCAGCAGGCAGCCCGATTCTTGCCCAGGAGCATATTGAAGACTATTGTGAAATCCCGGCGTCATTTTTTAGTCCGCGAGCAGATTACCTGCTCACCGTCCACGGCGACAGCATGATAGAGGGCGGAATCCTCAATGGTGATCTGCTCGCGGTACACAAAACGACAGATGTACGCAATGGTGATCTGGTTGTGGCCCGCATTGAAGATGAAGTAACGGTCAAACGACTACAAACAGGCCGCAAGAAACATCAGATCAGTCTGATGCCTGAAAACAAGGATTATTCTCCCATCGAAGTCGATCTGCGTGATACCGCGTTTGCCATTGAGGGTATTGGCGTGGGAATTCTACGCCACTAGGGCAAGTGAGATCCGGGTCATCTTGAGTGCAGATGACAATCCTATCAAGACGACAGCGTCACCCGGTCGCTGTAGATTTTTTCTTGGCCTTCTTCTTTACCTTCTTTTTAGTCGTTTTCTTCTTGTACTCTTCTACCCAATTACCCTCAAGGTAGTCTGCCCGCCAACCAGATGGCTTACCTTTTTCAAGTTCAGTCATCACATAGTGTTCTTTCGTCTTACGCCCGAACTTAACGAGGGACCTGCGTCCATCTGGGTCCTCAACCGGTGCCCGCATCAGGAAGGCATACCTGGGGTCTATCTCATTCTGATGTGGTATCAGTTCATCCACATACGGCGCCCTGGTTTCGCGGTTACGCGGGAACTGGCTTGCTGCCAGGAAAATACCAGCCGCTCCGTCCCGTAATAGATAGGTATCATCCACCTTCTCACAAACGAGTTCAGGCATGGGTACCGGATCCATCTTGGGGGGTGCGGCTTCACCATTCCTGAGTAACTTGCGGGTATTCTTGCAGTCGTCACTGGTGCAGCCAAAATATTTGCCGAACCGGCCTGTCTTCAATTGCATCTCTGCACCACATTTATCACACTCAAGAACGGGGCCGTCATAACCCTTTATCTTGAATTCACCAGCTTCAACTTCAAATCCAGTACAGTCCGGGTTGTTTCCACACAAATGCAATTTTCGGGTGGTATCTATGAGGTAGCTATCCATCGCTGAGCCACATTTCGCGCACCGTTTTTTGGCACGAAGAATCCTGGACTCTTCTTCCTCGTCTCCATTCACGCTGGCGACCTCATCACCCGGCACAAGATTGATGGTGCTCTTGCACCTTTCCTTTGGAGGCAGAGCATAACCGGAACAACCCAGAAAAACGCCAGTACTGGCTGTCCTGATGTTCATCATGCGACCACATTGAGGGCAATCAATATCCGTAATGGAGGGCTCATTGGGTCGCATTCCATTTTCCGTCTGACCGGCCGCGTCCAGTTTCTCACTGAAATCCGAATAAAACGTATCGAGCAGGTTTTTCCAGTCGACACTTCCATCAGACACTTTATCGAGGGACTCTTCCAGTTCCGCTGTAAACCCATAGTTCATCAGGCTCTCAAAACTCTCCATCAAGCGCCCGGTCACCAGCTCGCCGATTTTCTCCGCATGGAAGCGTTTACTCTCCAAGGTCACATAACCACGATCCTGGATGGTGGTAATAATGGAAGCATACGTAGATGGTCGTCCGATACCGCGTTTTTCAAGCTCCTTGACCAGGCTGGCCTCACCATAACGGGGTAAAGGTTTGGTAAAGTGCTGAGAGGGCAGTAACTCAACCAGCGCTAATTTCTGATCAACCTTGTAGTCAGGCAATGGGACTTCATCTTCCTTGCGACCAGCAGGCGGCTGGATCCTGGTGAAACCATCAAAACGTAATATTCTGCCATTGACCCTGAGTTCCAAATCCTCCGCCCCAACGAGGGCTGTGGTGCTGGTGTATTCAGCGTTTGGCATCTGGCACGCAACGAACTGCCGCCAGATCAATTCATACAATCGTTCAGCATCTCGCTCCATACCAGCCAAGGAGGTAGCTTTCACGCTCACATCGGAAGGGCGAATCGCTTCGTGTGCTTCCTGTGCCCCCTCCTTGCTTGAGTAGATGCGCGGTGAATCCAGCAGGTATTTATTTCCGAATTCCGATGAAATCAGCTCCCGGCATTGCGCCACAGCTTCCGCACTGAGGTTAGTCGAATCCGTTCTCATATAAGTAATATAGCCGGCTTCATATAGCCGTTGCGCCATCATCATGGTCTTCTTTACGCCATACCCAAGGCGAGTGCTCGCAGCCTGCTGCAGGGTCGATGTGATGTAGGGAGCCGTCGGTTTGCTTTGTGTTGGTCTGTCTTCACGACTCTTGACAATGAAACTGGCACCCTCAAGCGTGGCGAGAGCAATGTCTGTCTGCGACCTGTTTACCGGCCTGAAATTCTTGCCCGCCTGTTTCGTTACCTGGAACTTTACTGGGTTGCCATCTTTCGAATCAGACGGACCTTCAGCCAGGTTGGCATATACTTCCCAGTACTCTTCAGGCACGAAGGCACGAATTTCGCGCTCCCTCTCGACTATCAGCTTAACCGCGACAGATTGCACCCTGCCGGCAGACAGGCCACGAGCAATTTTCGCCCATAGCAGAGGTGAAACCATGAAGCCAACAACCCGGTCAAGAAACCGCCGCGCCTGCTGGGCATTGACCATATCCATATTGATGTCGCCTGGGTCAGCAAATGCTTCCTGTATAGCCTTCTTCGTAATCTCGTTAAAAACGACCCGACGATAGCGCCTCTCATCACCGCCTATCGCTTCCCGAAGATGCCAGGCAATTGCTTCTCCTTCCCGATCAAGGTCAGTCGCCAGATAGATTTCATCCGCATCTCTCGCCAGCTTTCTGAGTTCGGATACCACCTTTTCTTTCCCAGGCAATATCTCATATTGCGCCTGCCAACCCTCCCCCGGGTCTATTCCCATCCTTGCCACGAGTTGCTTGTGGGCTTTTTCTTTTTTGTAGGCTGCCTTTTTCTCCGGTGCCATTTTCCGCGTCTTGGCAGCTTCTTGTGCGCGCTTTTTAGGATCGCTCTTGGCGCCATTACCGCTGATGGGCAAATCACGTATATGACCCACACTGGACTTAACGATGAAATCGTTTCCAAGGTAACGATTTATCGTCTTGGCTTTTGCAGGTGATTCAACAATGACTAACGATTTACCCATTTATTCCCATCTTTACAAAATCTGCCCATCAATAAGGGCGACATATATAAGGCGTTACTTATCCAAGGTCAAGAAGTGGTTCAAGAAAATTATTTTGAACCTGCTTCCCGAATTCCTTTTTTAGCTTAGCCTCAAACGCCACAGGTTTGTCAAGTGGGATTGCTTGAACGGTGTTTATCGGGGTCCAGATCGTCCTTTAGATAATGGAGGGGAATTTCAATACAGCCACTGAGGAACCTGCATACTGAAGCAAGCCCCTCCTCTCCTGAGCTTTCATGCCAGTAGATTGACAATACGTAATTCTTCTCGTCAATTCTAACGACATCGCCCGGTATACAAGCCAGCTCACGGATCAGGAATTTTTCCATTTCCGCAGGCAGGGCATCGGGCTTCGATTGAACCCAGCACCAGGTACCAGGCAAATCTGGTGAATGCTGATCACCTCGCTCCAGCACCCAGTCTATCTGGGGTGCCAACCGCCACTGCCTTGGTTTCTTTCTCGAAACGCGATAGGCCACAACTCCGAGAACAGGTTCCAGGGGTTTACCGGTATTTGAGATGTATTTGTCCTGGTTGGGGACCGGATCCTGAATACTGGTTAGTTCAACGCTTACCCCTTCCGCCATCGCCTTTCGACGCATGTTCATCTGTTCTTTCTGTCTCGCAGAGGGGAGGATCGCGAAAATTGGAGCGATAATGAGCAGTAGGGCAAAGCCAATAATCAGATAAATCATTGAATCTATGTTAGTAGATACGGGTGATCAGGGTAAGAATTATCTAACGCAGGTCACAAACTTTGGAGGTGGCATTTCAAAATTATTTCTCTAAAATGTCATTGCTGACTGAATTTACTACTGAAATCGATCAAACAAAAAAGAACCCCAGGGGTTCAACTACAACGACTCAGAGGTGGAAAAAATGGGTGAATATACTCACATTCTGGTAGCGGTTGACCTGACAGAAGAATCACGGCATGTTTCAAAGCGAGCCTGCTCACTGCAAAAGGCCTTTGACGCGGAATTAAGCTGTACTCACGTCATTGAACCCTTGAGTCTCGCCTACGGCGGTGACATCCCCATGGATCTGTCCAGCATCCAGGAGCAGATACAGGACACCGCCAAGTCACACCTTCAGGAATTTGCGAAAAGCCTTAACATCGCTCCTGATCACCAGCATCTCATATTCGGTCGCCCGGAAACCGAAATCCACTCCCTTGCCAATCAAATAGGGGTAGACCTGATCGTGGTCGGCAGCCACGGCAGGCACGGGTTGGCGCTACTCCTTGGATCGACCGCAAACGGTGTTCTACATGGCGCATTAGTAGATGTTCTTGCAGTACGTGTAGGCGACTAGCTGGGGGCGCCTAGCTGGGGGAACTTAGCTGCGGGCGACTAGCTCGAACCCGGTCAAGTCCATCCGATTTTTGATTCAGGATCAAAGCAGACAAAATTTTTAACATCAGACGCACAAAATTCGATAACCTAATCAATACACCCATTGGTTAGACGACGTGAACGATACCCGCTTTACCCATTTCCCGCGACTGTGCCTGTATTTATTGTTGCTGATGCTGTCTAACAGCCAGGTGCAGGCAGAATTCTCGCGCAGCATCACATTTAAACCCAGGTCAGACGCCTCCAGATTTGAACAGCGCAAGCAATACAAGGATGCCCTTTACCTAATAAAGTCAGGTCAGCGAAGTCGCTACCTGAAATTGAAGGACCAGTTAAAAACCTACCCACTGTACCCCTACCTTGAATACTCGGAAAAGCTCTCCCGTTTGTCACGACAGTCCAGCGAATCCATTGCTGAATTCATTGATCAGTACAGGGACACGCCCCTCGCTAATCAGATGTTGCAAAACTGGCTGTACAATCTGGCCAAGCGAGGGGAATGGGAAACTTTCAATGAGTACTATAGCCACTCCACTGCAGCTGAAAAAAATGCCTGCTTCTATGGCTATGCCCTGTATAAGGAATCAAGGCTGGCGGAGGCCATGCAGTGGGCAGAAAAACTCTGGCTCGTGGATTTCTCCCAGCCTGACGAGTGTGACCCGATCTTCAAAATATGGCGTGACAACGACGGGCTGACCGCTGATATCGCCTGGCAACGTTATTCACTCACCATGCTTTCCAACGAGTATAAACTTACTGCTTACCTCGTTAGATTCCTCGCCAGAGAAGACAAACAATATGCCAACAGCTTCAGGCTGGTGCATAAAAGACCTAGAAATGTGAAGCGAGTTGACAAGTACAAAGCAGATAACGAGCGGGTTCGTGAACTGGTGCTGCATGGCTTAAAGCGCCTGTCAAGAACCCAGCCTGACGAAGCGCTGGAAACTCTCAATAAATATCTCGAAATTCATCAGTTCGAACAAGAAGCGCTAGCCGAGACCTACATCTACATTGCTAAGCAGTTGGCGCTTTCAGGTGACAGGGAAAATCAGATTGATGATTTGCCCATAAACCTGCATGAACACGCCGATCTAGTGGAAGCACGCATTCGGATGGCGCTGAAACAGAATAACTGGGGCCAGGTGCTCATCCTCATCAATCTTTTGCCCGAAGAATCTCAATCAAGTCCACGCTGGCAATTCTGGAAAGCAAGGGTACTGGCAGGGTCAGTTGATCCGGCGGACCAGGATATCGCGCGTGGCAATTTCTCCCGGTTAGCAGAATTGCGGAGCTTCTACGGCTTTCTCGCCGCCGATCGCCTGCATCAGGACTACAACTTTGTTGATGAGCCAACCAATGTATCGACCGAGGAAATACTTGCCCTTGAGGAAACTCCCGGTATCCAGCGGGCTCTGGAACTATTGACACTGAATGAGCGAACCAAGGCAAGACGTGAGTGGTATTTCACGACGCAGGATTTCTCCAATAGGGAAAGGCAAATTGCGGCACGCGTGGCCAACCGGTGGGGTTGGCACAAAGCCGCCATTCAATCATTGATTGATGCAGAGGCATGGAATGAGCTGGACTACCGATTTCCCATCGCCTACCTGGATACGTTCATAAGCAATGCGCGCATTGCAGACATTCCGGTCAACTGGAGCCTCGCCATCGCACGACAGGAAAGTGCCTTCATGCCCGACGCGAAATCACCAGTTGGGGCCTATGGCCTGATGCAGCTTATGCCTGCTACAGCAAAATCCGTAGCCCGGCGAACTGGCCTGTCATTCAAATCCAACAGGGATCTCACTAAACCAGCATTCAATATCAAACTCGGGTCACAATATCTTGGCCAAATGCTGCGCCGGTACAACAACAATCGCATTCTGGCAACAGCGGCCTACAACGCCGGGCCGGGAAATGTAAGTAAATGGGTCAATCAGGATCTGCCTTTTGATGTCTGGATCGAAACGATTCCCTTTCCGGAGACCCGTGCCTACGTTCAGAATGTTCTGATGTTTTCGACTATCTATGGGCGTCGCCTACAACAGAGGCAGCCTTTAATCTACAACCATGAATATGATGATTTTTACAGCGCTCAACCCGATCTGTCGGACGCGGAAAATGATCAGCAATCCGACAAGGACAATCAAATTGACGCTGCCGGATGACAAGTCCACGCCCTCTACAATACCTTCAACTGCATCCAGGGAAGCACTCGTCGATATAGGCCTGAACCTGACCCATGACTCCTTCGATGAGGATCGACAACAGGTGTTGCAGCGTGCGCTTCACGAGGGCATCAGGCAGATGGTTGTTACCGGCGCTTCCATAGATGGCAGTGAAGATGCAGTTATGCTGGCTAACCATCATGAATGTCTCTTTGCCACAGTCGGCATACATCCACATCATGCTCAGCAGACAAACAATGAAGCACTTGAGCGATTCAAAAAACTGTCACAGGATCACAAGGTCAAGGCCATCGGGGAAACAGGTTTGGATTTCTTCCGGGATTTTTCACCTCGTGATACCCAGGTACGTTCCTTCGAACAGCATATTGATCTAGCCACACAACTCGGGCTACCCATGTTTCTTCATGAGCGGGACGCACACCCAACCCTTGCTGAGGTGCTCAAACCCCACCGGGATTCCGTCAAGGACATAGTGGTTCATTGCTTTACCGGAGAAAAAGAAGCGTTGCACGCCTACCTGGACCTCGGCTGCTATATCGGCATCACTGGATGGATCTGCGATGAGCGTCGCGGCCTTCACCTCGCTGACCTGGTAAGAGACATTCCCTCTGATCGTTTGATGTTAGAAACTGACTCACCTTACCTGATGCCAAGAAACATCAGGCCAAAGCCCAAATCAAGACGAAATGAGCCACATTATCTTACCCGCGTATGTGAGTTTACTGCAGCCGTACTTGATATCCCCTATAACGACCTGGCGTGCCAAACGACCGAGAACGCCCGCCGCTTTTTTAGTCTGCCCGCACCATGAAACTGAGCATATGAGTGTCCTGCTGCAATGCCACCGGCTCGTTCACGCGATGGGCAGCAAACCCCTGTTCCAGGACCTGGATCTGATTATCAATACCGGAGACAGAGTAGGACTGGTAGGTCACAATGGTTCAGGAAAATCGACACTGCTTTCCGTTCTCAATGGCCAGATAAGTCCTGACGATGGAGACATTTCTCGCAGCGGTGATCTATTGCTTGAGACTGTAGAGCAGTTTATTGACATACGCCTGAACGAACGGACGTTATTCGAGGCGCTGCATGAAAAACTGCCGGCAGAAGAGCATGATTTCAGTGACTACAAGGTCACTATGCTGCTTCAGCAAATGGGCTTCAATGAGGCCGAATTCCAGTTCAAGGTCACTCACCTGAGCGGTGGTCAGCAGAACCGTTTGATGTTTGCACGCGCGGTAATCAGCAACCCATCGCTCATCCTGTTTGATGAGCCAACAAACCACCTGGACCTGCAGACACTTTTGTTCTTTGAGGATTTACTCGCCTCGTTGGATATCGCCTATTTACTGATATCCCATGACAGACATTTTCTGGACGCTGTTACCGATAGAACTATTTTCCTGCGCGATCATCGCACCTACAGCTTCAACCTGCCCTACACCGAAGCCAGCATCCGACTCGACGAACAGGATGCTGCGGCGGAGGCAATCAGGAAGGTTGAAGAGAAAAAGATAAGAGAGTTACGCGCCAGCGCAAAGCGGTTAGCAATATGGGGTAAGGTTTACGACAATGAGAAGCTGGCCCGAAAAGCCAAGAATATGGAGAAACGTATCGAGCGAATGGAAGACGATAAAACCTTCGTCTCGCCTGGCTCAGGACTCAAGCTCACCCTGGACGTAAAAAACGCACAGGCAAACCGCATGCTGCAGATTGAGGAACACCAGATCCTGTCACCTGGCAGTACTCCTAAGCCATTGTTTTATATCGATAATCTATTTATCCGTCCGGGTGACAGAGTGGCATTGTTGGGCCACAATGGCGTGGGGAAAACCACCTTGATAAAGCTGATCATGCAGCGATTTGAAACTGATAAGGCTGGGGATTTCATCAAGTTCAACCCCCAGTGTGATATTGGCTACTATGACCAGGAACTGGACCTTCTCAATCCCGATCGCAGCATGACACAGACACTTGAGGATAACTGCAAGGCTGGCGACTACAAGGCCGCGCTCGTCAAGGCAGGGTTTCCTTACCTCGATCTGGACAAGAAAGTTGCGGTGTTAAGTGGTGGGGAGAAGGCACGCCTGATGTTCCTCCTCATTAAGTTGAACCAGCCAAATTTCCTGGTACTGGATGAACCGACTAATCATATTGATATCAAGGGAAAGGAAGAACTGGAATCACAGATACTGGAATCCGATGCAACCGTTCTGATCACTTCTCACGATCGGCGCTTTGTGGACATCATTGCCGATCGATTTATCCTTATCGACCAGCATGAGTTGCGCGAACTTAACGACCCGCAGGCTTTCTACGACATGGATCGAAACATTGTGAACACAAAGGAAGATCATGGAGTTGACACGAT
>Ga0187833_10003519_pt1 | contig 15859 bp, 14 predicted proteins | sample ETNtaG_37_FD_167968 | JGI IMG/M metagenome (GOLD analysis project Ga0187833, IMG submission 167968) | Marine microbial and viral communities from oxygen minimum zone, Eastern Pacific Ocean - ETNP2014_SV_400_PacBio MetaG (Illumina Assembly) | ecosystem: Environmental > Aquatic > Marine > Hypoxic...
CTGCATCTAATGATGAAGTTGCCTCGTCTAAAAGGATTATAGGAGAGTCTTTTAAAATTGCTCTGGCAATAGAAATTCTTTGTTTTTGTCCACCTGATAACCTAATGCCGTTTTCCCCAATTACAGTCTCATATGATTGTGGTAAATTTTCAATAAAATCAGTCGCAGCAGCAAATTCACAAGCTTTTTTGATTTGTTCTTCGTTAGCGCCTAAGTTTGCATAAGCTACATTTGCACGAACAGTATCATCAAATAATATTATATCCTGACTAACTAAGGATATGTTTTTTCTTAAAGAAGATAGTTTAACATCACGAATATTTTGTCCGTCGATATAGATTTCTCCCTTACTTGGATCATAAAATCTTGGCATCAAACTGATGATTGTGCTCTTTCCAGCACCACTATGACCTACAAGTGCAGCAGTACTGTTACCATCGATTAAAATATTGATATTTTTAATAGCATCCTCTTTAGTTGTGGGGTAAGAAAAACTTACACCTTTAAATTCTATGTTCGCTTTTTCAATTTTTAAGTTAGGCAAATCATCTATTTCTTTTATACTTATTTCGGTATCTATAACTTTAAAAACTCTTTCTGCTCCAGCCGCCCCTTGGTAAAAAAGCATATGAATAGTGGCCAATGATCGAATTGGTTGATAAGCTAACATCATTGCAGTTAGAAAGGAAAAAAAATTGTTTATTTCAATTTCTCCACTGGAAACCATAACTCCAGTGTAATAAATAAATCCGGCAATCATTATACCTGTTAAAACTTCCATGATTGGAGTTGCTCTAATTATTACAGAAGCAATCTTAATTTGTTTTTCCATATATGATTTTAATATTTTACTTGATCTATTAAATTCAAATTTTTCTTGCTGATATATTTTTATCATTCTTGATCCTTTGACCATTTCACCCAAAAATGTGGATAAGTTTCCAGAAATTACAGCACTTTCGGTGGTAACTTTTCCAAGTCTTTTTCCCATAGATTTAGCAACAATAGCAGCGAGGGGCATCATAATCAGAGCAAAACATGCAAGCTTCCAATTTTGATAAAACATCACACCAACCAAAACAATTAAAGTTAAGGAATCTTTCATTAAGTTTAAGACTCCAGTGCCAACCATATTTGCTATCAATCCTACGTCATACATAAAATGAGAAATATATTGTCCAGAATGTTTTGATTCTATCGTGTGAATGTCAGATTTTAAAATACCAGAAGTCATTTGAACCCCAAGCTTTCTGTTGACTTCTTGACTTACTTTAATCAAAGCAATTCTAGAAAAATATAAAGATAAACCTTTAATAGAAAACGCTAGCACAATAGCCGTTGGTATTAACAACATCATTGTTTTATCCTGATCAATAAAAATTTTTTTAACCGCTGGATCCAACAACCACGCTATTGCTGCAGTGCCACCGGCGACTCCAAAAGATAAGAAAAGAGCTAATATTATTTTACCAAGATGTTCTTTTACATAAGAATTATATAGTCTTAATAAGATTTTTTTTAAAATAGACGGTTTCATAAGATTGTGAATGAAAAAATAAATACAAAAACAAAAACGCCAGTTAAATTATTAATTTTGAAAGCGGAAAGACAAGATTCTTGATTATCAATTTTAAAAATTTTTATTTGATAAATTAAAGATAAAATAAAGAATACTGATAATATTAGAAGATATTTATCTACTTCCATCATAAAGCATAATACTAAAATAAATAAAACACATAAACTATAACAAGTTCCAACAAAAACTTTTGCATTATCTCTAAATTTGATTGACGTTGACTTAATGCCAATAATTTCATCATCATGCATGTCTTGGAATCCGTAAATGGTGTCATAACCCAGTGTCCAAAATATGGCCGCAACATATAAAATGATTGGTTCAATGGATATACTATTTAATATTGATGACCAACCCATGATTATTCCCCAGTTAAAAGCCACTCCCAAGAAAAGTTGTGGCCAGTAAGTAATGCGCTTCATAAAGGGATAAGCAAAAGCCAAGATCATCGAACCTAATCCAAGTGTTATAGTAAGAAAATTAAATTGCAAAAGAATTAGTAAAGCAATCAAACAGAGAGAAACCATGTAGAAGAGAGCTCCGATAATTGATATTTTATCCAATGCAATTGGTCTTTCTTTTGTTCTTTGTACTTTTTTATCAAAGTCCCTATCCACAATATCATTAAAAATACAACCGGCGCTTCTCATTAAAACAGACCCTAAAAAAAATAACATTATATGTTTTAAATATAAAATTGTTTCTCCGCTAAAATAATAGGCAAGAGTAAGTCCCCACATGCAGGGCCAAAATAAAAGTAAAAAACCTATAGGTTTATTTAGTCTTGTTAACTGAATAAATATTTGAAATTTTTCCATTAAGGAACAATAATTGCTGGGCCTATAATTTTTCTTTTTTTCAGATCTTTATGAGCTTGTACAACTTCTTCTAATTTATATTTTTTAAATATCTCCACTTTAATTTTCCCTGTTTTAATATTTTCGAACAATTTATCTGCACCCTCCTGTAACTCATTTTTTGTTCCTAAGTAATGCCACATAGTAGGTCTTGTAAAATAAAGACTTTTTGGTTGTATCATTTTTTTTACATCTATATTTGTGACAGGACCTGATGAGTTTCCAAAAGATACCATCATGCCTCTTTCAGCTAGACATTCGACTGAGCCTTCAAAAGTATCTTTTCCCACACCATCATAAACAACTGGAACACCTTTACCTTTAGTAATTTCTAAAACTTTTTTTGCAAAATTTTCTTTAGAATAATTTATTATAAAATCACAACCATTTTTTTTAGCTATCCCAATTTTTTCATCGGAACCAACTGTTCCAATAACCTTACAACCTAAACTTTTAGCCCATTGGCAGAATATTTGACCAACACCGCCAGCGGCAGCATGAAATAAAATAGTCTGATTTGCTGAAACAGGATATGTTTTATAGAGCAAATAGTAAGCGGTTAAACCCTTTGTCATTAAGGTAGCAGCTATTTCAAAATTTATGTAATTTGGAATTTTCACCAAATTTTTAATTGGATAAATCCTTTCTGATGAGTATGAACCAAGTGGAGCACCAGCATAAGCGATGCGGTCGTTAACTGAAAAATCTTTTACTTTTGATCCGATTTCTTTAATAACACCAGAACCTTCGGTACCCATTCCAGATGGCAATGGCACAGGATACAAACCTGAACGATGATAGGTATCTATAAAATTTAATCCTATTGCTTTGTGTTCAATTAAAACTTCCTCTGGGTCTGGTTTATCCAGTTTGATTGTTTCAAATTTTAAAACTTCTGGTTCTCCAGTTTTTTCAATTTTTACAACTCTTGTCATTTTTTATTTTTATCCTTTTATATAATTATATAATTTCGAGCAGTTCTTTTAAATTATTAATAACAAATTTTGGTTTGTAACTTAGCTTATCGAAAACTTTATTAAGACGATTTACCCATACTGCATTGTAACCAAAAACTCCTCCACCTGAAACATCCCAAGTGTTTGAACTCATAAAACAAATATTTTCTGGTTTACAGCCGTATTTTTTAATAGGCATTTCATAAACTTTTGGATCAGGTTTATATATTCCAACAGATTCGATAGAAAAAATATCATCAAAACAATTTTGAATATTATTGCTTTCAACTAATCCTCTTAAAAGATCTGGAGTTCCATTAGATAGAATAGCTATTTTGATTTTTTTAGCCTTAAGACCCTCTAAACAACCTTTAACTTCAGGGTAGGGGTTAAGCTTTTTATATAAATCTAGTAATTTATTTCTCATTTCTTTTTTGATTTTGAAAGTTTCCATAGTGTGATCTAAAGATTCTTCAGTAATTTCCCAAAAGTTTTTGTGTTTTTTCATAAGACTTCTTAGCCACGTGTATTCAAGTTGTGTTGTTCTCCAGGCATTTGCAAAATTTTCCCATTTACTACCAAGTTTTTCTTTACATTTTGCTGCGGCAGAATTGACATCAAACAAAGTTCCATAAGCATCAAACACACAAGATTTGATGTTTTCTATTTTCATAATAAATCTTCTAATTTTCGAACTTCACCAATTTTAAATAAAATAGCATCATTAACATGGTAACCATACACATTTGTTGCATTTTTAAATCGTACTGGTGGCTCAAAAGGATCCTCAAGCGAAAGCATTGCAGTTCCCCAGTGCATTCCTAAAACTTTTTTGCTTTTTAGATCTTGTCCTATATTAAGAGCTTGTTCGGGAGTTGTATGATAAACTGATTTTTCAAACATGGGTCTAAAATCATAAGCTCCAATGTTAATAAAAGTTAAATCTATTGGCCCGTACTTTTCACCTAAATCTTTATAGATTTTTCCATAACCCGTATCGCAAGCAAAAAATATTTTTTTATTTTTATATTCAATTAAAAAACTTCCCCAGAGGGTTTTGTTTTCATCTGTTAATGTTCTTTGTGACCAGTGAACAGCTGGCATTAATGTAATTTTTAAATCGTTTATTTTAACCTGATCATACCAATCCATTTCCTTAACTTTAGCAAATCCATTTCTAATAAAATATCTGCCAAGCTTAAGCGGCGTAAGCACGTTTGTTTTTTTGTGAGGAAATTTTTTTATTGTTTTATAATCTAGATGATCGTAGTGATTATGAGTTAATAAAAATAAATTTATCTCAGGTATTTCTTTGAGATTAACAGCTGGATCAACGTATCTTTTTGGACCAAAAATCCATGGTCCCATATTTTTAGAAAAAACTGGGTCTGTAATAATTGTTGTATTGCCAAGTTTGATTAAAAATGTAGCGTGTCCAATCCAAGCAACGTAATCATCATCTTTATATTTCTTAAGATTCTCTAATACTTTGCTTTTATCAACTATGTGATCTGAAGGTATATTAATTTTAATCTTTTTTTTTTCTTTGACAAAAGTGGAATAATCGAAATTAGTATTTTTATCCCTTTCTATTCCATAAAGGTTCCTGAATTTACCATTGGGCAAATGATGATAAGGTAAATCTTTCATAGTTTCTGCAAAAGTATTATAGTTTAATGAAAATGATATTATCAATAAGGATATTAGGAAATTTTTTTTCATGCCTTCAAAAACAAGACTATATTATCCAGATAAAATTAGAAGTGATTTAGCATCACATCTGACTAAAGATCAATCACATTATGCAAAGGATGTTATGAGATTGAAAATAGGGGACAGCTTGTCAATTTTTAATAGTCAGGGGGAATGGAATGCCATCATTGAAAGTTATGAAAAGGAAGGTGCTAGAATAAAAATATTAAAGAAAGTGAGAGATAAAGATAATGAAAAAAATATTTGGCTTGCCTTTTCTCTTATTAAACAAAATCCATTAAATTTTCTGATTCAAAAAGGAACAGAATTAGGTGTTCAAAAATTTATTCCAATTTTATCGGAAAGAACAATTGTCAAAAAAATTAATGTTGAAAGAATAAAAAAAATTATTGTTGAATCTAGCGAGCAATCCAACCGAATTTCTGTACCAGAAATAAAAAATTTAGAACCTTTAAAGAAATTTTTATCTCGATTTCCAAAAAATGGATATTTAATTTTTTGCGATATTAACTGTAATAAAAATAACTTAAAAAATATTTTGTCAAAAAAAATAGAAGGTCCCATATGCATTCTTATCGGTCCGGAAGGAGATTTTTCTGAAACAGAAAGACAATCAATAATTGAATTAAATCAAGCCCACTCTTTGTCTTTAGCAAATAATATTTTAAGAGCCGAAACAGCGGCTATAACTGCTGTTTCAGTTGTAAATTATTACCTTAATTTTGCTTGATTTTAATACTGCATCAAGTTGACACAGTGATTTACCAACAATAAAAATCGGTAAAAATCTGAAATTATTAATTTGATATAGATCAAAAAAAAATTTAAAAGTGTGCCTATAAATTTTATTAAGAATATTGGGAGAACATAATAAATGTTTGTTGCATTTGTATTATTTTTGGTTGTTGTAGGAACGCTCGTATTCCATTTATGGAGTCCTTATTGGTTTACACCTATTGCATCAAATTGGAGCAGTATGGATGAAACTATCGTTCTTACATTTTGGGTTACCGGAGCTGTGTTTATGGCTGTCGGTTTATTCATGGTTTATTGCGTCTGGCGTTATCGTTATCAGAAAGACAGAAAAGCAGAATATAAACCTGAAGATAAAAAATTAGAATTTAGGCTTACATTGTTAACTGCGGTTGGTGTTGTAGCCCTGCTAGCACCCGGACTTGTAGTTTGGAACGATTTTGTAACGGTTCCAAAAAACGCGGTTGAAGTAGAAGTCATGGGATATCAATGGGGTTGGAGTTATAGGTTACCTGGTGATGACGGTATTTTAGGAAAATCTGATATCAAAAACATATCTGATGAAAATCCTTTCGGGCTAGATTTAAATGATCCAAATAGTGAAGATGATTTTTTGGTTCAAGATGCCGATCTTCATTTGCGGATCAATAAACCTACAAAAGTACTCTTGAGATCTATTGACGTTATTCATAACTTTTATGTTCCAGAGTTTAGAGCAAAAATGGATATGGTTCCTGGTATGGTTACTTTCTATTGGTTTACTCCAACTAAAACAGGAGAATATGAAATTCTTTGTGCCGAACTTTGTGGAACAGGTCATTACGCAATGGTTGGAACTGTTATCGTAGAAGAGGAAAGTGACTATACTAACTGGTTAGCCCAACAAATAACTTTTGAAAATGCTCTAGCTCAAAACAAAATTAAAAATCAAACAATACAATTAGCGGAAAATACAAAATGAATTTAAATATAAAAAGAGGTAACAAAAATGTCTGATGAGCATGATTATAAATTAGAAGCAAAGGCGGATATAAGTGCATCGGAAGCATCTTTTCCACCTATTGATTATGTTCCTCCAGCTGAAAGACCAGAGCAAGAGCTTTATCATTCAAAAAGTTGGTGGACAACTTATGTATTCTCTCAAGACGCAAAGTATATTGGAGTACAGTATGCTTGTGTCGCAACTTCAATAGCTTTAGTAGGATTATTTCTTTCATTAACGATGAGACTACAACTTGCCTTTCCTGAACTTGGTATTCTCTCTGCTCCAGCATATTATCAAGCTATCACCATGCACGGGATGATAATGGTAGTATATTTTCTTACTGCACTATTTTTAGGGGGATTTGGAAATTTTCTTATTCCATTAATGTGTGGCGCCCGAGATATGGTTTTTCCTTATGTGAACATGTTAAGTTTTTGGGTGTTTGTTTTAGCTGTATTACTTTTAGTAATTAGCTTTTTCGTTCCAGGAGGACCCACAGGAGCTGGATGGACTTTATATCCACCCCAGGCAATTACAGTAGGCACACCAGGAAATCTGTGGGGTATAGTCCTCATGTTGGTATCTTTGGTCTTCTTCGTAATTGGTTTTACAATGGGTGGTTTAAATTATGTAATTACAGTTTTACAAGCGCGTGCTCGTGGCATGACTTTAATGAGATTGCCGCTTACAGTATGGGGTATTTTTGTGGCTACTATTTTAGCACTTTTGGCCTTTCCTGCACTTTTAGTTGGTGGAATAATGTTATTACTTGATGCTGTACTTGGAACAAGTTTTTTTATGCCAACTTCAGTTTCAATGGGAGAATTACTTGCAACAGAAGGAGGCAGTCCAATATTATTTCAACATTTATTTTGGTTTTTTGGTCACCCCGAAGTTTATATCGTGGCTTTACCTGCATTCGGAATTGTTTCTGATCTTATTTCAGTTCATGCAAGGAAAAATATTTTTGGTTACCGAATGATGGTTTGGGCTCTTGTAATTATCGGAGCTCTAAGTTTCATTGTTTGGGCTCATCATATGTATGTAGCGGGAATGAATCCTTGGTTTGGATATTTCTTCGCCACAACAACTTTGATTATTGCGGTTCCAACTGCCATAAAAGTTTATAATTGGGTTTTAACTCTTTGGAGAGGAAATATTCATTTAACAGTACCAATGTTATTTACATTAGGTTTTATTATTACTTTCCTTAATGGAGGATTAACCGGTTTATTTTTAGGCAATGTGACTATTGATGTGCCGTTGTCAGATACTTATTTTGTGGTAGCTCACTTTCATATGGTGATGGGTATTGCTCCCATTTTGGTTGTATTCGGAGCTGTTTATCATTGGTTCCCTTTGGTTACTGGACGTATGTTAGATCAGGGTTTAGGAAAGATTCACTTTTGGCTTACTTTTGTCGGGGCTTATATGATTTACGCTCCAATGTACTATCAGGGATTCCTAGGAGTACCACGAAGATATTTTGAAATGTATGAAAGTTCATACGTGTCTACCATTGGTTTAAATGTATTTATTACACTGTCTGCTTTAGTTGTTGGTTTGGCTCAAATTATATTTTTTTATAATGTAATTCGCAGCGTTCTAAAAGGTAAAAAAGCAGAAAAAAATCCTTGGAAAGCTAATTCTTTAGAATGGCAAACACCTAAAATGCCTCCTGAGCATGGAAATTGGGGAGAAAAATTGCCTACTGTTTATCGTTGGCCGTACGATTTTAGTGTTCCAGGTGCGGACAAAGAATACATTCCGCAAAATGTTCCTCCAAGTGAAGTTGCTGGAGCAAAGGTTGAAAAAACATGAAGAAAAAAGAAGAAACTATTTTTCAATTACTATCCCAAAAACCCTGGGAATCATCTCAAGCAAAACTTGATAATGATCATGATGGAAAAACACTAAATTTAAGCCGAGAAAAAATTGGAGTTAGAACTGTTATAGTTGTAAGCACAATCATCTTTTCGTTTTTTATTGTTGCTTATGCTGACAGATTGTTAATTCATGATTGGAAAAGTATGCCTGAACCATGGTTACTTTGGGTTAATACTAGTGTCTTGATGATTACTAGCTATTTTTTTCATAAAACTAAAATCGCCTCAGATCGTAGCGAAAATGAAAAAGTAAAAAATGGTCTTTTTATCGTTGGATTTTTGTCTTTCGTTTTTATTATTGGACAATTGTTAGCGTGGTACCAGCTTTTGAATCTGGGTTATTTTGCATCATCTAATATAGCAAATGCATTTTTCTACTTACTTACAACGTTACATGGATTACATATGTTAGGTGGATTAATATTTTGGGGACTAACCACATCAAAATTTTTAAAAGGAAACTATAGAATATCAAGAATGCAACGTACCATTGAGCTCTGCGCCATTTATTGGCATTTTTTGCTTATTGTTTGGTTTGTGTTGTTTGGGTTAATGTTATTTACATAATGGAGAAAAAATAAATGGATCATGTAACTGATAAGCTTCCTAAAGGATTTAGTGGTCTTACACACGATTTGGGGTCTGATCAAACGGCTTTTAAAAAAGTCCCTTGGGGCAAGGCAATGATGTGGATTTTTCTACTCAGTGATACCTTTATTTTCAGTTGTTTTTTAATTTCATTAATGACGGCTCGTGCATCCACAACAGTCGAGTGGCCAAATGCAAGCGAAGTGTTTGGTTTACATGTTTTTGGCGTAGAGGTTCCTCTTCTCTTAATTGCGATTATGACATTTGTTTTGATTACAAGTAGCGGAACTATGGCGATTGCTGTGAAATTTGGTTACGAAAAAAAACGTAAATTATGCGCTTGGTTCTTATTATTAACAGCTTTAGGTGGATTGACTTTTGTTGGCATGCAGGCATTTGAATGGACAAAGTTAATTTTTCACGAAGGTATTCGTCCTTGGAGTAATCCTTTTGGTGCTGCTCAATTTGGTTCTTTCTTTTTTATGGTTACCGGTTTTCATGGAACACATGTTTCAATTGGTGTGATTTTTCTATTCATCATGGCTAGAAAAACATGGCGAGGAGATTTCGATGCGGGCCGTAGAGGATTTTTTACTAGCATGAAATCGAATTATGAAGCAATTGAAATTATGGGACTCTACTGGCACTTCGTTGATCTCGTTTGGGTTTTTATTTTTGCATTTTTCTATCTTTGGTAAGGTAAATAATGGCACAGGAAAATAAACAAGAAGTAACAACACATAAAATTGGCATCTACCTTTGGATTTGGGGGCTATTGTTTGTTTTTAGTTTTTTTTCCTACATGGTGGATTATCTAAATTTTGAAGGCTTGTTAAGATGGACTCTGATTGTGGCATTTATGTTTTCAAAAGCAGCATTAATAATGGCGATATTTATGCACTTGTACTGGGAACGCTGGGCTATAGTTAATGTTCTTTTGTGGCCGATGAGTTTCATTCTAGTTTTTATTGGAATAATGGTTGCTGAGTCAGAATACACTTTCTTTACACGGCTAATTTATTTTGTAGTAGGAAGCTAAGATTTGGAATTCCACCTTAAATTTTTTGTTAATTATTGTCTTTAAACCATAATAAAAAACAATAAAAGTATAATGATCTAGATCAACGCTTTCTAATTTGACATAATATTAAAATAATATCATGAAAGATTTAGATAAGTTTCAAAAAGCTTTGGAAGTTATTAAAAAGGAGGGGAAGTATCGAATCTTTAATAATATATTAAGGGAACGTGGAAAATACCCTAGTGCTATTTGGTATTCGAAGTATGGGGTTAAGAAAATTATAAATTGGTGTTCGAATGATTATTTGGGTATGGGCCAACATCAATTTGTCATTGATGCTATGAAGACGGCATTGGATGCTGTAGGCGCAGGTTCTGGTGGTACAAGAAATATATCAGGAACAACAAAATATCATGTTACGCTAGAAAGTGAATTAGCGGGATTACATAAAAAAGAATCTGCATTAATCTTTACATCTGCTTATGTTGCCAATTTAACTACCCTAGAAACCATTCCAAAAGTTTTGTCTGAAATTACTTATATAAGTGATAGCGAAAATCATTCCTCAATTATTCAAGGTATTCGCTATAGCAAGGCAAAAAAAGAAATATGGAAACATAATGATTTAAATCATCTGGAAGAGTTGTTGATGAAAATATCTGGCCCAAAATGTGTTGTTTTCGAATCTGTTTACTCAATGGATGGAGATATAAGTCCACTAAAACAAATAGTTGAACTGTGTAAAAAATATAACGCAATAACATATTTAGACGAGGTACATGCTGTTGGTCTCTACGGATTAACCGGCGGTGGTATAGCTGAAAGAGAAAATTTGCAAGATGAAATTGATATTATCAATGGCACTTTAGGTAAGGCTTTTGGAGTTCAAGGCGGGTATATTGCTGGGAAAGCTGATTTTTTGGATGCTATTCGTAGTTTAGCACCAGGATTCATATTTACAACAAGCCTAAGTCCAGTAATTTGTGCCGGCGCCTTGTCTTCGGTAAGGTATGTTAGAGAACATAACGATTTAAGAAAAAAATTACACGAAAAATCAGCAAGAACAAAACGTGAGTTAGCAAACTCTGGAATTGAAGTGTTGCAAAATAATTCACACATTGTCCCAGTGATTATAGGAGATGCAATCAAGTGTAAAAAAATAAGTGACGATTTGTTATACAAAGAAAGCATTTACGTACAGCCAATAAATTATCCAACGGTTCCTGTTGGTACAGAGAGATTGCGATTTACCCCAGGTCCATTCCATACAGATGCTATGATTCATGATATGGCCTACAAACTCAAAGAAACGATGATAAGTAATCTTGTATTAAAAAGGAACAACGTAGTTAATATTAACGCCAAGGTATCTTAAAACTTATATCCCAAAACTATATTTAAATGGTCGACAAATCTACATTGTCTTTCAGATGAAATTTTTTTTTTAAATACCAAGATAACAAATAAAAAATAGGCGTATCAAAAGCTGCAAAAAATACTTTAAATAAAAAACCATTTATTAATAGTTTTGAAAACATATTCCATTCAATTACATTTAAGTAACAAAGCAAAAATAAAACTATAAAAGTATCAATAAATTGAGAAAAAATTGTAGATGCATTATTTCTTAACCATAAATGTTTTCCACTAGTTAAATTTTTCCAATAATGAAAAATTCTAACGTCAATAAATTGAGCAAATAAATATGCCATCATGGATGCGAAAACCGCCGCTCCTGATAAACCAAAAACTTTACTAAAAGTAGGTCCATCTACAGGAGACCATGGAGTTGCTGTCAAGTGGTTTGATATCGTGACAATCAAAAGCATAAATAAAGATGCAAATAGTCCAGCGATCACGACTCTGTTAGCTTTTTTCATACCATAAATTTCAGATATTATATCTGTCATTAAAAAAGTAATGGGATATACCAACAATCCAACAGATTGTTGAAAAGTGTAATATCCAATAAATGGCAACCAAACTTTAAATTCAAAAAATTTTTGGAATATAAGATTGCATGAAATTAGAGAAGCAATAAAAATACCAGCTAAAATTAGATAAAGATTATCTGCTAGTGATTTATCACCCATTATATTCCAAAACTATACATATTTTTTTTTGGTTCGAAGTACTGGTCGAAAATAGAACAAATGATTCTAACTAAAGGGCGCGCCTCAGGATTTATAAGCAATTTAAAATTGTTAAAAAAAATATATTTATTGTCAATGAATGGTTTTAATTTTTCGATATTTGATGAAAAAAAATTTACGTTCTTTCCAAATTTTTTTGCAATTTGACTAAGGTCTACATTTAAATAACACATTAATTCATTTATAATTTCTCTATATATTTTATCATTTGGCTCTATTTCACAACCCCTAGAGATTGGCAGTTTTTTGTTTTTCAAAGTATTTATATAATTAATTGTTCGTGTTGTATTTTGCACGTATCCATTTGGTAAATTACTTATTGATGAGGTGCCAATACCAATAAGAACATCTGCAGAATCCTCAGAATAGCCTTGGAAATTTCTTTGTAATTTTCTCTTTTTAACTTTATTAATTATAGAGCTTGTTTTTTTTGCATAATGATCAATACCAAAAGCTTCATATCCATTACTTAGAAAATAATGTGAAGCAAGCTGGTAAAATTTCAATCTACCTTCATTATCCACAAGTTTACCTTTGATTAATCTTTGATGTTTTTTTACCCAAGGAACATGGCCATATCCAAAAACTGAAATACGATCGGGGTTTATAGTCCCAATTTTTTCGAGAGTATCAGAAAAAGTCTGAACAGTTTGTTCAGGAAGACCATATATCAAATCAATATTAATATTATGTATATTATTCTCATGAAAATGGTTGACAATTTCCATTGTAAGTTCATACGATTGTATCCTATTTACGAGAATCTGAGTATTTTGTGAAAAATCCTGAACTCCTAAACTTACTCGGTTAAAGCCGAATGCATTTAGAATTATTGTTAGATTTTTTCTATAAAAACGAGGATCTATTTCCATAGCAATTTCACAATTACCTAAAACATTAAACTTTTTTTTTATCAAATTCATTATCATCCATAAATCACCTCCCATCAATATTGATGGTGTGCCTCCCCCAAAATGGATATGTGAAACATTAAATTTGCTTTCTAGTTTTTCACTAAGAATATTAATTTCTTGTAATAGTGATTTTACATAGTTTTCAATAGGGTCATATATATTAGTTACACTGGTATGGCATCCACAAAAATAACATAGTGAATTACAAAATGGGATATGGATATAGAGTGAAATTTTTTTGTTTTTATCAAGTTTTTTTAACCAAGATTCATAAATATCACTATTTATTTTTTCATTAAAATTAGGAGCTGTTGGATAACTTGTATATCTAGGAACCGAATAATTAGGAACAAGTTGTAAAATTTTTGCTTTACTATTTAAGAATAAAGATCTCTCTGATGTATTCATAAATACATACATACTAGGTTTTGTATTTTGTTGCATTGGTTGAATTATGACCCATTTTTGTTATCATTTTTTAACTATTTTTGGTGATTAATTTTGATCTATGTCAAATCGTTCAAGAATATTATCTGTACAGTCAAAGTTATGAATACAGCATACGTTGTGTATTTGTTATTCGCTGTGGTAATTGGAACATTGTTATTCCACATTTGGTCTCCTTGGTGGTTCACGCCGCTAGCTTCGAACTGGAGCAGCATTGATAATGCAATTCTTATTACATTTTGGGTTGTTGGATTTGTATTTTTAGCCCTCGGTGGATTCATGGTTTACTGCGTATGGAAGTATCGTCACCAAAGAAATCGAAAAGCAGAATATAAACCCGAGGATAAAAAATTAGAATTTATTCTTGTTGTAGTATCGGCGATTGCCGTTGTAGTTTTGCTTACACCAGGGCTATCGGTTTGGGGCGATTATATAAAAGTTCCTAAAGGTGCGGTTAAAGTAGAGGTCTTGGGTTATCAGTGGGGATGGAATTATAGACTAGCTGGAGAAGATGGTGTTTTAGGTACCACTAGTATTCACAACATATCCGATGAGAATCCTTATGGATTGGATTTGAATGATCCGAACGGTAAGGATGATCTAATTGTTCAAGATGCAGATCTTCATTTACAAATTGATAAACCGGTAGAATTACTTTTGAGATCTATTGATGTTATTCATAACTTTTATGTTCCAGAGTTTAGAGCAAAAATGGATATGGTTCCTGGTTTAATAACTTATTACTGGGTTACTCCAACCAAAACGGGAGAATATGAAATTCTTTGTGCCGAACTTTGTGGAACAGGCCATTATGCAATGCTTGGAACTGTTATCGTAGAAGAGGAAAGTGACTACACTAACTGGCTGGCACAACAAATAACTTTTGAAAATGCTCTAGCTCAAAACAAAATTAAAAATCAAACAATACAATTAGCGGAAAATACAAAATGAATTTAAATATAAAAAGAGGTAACAAAAATGTCTGATGAGCATGATTATAAATTAGAAGCAAAGGCGTATACAGCATCTTCATCGGGTGCTGGTGTTTCGTCTGGTGAAAGACCGGATGAACAGGAGCTTTATCATTCAAAAAGTTGGTGGACGACCTATGTGTTCTCTCAAGACGCAAAATATATTGGTGTTCAATATATCTGTGCCGCAACTGCAATAGCTATACTGGCATTGGTGCTTTCAGTGCTGATGAGAGTACAAATTGCTTATCCTGAATTAAATGTTCTTGATCCTTCCACGTACTATCAAGCTATTACCATGCACGGAATGATTATGGTGATATTTTTTCTTACCGCATTATTTTTGGGAGGTTTTGGCAATCTTCTTATTCCGCTGATGTGCGGAGCTAGGGATATGGTTTTCCCTTTTGTGAACATGCTGAGTTTCTGGATATTCTTATTATCTTTATTGGTTTTGGTAGCAAGTTATTTTGTTCCCGGCGGACCTACAGGAGCAGGATGGACTTTATATCCTCCTCAAGCAATCACGGCAGGCACACCTGGAAACCTATGGGGTTTGGTATTGATGTTGGTATCTATTGTCCTTTTTGTCGTTGGTTTTACGATGGGCGGTTTAAATTATGTAATTACAGTTTTACAAGCACGTGCTCGTGGTATGACTTTAATGAGATTACCGCTTACAGTATGGGGTATTTTTGTGGCTACTATTATAGCTCTTTTAGCTTTTCCGGCACTTTTGGCTGGCGGTTTAATGTTGTTACTGGATACTGTGCTTGGAACAAGTTTCTATATGCCAGCTATAATCGCAACCAGTAATTTTGGCAAAGAAATTACAACCGATGGAGGTAGTCCGTTATTATTCCAGCATCTGTTCTGGTTTTTTGGTCACCCCGAAGTTTATATCGTAGCTTTGCCTGCGTTCGGAATTGTTTCTGATCTTATCTCAGTTCATGCAAGGAAAAATATTTTTGGTTACCGAATGATGGTTTGGGCTATTGTTGCGATTGCAGCTTTAAGTTTTATCGTTTGGGCTCAC
>Ga0187833_10003521_pt1 | contig 15848 bp, 10 predicted proteins | sample ETNtaG_37_FD_167968 | JGI IMG/M metagenome (GOLD analysis project Ga0187833, IMG submission 167968) | Marine microbial and viral communities from oxygen minimum zone, Eastern Pacific Ocean - ETNP2014_SV_400_PacBio MetaG (Illumina Assembly) | ecosystem: Environmental > Aquatic > Marine > Hypoxic...
TTGGTGGGGCCACCATCTATCAACCCTTGAATATATTGATCCAGCCCGGTCATATCGAATGAGCCATGTTCCATTCCAACATTTATATAGTCGGCCCATATATGTGCGTCCTTTAGGCCTTGTTCATAGGTCAGAACGTGGCCTGTGTGACCCCCGTCATAGTAGATGGTCTGATTCTGTTCAAGAAGTTCTATAGCCTTATTGATTCGCTTTGCCATGATGTTCCCTGTAGGAGTGATGTGGAATTTGTGCACATCCTACGTGTGATTTTCTTATTGTGCAGTCATCAAGGGGATATTTTCATCAGCTCATGTCATATGCGCTCAAATCTATAGGTTGATTATCTGTGCATCGAGTGTTGATTCTGGATACACTGGAATATAGAAGTGCTATATATATATCGGCGCAACGTGTATCGGGACTGGCCCTATTCAATGATTAATGGCAAAAACAGATTAGTGAGAACGGCGGTTGCGTTCGTTTTAGCTCTTATTCCATCATTGATGATAGTAGGGCTTGTTATTCCGTTTGTCGGGCCAGCTATCGACCACCATTACGTCGATCGTTCTCCTGGTCATATGCACATATTCGTCGGGCAAGCCACGAATGATCATACTCATTCTTTGGTTAATCATGACCATACAAATCGTTTAAACGAGGATGGCGTTTCTATCGCCACCTCGTCAGCTATTTCCGTATATGGTCAGCTGACATTGGATGGCAGCATACTGGACTCTTCTTTCAACTATTTTGGCCATAACTTCCTGCTGATGCATATGGAAGAGCTTCTGATACTTGATGCCGAAAAAGTTGTACTTCCTGACAGGCCTCCACGACTCTGATTACCGCACAGCCTATTGTTTTATGCCAGTTGAATTTTTAGTAGTTCAGCTTGAGTTTTCGGAGATACAAATGTTTTTGTTCAACCGGTACATTCGTACCGTTTTACTGCTTGCTGTCTTATTCTCGGTCATCGGGGTGCGAAGTGCTTTGGCGCACGAAGGCCGTAATGTTGGAGACTACAATTTTATAGTTGGGTTCATAAACGAACCTGCGATTGAGGGAATGATCAACGGAGTTTCACTTCGCGTAGCGTCGTTAAAAGAAGAAGCTGACGATCATCATGCTGGAATGAAAATGTCTAGTGGGATCGATCTTGTTTCGCACGGCGGAGTTTTTGTCAGTGAACTTGGGGCCGATGCTGTTTTTGAATTCACTTTCGATCACGATTTTGAGGATTTGACTGTTCCGTTCCATGCCCATCCGATCGAAACGCAGGGTTCGATTATGGTTGGACATGATAACCCCCCTGGGGATCTGACCGTGATTAAGATTCACTCAAGTGGGTTCGAACCTGCCATGGTTATGATTCGGCCTGAGACGACGATTAAGTTCGAGAATCATATGGGCGAACCGACCGTGATCATGAGTGGCCAGTTGGGCGATGTTGAACAAAACTTGGATGAACCGATACATTCCAACGCTGTCGAGGGCATCACTACTCTTGAGGTCGAGGTAACTCATATTGCCTCTGGAATTTTACAGGTGATGTCACTTAAAGAATCATTTGGAATACCCGGTCAATATGAAGCCGGATTCATCCCTACATCACCAGGTCCGTACCGTTTTCGGTTTATCGGTGATGTCAAAGGGCAGACTGTTGACGAGGTATTTGAATCGGGCAACACGACATTCGATGAAGTGAAATCAGCTAATGAGATTCAGTTTCCCGTGCAATTATCAGCACCTCGTGAGACTGAAAATGCTGCTAGAGGAGCTTTAGATACAGCTAACGAAGCGCGAGAGGATGCAGCTCATGTGGCCGGCAAAGCTTCAACCGGGATCTTGTTGGGTACTGCCGCATTGATTCTGGGCGTCGTTGCCCTGCTGCTCGCGGTCATGGCGTTTCAAAGATCAGGCAGAAAGGCGTAATTTTCGGCATTAGGAGAAAATTATGAACTTGATCACGGCAAATAAATACTATTTCCCGTTATTGCATGGGGCGGGCGGTAAGTATGACGAGCTGATTGTATTCGGTGGGATGGGTCTTATTTTGATCGGACTTGCGTTTCTGTCCTGGCGAGCCAGTGGAGCCAAGCAGGAGCGACGCCGGAAAAGAAAGACGAAGCGGAACCGTTGATATTTCTATCTGGCCATAGTCGCGTTCAGTATCGAATTCTTATGGGTGTGTTTGCGGGCGCAACCTTGCTAGCGTTATTTGCTTCTGTTACAGCGAGAGCGGATGCGCACGCGAACCAGATTAAATCGAGCCCATCTGCAGATAGTGAGTTAGAGGTTGCGCCTGAACGGGTAATTGTCTGGTTCAGCGAGCCGATTGAAAATTCGTTTAGCGAGTTAACTGTTCTAAATGCAGCAGCCGATCATGTAGATCTGGGCGATTCTGCCATAGATTTGTCCGAACCCTCAGTTATGTCCGTTAGTCTTCCGCCCCTTGAGAACGGAACTTATACCGTTGTTTGGAAAAACCTTTCATCAATAGATGGTCACAAGGTCGTTGGGTCATTCGTATTTGCGGTTGGAGAATCACTATCAGCCCATGCTCAAATCTATCCAGATGAGCAACCGCTCTTGCAAACTGTTGTTGATCCGTGGCTCCGGTGGCTGGTTTTTCTTTCGGCGGCGATCGTCATAGGTGGATTGACTTTTGAATTGCTGGTAGGCATTCCGGTTATCTACAGTGATTCTGCGAAAGAAGATTGGGTATCTGCGGCAGTATCCGTTTCTACATTCTGGTCACGTATCGCTACTGTTTCGATGCTCGTTTTGGTACTCGCATTACTGGCTCAGATTCTTCAGGCGGTAAGTGTTGTATCAGGGAATGTGACACTTATTCCCGATGTGGAGGTCCTCAAATCAGTAGTTATGGAAAGTGGTTGGGGGCGGTTTTGGATGTATCGGTTTATGACCGTGATAGGTATGGGTGTGTTGTTGTACACCGCGAGGCGTATGAGCGTACCGGATGAGATTGGTGAAGAGAAACGAGGGGAGCCTGCGGGATCACTTATTGGGGACTCTGTGGTGACTCAGGCGGTTATATTCCTTGGCTTGGTTTTCCTTGGTCTGACTGCTGCGAGCAGTCACAACGCTGCCTCTCCTGTTGAGTTAAGAACCCTTGCCATAGCTACCGATTTTGTCCATCTTGTTGCATCAATAGTTTGGTCAGGTGGAGTGATATATCTGGCTTTTGCCGTCCCTATCTTTATTAAACGTCTTGGTAGAGTCGGCGCTGCTAATTTACTTGAAGCGACCATAGATAAGTTCACCATACTTGGTGTACTTAGTGCCGGGACTCTGGTGATTACAGGGCTTTTTTCAAGTTATATGCAGGTCACCGACCCGGCCGCTCTGGCGACTCCATACGGTTGGTTTTTGATAGCAAAGCTTGTCCTTCTTATACCGCTCTTTGCTCTTGCAGGCTTCAACGGGTTTAAGCTTGCAAGGCGATTCAGTTCTGGTGGCGAAAGACTCTTGAGTAGATCTTTGATGGCCGAATTATTGATCGTCGTGATGGTGTTCATTACGGTAGGCTGGCTGGCCAGCTTGGAACCTGCCCGGCAATACGCCGGTCGGATGGGGGTTGGAGCGCCAGACACAGTTATGCATCTGGATAGAGTTGAGGATACTTTTTTTGATATCGGTATTCACCCCGCTAAAGTTGGCGAAAACGACGTCACAGTGCAGATATCGAAACCTGGCGGCGCAGTAGTTCAAAATGCTGTTGATGTGCGTGTGCGTCTCAAATTTGTGGCCGATGATCTGGGCGAGCAATTCGTCTCTTTGGAAGATAAGGGTACGGGGGTATGGCTTCTCAAGGATGCCCGACTGGATATAGCGGGCGAGTACCAGGCCGAAGTGCTTGTATTGCGCTCCGATTCATTCGATGCCAGAACAGCGTTTAGATTTAACGTTTTTTCCTCAGATGTAGCTGCAGATACGATTAGGCCTGACACCGACACTGCGAACCTGTTGTTCGGACTGCAGTTGCTGATTATCGGCGGTCTTGTGGTAGCTGTGGCATGTAGAGGAATATTAGCTTCCTCGGTATTTAGTATTGCGGGTGTGCAACGGAGCTTCCTGACCCCAGGGATCATTGTTGTTGTACTGGGTTTGCTGATGGTATTGAACGTCCAGGTTTTCCGGGTTGGGTTCCCTGAGAATATTAGAAATCCCTTTCCTCCGACTTCCGAATCGGTTGCGATAGGAGAGCCGATATACGCTGGTGTTTGTGCCTCCTGTCATGGTGTTAAGGGTCTCGGTGACGGTCCTGCTTCGGTTGGTCTCCAAAAGAAGCCGTCCGATCTTTCGGTGCACGTTCCTCTACACAGCGACACCATTCTTTACGAATTTATACGCGACGGAATTGGAGCAGGAATGCCGGCACAGGGTGAATTTCTGAGCGAGGATGAGATGTGGCATCTGGTGAATTATCTGCGAGCAAGATTCGACAATCGTTAATCGGTTACTCTGATTTACCTTATGCCTTGGCTGTCGTTGATGACTGCTGCTCCCGAGTCGACCAAAGCTTCAATATTTTTCTTGCTGTAACCGGCATTCATGAGAACTTCTCGGGTGTGTTGACCGAGTAGTGGCGCCGGTTTGGTAATCCTGCCTGGCGTGCTGTAGAGCTTAGCGGCCAATCCTATATTTTTTATCTTCCCAGCGGTCGGATGCTCTAAAGTAACTTCCATGTTGCGCGCTTGAACTTGGGGGTCATTCCAAACTTCAGAGACATTTAAGATTGGGCCGGCAGGTACACCGCACTTTTCGAGAACCTCCAGCCATTCACCAGAACTTTTGGTTGTAAGAGTTAGCTCTAATTCCACTTCGAGTGATTCCCGATTTACTAATCTGCTCGCATTGTCTTTGAACTCGTTTCGTGCGACCAGGTCAGTACGCTCGATGGCATTGGCGAATCGCTCCCAGTTAGATTGATTTGGTGCTCCGATGTTTATATGGCCGTCCTTTGTTTTCAGGGCCTGGTATGGAGCCGAATTACGGTGAGAAGAGCCAAGCGGTTCCGCTATATCACCAGTGGCAAAATATCCGGCAGATTCCCAGACCGTGTATGCAATCGCTGCTTCCAAAAGCGAAATCTCGAGATATTGACCTTTCATGGTCCGGAGCTTATTGATGTAGGCCGTGAGGATGCCATACGTAGCGAACATTCCGGCGTTCATATCCGCAATTGGAACTCCGACCTTCACCGGTGGTGAATTTGGAACACCTGTGATACTCATCAGCCCACTCATGCCCTGGGCAACTAGGTCAAAGCCTCCCCTGTTGGCATAAGGGCCAGTTCTTCCAAATCCAGAGATAGAACAATAAATAATTCCAGGGTTAATATTATTAAGATCTTCGTATCCGAGTCCCAAGCGATCCATGGTGCCAGTGCGATAGTTCTCGATAACGATGTCGGCATCTTTAACCAGTGTTTTCATTGCCTGAACGCCTGATTGCTCTTTGAAATTGAGTACGATGCTGCGCTTGTTTCGGTTCATAGCTAGAAAGGCTGCTGATTCTGTATCTATGAACGGAGGGCCCATTCGACGTGTGTCGTCTCCTCCGTTTGGTTTCTCAATCTTGATTACGTCGGCACCCATATCTGCAAGCAGCATGCTGCAAAACGGACCAGCCAAAATCTGGGAACAATCGAGAACACGCACGCCTTCGAGAGCTTCTGGCATGCCATTTGGGTTTGGAAGGGTTTGCATATTGTCCAACGGGAGCACGGCTATTGATTAGAGATTGATAATTTATCGCTTGGAATCCGGTGGTTGCAATGGATATTCGAAATTTTATTCCCAAAAATCGTGCTGTGTTGAGTCCGTAATGTTAACGTCGGAACCTAAAGGTCTCTGAGATAATCCTCGTATATTTATGCAAATCATGGTTGTTGGTGGAGATATTTAGATCCGTGATCGAAGGAAAAAACGATATGTTCAATTTGGAAGGTAAGGTAGCGTTCGTAACCGGCGGGAATGGCGGTATTGGACTGGGCATGGCCAAAGGATTTATAGATCAAGCCGCTTCTGTTGTGCTTGCGGCACGGACAAAATCGAAGTTAGATTCTGCTTTCGCTGAAATCTCTGATATGGGTGCAGCTGACAGAGTTTTGGCTGTTCAGTGCGATGTCACCGATCGTGATTCTGTTCAGTCTGCGCTCGATTCAACGGTAGAGAGATTTGGTGGTGTCGACATCGTGGTGAATAACGCTGGCACCAACAAGCGAGCCGAAGAGCCACACCTTCTTTCAGATGAAGACTGGCGAGATGTGATTGATACTAATCTCACCAGTATGCACACAGTCACATCGCTCGCGTTCCCGCTCATGAAACCTCGCGGTGGTGGCAAGTTCATAAATATTGGATCAATGATGTCGATATTCGGCTCTCCCTACGCACCCGCTTATGCAGCTAGCAAGGGAGGCGTTGTGCAGTACACAAAGAGCTGCGCCGTAGCGTATTCGAAGTACAACGTCCAAGTGAATGCAATTCTACCCGGCTGGATAGTGACTGAGATGACCGATGAATTCGGCCGCCTTTTTCCCGAACGATATGCCGCTATAGAGGGGCGGACACCATCTGGTCGTTGGGGGCAACCTCAGGATCTTGCAGGTACTGCGGTATTCCTCGCATCCAGCGCTTCTCAATTTGTATCCGGAGTGTCGATCCCGATAGATGGTGGGTACAGCGTACAGTAACTACCTGGTTAGAGATTTCCTCGTACACGTTACGAACCGTGTCGAGTTATGGTTCTCTTGAATATTTTGGTCAACTATGAAGTTTTTTCCTCTTGCCTAAAAATGTTCTCGCGGTACCAGCGAAGCTCTTCTACACTCTCTTTGATGTCGTTCATTGCCAGGTGCGATTGTTTTTTAGTGGGTGACCTGAGTGTCTCAGGATACCAACGCTCCACAACTTCCTTGAACGAGGACACGTCTATCATCCGGTAATGCATGTAGCCCTCTAAGGTTGGCATTTCCTTGTGGAGGAAACGTCGGTCGACCCAGATCGAATTTCCGCAAAGCGTTGCGGTATTCTTATCGGCCCAGCGGCTAACGAATTCAAGAGTTTGTTTTTCCGCTTCAGCAACAGTGATTTTAGAATTTTCCACTCGCTCTAATAACCCAGAGACCTTGTGCTGTTTAGCGGGCCACTCTTCCATCCTGGACATTTCTTCTTTTGATCGCTTTATAGCGATTTCTGGGCCCTCTGCGAGAACGTTCAGTTCAGCGTCTGTTACGAGCGATGCGATTTCGATAATAACTTGTTCATCAGACAGGCCGGTCATCTCTAAATCGACCCAGAACAAGATTCTTTGTTTTTTCATAACTTGATTTTAAGTCAGGTTGCAGGCGTTCTGTTCTTTCTGCGTATAGCTGCTTTTGGTTTATTTCCAAGCGTTAAGACGCGAAACGGCGTGTTCCAAATATTAATTCGGAACACGCCGTTCCTTTCTATTTTCGCTTATATGGCGGTTATAGAACAGGTGAACTTATTCTCCACTCCCGCCGGGCATGTCAGGCAGGAAGGCGTCGAAACTGCCCACTCCGCCCTGTTTTTCGAGCTCTTCCGCATTCTCAAGTGCTCCTGAAATGACATTCAGAACACCGAACTCGGCCTGTCGGTCGAGGTCCCTGACAGTTGCCTGCAACTCTTTGAGCTGACCAGTCAATTCACCCTGCTGCTGGTAAAGTGCATCCAGGGCAATCCAGCGTTCTTCTAACTGACCATCGAGTTCTTTTGCTTGTGTTTCCAGTGGCTGGAACTTTTCTTTGCGCAGCTGGTCAGTTTGACCTTCGAGCTCGGCCTGTTTGGCTTTGCGCTCCTTGCGGAACTCATCGTCAAGCTGTTCGCGCTTTTCATTTAATGCCTGCATTTCTTGTTGGATCTGGTCCCTGATGCCCTTGCCTTCATCTTCCGCCTTTTTCTGTATTTCTTTTTCTTGCTTTTCTACTTCTTTCTTTGCCTCGCGCTTAAAGGCCCCTATTTCTCCTTTCGCGTTATTGGCGAACTCAGAAAGTTCTTCTCTAATAGCTCTACTTTCCTCCTCGAGTTCATCGCCAAGTGGTTGAACGAGCATGCGCTCCTTACTGAGGGCCATCTGTTGTTTTCGTATCGGCCTTCCTTCTAGCTCTATTTCTCTCAGGCGATCCTCAAGGGGGTCCATCAGGTCTTCGGTGGCGCGCACCTGTTTCTTGATCTCGTTCCGGCTATCCTCTCTGTCCTTGTGGGCGGCCTGTTCCTCATTCTCTATTTCTCTCAGTTCGGCTTCGAGTAATTCAGCCTGGTTTTCCAAGGCCACCACGGACTCGGGTTTCTCACGGCTGCCGTAGGAATCGTTGTCAATTTGCTTGAGCTTCCGCTTTAATTCATTCTCAGCTTCCCTGATCTGATTCTGTATCTGGGTTTCAATGGTGTTTACATCCACCTTTTTGCTGCCTGAATTAACCTTTTCCTGCAAAGCTTGTTTATCACTTATGTAGGTATTTTCTATCTCTTTCAGGATAGATTCGTACTCAGACTTCTTCGTGTATGCTGCCGTGAGTTCCGAGTTGGATCCCGTCGCCTCACCCGCGTTGGCAAGTTGCGTCTCGTAGTCTGCAACTACCGCCTCCAGGCCGGTTATCGAAGCCTGAAGTTCTCCATATGCGGGGTTGGGACTTTCCGAACCCGCGAGGTTTTCCGGTGTGCCGGTCAGATTCGACTCCGCAGCGTCTAACGCAGCCTGTGCTTCCTCTGCAGCTGTTTTAGCTGCAGCGTAATTGGGGTTGTCTACTTCGGTAACAGGCTGATCAGGAGCGCTCGTGCCGACGATTTTTTCGGGCGTTCCATCTAGAGTGGTCACCGCTGCGTCCAGTGCAGCCTGAGCACTATCTCGTGCGGCGACAGCGCCATCGTAGGCGGGGTTCTTTGTAGATTCCGCGGTCAGGTTTTGCGGAGTTTCCGCGAGAGTGCTTTTTGCAGTTTCCAGATCTGACCTGTTACTCTCCAGGCTTGCGATTATTGCGCTTCGTTCAGATCCGTCGCCAGCACTTGAATCGGCGTTTGTGGCTGACAACTGCTCGATCTCAGCGTTTACGGTTTCGAGTTGAGTTACATAAACTGCCCGGTTTTGTTCATACTGGGTATCCAGAAGTTTTATCTGTTCAGTTGCACCTGCAGCTGCGTCATTCGCATCGGCCTCTGCGTAGCTATCCGCCCTTAACTTGTTAATCGTTTCCAGTGTTGCCTCGTGATCTGCGTTGGCCTGGTTACGCAGTTCCTCCCGCTGGCCCCACTGGACATCCTTCGCCTCCTCCCAGGTTGATTTCACCTGCGTCTGGATAGTTTTTATTTGATCCCTTTTTTCTCTTCTTTGTTCCCTGTAAGGGATGGCGAGTTGTTCGGTCCCGTCATCCTGCATGCTCTGCTGTAGTTCCTTACGCTGATCCCTGAGAGGCATGAGTTCGTCATCCACGGCCATACGCTGTTCTTCGAGTGCCATTGATGCCAGCTTCAACTCGTTGTTGATCTTGGATCGAGCATTCTGTTCTGCTTTTAGCGCTTTCTGCTTTTCTTTTACGATATCCATTCGATCCTGGATTTCTTGTCCTGCGGCCTCTGCCTCAGCTTCCTTGGCCTTCCCGGCTTTTTCCAGGGCCTCCCTAAGTGGTTGGATTTGCTTTTTTACCTCGGCCTGCCTGGCGTCCTTTTCAGCTTCTAAATCCTTCATTTGTTGTTTCAAAACCTTGAATTCGTCTTCGAATTCTTCTTCAAATGCCCGGCGAGCGTCCTCGTCGGCTTCGAACAAGCTAGAGAACCTCTGTTTCATCTCTTTTTCGAATTCATTTCCAAGCTTACGACCTTGATCATAGAGGCCCTCGCGTTGTTGCTCGAGTTCTTCGATCTCACGTTCTAATGGGTCGATTTGCTGGCTCAGGGTATCTATTTCGTCCATGAGCGGGTCAATCTGGGTGGTTTTGATCTCAAGCACCTGGGTCTTGAGGTCGATAGCTTCCTGGGCCTGCTCCGTGTCTACGATTCCACAGGCAGCAAGAAATACGGACAGCAATCCTATTGAGGCGACCTTTACAAGCATTACGAGATTCCTTCGCTGTTGATCGTTTGTGCCTTATTTATCCTGGAATGGCGTTAGAAGAATTAATTGCATGGCAATGAATGCATGTTACTCTCGCAGACGCTGATTGTGATACCGGGCAGTTTGAAATTTATTTTTCCCTTTGGTATTGAGACGGTTTTGATAGGTCCAGACGCGAGACTGCGAGCTGTGAAAAAGTTTCGCAGCTCGCAGTCTTTCATTCATTCTGGCTTTCCAGCTGGTTATAGGCTATTGATCGCTGCCACCGCCACCGCCATCGCCTCCGCCACCGGGACCGCCTCCGCCGCCGGGCATGTCAGGCAGGAAGGCGTCGAAGCTGCCGATACCACCCTGCTTTTCGAGTTCTTCCGCATTCTCAAGCGCACCTGAGATCACGCTTAGAACACCGAATTCGGCCTGTCGGTCGAGGTCCCTGACAGTTGCCTGCAACTCTTTGAGCTGACCAGTCAATTCACCCTGCTGTTGGTAAAGTGCATCCAGGGCAACCCATCGCTCTTCCATTTGGGCATCGAGTTCGTTTGCCGCCTCTTCAAGTGGCAGCATCTTTTCCTCTCGGAGCTGATCAGTTTGACCTTCCAGTTCCTTGATTGCAATTTCACGGTTGTCTTCAAACTCGTCGCCTATCGTCTCGCGACGCTCTTCAAGGGCCCACCGCTGCTCTTCCATTTCATCCTGCATAGCTCGGAATTTCTTTTCGGCGGCGTTTCTTAGTTCCTTGCCCTCTTTTTCAATTTCTTTCTGCCGGTCACGCTGCCAGTCCTCGAATTCTTTCCAGGCACTCCTCTCCCAATCTTCTCTTGCCTCTTGAATGGGCTGGCGCTTTTCTTCGATTTCGTCCCACTGCGGTTGCAGCATCATGCGTTCTTTTTCAAGCGCCATGCTCTGTTTTCGTAGTGGACGTTGTTCGAGGTCGATTGCTCTCCGACGATCTTCGATCGGATCCTGTTCATCCTCAAGAACTCGAATCTGCGCACGAATCTCTCGCTGCTGGTCTTCTCGTTCCTTGTGGGACGCCTGTTCGTCTTTTTCGATTTGCCGCTGTTCGAGTTCAAGTTCCCGAGAGGTGTTTTCCAACTGCTCTACTTCGGCCGGCTTGCTGTTGCTGCCGTAGGAATCATTGTCGATGTTGTTCAGTTTCTCTCTCAGTTCGTCTTCCAGGTCTCGAATCTGCTGCTGGAATTGCTCCTCACTATTGTTTAAGTCAACGGGCTGTCCGCCGGATTCTGCTCCGGCTTGAACCTTCGTGTTGAGCACATCTCGCTCGGTGATGTACGTATTTTCCAGGTCTTTTATGATTGCCTGGTACTCCACCTGCTTCGTGTAGGCGTCTGTTAGTTCAGGGTTGGATTCAGGAGCTGCCCCAGAGCTTGCCGCCTCTTCCTGCGCCAGCATTAGTTGCCGTTCGTATTCGGCTACGTTTTGTTCGTAAGTACCTATCTGGGCAGCCAGTTCGTTGTATGCCGGGTTGGGTCCTTCCGTACCATCTATAGTTTCTGGAATCCCTTCCAAGGCAGCCTCTGCTGCCTCTACGGCAGTCTGTGCGTCTGTCGCTGCTGCCTGTGCAGTTTCTACAGCGGCCTGAGCTACAGCTAATGCCGGGTTGGGTGTGCCTGCCGGCTCTTCTGCAGGAGTAGCGGTCAGGGCCTCATTTGCTGTCTGTAACGCAGCGTTCGCACTATCCCTGCTTGCGGTGGCACTGTCGCGTGCAGCGGCAGCGGCCTCACGTTCCGGGTTAGTAGTAGGTTCTGCAGTGATCATTCTCGGAGTGTCTGCAAGCTGTTGCTGTGCAGTTTCAAGGTCTGACTGAGCGCTGCTCAGTTGGGCGACCAATCCGCTCGTGTCAGCAGCACCTCCGCCACCCGATCCTGCATCACCAGAGAGGCTTTCAATCAACGCATTTACATCGGCGAGCAGTGCATCGTAATTAGCTCGGTCATTTTGATAAGTTGTTTCTAATCCTTGTAAAGCATCGGATGCTCCTGCTCCAACGTCACTGGCCTCTGCCACGGCGTAGTTTGCTGATCGGGCCTGCTGGATTGCGTCAAGCTTTGTCTGATGTTCGTTGTTGGCGTCGTTACGTTGATTTTCCCGGTTACCGAAGTCGATGTTGTTTGATTCTTCCTGAGCGTTCCAGGCATCCTGGATCATCTGCTGGATGTCACGCATCTGGTCCTGTTTCTGCTGCCTGAGTGCCTGGTAGTCCACCCGGCCATCTTGCTGTTCGTGGACGGCTCTTTCCTGCTCCCACAATTGCTCCATCTGTTCTCGGAGTGGGTACATCTGGTCTTCAAGTTCCATGCGCTCTTCTTCGAGCAACATGCCTGCAAGCTGTATCTCTTGCTGGATTACATTCTGGGCTTGCTGGGCCTTGCGTAGGACTTTCATCTCGTCCTCGAGGGCGTCGTTCTGCTCGTCGAAGACTTCCCTTCCGGCCTCTACCTCGTCGCGTTTCACCCGCATTTCATCTTCGCCGGCTTCCCGGAGTGCCTCCATCTGTTCTTCGATGGTGTCCCACTCCTCTTGCCCGGCTCGTTCCAGGTTACGCCATTCTTTTTCCATTGCCTTCATTTCATCTTGGATCTCGTCCTCAAAGGCCCGGCGTGCATCCTCTTCACTATCAAAGATGATATGGAAGCGCTCTTGCATCTCTCGTTCAAACTCGTCCGACAGTTGTCTTGCCTGGTCGTAGAGTTCTTCACGTTGCCGTTCGAGATCTTCGATCTCTTGCTCTAACGGGTCGATCTCCTGGCTCAGCAGGTCCATCTCGTCCATGAGTGGATCGATCTGCGTGGTTTGGATCTCGAGCACTTGTGTCTTGAGGTCGATAGCTTCCTGGGCCTGCTCTGTGTCTACAAGTCCACAGGCAGCGAGAAATACTGATAGAAGTCCTATTGAGGTAGCTTTTACAAGCATTACGAAACACCTTTGATATTGGGAGCAACAGGTAGCGCTGACCCTCTGGTCAGATCGGTTGCTTTGTCCGGCGAGCTTATATAAAAATCACACTAACTAAGTCGATCTTCTTCGATTGTATAACGTTTCAAGTGTGGTTAGTTACGTTGAATTCTCATTGGTCAATGAATTTATCGTGTTAATTTCGTGTTAATTCTGGTTTTTGTTAAGTCTCGATTTGGCCACAATGCAGCGTTGGGTTGTTAGGCTTGTCATAAGTTCGCGAAATTACGTAGCAGCTGGATATTGTGTGATCAGATACTTTTTATTGGCATTGTTTGTGATGTGTGTGATGGGATGTCAGGGCCCCCCTGGACCTGCAGGCGCGGTTGGCCCGCAAGGTCCACAGGGAGATCAGGGCATTTCTGGTACGCATGGTGAGACGGGTCCTGTGGGCCCTCCAGGCGAAACGGGATCGGTGGGTCTTGTGGGTTCCAAAGGTGAAACGGGTTTAACGGGCCCAATTGGACCAAAAGGCGAAACAGGTCCGATCGGCCTCCAGGGAGAACAGGGTTCTGCTGGTGAAATGGGAAGTGCAGGTCCCGAGGGCGAGACGGGCCCAATTGGACCTCAAGGTGAAACAGGTCCGATCGGCCTCCAGGGAGAACAGGGTTCTGCTGGCGATTCGGGAACACCCGGTCTTCAAGGTGAAATAGGTCCTTCAGGCGCGCCTGGAGTTGCGGGATTACCGGGCGAGGCAGGCCCTGCTGGGCCACGAGGTGAACAGGGTTTTCCTGGGGATGCCGGGGTAGATTTCAGCGATCTTTTTCTTGAAGAGCAAGAAAACACGAAAGACCATGTCGTTTTCATCACTGCCGGTAGTAGCACAGGATCTGGCGTGTTGATTGACTCGGGTGAGATATTGACGGCTGAACATGTGATAAGAGGTCAATCTCAGGTTTTAGCGACTATACCTGGTCGGGGACTTGTTAACGCGACGGTCATAGGTTGGGATGTTGCTAGGGATCTTGCGGTTCTTAATTTTTCACCCGATGGATCCGAATACGTTGCAACTATGTCAACCGGACCAGAATGGACCGGGGAAAAATGGACCACGAGCGGTGAGATTGGTAGCCCCGTAGTTGCTATCGGGTTTGTGAAGACCATATCGACGGATGTACCCATGACAAGTTTTGGACATATCTCTACCTGGTGGAGTGTGATGCCGGGAGAAATATCCACAATTGGTTTTGATTCAGCTGTAACTTTTGGGATGAGTGGTGGAGGACTTTTTGATATTGATGGAAAACTTGTGGGTATCGTTATACAGAAAAGCACCCTAATTCAATCTGATAATCGTGCTGTGAGATACAACGAGCTTGAAGAAGCGCTACCCGAGTTAAGAGCTGGAGCACAAAATCCATAGGAATGGTGGCCTGTAGTTGTTGCGTTGAGTCAATTGGTGGTATCAGTTTTCGGGATGCTTGAACAACGTGTTTGGAGGCAATCCTGCTTCACTTGAATGGTCGTCCCAATTTTCGAGCACGTAGGCGACGATTGGTGCTTGCTGATCGATACGTGTTGGACTGGGCACCCGGTCATTCCGTAGGAGGAAATACGAGTTCTTCTCGTTGGCGGTCATATTTCTAAAGGACTCAACGGAGAAGATCGGGTCATTTCCTGAGAAGCCTCCGATCGCGATGGCTCTCACCCCTTTTATGATAAAAGGTGCTGCCTGCCTTGCATTTGTAGTCAGCAAAGTCAGGTCTTTATTTTTTCCTTCGCGGGCAATAAACTCTTCTACCGGCGAGTTGCCAGCCGCTCCAGGTATCCTGCCAGGTAGGGTAGTTTGAGATGATGGAACCTGGTTAGATCCTGGCAGGGTCCCGGTGGGTGGAGGACCGAGTGGGAGATTAGGTGCTGGTCCCGCAATCTGACCGCCGGCATTAAGCGCACTTATGGCAGGAATTATCAATAGTGACATCGATGCGATGCCAAGCGCAAAACCCGTCAAGGGTGTGGTCTGTATCCCTCTCCATAAGCCGGTTGCCATCAGGATGGAAGATAAAAGGATCAACACAGTCACAATCCCGACGCACCACCCTGGCACATAATCTCCAGATCCAAGAATCTGATACGCAGCACACCCGATCACAGACAAAGCTGCGATCCATGCCAGCGCCCCTCCTTTTTCAAAGGCGGCCTTAATTACTGGAAGGCCGATCCCGATTACAGCTGCCAGGGGTATTGCCACACCGACCAGGTAGTAAGGGTGTGTGCTGGTAGCATTTGCCGAGCCAAAAACCAGTAATCCGGTGACCAGCCATCCTGTCCAGAGCATGGCCTGTGCTGTACGAGGATCTGTTTTGAACACCTTCAGAATCTTTGTTGGTCGTCTGTAAACATCGTCTGAAATGACGAATTGTGCTGCGGCCACCAGTGAGATCAGACCCAACGGAAGCAACCACCCCAGTTGGCTACCCAATCTGCTTTTCGATAGTGCAACAATACTGTTGTCTTCAATTTCAGGTAAAACACTTGACGGCGGGAATCTTCCGTCAAGTGAATTTGGAGGAATTCCACCTGGTGTCCCGAGAGGAGGTTGTCCTTGTTGAACCGGCGGGAGTGTTGGGATTTGTGGTCGACGCGGGCCAATGAATGAAGTGAATCGGTCCAGGCCGTTGTATTCGAATACCAGGGTCCATATTGAGTTGTCGTGAGTCGAACCGATATACGGGCGATCTTCTTTTGGAGTCAAGCCTATGAAACTGACCCATGAAAAAGACAAGATAACCAGTACGATCGCTAATGAGCTTAAACGCCGTAAGATTGCA
>Ga0187833_10003524_pt1 | contig 15840 bp, 17 predicted proteins | sample ETNtaG_37_FD_167968 | JGI IMG/M metagenome (GOLD analysis project Ga0187833, IMG submission 167968) | Marine microbial and viral communities from oxygen minimum zone, Eastern Pacific Ocean - ETNP2014_SV_400_PacBio MetaG (Illumina Assembly) | ecosystem: Environmental > Aquatic > Marine > Hypoxic...
CCCCCGCGCTCGACATGCCGTTCGATCAGCAACACGCGACCACGGTCGTCGAGCACGACTCCGCCACCCGTTCTGTAGAAAATCTCTTTCACCAAACACCTCATTAGCGCGAACCCGAATTGCCACCGGTGCCTACCCTGCCTCCTGCGTGCGAGGCAGAGTATAGCCACTATAAAAGCCCTGCCTAGAAGGGCAAGTGCTGCAATCTTGACACGATACTGACTTGAATTCAGTAGTGCACACTTCAGCTCTGGGTTCCGTATACAGGACGGTGTACCGAAGGGAAAATGGGATGCTTCCCTACCGCCGAAACTTGACCGAATCCACCACTGAAAGGAAAGGGATGTTAATTAAACATCACGGGAACGAGAGTGGTGCCGCGCCTGCCATTGGTGTGAGTATTTTGGAACGCGAATCGCACTATGGCTTGGGAGTCTTTCTGCGATTTCTATTATTACGTCGTTCAAAAAAATCGTCTGAAGTATCAGGCGGCGGATCCTCAGTCTGACGACGATCTTTGACTCGTCTGTCTGATTTCACATTTCCGCCTTCAGGCGATTCACGATTCTTGTTGTTCATCGATAATTATCAAGCCACGATTTTGTACGTTCCAATCTTATCACATACTCTGAGGCACAAGAAATATCATACAGATGCGTCGCTTTTCCAGCGCAAACGCTTCTTGTCCACGAGGTCTTTACTATTAGCAGTCGTGGGGTCAGGTCTTGGCTCCATTTGAACCTAAACGTCTCGGATCATCAGTCTAACGGGACATATAGGTGCGAACGGTATGTTTAGTCCGACATCCGGTCCTGGAATTTCTGCATCTGGTTGTATGATATACAGTATGAAAATGGATGTTGGAAATGAGGTATCCAGGTGGCCACATCCGAATGGGCAGAAGAGCAGGAAGGCCAAATGAAGAAGCGGAAGCACCGAGCCAAAAAGCTTCAACTTACCAACAGGGGAAACCTGTCCCTTTTCTTCCTGGGTACTGGATCCGCGTTCACCAAGGTCCTCAACCAGAATAATCTTCTGATTATCAAAGGGCGGGACCATATTCTGATCGATTGTGGTACCAAGTGCTCTCAGGCGCTGCACGACCTGGGAATCGCAGTTCCGGATATAGCCAACTACCTTATCACCCACTCCCATGCGGATCACGTCGGCGGTCTGGAAGAGGTGATGATGCAAGGGCGATATATCGCCAGAAAGAAACCCAACATGGTGATCACCCCCGAATACGAAAGGATCCTGTGGAAGCAATCTCTTATGGGCGGCGCTGCCCATTCAGAGACCGGCTCACAGCTCCGATTCAAAGATTTCTGGAACATCATCCGGCCCACAAAAAAGCGCAACTATCCCCGTGAAACCTGGGAAGTGAATGTAGGATCCATCAATCTGAAACTGCCCAGAACTATGCATATCCCGGATAGAGCGACTTCCTGGGAGAGTTCTTTCTGGAGTTGCGGCGTTATAGTAGATGACAGAGCTCTATTCACATCGGACACCCGATTTGATCCCGATCTGCTGCTGGAGTTTGATGACCGATTCAACTTGGACGTCATCTTTCACGACTGTCAGTTCTTCAACGGCGGCGTGCACGCATCGCTGCAAGAACTCACCACCCTGCCGGAGGCCATCAAGAAAAAGACCGTCCTCATGCACTACGGAGATAATTGGCAACAATATCGCCAAGTGGCGAAAGATGCCGGATTCCACTCCTTTGCCGAGCAGAGCACCAGCTACAACTTTGCACCGGCCAGTGATTCGGTCATCTCGAAAATAGGTCTGGCTGGAGTTTGACAAAGCTCTCTTTCATGGCGCCTGCCGCCTGACTGGCGGTGATCTCTCCGGCCAGCACCATCGCCTCCTCCGTGAGCTTCTCACTCGCGACCAGCCGGTTGACCAGCCCCAAACGCAATGCTTCCTGCGCTCCTACGCTGCGACCGGTCAAGCAGATTTCCCGCGCGGCTGCTTCTGGCAACAGGGTACGGATCAGGTCATATGCTGCCGGAATGCCCATCTTAACCTGCGGCTGACCAAACGCAGCGTTTTCTGCAGCGATGCGGATATCACACATCACAGCGAGATCCATACCCCCTGCGTAGGCATTTCCGTTAACGGCTGCAACAAGAGGTCTTGGGAAGGTGTAGACTTTCCTGTGATAGCTGACCGCTTCACTGAAAATCTGATCCATGTTGTCCGCGCTGAATTCACTCAGGTCAAACCCGGCGCAAAAGGTGGGTCCGGCACCGGTTAGCACGACGGCACCAGTGCCACCTTTTTCAAGTTCCGAAAGGCAGCTGACAATTTCCTGGCGCAATGCGGTGGACAGGGCATTGCGCTTTTCAGGCCGATTCAAGGTGATCAGGGCTGTCCCCTCCTCTTCTTGACAGGTCAGAAACTGGTAGGTCATGAATAATCTCCTCGCCATGAGTGTTGTTAGCGTCATCATATCCGCAGTCAGTCGGGCTCGCCACCCGGCACCTGTTCCAGCATAGGGATATGTATTAGGATGGCGTCGCCTGTCAGGAAGAAACGGAGGAACCATTGAAGAAGCGTGCGTTCGGCGCCACAGGAATCGAGGTATCGGAACTGGTTTTCGGTGGCGGCGCCGTGGGCGGTCTGTTGATAAACCAAGACGACGATACCAGACGTACCGCCATCAGTAGAGCACTGCAAGCTGGCATCAATTGGATCGATACAGCTCCCTCCTACGGCCAGGGTCGCTCGGAAGAGGCGTTGGGTTGGCTGCTTGAAGAGATCGACGCAGATCCCTATGTTTCCACCAAGTTCAGCATCGACACCAGAGAACTCGCCGATATTTCCGGTCAGATAGAATCCAGCCTGGTGGCGAGTCTGCAGCGCCTCAAGCGCGACTCTGTAACCTTGTTACAACTGCACAACCGCATCGGTGCCCATACTGATGGGCGGACCATCGGCGCAACGGAACTGTTGCGAGCAGGAGGAGTCCTTGACGCCCTGCAAGGATTGCAGGATCAAGGCCTGATTCGCCATTTCGGCATCACTGCTCTTGGCGAACCTGACAGTATCATCGAGGTGATCTCCAGCGGCCGCATTGCATCTGCGCAAGTCTACCATAATCTGCTCAATCCGAGCGCAGCCATGAGTGTGCCGGCCACCTGGCCTGTCTACGACTTCGGTCGAATTCTGGATGCCTGTGAGTCTCATCAGGTAGCGGCCATGAACATCCGGGTATTTTCCGCCGGCGTGATCGTAACCGACAGCAGAACCGGCCGTGAACAACCCCTCACTCCCGGTGATACCGTGGAAAGTGAACAGCGCAAGGCGAAGGCTGTGTTTGACTCAATTGGAAGCGACTATGGTTCCCGGTCGCAAACGGCCATTCGCTTTGCCCTTGCTGAGAAGAAACTGGCCTGCGTGATCATCGGCCTGGCGGAACTGGCTCACCTTGACGAAGCTGTGAAGGCGCAGGAGATGGGTGCGCTGCCCCAGGATGGGCTGCAGAGAATTCGATCCGTCTACGCCCGCGGAATACCCGGCGGAGATGCTGAGCACGACTAGATTGTCTCCGTTTCGCCCGGCACGAACAGCGGTTCCATATCGAGTTGTTCGGCGTTAGCCTGCATTTCCCTGTCCACATCCACATCGTTGGCAACAGTCTCTGCTTCCGCTGCGGCTTGCAGGATCGATGGCAACAGGGTGGCATCGCTACTGGTATTGAGAAAAACGCCGGGATGGCTCAGCAGCCAATGCACCACATTACGAAGTGCAGCCGGCTCCTTGACCGGCTCGTACCAACTGAAGTGCGGCTGCGTGTCGTCAGCCAGCCAGCGACGCCGGGCGATGGACTTGATGGTCTGCACGGCAGTGTTGCGCGAACGGCAGAGCGCAATCAGTCGTTCGAAGCTCTGGGCATACGCGGGTATCTGCATCATCATGTAGTTGCAGGGCAGCAGCACCGAATCGAAATCGAACCGTTCCAGGCTGCGCAGGTGCATGTCCGCAACCCGGGTACCGTGACCGGTCACGCCGATAAAGCGTACCAGCCCCTCCTCCCGGGCTTCGATCGCCGCTTCCAGCGCACCGCCGGGCCCCATGGCAGTTTCCCAGCCGTCATCGTCGGTGAGATTATGGAGCTGGATCAGGTCTACCTGATCGACACGCAGACGCTCCAGAGAACGGTGGATGCTGTCCCGCGCGCCCGTCGCTGTTCGATCACCGGTTTTGGTGGCCAGAAAAAACTTCTGCCTGTGTGCATCCATCCAGCTTCCCACGCGAAGCTCGGCATCACCGTAACTGGCAGCGACGTCGATGTGATTAATGCCAAATTGCAGCAATGTCTCCAGCACCTGGTCAGCCCGGTCCTGGCGCATGGAACCGAGGGCCGCCGCACCAAAAATGGTTCGGGTACTCTGGTGGCCTGTCCGCCCAAAGGGGATCTTGGTTATCATCTGCAGGGATCCTTTTTTTTGCCAAGCTGGAAGCCACATAGATTAGCAGTGGCCAGGGCTGACCGCCAGTTCAGATCACGATCGGCACATCTGTATAGCGAGTTGAATGCTCCCGGTTCGGGAATTCGCCCCTGCATAGACCGGTCAAATATAATGACCCACACAATCCAATGGTGATAATTACTGCGGTTCGTACTAGCCTCGTCCGGCATCAAACCAGGTTTGATAATGGCAGCATTCAAGTTGAAGGAACATATGATGAAACACAAAGTGACCCTGATCGGGATTGGCCTGATTGTCCTGCCGTGCTACTGCGTGCAGGTATCGGCCAAGGACAAGGATATATTCGGCGATTACGAACAGATTCTGCCCAGAGGTGGGATCGCTGCAGTGGTAGAGCCACGCTATGTATCCGCGGCCGAGGCCAACATCAAGGGCAATAGTTACGTCCTGGGTGTTGTCGTGGAAGGCCAGGCACGCGCCTTCAGCCTCACTCTCCTCAACCGGCACGAGGTGGTCAACGACAGCATCGGCGATGTCGACTTTGCCGCCGTGTGGTGACCACTCGCCAATGTTGCTGTCGTGTACAGCAGAAGATATGACGGCCAACTGCTGACATTCGAGGCCTCGGGCGGCCTGATCAACAGTTCCCTCGTCATGCAGGATCGCGAGACCAACAGTTACTGGGCCATCATGAAGGGAGAAGCGATAGCAGGGCTGAAAAAGGGTACCGAGTTGGCGGAGTTACCCCTCGGCAAGAAGATGAAGTGGAAGCGCTGGAAGCGTAAACATCCAGACACATTGGTGCTGTCCGTCAACGGCACAGAGGATGGCCAGGACAGTTACCGAAGTTATTTCAGATCGAGCCAGGGCTTTCGCAACACGATGGCAAGAGACAAACGGCTGAAGACCAAGGCGCCAATATTTGCATTCAAACTGGGTGAGCAAACCTATGCGGTCAACCACAAACACTTGGCCGAGGGTCAATCCTTCAGCCTGGCTGACACGTGGGTATTTCTCTATCGCTCTGCCAGCGCTGAACTGTTTCACTCCACCGCGGCATTTCAGAGCGGCGGCAAAGGGATCGAGAAAAAAGACGGCCAATGGGTGGACATCAGTTCCGGCTGCAGATTCGATCCGGATGAGGAAGTTTTCGACGGCGATACGGAATCCTGCCCAAAAGCCTTTAAAGGTTTCGACACGTTCTGGTATAACTGGAGTCTGAATAATCCATCCACCGAATTACTGATGTAGGATAAGCCGCAATGACCTTGCTGCGTATGCGGACATGCTGAGGATTTCCCAGCGAATCACCATACCCGCTAACGAAATAGAGATCAGTGCGATTCGCGCCCAGGGTCCTGGCGGACAAAACGTAAACAAGGTATCCACCGCCATCCACCTGCGCTTCGACACACAGGCCTCCTCCCTGCCCGCATTCTACAAACAGCGGCTGCTGAAGATAAAGGATCAACGGCTATCCAAAGAGGGGGTAATCGTTATCAAGGCGCAACAGTACCGCAGTCAGGAGAAGAACAGGGACGAGGCCCTCGAGCGCCTTGGAGATCTGATTCGAAGCGTCGCCGTTACGCGCAAGAAACGCATCAAGACGAAACCGACGCGAAGCTCTCAGCTAAAACGCCTCGACACTAAGAACAGACACGGCCGGTTGAAGGCGTTGCGCAGCAAGGTACTTTGAGGCGTGGCGTGGCCTCGGTTAAGCATTTCGTAACACCCAAGCGCAAACTAATTGCAGTCACCAAGTGAACTTTTTCCGTGAATTGCGTTACATGGTTAATGATAACCGGATTGGTTAGAGGTTTAGGTTGACTCTGAAATGAGGTGGTTTATTCTTCCTCTACTGAGGACCGACCTGGCGGGGAAAGATGCACTAACGTGTCGACCCAAACAGGAACGTCTTGCCTTTAGTATCAGACTCGACTGTGACATGTCGCTATCTTGTGAGGCAGACGAGAAAGCTACCACACCTCACATAGGAGTTAGAAACCATGGTCAGAAAGAAGGCAAAAAGACGTGCACGCGCCCCCTGGAACAAGGGTCGTGAGGTGGGACAGAGAGATCCCTTCAGCCGCTCGGATGTAACCCGCATCAGGAAACAGCTTGTCAAGCGCGGTGATGCCGGCCTCAGAGACCTTGCTCTGTTCTCGACAGCTATCGACACAATGCTACGTACGCCGGACCTTCTTGCTTTGACCGTCAACGACGTGAGAAAGCGTAATCGCGCCATGCGTGATACGGTTGAACTGGCAAAAGCAAGCAGCGGCCGAAGGCTGCGCTGCACGCTGTCGAAAGCTACCATGCGTATACTGGCAAAGTGGATCGACCTATCCGGTAAGAAGGCGCGCGACTATCTGTTCACGGGGCGAATCGGCGGCGGTTTGAAAGCAATAAACGCTCGTCAACTCAGCCGTCTCGTCAAAGCCTGGGCAGAAAGTATCGGCCTTGATGCGAGTGCGTATGGCATCGAGTCTCTGCGACGAACCCGTTCCATCTACATCCTTAACCATACCGGCAATATGGAGGCAGCCCGAATTCTCTTGGGGCTTACCGATATAGGCACAACAGCTCGATACTTGAGCGACTCCAAACCCGTAGATGCCTTGGCGATCAGCCGGGCGCATGAGATCTGACCTGCGCCGAACCGATATTATCAGATATTCGACAGGCAACTGGCATTCGAGTCCTTTGCCGGCTGGTGGCGCGTCAGTACCTCAATGCGGAGCGGTCGCTACGTCCGGTCTGACTTCTAAAGCGGTCAGATACACAGTTGATATACACTCCCATCCCTCGGCACGCTGCGCGTGCCTGGCACACTCAAGCATCCCCTGATCATCTGCACCCGTGACCACAGCAACTGAAAAAACCACGGGCCTGGCGCCACTTCGCAATCGAGACTTTCGCTTACTGTTCATAGGCTTCGCCATTGGACAGATGCTGATGCCGCTGCAGTTCTTTACGCAGATTTTCTGGGTACAGCAGAATGCACCGAGGGATGTCTGGTTGCTGCTGGTATCTCTCATCGGCGCCAGCAGGGGTATCGGTGCACTTACCTTTGGGCTGTATGGCGGCGCACTCGCAGATCGCATGGATCGAAGAAAGCTACTATTGATCACGCAAAGTCTCCTGTTTCTAACAACCTTAGCCATTGCAGGGTTAATACTCTTTAGCGATGGCAGTGCATCGGCATTCATGCTGTTCTTTGCCATGACATTCCTGGCATCCGGCCTGCAGAGTATCGATGCCCCCACCAGACTGGCCCTGGTACCCGATATACTGGGACCGAAGCTGACGGCTGCGGGCCTGTCTCTCAATCAGGCTGCGGGCCAATTATCCATGCCTGTCGCATTGTTCGCCTCCGGGCTGATCATCGATGCACTTGGCTTCGGCGGCGCCTACCTGCTCAGTTCCGTTGGTCACGTCGTTGTAATCATTGCCATTGTCCTAATGTCTTTCCCCATGACCTTCGGCGATCGAGTCAGACACCGCGGAGCCTACGGATTCGGTCAAGCCATTCGCGATGTTCGCTACGGATTGTCCTACGCACGCAATCATCCGGTAATCCTTTGGATCATCATCCTGCTTGCCACTATGATGGGTTTTGGATTTCCGGCGACGGCGAATCTTGGACCGACCTGGATCACGACCGTGGTGGGCGTCGAGATAAAGTACGTTGGCTTCGTTGCGATGACCTGGGGTATCGGCGCCTTTCTCACTGCAGCAGCCATGGCAAGGTTTTCTTCCTTCGAACATCGGGGTGCGCTGATCGCTGTGGGAACGACTCTCTTTTCCCTAGCCTTTGTTGTCTTCGTCATTGATCACTCTGTGGTGAATGCAGTCATCGGGAACTTTGGTCTCGGCGCCGGTATGACGATGGCAATGCTATCCAGTACCATCCTGATCCAGCACATGGTTCCCAATGAGGTACGCGGGCGGATTATGAGTATTCTCCAGCTCAACATGGGCTTTGCTCAGCTCATGACCCTGCCCATCGCAGCACTCGGACAGTGGCTGACCCTGCAGTTGCTCTTTCCTATCATGGCCTTTAGCGCGCTGGTCATGATCGTCCTGATCCTGGCAACCCATCCGGAGATTATGCTGGCGCGTATACCAAAAACGAGCTTCTAGACAACAGAGCACGGGGCCTGGCACGCCAAAAGTGGAGAGCTGCGGTGCTACTCCACTCTGAGGTCCTGTCTTGCGACTAAAAGGCGGAGACTATCTCGTCTTCGAACTGTTTGAGCAGTTCAACGTTGCCGGAGGCAATACCGCCGAACATGACTTCAGCCACCCCTGCCTCGCTGAACTCACCAATCCTGTCAATTATGTATTGTCTGGAACCCGCCACGGTTCCGGGACCCAGGTTGTTGGTGACCCGCTCGATAAGATCTTTGCTCTCTGTCAGGTAACAAGGCACCAGCAAGGTTCTCTTGATTTCCGCCGGATCGCGACCAACATTTTCACAATGTTGCTCCAGCACCTGCGCCTTATGCTGATAGTGTGCCAATGACATGCCGGCACCGGCCCAGCCGTCCAGGTTCATGACATCGCCGAATTTTGCCAGCGTACGCAGCGTACGCTTCTCTCCGGTGCCGCCCACCAAAATAGGAATCGGTTCGTTATAACTACCAGGTGACAGCCTTGACTGATCCAGGCGATAGTACTTGCCACTAAAGTCGACCGGGTCTTTAGACCTGAACAGATTACGAAGCAGTTCACAGGCCTCTTCAAAGCGGTCTTGCCGCTCCTTCATGGATGGAAACTCCCAGCCATAGGTCTCGTGTTCACGCTGGTACCAGGCGGCTCCGATTCCCAGTGTAAACCGCCCCTCGGTAACGTGATCGATGGTGCCTGACATTTTCGCTACCAGCGCCGGATTGCGGTAGGTATTGCCGGCAACGAGATGACCCAGTCTCAGCTTCTTGGTCATGCCCGCCACTGCCGAAATCGCAGAAAATCCTTCAAAGGCTGTCAAGGATTCCTGCTCACGATTGGCGCCCGGCGGGATGAAGTGATCGGCAAACCAAAGGCTGTCCCAGTTGCCTGCATCCATGGCTAACACGGTTGCCCGCACATCTTCCCACGTAGTTCGATAAACATTAACTTGTACACCAAATTGCACGTTCCTATCTCCTTTTTCTATGGGGTTTAGGACAGGAATAAACCACACTCTTCTCGCAGAGTCAAAGTGCACCTAATTTGATTGAAGTGGATCCTGATGCCGATTGATGCATGAATGTGGTGCCGTCGTCTGCTCAAGCAATAGCAAATGGTTGTCTCACTAGGGCCTTCCCAACAACATGTATGGGTGGCATCAGATCAACGGACCTGAGCCGCAATACGTCATCTGACTAGTGACCGAGACGTAATTTGTACAGTTCCTCTTTCGTATACTGTGGCAGTCCATCGGTAATCTCATCCCATGCAGGTGTCAGTTCCACGAAGATGTGTTTGTCCGCTTTGATCTGGGGATCATCATCGAATAAGCCGGCCGCTATCTCAAACCAGTCACCTTCGGGATCCGGACCAGGCACGGGGCAACCACAGTTGGCGCAGAAAGTGGATGTATAGGGTGGTGGATTGTGGAGAATCGGTGCCTGGTAGGTTCGGATCAGATCGCGGCCCGTAAGAAAGCGGTAGTCTTCGGTGTTCACGCCAATTGCCAGCATTGCGTTGCTGCCCGACACCTTTCTGCAACGACTGTAGTGACAGAACTCCGCCGGTCCTATGGCCTTGTCGATCTCGAAGGTAATGCCACCGCAAAGACAACTGCCACGTATAGCCATAGTTGATTACCGCCTGTTTGTCTGCAAGTAGGATATCCCGGATCCGATCTGTTGGTCACGCGATCGGATCGATAGTGAGTGCCGACCCGCTCTGGTCAAGTTCAAATCCATGTTGCCGCCGCTGATTGATACCTCTCCGTTTGCATGGTAGTTTCAATTCATCGATCCGGAACGACGCATCAGACTGGTGGATCATGAATAAAGCAACGACCAAGTGGCAGAATACCACCGATGCAGCGGGCAACGGCACTCGTGAATTCGTCATTGAATCCATTGAACGCAGGACCGTCACCGGTGCACTTTGGCTACCGCAAGATCCGGGTTTATCCAGACCGGGTCGCGCCAGACCGGGTGAATCCACACCGGGTGAATCCACACCGGGTCAGTTCAACACGCTGATGTTGTTCGGACATGGAGCGTCCGGTGACCGTTACCAAGCACCCATATGCCACTTGGCCGAGAGGTTCGTCAGCGAAGCGCAAGTTCCGGTCCTGTCACTGGATGGCCCGGTACATGGACTGCGGCAGGTGGGTCCGGGTATCAGAACGGTCTAATTGGAGATAATTTCCTTCAGAGAACGATCTGCGTTCTTGGCAATGGTCTCGGTGTTCCAGAGCTCCGCGAATCTGAAGGCCCGTGGGCAATGGAAGTAAGCTTCGTCGACCGTTAGCATCAGTCCCTGAACGATCATCGAGTTTTCGTCCGGGTTGCGCACCTCAGCTTCCATGTTTAGCTCCTCGAGTTCTTCCCGCTCCACGAATCGGACCCGACCGTTGACCCGGACGGTGACCTCAATGCCCGGAATCATAAAGACGAGGGCCGCCTTGGCATTGGATTCCACGTTCTGGTAGCTCTGGAACAGTCGATTGCCGCCATTGTCCGGAATGAGCAGCGAAGTATCGTTGATCACCTTTACAAACCCGGGCAACCCGCCTTTTGGTGAAGCGTCGCAGTCGCCGTCGGCATTGCTGGTGGACAGCACCGCAAAGGGTGCGTTGCGAATATATCCCTGAACTGGCGCCTCAAGGAAGTTCTTCACCTTGGTTTTCGCACCCGGGTGGATGTCACCAAATTCTTCCCGCAGTTTCTCGGCTCGGTTCACTTTGCTGGCTCCCTGATTGATCGGGCTATCCTACCACTACCTGAACTCACCAAAAACCCCACGATCGCAAGGCCATTGCATCACTGAGAGCAAGGCCATAGCACATCACTGAGAGCAACAAGTGCGAACTTTGACACTCCCCGAAAAACGTGTTCTATTCGAACCCGCATATCTATCGCCAGGCCAAGGGAGAATCACATGCAGTTCGGTGCACAGCTCGTCAATTATTTATGTACCTGGGACGACACACTGGCGACCATCAAGGTGGTGGAGGACGGTCGTTGGCACAGCCTGTGGTGGTCCGATCACTTTCTGGTGCCTGCTGTGGGCTCCGGCACCGAAAACAGGGAATCGCTGGAAGGCTGGTCGTTGATTACGGCTGCAGCCGCCATCACGGACCGACTGAAGCTGGGTCTGCTGGTGACCGGCAATACCTACCGGAATCCTGCCTTACTCGCCAAGATGGCCGCAACCGTCGACCACATTTCGCACGGTCGCTATATACTCGGGATCGGTGCCGCCTGGTATACACAGGAGCATGCGGCGTACGGCTGGACGTTTCCCGGCCTGAAGGAGCGTTGCGATCGACTCGAGGAGGCCCTCGAGGTAATCAAACTGCTTTTTAATGCCGGGGACGACACCGTTGACTATCAGGGCAAGTATTACAATCTGGACAAAGCACCTTTGTCCCCGCCTTGTGCGCAGACGCCCCATCTGCCGATCCTGGTGGGTGGCAATGGTGAAAAGCGAACACTGAAAACCTGTGCCAAATACGCCGACATCTGCAACATCGACTTCAACAACCCCGGCGGCCCCGATGTCTTCAAGCACAAGATCAACGTGCTGCAAAGACACTGTGAAGATATCGGCCGGGATCCGGCAGAAATCAAGAAGACCATGCTGATTCCGATGCGACTTGTGGACGACGACAAGCAAGCGCAAGAGCTTCGTCGTCAGCGACCGTGGGCACTGACTGGGTCACCGTCCTACTGCATCGATCTCCTCGGCCAGTATATCGATGCGGGCGCAGAGGAAATCATGTTTTCTTCGGTGCCTACGCGAGCGAGTTATTTTGCGCGCATCGACTCTGACGTATTGTCGGCATTCGATTGAGCATTCTCATGTGCCAGATGGGCTAACGTCACGTAACGAATAAGGCTCCTGGCCATCAGGGACATTCCCATCATCGTGCTGCAGGGCACTGAGGACGGCCTTATCGCACGCACTCGCGCCTGGGTCGCTCAGATGAAAAACCTCGGCATGCCCCATGTCTATATTGAAGTCGATGGCGGCGACCACTCCCTCTTTATCTCCCAGAACGCCGAGAATATGCGCAAGGTGGTCAGTTTCTTTGGCATTGTCAGGAAGAACTATCCCTAGGTACCGCCCTGACAAAGAAGCTGTAGTTCGCCGCTATCCCGCTGCCGCCCCTTGAGCGAACATGGTCGCCGCATAGGTTTCGCGGCTTGTTATGCCGCCAACGAACACCTCCTCGAATTCGTCAGCGACCGACTGGGTCACACAGTCGCTGGCAAGCAAGGCATCGGTCCAGCCCTGCACGAGGGGATAGTCTTGCAGCAAGCCGCTCTGGATAATCTTCTCGATGAGGGCAAAGCGGTACAGAAAGGGTGCATAGGATGCATCCACCAGACTCAGTTGATCACCGTTGAAGTAGGGTCCATCGTTTCCCCGCTCTGTGGTCAGCGCTCCCTCTATTCGATCCAGCCGCTGTTTAGCCATCGGCAAACCTTCCCGCATGGCCTCCTCATTTTTGGCATAGGTCACGGCGCCGAGGCCCCGGGAGAAGTCCGGGATGAAATCATTCCAGGCTCTGTTGCGCGCCCTTTTGATGGGGTCCTCCGGGTGCAGTCGTGGCGGCACCACTTCATCCAGGTATTCAGCGATGGCGTTTGATTCAAACAGCGGTTCATCATCTACTACCAGCACCGGTACCTTGCCATGGGGCGAGATCTTCAGGAACCAATCGGGTTTCTTGCGAAGGTCTATATAGGTCACTTCAAAATCAACTTCTTTAGCACGCAAAACGATCACGGCGCGCTGCACCCAGGGTCAAGTAACCGAACTGGTAAGGTGATATTTTTTGGTCATGATTTGATCTTCCAATGTAATGTTGAGGCGTTTGAGTTGTGTAATAGTGCCTTGATAGTTTCGCAGAAGTGGAATAATTCAGCAATCATGGATTTGCACGGCTTCGCTCCGCCGCCGGCCTACCGTGAGTAGGCCGTGCCAAGCCCCGCCAGCAGGGCCTCGGCTACGCGCCGGGCCCTGACAAACTATGGCATAATGGCGTGGGGTGCGCGGGGAGATCCGGTGCAACTTGTCAATTCCATCTACAAGGAGATCAACATGGCGATTGGTGTTATCGCAAAGCTGAAAATTCAGGAAGGTAAGAACAGTGAGTTCGAAGGGATATTCCAGGAACTAGCTGCCGCAGTCAGGGCGAATGAAGCCGGTAACAACTTTTATGCCTTGCACAAGTCCCGGTCCGATCCTCAATTGTATATCGTGCTGGAACAGTATGTGGATCAAGCCGCCCTGGATGCCCACGGGAAAACCGATCACTTTAGATCCGGCGGTGCCAAAATGGGCCCATGCATGGGGGGCGCTCCGGAGATCGAGGTAATGGATGCCGTATAGACTCTAACATAACGGCCAGGTACCGGGCTGGGCCTTCCCGCTGCCGGCAACCAGCGATTTCCTGCTACCAGCAAGTCACAAACAAACGACCAGTGCGACCGAGGAAGTGCCATGACATCCAGTAGACAGTATCGCTGGATTGTCGTGCTGCTCACGGTGGTCTTTCAAGCAGTGAGCGTCGGCATCCTGATCTACAGCTTCGCTCTCTTTGTGGTTCCCTGGCTCGATACGTTTTCATCCCCGCGACGGGACATTATGCTCGCCATCGTTGCCCTGCAACTGGGCACGGGTGCGATGAGTCCATTGTCGGGACGCGCCCTGGACAAGTATCCGATCCGGTACCTGATCTGTTGCGGCAGTATTGTCATGGCTGCAGGCTTCGTTCTCATCTCGCTTGCCACCGCCTGGTGGCAGATTATCATCGTCTACACCACACTGCTGCCGTTAGGGATGGTGCTTGCTGGGCCTCTTGCTGCACAGACACTGGTGGCCAAGTGGTTTTCGAAAAGACGCGGATTAGCCATCGGAATCTCTGCCATGGGAACTTCCATGGGCGGCTTCATCTTCCCCCAGATCATCAGCTACCTGCTTGAAGGGTTCGGATGGAGAAGCTCGCTGATCATCCTCAGCCTGGTGACCGTCGTCACTGTCTGCCCGTTGACCTGGTACATCCTCAAGAGGGAACCTAACGAGACAACCCTGCCTGCAGCCGCTGACCTGCCAGCGGAAACGTTCATCGAGGTGCCACAGTGGACCAGTATGAAGCTATTGCGCTCCCCTACGTTTTGGATACCGGTCATCGCCCTAATCCCCCTGAATGCGGCGTTCGGTGGCATTCAATTCAACCTCGGGGCCTTGATGCAGGATCTCGGCTACCAGCCAGGCAGAGCCGCCATGCTGATTTCCCTGATTTCCATCGCCATGATCGTAGGAAAATTGGTGTTTGGCGGTCTGGCAGACCTGGTTGACCATCGCAGACTCTACTGGGTTGCCGCATCCCTGATGGCATGCGCCCTGGTCACCATTCAGGGGACCCCCTCCTATGCGGTAATGCTGGGCAGTTCCGTGTTGATCGGACTTGCCACCGGCGGCATTCTGCCACTTATGGGAGTGATCTACGCCAGCCGATTCGGAACTGCATCGTTTGGCAGGGTGTACGGTCTGGTCAACATGTTTCTCACGATCGGCGCCTTTGGGCCACTGTTAGCAGGCTGGATCTATGACCTAAGCAGCAGCTACGATGACGCGTTCACACTGTTCCTGCTCCTACTGATTCCCGCCGCAGTCGGCATGAAATGGCTTAAACCGCCGCTCTCAGAAGATCCTTCCTGAATCGAACGGCCCGCAAACCACTAAGGTACCAATCGGATTCTCTAAACAAAGGGTATATGCGAAAGCGGCCCTTAAACTAGCCTGCCCCTGACAATACAGGGTGTGTTATTCTACCCACACATCTCACGACTCGTGGTGTAGATGGCTGAAACAACTGACCGAGGGGGTGACTAAGGTGACGTTCTACAACCTCAGACAGAGTGCTACGCTTCTCGATCGCATCGAAGCCGGGCTGATGTCCCAAGGTGAGTTCGAGCAGGAAGTGATCGATGAAGTATATGGCGGGCTGGCTCAATACTGTGCGATTCCCGATGGGTACATGCATTGCCAACTGGGCTCTGAGCACATGGACCTCAACGCCCTTGACAACGATCAACTGCATGAACTGTTGGACTCGCCGCCGGACTATATAGAGTCTGCTCATAAAGTTGTTAAGAAGGTTAAGACCCCATCGCCCAGCCAGCCAACCCGGAAGCTGGGTTCTTCCTGCACCAACCTGACAATA
>Ga0187833_10003529_pt1 | contig 15824 bp, 14 predicted proteins | sample ETNtaG_37_FD_167968 | JGI IMG/M metagenome (GOLD analysis project Ga0187833, IMG submission 167968) | Marine microbial and viral communities from oxygen minimum zone, Eastern Pacific Ocean - ETNP2014_SV_400_PacBio MetaG (Illumina Assembly) | ecosystem: Environmental > Aquatic > Marine > Hypoxic...
AGAAGAAAAATTAATAAAACAAAAATTAAAAAAATTATATAAAGATTACTTTTTAAATGGTTCTCAAATAATAAACAGAACTTTTAATGATAAAATTAACAAACAATCTTTTTGGTCAAACTTTGACAAAAAAGATTTAAGAAATGTATTTATTATTGAAAAAGATTTGGATATTACCGATCCCAATCCTCAGAAAATGTCTAAATCAATTATAAAAAATTGGAAAAATAACTCTTTTGGAAAAGCTGCTCAACCGTTCGTTGTTCATTTACTATCTTTGGCTAAAAAATTTCCAATAGAAGAAAATATTAATACTGAAGTTTCTGAAACAATTTATGAAATGTTTTAAATATGAAACTAAAATCTATTAAAAATATTTGTAGTGTACCACTAGTTTTTCCTGGATTTTTTCATTTGCTAGAGTCATTTATTGGTAGAAAGTTTGGTGGATTTATTTGTTGTTGGCATAATCTATCTGCAGAAAGATTTCAGAATCATGTAGAGACTTTACATCCAGCCGAACCAATTCCTTTAGAAGAATTGGTTAACCGATTTAGATCAGGTAAATCCACAAAAGGCTGTTATGCTTTAACATTTGATGACGGGATAGGTTCAACTGTTAGAGATATTTCAAAAAAATGTATAAACAAAGGATGGCCGGTTACATTTTATGTACCTACCGGTTATTTGGATGGTGAAGTCTTACCATATCAAAAAATAGAATTTATTAATAAGTATTTACCAGTTGATGAATATGATATTCCAGATTTTAGTAAAAATTTTGTTAACAAAATAGCAAATAAAAAAGAAATTATAAAAACTTTAACTGATCTATTATATTTTGAAAATTTTACAGTAGTTAAAAAAACTTTAGATTATTTTATAAATCTTTTGGGTAAAGAAAAAAAAACTTTGTTTAATAAAGAATTTCCCAGGCCTATTTCATGGAATGAAATTGAAGACTTGAGCAAAAACACAGCAATATCATTTCAAAGTCATAGCGTTACTCATTCTGCTTTAAGCGGTCTTAGTGAAAAGGAAATCGAATACGAAATGATTAAGAGTAAAGAAATGATAGAATCTCATACTAATCGGAAAGTCCATAGTTTTTGCTATCCGTATGGTGAAAAAAAAAGCATTGGTGAAATTGCTCCTAGAATTGCCGCAAAACATTTTTCTTCTGCAGTAACTTTGCTACGAGGTAGATTAGAAAAAAATAATCCTTTTTATTTACCAAGAATTGGACTTTATAGTGAAGACACTTCTAGTTTTGTCAGGCTTAAAGCAGTTTTAGGCTAAATATAAAAATTTGTAATCATGTTAGATCAACCTCTGGTGAGTGTTATTATTAATTGTTTTAATGGAGAGAACTACCTTTCACAATCTTTGGAAAGTGTTATTTCTCAAAAATATAAAAATTGGGAAATAATTTTTTGGGATAATCAATCGACCGATAATAGTTCCAAGATATTTAAAAGTTATAATGATAATCGTTTTAAATATTATTTGGCTGATAAACATACGAAGTTTTTATATGAAGCAAGAAATTATGCTTTACAAAAAGCCAATGGTGATTTTATAGCTTTTTTAGATACAGATGATTGGTGGACTCCTGACAAATTGGAAACACAAATTTCACTTTTTGAGGATCCAAAAGTAGGTCTAGTTTATGGAAATTTGTGGTATCAATTTCAAAAAAAAAATAAAAAAAAAATTCTCAAAAATAAACTTTTACCTACCGGTGAAATACTTCATGAGTTATTAAAAGATTACGTTATAAGATCTGCAACTATGATTGTCAGACAAAAATGTCTGGAAAGTTTGAAATATAAATTTAATAATCGTTTTCATATAATTGGTGATTTTGACCTAAATATTCGTATAGCGGCTGGCTGGAAAATAGATTGCGTTCAAACTCCAATAGCGTTTGTTAGAATTCATGGAAAAAATGAGTCTTTATTAAATAAAGACAGAGAAATTAATGAATTCAAAGAGTGGTATAATGAGATGAAAAATGATCGAATTATTTCTTCGAATCTAAATTTTGACAAAATTCCACTCAAGATATCTTATCTTGAAATAATCGAAAGTATTTTAAAAGATAAATTTAGTAAAAATTTTTTAAAAGTGGTAAAATATCCCTTCTCTTTTAATAAAGTTAAACTAATCGTTGCCCTATTTTTACCAAAATTTATATTAAAAAAAATAAAAAACTATTGATTTAATAAAATATTAACACTATAGAGCTTAAAGAATAAAATAGACTTTATGTCCGATAAAGATTTTGTAAAAAAATATTTAAATGATTTTTCTGCTCTCATAAGACCAGACGACCAAACAATTAAAAAAATTATAGAAGTAAAAAATTTGTTAGTTCAAACTAAAAAAAATGGAACAAAAATTATGATTTTTGGAAACGGTGGAAGTGCAGCCATTGCAAGTCATTTCAGCGTTGATTTAACAAAAAATGGAAATATAAGGTGTGTCAATTTTAATGAATCAGATTTAATTACCTGTTTTTCAAATGATTATGGTTTTGAAAAATGGATCGAAAAAGCAATTGATTTTTACGCAGACAAAGGAGATGTTTTGATTTTAATTTCCTCAAGCGGAAAATCACCAAACATTATTAATGCGTGTAAAGCGGCTAGAGGTAAAAAAATATCTACAATAATCACTTTTACTGGTCACGAAAAAAACAATCCCGTATCTGAACTAGGAGATATTAATTTTTGGATTAATAGTAAAGCATATAATTTTATCGAAAATATTCATCAAGTTTGGCTCTTAAGTATCGTTGATCTGATTATTGGTAAGCGTGAGTACTTACCAAGCTAACACAAAATATTTTATTTATATCACCAAAATTTTAATTTTTTATTAATTATTGATATGGAAAAAGAATTAATCATCATTAATAAAGAAAAAATTTATAAAAAAAATGGCAGTTTTTACTGTGATAATGTTGATATGAAGTCAATCCCCGAAGGTCTCGGTAAAAATATTAAAGTTTCAATTATCGCAGTAAAATCTAAAATAGAAAGGAATCATAAAATAGATTTAAAGGAAATCAGAACTGCATCGAATATATTTGAATTTCTTTATAGTATTTTTATGACTTTTAAACGAAAAAAAGCAAATTATTTATTAATATCCATAACTCCATATTCGTTTTTTGCTTATCTACTTTTGTTTGCATTTAGAAAAAAAATTTTTGTTTATTTAAGAAGCAACGGATATGAAGAATACAAAGCTATTCTCGGGTTTTTTGGTTCTTTGATTTACCATGTTATGTATAGTTTTGTGACGTTTAAATCTGATATTATTACTTGTCAGAAGAGATTAGTTAAAAAAAAGAATTATAACTTGGTTTTTCCTTCGGAAATAGACATTAATTGGACAAGAAACAGAACAAAACCCTTTATTAGCAAACCAAAACTTTTGTATGTGGGAAGATTAAAAGTTGAGAAAGGTATTTTCTCTCTTTTGGAAATATTTGACAAAATAACCACTGATGTTGAACTGTCAATACTCGGAAAAAAAGAAAATATAACGATAGATAATAAAAAAGTTAATTTGATTGGTTTTGAAAATAATGCGCAAGAAATAATAAAAATTTATGATAATCATAATATTACAATTCTACCTTCTTTTACCGAAGCACATCCTAAAGTAATAGATGAATCTTTAGCACGAATGCGACCAGTAATTATATTTGAAGAAATTGCGCATATAATCCAAAACAGATATGGAATATTTGTTTCAAAAAGAAACGCAAAGCCATTATTAGAGGTAATAAGTTTCATTTTGAGTAATTATTCAAACATTTTGGCTAAAATGGAAAAGAACAAACTTCCAACAAAAAAAAAATTTATTTCACAAATGATTCAAATCTTGAATTAAATGGATTTTTTGAAATGCCAGTAATTAGTAATCCCACATTAATCCAAAAGAATGTTGCTCCCCAAGTTGTAAAAAAACTTCCTGTAGATTTTAAAGGCCAAATTTCAAGAAAAAATAGGATAATGACCGGTGCTAAAAAATTTATATCATAATTTATTTGTTGCTTGTATTTTTTCAAATAATGGAAAGAATTCTTCAACAAAATAAGAAAAAAAATTAACAATAAACTAGTACCAATAATTCCTGCCTCACTCAGAAGCTCAAGATAATAATTGTGCGGATGGTTTGCACAAACTATATATTGAGATTTCTTCTTCTTCTTAATTTTCCTCTCAATTATTGATAGAGCATCAACAGTTCTATTATCTTTCTCCAGCATATCCCAACATTTAAACCTAAAGGATTTTAAACCAAATCCGGTAAACGGGCGTTTTTTCCACATCCTAATAGCTGTTTGGAAAACTCTATTATGTTCACTGTGTCGAAGTAAAATTATTTTTTTTGGTATACTTGAGTCTTTATAATTTTCATTCAACACTGTTTTTGTGGAATCTTTTTTTATTGAAGTATCTTTATTAATTTCAATAAGTTTCATAATATTAATTTCACTTAAAAATCTTTTGTAAGAAGTTTTATAATAATTAGTATTTTCATAGCTATCATAATTGACTAAAAGAAAAAAAATTGACACAAAAATAAGTAAACTCATAGACATCACAAATCTAAAATTTTTTATCAACAAAATGATCAGAACACATCCAAACAAAAACAAGAGTAATGGCATTTTATTTCCCGACAATAATATTGCGGTTAAGTGTAGCGTTATCATAGTAATTAATAACGAAGTATTGAAATTTTTATTTTTAAAAGTTTTAAAAATATAAAAAAATGAAAAAAATGAGAAATTTTTCAAATATGAACCCGCAATCCATTCATTTCCGAATGGTCCCGCATTCCATGTTCCTTGCCTTTTGTAACCAAATAAGTCGAAACCGGTCACGTATTGTAAAAAGATGTCAGAACATACAAAACTTGTGCAAATTAAAGAAGATAGAAAGAATTTCTCCAAATTTATTATTTTGTTAAAATAAAGAGTGTCTATAACAATAACCAATACTAAAAATCTTAAGAGCACGAAAGATTTAAAAATAGGATTGTTTTCTAGCGATAAATTTTCCAATCTGTTGTTTAATATTCCAGGGCTAAGAAACTGAATTGTTGTGGATATAAAAAAATATAAGAAAAAAATAATTAAAAGCCAGTTTAAATTATTAAATCTGAAAGTTAGTTGCTTTTTCTTAATTAAAAACAAAGAAACAGCTATAAATAACAACGTATTTATACTTACAGCCAAATTCCCAATTATAAACCAAAGAGGAAAAGTATAAAACAGCACCCCAACTAACTTACTCCCACTAAACTTTTGATTTTCTATAGTTTTTGGTTTAAGCATTAATTTTTAAAAATATTTTAGAGTTGTTTAGCACAGTGGTTCTTAATTATTATCATCAATTAAAAAGTAAAGAAATATCCGTTTTAGTTTTGTTGATATTATTTTCCTCTTTTATAAGAATTCCTATAATCTTAGTGTATGGCGACGCAAGTTTAGAGAACGAATGGGAACTATTAGTTAATAATCTAGTTAAACATGGGCAGCTTGTCTATGAGATTTTTGACGATGGATATTTGTTACCTAATCTATGGATGCCACCACTGTATGCCTATTATCTTTATTGCTTTTCTTTTTTTGGTCTAGAAGAACAAAATTATATACTACTTATTTTATTTTCACAGATGTTATTAGCTTCAATCTCAGTGGCTATATTTTATAAAATTAATAAACTTTTTTTTTCACAAAAAGTAAGTGTTTATAGTTCTTTATTATTTTCAATATTTCCTTTGTATGTTTATGCTAGTGGTCAAATTTCTTCTATAACTTTGCAAGTTTTTTTAATAATATTATTTTTCTATTTTTTTTTCCGAATAATTAATAAAAAAAATTTTTCATCGATTATCCTTTTTTCATTTATATCGGGTTTACTCGTTCTTTTAAGAGGAGAATTTGTAATAATTTTTATCATAAGCATTTTTTATCTATTCTTTTTTTTTAAAATATCAATAAAAAAAATTTTGTTAATTTTTTTGATTACTTTAATAACAACGTCTCCCTATCTAATTAGGAATTTTGTAATATTTGGTAAAATTACTATATTAGAATCCTCAGGATATAATATTTGGAAAGGAAATCATCCACATGCAATGGAAACTTCAAGGGTTGAGGGCTCAGAAATAGCTAGTGATAATTTAAAAAAATTAGTCGATTCTATACCAAAAAATAAATTTTATAGAATTAATCGTGATAAGCTTTTTTTTGAACAAGCGATTAAAAATATCATGGAAAAGCCATTGGATTATTTTCTTTTTTACTTAAAAAAGATGATTTCATTTCAATTTATTATTTTGGACTCAATGGATCCTAGATATTGGAATCCTTTACACTATCTTCCCGTACTATTATTAGGAATAACATCATTGATTGGATTAATTTTGTGCGATAAAAAATCTCATGAATTTAATTATTTAATTCTGATCTTTATTATAAATATTATTATTTTTTCTATGGTTTCTATTTTGCCAAGATACAAACTAATTATTTTACCCTTGCAAATAATTTTTACCAGCGCTTTGGTTGAATATGTTAGAAAAAAGTTTTTTCGTCAAATTAAATGAAATTAACCGTTGTTTTAAAATAAAAACTTGTAAATGAGGAAATTAATTAAGGAAGAACCTTCTGTTGATGTAATATTACCCAATTATAATAAAGCTAAATTTCTAGAAGAAGCTATTAATTCAGTAATTTACCAAACATATAAAAATTGGAATCTCTATATTATAGATGATCATTCTAGCGATAATTCTTTTGAAATAATTAATAAATTTTTAAATATAAAAAATACAAATATTATCAGATTAAAAAAAAATATGGGTCCATCGTTTTGCAGAAATTATGGGATGAGACTGTCAAAATCAAAATATATATCTTTTTTAGATTCTGATGATAATTGGACAGAAGATAAGCTAGAAAAACAAATTTTTTTTATGGAAGAAAATGATCTAAACTTCACGTATACCGACTACACGCCTTTTTTTGAAGACAAAGGAGTGAAAAAATTTAGAGAAAGAACTTTTCTAAAAAATTTTTTTGATTTTAAAGCATTTATTAAAAATTCTTCAATTAATACAACTACTATGATTATTTCAAGATCGATTTTAGGTACGCACAGATTTAAAAAAATTAAATTACTGGAAGATTATTTGTTTAAATGTGACTTGTTTAAAGACAATAATACTGCGATAAAACTGAATGAGAATTTAGGATTTTATAGAATATTAGTTAACTCAAGATCAAGTCAAAGAATAAAAAATATTTATTGGCTGTGGTATATAAATAAAAATTTCAATAATTTGAATATTTTTCAGAATATGGCCTCAATTTTTTTTATTTCAATAAACTCGATTAAGAAATATGGAATTAAATAATATTATATTTTCATTGCTATTATTATTATTTTGCTTTTTTATAAATAAATATTTTTTATTACTTTTAATAAAAGCAAAATCTCCTTTGTTGAATGACAACCAATTTACAAAGCCTCAAGCATTTCACGAATATTCTACTTATAGACTTGGTGGAACAATATTTTATTTATCGCTAATTATAGTTTTTTTGTATTTATTTTTTGTAAAAAATATTTTTTATCCTGAATTCATATCATTCTGCACATTGTTTTTTTTATTAGGATTAATTGATGATCTGAAAATTTATCTTGCGCCAAAATTTAGATTAATCATTATGATTACTTTATTACTTACGTTAGTCATTTTAAATGAATTTTATTTGGAAAGCATTACAGTAGGATATTTGGATAACCTTATGAAGATAGATATTTTTTCTCTTTTTTTTATTTGTTTGTGTTTTTTATTCATTATAAATGGTTCTAATTTGATAGATGGTTTTAACGGTTTGCTAGGTATACATTCTTTAATTATTTTTTTAATTTTATTTTTTATTAATTTGTTAAATGGAAATGATATTCGATATATTCTGCTTTACATTAGTTTGATAACTTTGGTTTTTATTGTATTTAATTTTCCAAAGGCTAAAATTTTTTTAGGTGACAGCGGAGCTTACCTTGTTGGCACTTTGATTGTAATTTCTTCAATAATAACAAATAACTTAAACCCATCAATTTCATCATTCTTCTTTTGTATTATGTTGTTTTATTTATTTTTCGAAGTTTTTTTTTCATTTTTCAGAAAAATTTTTGTCGCAAGAGCTAGTCCACTTTTCCCCGATAGCAAACATTTACATATGTTATTTTATAAATTTTTATTAAAAACTAACAAAGATAAAATATCCTCTAATTACAAGGTTTCAATTTATATCAATTTAACGTACCTATGCTTAATCACCCCAGGAATTCTATTTATGCACAATACCTTGTTCTGCAGATTTTATTTTTTTTTCTTATTAATTGCTTATATCTTTTTTTATAGACTGCTTCAAAAAAAGTTGAGATAAGAAAATATAAGAATATTTTTTAAGGGTGTGTAGTTCAGTGGTAGAACGCTACGTTGACATCGTAGAGGTCATAAGTTCAATTCTTATCACACCCACCAAAAATACTAATTTACATAATTCCTAGGATTATTTAACTATTTACAAAAAATGTTATTGAATATATACCCTATAGGCCTGGTGATTATTGCGAAGGGGTAATACCCGATCCCATTCCGAACTCGGAAGTCAAGCCCTTCAGCGCCGATGGTACTTTGTCTTAAGACATGGGAGAGTAGGACGTTGCCAGGCTAAAGACCTTGAATTTGTTATATTATGAAAGTTGTAAGTTCACTGAAATCTCACAAAAAAAGAGATCTTAATTCTAAGCTTGTTAGAAGAAGAGGGCGTCTTTATATAATAAATAAAAAAAATCCAAAATACAAAGCACGACAGAGATAATGAAAATTATTGGATCTGTTAAAGAAGATCTTAGCAAAGAGAAAAGAGTTTCTATAACACCAGAAACTGTAAAAAGATTAAAAGATTTGAATTTTTCAATTTTTCTTGAAAAAACTTATGGTGAGCATTTAGGTATAGCCGATGAAGAATATAAAAATAGAGGAGCGAATTTATATAGTTCTGCGAAAGAAATATTGGAAAAGTCAGAAATAATTCTAAAAGTTAATTGCCCATCTAATGATGAGATTAGTTTTATAAAAGATAAATCTATTTTAATTGGTCAGTTTGACCTCTTTTCAAATGAAAAAATTCTCAATAAACTGATTAATAAAAACATAAAAATTTTTTCGCTTAATCTACTTCCAAGAATTACAAGAGCGCAGCCGATGGATGTTTTGTCTTCCCAAGCAAATTTGGCTGGTTATCGAGCGGTTATCGAATCTGTTGGAGAATTTGGCAAGGCCATTCCCATGATGATGACTGCTGCTGGTACTATTACACCAGCAAAAATATTAGTTATTGGTGCTGGAGTGGCTGGTCTTCAAGCAATAGCAACAGCAAAAAGGCTAGGAGGAATAGTATCTGCTACAGATGTAAGAACAGTTGCAAAAGAACAAGTTGAAAGTCTAGGAGGTAAATTTTTGTCTGTGGAAGGAGCTGAAAATTTAGAAACTGTGGGCGGATACGCAAAAGAGGCAGGAGAAGATTTTAAAAGAAAACAGGCAGAATTATTAATAAATTCCGTTAAAAAAAATGATATTATCATTTGTACTGCTTTAATACCTGGTAAAAAAGCACCAAGAATTATTTCTGAAGATATGGTGAAAAGCATGAAACCCGGTTCAATTATTTACGACTTAGCAGTAGGTCAAGGAGGAAATTCAGCTTATTCCGAGTCCGGAAAAATTAATATTGTAAATGGTGTGAAAATAATGGGTTCAAATAATATATTAAATAACTTAGCACTAACAGCTTCAAATTTATATGCAAAAAATTTATTAAATTTTGTAAATAATTTATACAGCAAGGAAAAAAAAGATATTCATATTAATCTAGAAGACGAAATTATTAACAAAACTTTAATTAAAAAAGAATTATAATTATGGAAATTGACCCTTTTATATTTAGACTAAGTATTTTCGCATTATCAATATTTGTAGGATATTATGTTGTTTGGAGCGTTACACCTTCGCTGCATACTCCCTTAATGTCTGTAACTAATGCAATTTCATCTGTAATCATTGTTGGTGCGATTGTAGCAGCGTCTGGCTTAACATCACAAACAGGTTTTGAATTATCAAATATTCTTGGGTTTGTAGCAATAATACTTGCAGCAATAAATATTTTTGGTGGATTTTTGGTTACACAAAGGATGTTACGAATGTACCGAAAAAAGAAAAAAGAAAAAGTTAAATAATGACCTCTAATTTGGCTGCATCTTTATACTTAATTTCAGGGATACTTTTTATATTGGCCCTTAGAGGATTATCATCTCCAGAAACGTCGCGGCAAGGGAATTTTTTCGGTATTTTAGGAATGACCATAGCCATTATAGTAACTTTTTTGTTTGTTAATATTTCGTTTAGCAGTTTGCTTTTTATCATATGTTCTCTCGCTATCGGTGGATCTGTTGGAACAATTATTGCTTATAGAATTTCAATGACAGCAATGCCCCAGTTAGTAGCTGGCTTCCATAGTCTTGTTGGTTTAGCGGCAGTATTGGTTGCCTTATCAGCTTATTATAATCCAGAAGCTTTTGGATTGGGAACGTTAAATAATATAAAAACAGCAAGTTTAGTCGAAATGTCAATTGGTGCATCAATTGGAGCTATAACGTTCACAGGATCTGTGATTGCGTTTTTAAAACTACAAGGGCTCATGAGCGGTTCTCCCATTACTTTTAAAGGTCAACATTTAATAAATTTATTGATTGGAATTGGAATTGTATCTTTAATTATTTATATAACAATTAATCAAAGTAGTCACATATTTGGAATATTGATTGTAGGTTCTTTTTTAATCGGTATTTTTTTGATAATTCCCATAGGCGGAGCTGATATGCCAGTAGTCATTTCTATGCTTAATTCTTATTCAGGATGGGCAGCAGCAGGAATTGGTTTTACTTTAGAAAATACTGCACTAATTATTACTGGAGCGCTAGTTGGATCTTCAGGAGCTATTTTATCTTACATCATGTGCAAGGGAATGAATCGTTCATTTATTAGTGTAATTCTTGGAGGATTCGGAGGAGCGGACGTAAATTTAGAAAAAGACAAAGATAGAAAACCAGTCAAAAGTGGAAATGCAGAAGATGCAGCATTTTTAATGAAAAATGCATCATCCGTCATAATTGTTCCTGGATATGGAATGGCAGTAGCACAAGCCCAACATGCAGTAAGAGAAATGGCTGACAACTTAAAAAAAAATGGGATAAAGGTTAAATATGCAGTTCATCCTGTGGCGGGACGAATGCCAGGTCACATGAATGTTTTGCTAGCAGAGGCCAATGTTCCTTATGATGAAGTTTTTGAACAAGAAAATATAAATAACGATTTTGCAAGTACTGATATAGCTTTTGTAATTGGCGCAAATGATGTTACCAATCCGGATGCCAAAACAAATCCTCAAAGTCCAATTTACGGCATGCCAATATTAGATGTCGAAAAATCAAAATCGGTTCTTTTTGTTAAAAGAAGTTTATCCCCAGGTTATGCTGGCATTGATAATGAATTATTTTATAGGGATAATACTTTAATGCTTTTTGCGGATGCGAAGAAAATGACAGAGGAAATAGTAAAATATCTTAATTAATTATTTTGTTATTATCTGCTGTAAATAAATTTTTTTTAATGATTTTAAATAAAAATATATTTTTTAAAATTATAGTTATTAGTTTAGTAATAATTTCTTTTTTTTTAGGATATTTTTTAAGAGAAAATTCCGTAGGCGGAGGTCCGGAGTTTTATGAATTATCATGGCCCATAATACAAAGTTTTAAAAAAGATTTTTTATTTACTATAAAAAATTATGGTTCATTTCGCGATTATACGATTCCTTTCTCTCATATTTTAAATGCATATATAAATCCATTTTCAAATGATGTTGAAAATTTTCAGCTATCAGTTACAGTAATATCGTTCATTATTTTTTTGGTTTTCGCTCAGGTTTGTAAAAAAATTTTTAGACAAATTAATATTATTGACATTTTATTAATATCTTCAACAATTTTACTTTTACCTTTTTACAGAACATCAGCTTTTTGGGGTAAAAACGAGAATTACGGATGGTTGTTTTTCATTTTGGCTCTATATTTTTTTTATGAAATAAAAAATGATATGTCTAAGAGCTCCAGCAATCGATATACAATAAACGTTATACTTTTTTGTTTTTTTAGTTCTTGTGCACTTTATGCAAGACAAGCGCTTGCCTTTTTGCCTATTTCATATTTTTTATATTTATTTTACAATAACGCTGATAAAAAAATAATTATAACATCAATTATTTCTTTTACCATTTTTGCTATACCAGCACTTTTATTAATTTTAACTTGGGGAAATGTATTCGATTTAGAAAACAATCCCAATTTTTTTACATGGTGGATTCATCCCAAGCACCTTCTTAAAAATTTTCCAATTTTGTTAAGTTTTTTTGGATTTTATTTTTTGCCTATTTTAGTTATAGAATTTTTTAATTTAGAATTTAAAAATTTTATTAATAAATATTTGAAAAGTTTTTTGTTTGCCTTGATAATTTTTGTTTTTTTATCACAAGTAAATTTACTAAGTTACTTAGGAGATTATACACGAGCTGGTGGTGCAATTTTAAAAGTTAATTATTTAATTCAAAAAAATAATTATCTATTACTTTTGCTATTTAGCTCAGTAGGTTTTAGTGTATTAATGCGACTTTTTAAGGAAGATGTAAAAAATAATGCCACTTTTTTGCTCCCTGTGCTTATTATTTATTGTTTCCCAAATTTGCTATACCAGGAATATGTTGAACCTTTAATTTTAATAATATTTTTTTTGGTTTTAAAAACAAATTTGCAGAAAATATATTTTAGAAATATCTCTTTTTCAAACTTAATTTTTATTTCATACTTTACTGTATATTTAATTGGATCAATTTACTTTAAACATTTTGCTTTTGATTCATACGAGAAATGGAAAATTTTTCTTAATGTTCAGTAGATTATAATACAAGGTTATTTTTTCTTCTTATATAAATTTTTTATAATTGAATATAGAAGCCAATAAATATAGTACGGAAGCCATTTATATATTTTAAAATTACTTTTTCTATCTTTGGTTTCTATCCAAACACTTGGAATTTCAATGATTTTAAAGCTTGATAGATATGATTTCGTTGTTAATTCAAGCGCAAAAGTAAATCCCGTTGTAGATTCTAATTTAATTTTATCTTTTAAATTTTTTGAAAACATCTTAAATGCATTCGTGCAATCTTTGAAAGGTATTCTAGCTAAGTAGTAAACTAAATATGAGCCAATTATTGTGATCATTTTTTTTATTTTTTTAGCTCCCCGCATTCTACCACCAGGAATGAAACGACTTGGTATTACCAATTCGTTTCCACTATCGATTAAATCAATCATTTTGTTTATTAATTTAATATTTTCAAAGTCGTCTGCCATGTAAATTAAAATTATTTCAGCATTTGATAAATTGATTCCTTCAATTATTGCAGAATTAGGTCCCTGATTAGGATTTTTTACTAGCAAAGTTTCTTTTGTAATTATGTCGTTAGCTTTAACGTGCTTTAGGGTTGTATCATTATCATTGTCGTAACATATTAAAATTCTGAAATTACAATTTATTTCATTTTCTAGCTTTTTCAAAAGTTGGACAATATTTTTGTCTTCATTATAAACAGGAATTATTATGTCAAGTTTCATTGTCAATTATTTAATATGGGGCGCTGGTAAAGGAATAATAAACTTTCCACCTTTCTTTACGAATGTGGATTTGGCCAAAAAAAATCTTTTGTAATTCCAAGATAATAAGATTGCATAATCAATTTTCTTTTTAAGAAAGTTTTTATCACTTATAATTTTTATATGTGTGCCTGGTGTGTATTTACCTATTTTTTTACTGTTATTTTCAGAGGTAAATCGAATTATTTTCTTTTCTAGATTAAGACAATTTAATAACGTATTACCCTTTGAAGAGGCAGTAAAGCAGCCCAATCTAAAGCCTTGGTTATATTTTAAATATATTATTTTTCTTATTTTATTTATTTTTTTTCTGATGATCATTTTAAAAGTCTCATATTTTTTTATTTTTTTTATACCCCATTTCTTTTCATATTTGATTTGTCTTATAACTTTATTGGATGTTTTATATACAGAATCTTTTTTTGTTAAAAATAATCTCATCGCTGGTCCTGAGGCTCCCAGATTCAATTTTTCAAAATTAATGATTTTTATTCCAAATTTTTCAAAAAGGGATTTAAGAGGAGTCAGAGAAAAATATGATAGGTGTTCATGATAAATTAGATCAAACAAACCTCTGTTTACCATATGCAAAAGATAGGGGAATTCTATTATAATTAAACTTTCGTTATTAATTATATTTTTTAAACTTTTTGTGAATTCATTTAAATTTTCTATTTGAGCCAGAACATTAGTTATTGTGACAATTTTGGGTTTTTCATGCATATCCAGGTACTCATTTGATATTTTGTAACAAAAAAATTTGTTAATTAATTTTATTCTTTTTTGCTTTATGTGTTTGGAGGCGTCTGAAGGCTCTATACCAATTACCTTGTTAAAATTTTTTGGATAATGTTGTAGCAACACACCGTCATTACACCCAATATCTAATACCGTATCGTTTGGTAAGATTTTATATTTTCGAATAAGTTTTTTTACCAACTCTTTGTAATGGTTTGACAGCGCTATTGAAGAAGATGAAAGATAATCGTATTTGTTAAATATAAATTTGGTATTTGGAATAATTGACAATTGACTTAGTCCGCAGTTTTTACATAAAACAGCAGCCAGAGGAAACTTCTTCTCCTTTTTTATATCTTTGTAATTTAAGAAAGAATTTGAAAATGGTTGTTTTCCAAGATCGAGGTAATTGACCAATTTTTTTGATGAGCAAATACGACAGTGTTTTAAAATTTTATTTCTCATAAAAAATTAATATTAACGAAATCTATTGGAATAAAAAGTATTTTTTGCTAATACCATTCATAAAATACAATGGTTAAAAAAAATTATATTTGTATCTTTGGTGGAACGGGTCATGTCGGAGCACCTTTAGGATTGGCTCTTAGTTCCAAGGGTTACAATGTTGCTCTTATTGATAAAAATATAAAATATATAAAAAAAATTAATCAAGGAATAATGCCTTTTGTAGAAGAAGGTTGTGCAAAGCTATTAAGGAAAATGATTAAAAAAAAAAAAATTTTTGCAACTAATAAATTGGATATAACAAAAAAATGTAAATATATTATAGTTTGCTTAGGCACACCTGTTGATAATAAGTTTAACCCAGATTTAAAAAATTTTATTAACTTTTTTTATAATCTTAGAAAGCATTTAAATAAAAATCATATAGTTATAATTAGAAGTTCAATTTATCCTGGAATTTGTAACAAAGTTTTTAATGTTATTAAAAATCATTGCAAAAATCTTAGTTATTGTCCAGAAAGAATAGCGCAAGGCAAGTCACTGACAGAACTTCCTCAAATTTCTCAGATCGTTTCGGGAAGAAACGTCAAGGCAAGATTCGAATCTGGAAAAATTTTTAAAAAAATATGTAAAAAAATAATTTATACAAAAATCATTGAAGCGGAACTTATTAAATTATTCTCTAATGCTTATCGATATATTAATTTTTCTATATCAAATCAATTTTATTTAATGTGTCAAAATCAA
>Ga0187833_10003531_pt1 | contig 15821 bp, 15 predicted proteins | sample ETNtaG_37_FD_167968 | JGI IMG/M metagenome (GOLD analysis project Ga0187833, IMG submission 167968) | Marine microbial and viral communities from oxygen minimum zone, Eastern Pacific Ocean - ETNP2014_SV_400_PacBio MetaG (Illumina Assembly) | ecosystem: Environmental > Aquatic > Marine > Hypoxic...
CTGGTGTTCACCCCGCTGGCCGAGGGCAGCAGGCGCCGTAGGCCAACGATCATGACCATCAATCTGGGCAAAGTCAAGCCTATGGTTGGGAAACCGAACACCATCCCCACCAACAATACGACGAGCAGGATGCCAGTAACCTCGAAGAAAATCACCGGCACACCGCCCAAAATCGCAGCGCGCACGGCCAGTGGTAGCGCGCCACCTTGGACATAATCCAGACGAGCCACAGCCGTCGCTTCAAAAGTATGCGTCTTCACCACGCGCGCGCCGTCCAGCGCATCAACCAACAAAGCAGACTGCTGCTGCCTTAACTCGTGTAACCGGCGGCCAATCGACTTTGACCTTTCTTCCAGTGCTCCCCGCATGTAACGTACTCCCAACAACACCGGCCCGCCGACCAGCAACGTCGCCCACCATGAAAGATATAGCAACAATCCAAGTGTTGTGAGTACATAGGTGGTCGCAGAGAGCAATTGCGCACCATAGAGAATCGCATTGCTAATGCCGCTTGAGGCCTTGTCGACGTCTTCGAACATTGCCCCACGTCCACGGCGCGTGATCTCGGAAAATTGAGCCCGCAGATAAGCTTCGAACATCCGCGCGCGAGTCTGGTGTGAAACGGTTGTCATGAGCCAGTTCACCCAGCGCGTCCTGGCCAGCATCAGTCCGTTTTTTAACAGCACGAGCATCGCAACTACCAGCAGGCCAGCCATCACCACCGATTCCGGGCGCGGAGAAAGCCCGACCAACGTCGCCAGGCGCTGCAGGATAACATTGATCGGGTTGGCTGCCGATAGCTCCGGCTCAATCATAATCCCGGCCACCGGCACAATCAAGCCAATACTGGCCACTTCCGCAATCGAGCACAAGAAGGTAGCTGCCGCGATCAGCATGATGAGCCACAGATACGGTCGGAAAACGATACGCCAGTAGAGTTTCAGCATTGAGTTATCGTTGATTTATCTTTGTTAGCCGCCCTCGCTCCGCCCTTTCGACATGCTCATATTTTCAGCATCTCTTTGGTTCTTCGGTATTCTCACCGGCGAAACTACGGCCGGATTTTTGTGCATACCCGCTGCCTCATTCCGGCTAGTCAGGGCACGGGAGTTACGCCGCGGCTATCAACGCAATTTGGCGATGTTGCCCACGTTCAGTTCGACCGGTACTGAGCGCGGCCCAGCGCGGTGGCGCTGATAATCACCGATGAGTTCGAGCAGCACTCGCACGCGGTCAACGCCAGAAAGACGAATATCAAACACGCCCTCATAACCTTGAAACGGGCCGCCGGTCACGCGCACGCGGTCTCCGGAGCGCAACCCCTGCAGCGCGACACCGCCGGCGGCACAGATTTCGTTCAGCCTCTGCTTGAGTTCCGCGATGAGTGCTGTCGGCACCGTGCCGAGCGCCCCGCCAAATTCCACCATGCGCAGTAACCCGGGCGTCCATTGCAGCGCGCTCAGTCCGGTCACTGCCAGATCCACATGCGTAAAAAGGTAATTCGGGAAATAAGGGCGCTCGCGCGCCGCGCGCGGGTTCGTCGGGTTTACGCGCAGCAGCGGCAGAAAAACCTCGAGGCTACGCGACCGCAGCAGCGAGGCAACCTGGCGCTCCTTGTGCGGCTTGGTGTGCAGCACGTACCACTCTTTGCCCATATCAGGCCTTAGGCATCTCAAGCATCACCGCCGAGCCGGAGACGCGCAGCACCGGCAGCGCGCCGTCACCGCCCAGAGCTGCCACCGGAACTGACTGTTCGAGACAGGTCAGCCGGCACACGTCCACCAGATCACCCTGCCCGGCAACGACAACGCGCTGGAAGCCAGCCTCGCGCGCCTTCGCGATTAGCTCGCGCGCTTGCTGCCGCGTCGCGCGGTACATGCCCATGCTCACCTGCACATACTCCATCGCCAAACGCGTTTTCTCGGCGATGCCCTCCGTGGTAATCAGGTAGCGCAACCGGCGGCGCTGCAGGCGCGTGACTTTAATGTGCCCCTTTTTTACCAGCCGTTTAACATACCAATTGACCGTGCCGACCGCCACGCCCATTCGGGAAGCCAGGTCGGACTGTGTGGCTTCTGGGTCTTGTTCAATCTGTTCCAGAATACGCAGCTCATGCAGGTTTTCGGGAGCAAGGGAGGTATCCATGATATGTTGTCCGGTGTAATATTCAGTGGCTGAAATTCAGCCACTGAATATTACTATTGATTTGCTGATTGTCAAGGGTGCACATTTCCCCCAACCCGTGCACGAACCCTGCCAAATCCTGGCACGCCCAGAAGCGCCGCGATGCCAGTAGGAAGGTCGGATGTGGTAAACTTTTGCAAGCGTTCGGGCGGGTAGCTCAGCTGGTAAGAGCGCTTCTCTTACAAAGAAGAGGTCGCAGGTTCGAGTCCTGTCCTGCCCACACCAATACCGCACAGCCCGCGGTCACCGGCGCGAAAGATTCCACTCTCACAGCAGCCGGTCCGAGTTCGCCACGACGACGAAGTCGTTGCGATGCAGGCCCCCGATTTTGTGCGTCCATCAACTGACAGCGACGCGACTCCGTTCGGTCGGAATGGCCGGATAGTAACTCTCGCTTTCCACCAGCGCCCCCACCGCATTGGTGAATGTGCGCCCGCTCCACAGTCCGCCGCCGCCTATCTCAGGCCGCCCACGCTTGCCAGCCGCGCGGGGCAGGGTAAAATTGGGGGACACATGCAGGGGCGATAAACGGAGCACACGAACCAGATGTCTAATTTTCTCGCTATTGACGATTTCTCCCGCGCAGAACTGGAAGCGCTGCTCGAGTTGGCGGCCGAACTGAAACGAGAGCATATGGCGGGCGCCAACCGACCATGGCTGCGCGGTAAGACGCTGGCAATGATTTTCCAAAAGCCCAGCCTACGCACGCGCGTTTCTTTTGAGATGGCCATGCGCCATCTGGGGGGCGATGCGCTCTATCTCTCCCCGCATGAAATTGGGCTGGGCAAGCGCGAATCGGTGGCGGACGTGGCGCGCGTTCTTTCAGGATATGTGAACGGTATAATGGCGCGCGTTTTCGCCTACGAGCACATGCGCGAGCTGGCCGAGCACGCATCCGTGCCGGTGATTAACGGCCTTTCCGACTTGAATCATCCCTGCCAAGCGCTCGCCGATATCTTCACCATTATGGAACTACGACCCCAGTTGCAGGGGCTGAAACTAGCGTTCGTCGGCGATGGCAACAACGTTGCAACCTCACTGCTGCTGATCTGCGCACGCCTGGGAGTACATTTCAGCATTGCCGCCCCTGAAGGCTACGAGCTGGAAGCGGCTGTGGCAGCGCGCGGCAGCAAGCTGGCAGCCGAAACCGGGGCCGATTTCCTGCAGCTGCACGACCCGGCCGAAGCCGTGGCTCAGGCGGACATTATTTACACTGACGTGTGGACAAGCATGGGACAAGAAGAATCGGAGCAGCGCCGGCATATTTTCCAACCCTATCAGGTGAACCGGGCGCTGCTGGCCAGAGCGCGGCCGGATGTGCTTGTGATGCACGACCTGCCCGCCCACCGCGGCGAGGAGATCACCGACGCGGTCGCCGATGGGCCACACTCGGTGATCTTCCAGCAGGCACACAATCGCCTGCACGCACAAAAGGCCATTCTGGCGCGGCTCCTGGGCGAGTGACGCACGCAGGAACCAAACACCCGTGGAAACGCTAACGCGCGACCTTTCCCGCCTGCTAGAGCAGCTCAACTGGATGAGCGCGCTCGACATTCTAGTGGTGGCGCTCATGTTTTATCTGCTGCTGGTGATTGTGCGCGGCACGCAGGCGGTCAATCTGCTGCGCGGCATGATTGTGCTGGTGATGTTGGTGGTGGTCTTCTCCGGCCTGTTCCAGCTGCGCGCGGTCTCATGGCTGTTGCGCGCCACCCTGCCGGCCCTGCTGCTGGCTATTCCGGTCATCTTCCAGCCTGAGATTCGGCGTGCGCTGACCAGACTGGGCCGTGCCGGAAGTTGGCTCACCTTCCGCGGCCATCAGGAGCAAGTGCTGGCAGTGATCGATTGTATCGTCAGCGCCAGCGACCGCATGGCACAAAACCGCCACGGCGGATTAATCGTCATCGAGCGCGAGGTGGGCCTGCAGGAGTATGTTGACACCGGAGTGTCGCTCGACGCCACCCCATCGGCAGAGCTGATCATACAGATTTTCCACAAGGACACACCACTGCACGATGGCGCAGTGGTGCTGCGTGGCGACCATCTGGTGGCAGCCGCTTGCGTGCTGCCGCTCTCCACCGATGCGCGCATGGCCGAGCGCCGTTACGGGCTGCGCCACCGCGCCGCCATCGGAGTCACCGAGTCGACCGACGCCGTCGCTGTGGTGATTTCGGAGGAAACCGGCGGCATCTCGGTGGCATACAACGGGCGCATGATTCGCCGCTTGACACCAAAACGACTGAGCAACATCTTGGCCGCTTTTTATCAACCGCGCCGCATCGGCAGCGGCGGCTGGTTGCGCCGCGTTCTCGGCATCAAAGAGAAAAGCTCCGATGGCTAGCGCCTTTGGGGACGTACTGCGGAGGTTCCTTGAGAATCTGAGTCTCTTCGGGCTGGCGCTGGTGCTGGCAGCAATTGTGTGGACAACAGCGGCAAACGAGGAAAACCCGATTGAAGAGCGCGTGTTCCCGCTCCCTATCGCCGTGGCGCTGACCGACCTACCCGCCGACATTGTGCTTGCCAGCGCAATGGTCACAGAAGCCACCGTCACCATCAGAGCGCCGGCGCACGTGTGGTCAACCCTGAGCAGCAATCAGATTGAGGTGAGCGCCGACCTGAGCAGCCTCTCGGCCGGGCGGCACGCGGTGCCGCTGCTGGCGCGGGTGCTCGCGCCCGACGCCGAGGTGCTGGCGGTGGAGCCGGTTGAAATCTCGATCGAGCTCGAACGCATCGTCGCCCGTTCGGTGCCGGTGGTTTTGAATGTTCGCGGAGAGCCGGCAGTAGGATACGCGGCCAGCTCGCCGGTGCTTTCGACCGACAGCATCACCGTAGCCGGCCCGGAGCGGTTGGTGGGGCAAGTGAGCGAAATCAAACTCACTCTCGACCTGCGCGGAGAGAAGGAAAACATCGACCGAGCTTTCGCGCTCCTGCCGCTGAACGACCGCGGCCAGCTCATCAACGGGGTGACGCTGCAACCAGAAAGCGCCACGGTGAAGGTGGCAGTGCGGCAGCTGGGCGGCTATCGTGACGTCGCTGTGCGCGCGGTGCTGGTGGGGAAACCGGCGCAGGGATACCGCATCACCAACATCACCACCTCGCCACCGACCATCACCGTGTTCTCTGATGACCCGGCGCAGCTCGCCGCATTGCCCGGGTTCGTGGAGACCGAGCCGCTCGACGTCAGCGAAGCCTCGCAGGATATTGACGCGCGCCTGACCATGGCGCTGCAGGAGGGCGTCACCGCTGTGAGCGAGCAATCGGTGCTGGTGCTGGTGAGCATAGAGGCGGTGGTGAGCAGCCGCCGCATCCGCCAGGACCTGACCGTGACCGGTCTCGGGGCCGACCTGGTGGCGCAACTCTCGCCCGACTCGGGGGACGTGATTATGTCCGGCCCTCTGCCGGTGCTCGATAGCATGACTGCCGAGAACGTGCGCGTCAGCCTCAATCTGCTCCACTTGAAGACAGGCACCCACGAGATTGCGCCAGCCGTGGTCATCACCGGGCCGGACGTGGTAAAAACCGACCAAGTGCTTCCGGAAATCATCCGCGTGGATATCTTCCAACCGACGAATACTCCTACACCCACGACGACCAAAACAGCCTCACCACCGGCTACTGCAGGCCCCGATGAGACTGCTATGACACCCGGGGCCACGGCCACCAACGCACCCACGGCCGCGCCCACAGCCACGCCCTGATTCTCGGCCGATGCGCAAGCCCCTTGTCGCACTGGTCGGGCGACCCAATGTGGGCAAATCCACCCTGTTTAACCGCTTGGCAGGCGAACGGTTGGCGGTGGTCGATGACGTGCCCGGCACCACGCGCGACCGGCTGGTATCGGAAGTGGAATGGAACGGCGTCTCTTTCGATCTGGTGGATACCGGCGGAATAGAGGCCGCCAGCCGCAGGGCAGACGTCCGGCCACTCGCCAGCGATTCGGCCGCGTTCATCTCCGAAATCCGCGCGCAATCACAGTTGGCCATCAGCGAGGCGGACGTAGTTGTCTTCATGACCGACGTGAGCACCGGCGTGACCGGCACAGACGCACAGGTGGCCGACATGCTGCGCCGCGCCCACAAAAAACTGCCTGGCCGCAAGCGCCCGCCGCTGCTGCTGGTAGTAAACAAGTGTGACAATGCCGCCCGGCGCGCCGATGCACAGCAGTTTTTCGAGCTCGGCCTGGACGAACCGTACCCCATCGCCGCGCTGCACGGGTTCGGCAGCGGCGATTTGCTCGACGCCATTGTGGCGCAGCTGCCGCCCGCGCCCGCAGCCGCGGAGGATGACGCAGTCGCCATCGCCATCGTCGGGCGTCCAAACGTGGGAAAGAGCAGCCTGCTGAACAAACTGCTCGGGCAGGAGCGCGTGATTGTCTCGCCGCTGGCAGGCACAACGCGCGACGCCATTGACACCCGCCTGACCTATCACGGAACCGACATCACCCTGATAGACACAGCCGGCATCCGCCGCCGAGGGAAAATCGTCCCGGGCGTGGAGAAATACAGCGTGCTGCGGGCGCTCAAGGCGATTGACCGGGCGGAGGTGGTGCTGCTGCTGGTCGATGCGAGCGAGCCGTTCACCGCCCAGGACGCGCACATAGCCGGTATGGTGCTCGATAAAGCGCGTAGCGCCATCGTGGTAGTCAACAAGTGGGACGTCATTCCAAAAGACAGCTACACGATGGATATGTACCGCACCATGGTGCGCGAGGCGCTTCAGTTTCTGGATTATGTGCCCGTGCTCTTCGTTTCCGCGCTGACCGGCCAGCGCGTGAACAAGACTCTGCCACTGGCGCTGAAGGTACATGCAGAGCGGCACCGCCGCGCCCCCACCGCAGAGATTAACAAGGTGGTCAGAGCCGCGCTCGGGCAGCACGCGCCGCCCTCGCGGGGCGGAAAGCGCTTGCGCATTTTCTATGCCACTCAGGTCGCCACCGCGCCGCCGGTCATCCTTATTCACGTCAACGACCGCAAGTTACTGCACTTCAGCTACACTCGCTTTCTGGAAAACCAGATTCGTGCTCGCTTCGAATTCACCGGCACACCGTTGCGGCTAGCCTTCCGCGAGCGCTCCGATTAGCGCGGTTTGTTGCGGCGCCGGAGTAAGTTATAATTGAGCATAGCGACATAATCCCCGATGACGCAATTGCAGGCTCAAGCCCACCCCCGCCGGCGCCCACTCATCACCACCGTGCTGCGCGAGCTGGCCGAAACCGTGCTGCTGGCTGCGGCCATTTTCGTCGGCGTCAACATCATCTCGGCGCGCTTCCGCATCGACGGCGACAGCATGACGGATAGCTTCCACGACGGGCAATACATAATCGTCAATCGCATGGCGTACCGCTTCAATCCGCCCGCGCGCGGCGACGTGGTGGTATTCGTGCCACCGGAGAGCAGCCCGGCCACCTTTTGGGAAAACCTACTCGGGCGTCCGGGGCAAACCGATTTCATCAAACGCGTCGTCGCCGTTCCGGGCGACAGCGTGGAAATTGACGCCGGGCAGCTTTACGTAAACGGAGCGCAGGCGCTGGAAGCCTACCTGCGCGAGCCCATGCGCCCCGCGGACACACAGCGCTGGCAGTTGGCAGCCGGGCAATATCTGGTGCTGGGAGACAACCGTAACTTCTCCAAGGATTCGCGCGCCGCGCGCATTGGCCCGGTGCCAATCGAGCAGATTGTAGGCAAAGTGTGGGCGGTTTATTACCCCATTGCGGACTGGCGCATCGTGCGCCCACACCGCAATCAGGATTGAGCAGCGCCGACCCATGCTGACGTCCACCCGCACGGTTGACCAGATTGGCGTGCAAGAACGCGTGGCGCGGCTGCGCGCGCGCAGCATCAAAAAAGAATCGAAGGTGCAGGCGCTCACCCTTGCGCTGAGCATGATTGACCTGACCACGCTGGAGGGGCGCGACTCGCCTGGAAAGGTGCGCCAGCTATGCTACAAAGCCATCCATCTGCACGAACGCTTCCCGGGGCTGCCGCATGTGGCCGCCGTGTGCGTTTACGCGCCCATGATTAAAGTGGCGAAAAAAGCGCTCCGCGGCAGCGGCGTCAAGGTGGCCGCCGTGGCCACCGCTTTTCCCAGTGGCATGGCCGACCTTGAGACCAAGCTGGCCGAGGTCGTCCGCGCCGTGCAGGATGGTGCGGACGAAGTCGATATGGTCATATCGCGCGGGCGTTTCCTGAGCGGGGATTACGATTACGTCTCTGACGAAATCGCGCGCGTAAAGCAAGCCTGCGGTCAGGCACACCTGAAAGTCATCCTCGAGACCGGTGAACTAGTGACGCTCGACAACGTGCGCGCGGCCAGCGACCTCGCCATGGCATCCGGGGCGGATTTCATCAAAACCTCCACCGGCAAGGTGCAACCGGCGGCCACCCCGGAAGTGACGCTGGTGATGATGCAGGCCATTCGTGATTTCCATCGCGAAGGCGGTAAAAGGGTCGGCCTGAAACCAGCCGGCGGCATCAGCAAGGCGAAGCAAGCGATTCAGTATCTGGTCATGCTGCGCGAGACGCTCGGGCAGGCCTGGCTTACCCCCGACCTCTTCCGCTTTGGCGCGAGTTCCCTGGCCAATGACGTGCTCATGCAGATAGTGAAACAATCCACCGGGATGTACCAATCGCCCGGCTATTTTTCCATCGATTAAAGGGTGAACATGCCAGCCAAAAAACCCGCCCTCGATTTTGACACAGAATGGAGCTACAGCCCTGCACCGCAGAGCAGCGCGGACGTGAAACTGCGCGAGCGCTACAAGTTGTTCATCGACGGGGAGTTCCGCCCGGCCGAGAGCGGCGATTACATCGAGAGCATCAACCCGGCCACGGAAGAAACACTGGCACAGGTCTCTGAGGCCGGCGCGGCAGATGTCGACCGCGCCGTGGCAGCCGCGCGGGAGGCGTACACCCGCAGCTGGTCGCGCATGCCGACGGCCGAGCGCGGAAAGTTCATTTTCCGCATCGCGCGCATGATTCAAGAGCGTGCGCGCGAGTTGGCCGTGATGGAGAGCATGGACGGCGGCAAACCCATTCGCGAGGCCCGCGACATTGATATTCCCCTTGCTGCTGCGCACTTTTTCTATTACGCCGGCTGGGCGGATAAGCTCGATTACGCCTTCCCCGGGCGCAGCGCGCAACCGCTAGGCGTGGCCGCGCAGATAATACCGTGGAACTTCCCGCTGCTGATGGCGGCGTGGAAGCTGGCGCCCGCGCTCGCCGCCGGAAACACGCTGGTGCTCAAGCCGGCCGAGACCACACCGCTCACCGCCATGGTGCTGGCGGAAATCGTGCGCGAGGCCGGGCTGCCGCCCGGCGTGGTCAACATCGTCACCGGCGGCGGCAAAACCGGCCGGCTGCTGGTGCGCCATCCCGACGTGGACAAAATCGCTTTCACCGGCTCCACGGCGGTGGGGAAAGAGATAATGCGCGCGCTGGCGGGCAGCGGCAAACGTTACACGCTGGAGCTGGGCGGCAAAGCTGCCAACATCATCTTCGCCGACGCCGCCATCGATCAGGCGGTGGAAGGCATCATCACTGCCATCTTCTACAATCAGGGGCATGTCTGCTGCGCCGGATCGCGCCTGTTCGTGCAGGAAAGCGTAGCCGCCGAGGTGATTGAAAAGCTGCGCGAGCGCATGGAGACGCTTATAGTGGGTGACCCACTGGACAAGAACACCGACGTGGGCGCAATCAACTCGCGCGACCAGCTCGAGCGCATCCACGCCTATGTGGAAATCGGGAAGCAGGAGGGCGGCGAGGTCTACCAGTCTAGCTGCAGCCTACCGGAGAAAGGCTTCTGGCACGTGCCAACGCTGTTCAGCAATGTCTCTCAGTCGCACCGCGTGGTGCAGGAAGAGATCTTCGGGCCTGTGCTGGCGGTACAGACTTTCCGCACTGTGGACGAGGTCATCGCCAAGGCCAACAACACGCCCTACGGACTTTCGGGTGGGGTATGGACCGACAAGGGCGCAAAGATTTTCAAGGTCACGCGCGATATCCGCGCCGGGGTAATCTGGGCGAACACCTTCAACAAGTTCGATCCTGGATCGCCTTTCGGAGGCTATAAGGAGAGTGGAATGGGCCGCGAGGGCGGCATAGAGGGGTTGCTGCCATACGTGCGCCTCAGGGCGCCACGGGGGCGATGATGGGTAAGCGGCTGGACGTGCGCAAGACGCACAAACTCTTTATCGGCGGGCGTTTCCCGCGCAGCGAGTCCGGGCGCACCTTTCGCTGGGAAGCGCCGGACCGCGCGGCGACGGCGAACATTTGCCGCGCCTCGCGCAAGGATTTCCGTGACGCCGTGACGGAGGCGCGGGGCGCGTCCGCGAGCTGGGCCGGGCGCACCGCCTACAATCGCGCCCAGATTCTCTATCGTTGCGCCGAAATTCTCGAAGGCCGCAGAGCGCAATTCCGCGAGGAGCTGCGCGCGCAGGGCACGAGTGCGGCCGCCGCGCGCAAAGAGGTCGCCAGCGCAATCGACCTACTGATTTATTATGCCGGCTGGGCGGACAAATACGGGCAGCTCTTCAGCCGCGTCAATCCGGTCGCCGCGCCCTATTTCAATTTCACCGTGCTGGAAGCGACCGGCGTGGTCGCGGTTGTCGCGCCGAGCGAATCGGGCCTGCTCGGGCTGCTCGCCGCGCTCGCGCCGGTCATCACCGGCGGCAACACATGCGTGGCGCTGGCAGCGCAGGATTATCCGTTGTGCGCGGTCTCACTTGCGGAGACGTTGCACACCGCCGACCTCCCCGCCGGCGTGGTCAATTTACTCACCGGTTTCCGCGCCGAGCTGCTGGAGCCGTTCGCGACGCACATGGATGTGAACGCACTAGTCTATTTTGGGGATGACCGCGCCGAAATCGCTCAGGCGGAGAGCTGCGCCGCCGAGAACGTCAAGCGCGTCACCGTCTGTGGGCGCGCAGAGTGGGAGGGCACGCCCGCACTCAACCCGTACGCCATCCTGCGCACGCAGGAAACCAAGACCACCTGGCACCCAATCCGGTTCTGAGCGCGGGCACTCAGAGCGCGTAAATATCGCTGTATTTTTCGCGCAAGTAGCGCATGTACGGGCGCGAATCCATCTCCCCGCCGGTCACGCGCTGCACTAGCTCGCGCGGGGTGAACTTGCTGCCGTGGCAATGAATGTTTTCGCGCAGCCAACCCAGCAGCGCGCCGAACTCCCCGGCGGCGATGTCCGCATCCAGATTCGGGAGCGCCTCGCGGGCGCTGTTCAGCAGCTGCACCGAGATAAGATTCCCGATTGAATAAGTAGCGAAATAGCCAATCGCCCCGGTTGACCAGTGGATATCCTGCAGCACGCCCTCGGCGTCGTTCTCCGGGCGCACGCCCAGATAGCGCTCATATTTGTCGTTCCATGCTGCGGGGAGCTCGTCCAGCTGCAGCGCGCCGGTGAGCAAATCCAGCTCTAGCTCGAAGCGGATGATGATGTGCAAGTCGTACGTGACCTCGTCGGCTTCCACCCGGATCAGTGACGGCTTCGAGCGGTTGATGGCGCGATAGAACGCCTCCACATCCACAGCGCCCAGCGCCCCCGGGAAAGCGGCTTGCAACTGCGGGAAGAAATGCTGCCAGAACGGACGGCTGCGCCCAACCAGATTCTCCCACAAGCGCGACTGGGATTCGTGCACGCCCAGCGATATTCCGGTGTCTAGCCCGCTGCGCGCCAGATCCGGGGCCACGCCCTGCTCGTAGAGCGCGTGTCCGGCCTCGTGTAGGGTTCCGAAGAGCGCGGAGGGCAGGAAACTGCCGTTGAAGCGGGTGGTGATGCGCACGTCATCGCTGGAGAAGCTGTACAGAAAGGATGCGGAGCCTCATCCTGGCGGCCGCGCTCGAGATCGTAGCCGAACTTTTGCGCAACCTGCAGTCCGAACGCGCGTTGCAGCTCGATGTCGAAATCGCCGTGCAGCATTTCATCGCTGACCGCGTCCGCGCGCGCGCTGATGTCATGCACCAATTCGATGAGCTCGTCCTTGATGGCCGCGAACATCGCGCGTACCTCCGCGGTTTTCATCTCCGGCTCGTATTCATCCAGCAGCGGGTCGTAGATATGCTCGTACGGGGCCAGGCATTCCGCCTGCTGCCGGCGCAGCGCAAGCACCTTCTGCAGATGTGGCTTGAACATGGGGTAATCCGCGGCCTGCCGCGCGCGCACCCAGGCCTCCTGCGCCAGCGCGGTGGTGCGCGCGATTTCAGCCACAAGCTCGCTGGGGATGCGGCGCTCACGCCCGTATTTGCGGCTGATGAAGCGTACCAGGCTGGCGTCATCCGAATCGTAATCCCAACCATCTGCCGCCGGATGCAGTTCGGCCAACAGCGCGCCGATTTCGTCAGTGACAAACAGCCGGTGCGCTAGCCCCTCAAGCGTGGCCAATTGCTCAGCCCGCGCCGCGCCGCCGCCGGGGGGCATGTATGTCTGCTGCTCCCACGCCAGTACCGAGGCGGAGCGCTGCAAATCGACCACTTCTGCCAACAGCGTTTTCAATTCAGTCAATTGCTTTTCCATCTTTTTCCTCCCGCAGGGCCCTGCGCCCGCGGCGAAGTCTACCATAATCGCCCGCGCCCGCTGCGGTATACTGCGCCGGCAGCGTGATGATTGCAGAAGAGTTCGCCCGCGAGGAGATAGTGCGTCTGGGTGCGCTGCTGCACCGCAATGAGTTGGTGCACGGCGCGGAGGGCAATCTCTCGGCGCGCGTCGGGCGCGAGCGCATCATCGTCACCCCGGCCGGGCTGCCGAAGGAAAGCTTGCATCCCGCGCAGCTGCTAGCAGTCACGGCAGCCGGGGAATTGGCCGACCGGCAGACGCCCGCGGCTGCGCGATTGCGGCCCTCCACCGAACTACCCATGCACCTAGGATGCTACCGGCAGCGCACGGACGTGCACGCGGTGGTACACGCACACCCGCCCAATCTAGTGGCATGGAGCATGGCCAGCGAAGCGCTGCCGGCTGCGCGCTTTCCCAATCTGGGGGTGACCGCGGTCGCCGAGCGCAGCGCTTCCGCCCACCACCGCGCCATCGCCGCTCTCATCGGGCAGCACGATGCCATCCTGCTGCGCGGCCATGGCAGCCTTACGGTCGCGCGCGACCTCGCCACGGCCTACGCCTTGCTGGCGGCGCTGGAACGCGCGGCCGCCCGCGCGCATCCATCTTGACCTCGACTTTCACTACGTGGTAGAATGCCGCCCGTGCCAATCGCCCCCATCGTCTAGGGGACCAGGACGTGGGCCTTTCAAGCCCAAGACCGGAGTTCGAATCTCCGTGGGGGCACAGATCCGGTTGCGCGTAGCCGCGCGCGCACAGCGATCGCATGTCTGACCAACCCGAAAATGAAATCTTTCCGCTGCCAATTAAGTGTCTCCGGCGCGCTGGCACTGATATTGCTGCTTTCCGGCTGCAGCCTGAGCGCGCCCGCGCCGACAGCCGCGCCGGTTCCGGACACTCTCAACGTGACCGTATGGCCGGAGTGGCCGGTGATGCGCGCGGGCATGCAACAGAGGGTGCATGTGATTGTGGCTGACACTGACGGAAAACGCAAAAGCAGCGCGACCGTACTGGGCAAATGGACGCGGCCAAGCGGCGAGAACGCGGCGCTGGTTTTCCCGTTGACCGACGCGGACGGATATACATTCGTGCTGCTTCCGGAACACGCGCCGGTGAGCGCGGCCGCGCTGCAGCGCGTGGATGTGCAGGCCACGCTGCTGGCCAATATCGGGCGCTCGTGGACGCAATATGAGCTGCAACCCTGAGCCGTCCCGCGCGCGGCTAGCCGTGCTGGCACGATGTTTGTGCGCCGGGTTTTTGCTGGCAGCCTGCGGTGGCGAAGCCGAGCAGCCCGCCCCGGCCGTGGTGCAGCTGCCCGCCCAAACGGCTGCAGCGCCCACGCAAGCTCCCGCCGCGCACCTGGCCGCGCCCAGCGCCACCGCGCAGGCGGCGGCAATGCAACCGGACGTCACCCCACCGCCTGCGCCGACGGCCACCGTTCTCGTGCCCGAGCCGACAATCACGCAACCGCCTGAGGCCACCCACACCGCGGAAGCGGTGGTCGGACCACACAGCTACCCACCGGGGGTGAACCCGCTCAGCGGGCTGCCCGTGGCCGATGCCGCCGTGCTGCAGCGCCGCCCGCTGGCTATCAAGGTCTCCAATTTCCCGCGCAGCGTACGGCCACAATCCGGGCTAGCCGCTGCCGACATAGTCTGGGAACATTACGCCGAAGGCGGCACCACCCGTTTCACCGCAGTTTTTTACTCGCGCGACGCCGGGCGCGTCGGCTCCATTCGCTCTGCGCGCCTGATTGACACCACGCTCACCGAGGCGTTCGCCGGTGCGCTGGTGGCCTCGGGCATGTCTGACGGCACGCTAGAAAGACTACGCCAAAAGAGGTGGTATCCGGCGGTGATAACTGAATCCACTGGCTTCGGCTGTCCACCACTCTGTCGCGAAGGCCAGAGTGCTAACGCGGTCTTCGCTTCTACAGCCAATATCTGGCAGACCTTGAGCGAACTCGGTGTTAACACAGCGCCCACCATCAAGGGGCTGGCGTTCTGGAGTGTCACTCCCGCCGGCGGCACGGCAGGCACGCGCGTGCGCGTGCATTACAGCCGCGAGGCGTATTCGGAATGGCGCTACAACGCCGCCGGCGACAACTACCTGCGCTGGGCGGAAATATCCCCCGAAGAGATGGCGCCACATTTTGACAGCAACACGGGAACACAACTCACGACCGAGAACATCGTCGTGCTTTTCGCCAATCATGTCGTCGATTCCACCGTTCCCGAGGACTACGCCGCCGACGGCATCCATGCCGCCTTCGCCACCGAGATTCAACTGTGGGGCAGCGGTCCAGCGCTACTCTTCCGCGACGGCCAGGTATATTCCGTCACCTGGGTGCGCATGGATAGCGCCGACATGCCTTTTCTGGTGGATCCGGTCAATAACCCGGTGCCGTTGCGCCCCGGAAAGACCTGGTTCCACACTGCCGGGCTGTCCTCGGAAAGCGCGCAAAACGGCGCGGATTGGATCATAACGCACCACTCGCCCTACGACTGGGGAGAACTGATTTTGCCCACCCCAGGCATGGGCGGTTAAAGTCCGTAGATCGAGGAGATGTCATGCAGCTCGCTGACCGCATGGGCACCATCAAACCGTATTTCTTCGCCAAACTCGGCGTACGGATCACCAAGATGCGGACACAAGGAACAGATGTGATCCGTCTGGACATGGGCTCGCCCGATATGCCCCCAGCACCGTTTATTGTTCAGGAGTTGCAGCGCGCTGCCGACCAACCTGATCGCCACGGATATTCCCAGTTGGGCGGCTCACCCGGCTTTCGCGAAGCTGTTGCAACTTATTACACCCGGCATTTCGGCGTCACGCTCAATCCACAGTCAGAGGTGGTCGGCCTGATCGGATCCAAAGAGGGTCTCTTTCATTTGTCCATGGCCTTTTTGGACCCGGACGATGTGGCATTGGTTCCTGACCCAGGCTACGCGGTTTATGCTAGCGCAGCCCGCTTTGCCGGCGCCGAGGTCGTGACCGTGCCCCTCCTGGAGCAAAATAATTTCCTGCCAAATTTGAGCGCCATTCCAGCCAATGCAAGGCAGCGGGCAAAATTGCTGTGG
>Ga0187833_10003532_pt1 | contig 15813 bp, 11 predicted proteins | sample ETNtaG_37_FD_167968 | JGI IMG/M metagenome (GOLD analysis project Ga0187833, IMG submission 167968) | Marine microbial and viral communities from oxygen minimum zone, Eastern Pacific Ocean - ETNP2014_SV_400_PacBio MetaG (Illumina Assembly) | ecosystem: Environmental > Aquatic > Marine > Hypoxic...
CAAAATTAACCTTAAAATTTGGACTTCAGTATAAAATTCCAGAACCTAATATTACAATTGGACTGAATATGGATTATTCGAAAGCTGTAGATAATCTTCCATCAGCAGAGCAGGCTGATCCAGTTTTTAAAGCAAAACTGGCAATTAAATTTGGGTTTTAATTTTTAAATTCATATTCCGAAATCCCCTACGTCTTCTTCTCTTTCTTTCGAGCTGCTGGAAATAACACATTATTCAATATGAGCCGATATCCTGGAGAATTTCTATGTAGGGAAAGATCGGTAGGTGGGTCACCAACAAAATGTCTATAATCTTCAGGATCATGGCCACCTAAAAAGGTATATGTTCCTTTGCCTACATTACCATGAATATACTTCACCAATTCATCATTTTCAACTTCTCCCATAATGAGCACATGATTTTTTAAAGTTGAACGGGCAAAGCCTGTGGTTTGCCCCATAAATCCATTTATAACGGAAACATGATTTTGAGTGAGCATAGTGGGTACGGGGTCCCATTTCGCTGAGAATTCAAATAGGGAAAAATAATCTGCTTCAGCACCTTTTGTAACCGGTTTATGACTGGGCGGTACATCAATAGTAGAATATTCATACGTCATAGGATTGGTATATAAATTATAATTTTCAAATGCTACAGAATTTGTAAAATCCATTTTATTTCTATAATTTGGATCAACCTGAGTTCCATCATAAACTGTACTTACGATGTCAACATTTTTTGCTGCAAGAGCGATATCAAATGAATCAGTAGCAGAGCACATGGCAAACAGAAAGCCACCATTTTGAATATACGATTTTATTTTTACTGCAATTTGTTTTTTTAATTCATGAACTGAGGAAAATCCAAATTTATTTGCAGTTGCATTAAACTGCATTTCCATATTTTTATACCAGGATGCATTATGATAATTTTTATAAAATTTTCCATATTGCCCCGTAAAATCTTCATGGTGTAAATGCAGCCAATCATAATCTTCTAGTTTGTCAGACAGGACCTCTTCATCAAAAACTACTTCATAATCAATCTCTGCATAAGTCAATGCTAAAGTAACGGCATCATCCCAGGGTTGTTTATCTGGTGGAGAATAAACGGCAATTTTTGGTAATTTTTCCAGCAATACCATATCCATATTATTTTCTTCAATCTTGGCAAATATTTCTGTTAAAATGGCTGTATTTATTGGCTCGAAGTACACTCCTCTAATTATCAGTTCCCTCTCGATAATACTATTGTAATTTATCATAAATGACCCGCCTCGATAATTCAGGAGCCAATCAACCTCCTCCCCATTTTTCAATGTCCAAAATGCCACTCCATAGGCCTTCAGATGATCCGTTTGCAGTTGATCCATGGGAATGAGTAATTTCTGAGAAAACCCGGCCCCAATAAAGATAAAAATACAATAAATTTTTATTATAGATATTCGCATTACTATTTTCAATTTGTTTTTACGTGGGATAATTTAAAGAGAAAACCAGCTATAGTTAGGAGGATAAAATTTAATTTTCACTTGGGAAAGAGGAGTAGGAGAAAGACCGAATTACTCAGTGAGTAGTGATTAATGACTAACGCCATTTTAACACTCTAATTAAATTAACCTTTCTATGTAATTTTAATAAATTTATAAAAATAAAATTAACTTACTTATAGGGTATGGTTTGAAATTAAGGCATCTTCCATATTATTTTTTCATAATATTATTTTCATGTATGGAGCCCACTTTGGTACCGGATAAAGATTGTAGTGGTGTCATAGGTGGAGAGGCTGTTGCAGATGATTGTGGCTATTGTACTGGAGGAACTACTACCTTGATATTTAATCAGTATATGGGTTGTGATAGTGCCTGTATAGGTAGTAAGTTTGATTGTAATGGCATTTGTGCCGGTGAACATATAGTTGGTTGTGATAGTGTATGTGTACATCAGGATACTGCAAAAATGTATGATTTATGTGGCGATTGTATTCAGATAGGTGCTCCAGAATGGAATGAAGATTGTAAGGGATGTACAAACCCCAATGCTGCTTGTAACTCTTATGATAACACGGCTACTGTTTATGAAGAAGGCAGTTGTATAAGTCCTAGTTATATATGTGAGACTGGTGATGATGGATTATTAGATATAACAACAATAACAGCTCTTACTACTGATAATGTAGATTGTTATGAACCTGCAGATGAATATAACTGTGGACCTGGGGAAAGTATCTGTAAATTTTTCGATTGCAATTCAGTCCCAAATATTGATTCGTCACTATTTATACCATGTAATCCTCAATTAATGTTATTGGAACCAGCGATTCCAGTAGATACATTAGATATTGGGAATGGGGAGTGTGATTATTATGGAGTTGATAGTGGCATTATATTAAATATCACAAGTTGTCCTGAATTTGATTATGATAGAGGTGACTGTAATCTTGTAGATTGTAGGGGGGTACATTTTTCAGATATTTTATGTGAAACTGAATTTGAATCAGATCCGACTATTGACACTTTAATTAATTCTCCACCTGACAGTTTAGTTATTAAAACTACCACATTAATGACATATTATGGAGGCTGTACAGATGCACAATACAGTGATATTACAACAATAGAAAAAAAATATATTTATCATCCTGAAAATGATACAACTTATCAAGATACTGTTAAGATAGGTTCAAGAGGTTGGATTGGAGATGATGAATGTGATAGCGAAGGGTATTTATTTGATAATTTTGGGTTAGATTTTAATTGTGTTGAATTTGATTTTGAAGGAGGTGATTGTTACTCATTAGGAAGAGTAAATAGTAACGTTAGAAAAAAATCAAGATCAAAAAAATTATATCAAGAAGGTAAGATAAAAATTAACTTGAATTACCTAAACTAAATATGCAATAAATTAACTTGCCAATTCCCTTAGTCTAAGTCTAACGTCATCATAGTAAATACTTTGGGGATATAGCTCCAAAAAATAAAGATAGCTGTCAATGGCATTTGAAATATCTTTATCAATAAAATCCAAAATTTCTGCCTGAAAAATATGTGCCAGTTCTTTGAATATAGTCTCATTTTCTATTTTGCGGAGCTGTAGTTTAGTCAGTTCAACGTCTCCTTGCAGAAAGGTTAGCCATGCATGCTGAAAGCGACACATATCTGCAATGTAGATTTCGTTTGAATCAAAAATGGATTCCAATTTTTCTAAGGCTTCCGTTCGTTTATTTTGCTGTATATTCAGTTGGACTTTTGCAAATTCAACAAATTCTTCCTGATTATGTCTAAATCCAATTAGAATGGCCATCACATCCAAAATATCATTTACTGCAATATTATCCATAGGCAGTTTCTTAATTATCTCACGCAGTTTGATATCTGTTTCATCAAACTGTCCTTTATAAAACAAAATCTGAGCAGATTTTATTTTATATTCCAATACATCTGGTGTTTTCTCTATTAACTCAGCACATTTTTTTTCAGCAGATTCTAAATCACCTTTAGCAATAAGGATATTTATCAATCCCAAACCTGCATCAATTTGTAGACTTTTTGAATTACCATGGATTAATGCTTCCTGATAAAGGTACAAAGCCCCATCCAAATCACCCAATACCCTGAACTGAACTTCTGCCAATCGATAGGCTGCCTGGGCATTTTTATTAGTGACTCGGAGAGAATCATAAATTTCCATAGCTTGTTGCAATGAAGTACCAGAGTTGTCTTTAACAGGGAGATATGGTGATGAAAAAAATGGATTATTGGGGTAAAATCCTGTCAATGGCAGATCTGAACTAGAAAGTACTAATTTTGATTCAAATACTTTTGCAATTTCAAAAATTGTTTCCGTTAATATTTTTTCATTTTTTGTAGAATTAATTATATGTGTGAATACCTTGTTGGCTCTAACGTATTCCCTTACACTAGATAAATCTTTCCCAAAATATAATAACATTGATGGAGTAGCATCATTTTCAATGAGTGTTTCAAAAGCCAAATCAAACTCTTTCAATTTAAACTGTAAATCCGCCAGGATGAATTGGGACGAATTAATAGACGAATTCTTTAAAACAGCTTTTATAGTTGCATTGATTTGTGGATCGTCAGGGAATACCATGATTCGATCAGATATAGTCTGTAATTGCTCTGGGTGATGCTCTAAAAATAAAAGATATTCTCTAACTGATTTTTCATAAGCCATTCGCATTCCCAAATATGAACCAAGTTCAATACTATAGAAATCCTTCTTTCCTGTTTTCTTGCGGTACTGAATCAGTAGATCATAGGCAAAATCTAATTTTCCCGAGTTAACCAAACGCTGAAAGATATTTTTAATAGAATTTTCACCTATTGATAAATCCAACACCAAAGCAATTGCCAGTGGTTTCCATTTATCTTCTTCTTCCATCAATATATATACATCCAAAAATTCTATTTTAGATTGCAAATCATTGTTCCGGGCTTGACTATATGATTGGGTATAAACCAATAGTGAATCCCAGCTTTCTGTTTGCTTAAGATGCTTTTTTAGAGGTAGAAAATATTTTGCATTTCCTGGGTTTGCCCTATTGATTTCTTTAAATAAAAGTAAAGCCTCTTCATATAGGCCCGATCGCTCCAATGTTTTCGCTTGTAAAAATTTATTTTCTAATTCTGGATTTTTATTTTGATGTAAGGATTTAGCCTTATGTTGAATTAGTTGAAGTACATCCTGATTGTTTTGATTTTGACAGACAATCAATGAAAAAGTAAGAATTAAAGGGATAAATTTATTCACTGGTTGATCCCTCCCCTTTTTGAAGGCTTCTGAAATAGTGTTTCATCATATTTTGGTACTCTCGAGAATGACCTTCCTGCAAAGCTGATTCCATGGCGTTGATGAGTAGCATTTCTCGCTCACCCATATCGGCCGGCAAGCCAGTGGGGCCCGAATAAATATTTTCTTCACCACCTGAACTTTTTCTTTTTTCAGAATAATCTTTCTGAGTGAGGGATTTCTGGCTATCCAGCATTCGAGATAAAATGCGCTGTTGCCGTTCATGTGTTTTGCGATCTACCTGTTTTCTCCGAAAATCTTCTATAACTTCTTCCATCTCATCTTTTGCTTTTCCTGCTCCAGTATTTTCTTTTCCAGGATTTTCACCCAACAGTTCTTCCAATTGTTGTTTTAATTCTTCCTGCTGTTTTTGTAGCTGTTCCATCATCTGTTGTTGCGCCATCATACCTAATTGAGGGAGATTCATGGTTCCTTCATTAATACCTTGTTGCTGCTGGCTCATTTGTTCCATCTGTTCCATAAATTGAGCCATGCCTGAGCCAGACCCGCTCATTTGCATTTGATCGGCTGATTCCAAAAGTAAATTTGCAATTTCATTGAGCCCCTTTAAAATTTTCTTCATTTCCTTTTTAGCTGATGATGTTTGCTTCTGTTCCAATCGTGAAATAGTTCGGTCCATGGCGGTTTTGGTTCTGCCGATGGCACTTCCAATTTCTGGGGAAATGTGAAAGGTTTCTCGAGATAGTTCCATTAACTGAACCATAAACTGTTGATTTTCCCGGAGAATTTTATCTTGCTTTACTGCCGTTTCAATTAGCTTCGGGCTTCGTGAACGTAACCCTTCAGTTTCTTTTACTAAATTTTCTTGTTCTTGAGATATATATAGCAAATTTCGAATGAGTGCCAGAAATTTCCGCAACATTTCATCAACAGTATCTTCCTGAAAATCAGACTGGATTTCTTGGGCAATTTCCAGCATTTCGTTTAAACCACTACTAGCTTGGCCTCCAGATTCGCTCGCTCCCGATGAGTTTTGGTTCTGCATTTCAGTTCGGGCTTCATTTAAATCTGAAGCAGTAGTTTCTGTCAATTCACTTTCAGCCAATTCTGAGAGTTGTTGTGAAGCATCGGGAGATAGAGCTTCCATTGCATTCGCAGCATCCTTCATTGCTTGTTCTAAGGTTTTAAAGCTTTCTTCTTGCCTTCTTTCACGGGATGCTAATGTTGTCATGTCTTCGTCTTTACTAAGTTCTTCTACAATTGCTTCCTGCTCCTCAGCTAATTTTTCCAACCTTTTTACAACTTCATCCATTTTTTGTTCTGCTAATGCCAGCTCAAACATTTCAATAAAACGATCTAGTTGTTCTTCAAATGCTGTCATGTCAAATTCAAAATCTTCCAGAGCATCCAGCATTTTTTGTGGATCCATTTCCTCCATGGCTTCCTGCATTTTCTGCATAGCTTCCAACATTTCAGGGGTCATAATTTCATCTAATAATTCCTGAAATTGAGAAAATTTCTCAACCAAATCGTCACTAACTAAATTGTTTTGTTCTGCCTGTTCCTGAATTTTTTGCATGGTTTCTTGAATTTGTTCAATCTGATCAAATACTTCATCCATTTTTTCCAATGCCTCTGCAGCCTTCTGTTCCTGTTCCCAACTCACATTTTCAGATTTAAGTAGTTCCAATTCCAACTCTTCCACCAATTCACGAACATCCTCCAAATTCATCTGAATTTCCTCTCCATATTCTTCTACCTCAGATTCGTCTTCTTCCATACGATTAAATAGATCTTCAAGAGAAGGATAGCGCCCAATTAAAATGGGAGAGTGGGTGAGGGAGGGGCCAGAAAGGGTGTTGTTGTCGGCAATAACTATCTGAATATGCAGTTCATCTTCAGGAGCCAATGAAAATTTAGATATATTCCATTCATGATATAATTGCTGAGATTTAACATCCCTTTGAAGATTAGTAATTTCACGCATGTATAACATGGTGTCCTGTTTAAGATAATCGGGCGCTTTTACTCGATATTCTAACCAGGAAGCAGAAAAGCCATAATCATCACTGGTTTGAATATCAAACCCAATAAGGTTAGATTCGTCTAATTCAAATTTACGGTTGGGATTTTGTACAATAAGATCAGGCGCTGAATCTGGTATTATAGAAATTCGGTAATTTGGAGGGTGTAAATTTCTTACACCATTTTCATCCTGCACATAAATAGCAGCATCATATTTATTTGTTATTTGAAATGTTCCACTTAATCTTTTACCATCAACATATAAGACATTGGGGGTTTCATTCAGATAAATCCATGCAGAATCGAGAAATTTGGAAGATTCTCCTGTGAATCTAATTTGACTACCTTCCGGAATGGATATGTTTGTGATATTTCCTGGATGTTGATATTCTTCTAAATCTGTATATTTGGGAGGGATAATAGTAAATTGTACTTGTTGGACGATTGGTCTATCAGCAACAAAAATGGTGTCGGGCTTTGTTGTAATACTTTCCCATGCAGAGATCCAGGAGGGAGATTTGTATTCAGCCCAATAGCGAGTATCCCGTTTAACTCCTGCAAACGTATGATGAAAAATTTCATTTTTTTCAGCCACAACCTCAGTCCCGCTTTTGTCTTTATCTTGCCAGTGAATGTGAATAGAATCAGGTAATTCTCCAAAACCTGCAATACTTACGGTGAGTGTATCCCCTCCCAATACTTCCATATTTCCCGTCATGGAATTAAGAACAAAGGGTAGAGGAACGGGAAAGTTTTTATTTGGTTGTGAGAGGCGTTGGAGTGCTTGAGGCAGAGAATTAATTAAAATTAATGTAATGATGATTCCCAAAAGTAGCGATACCTTGAGAGTCTTTTTTAGAGATTGAGAAACGGGGTCATATAGAGATTCTTCAGGAATTATTTTCAGTTCATTGTTTAATTTATTAATAGCGTGCTCAGCCAAATCTTTTCCACCATCTAATGCTTCAATTGATTTTTCTAACTGAAGTGCATTAATAAGCCGGTCACCAATTTTGGGCTCTCTTTTTTCAAATTTCTGAGCTAAAAACTCATTACTACTATTATTGAATATAGATTTATAATGTAATAAAAAACGGAGACAAATAAATAAGGTGAAGGTAAAAAATAAAAGTAAGAAAAATTCAGCAGTTATTAATCTAACAGGGCTGGAAAAATAGAAAACGGATTCTAATAAGCCCATCGTTATAAGAAAAATGATGGTACCAATAGCCAATTGAACAAATCCCTGATTAAGTTTGCTCTTTACCTGCTGCGTGCGGAATAAGTGAATGAATGTTGTAATTGATGAATTTATCATTATCTGCTTAAAGCATAGAGAATAATATTGGTTCCCATTTCAAGGGCACTTACACGAACATCTTCAGGATCATTATGAACCCTTGGGTCTTCCCATCCGTCACCCAGGTCTGATTCAAATGTATACAGAGCCATAAGTATACCTTCGTTAAACAGGCCCAGTGCCTGTGGGCGATTTTTTTCATGTTCATGGACCTTGGGGAGCCCATTTGGTAATTTATAAAAAATATTGAAAATAGGGTGATCAAGGGGGAGTTCCACCCAGTCTTTTTCAGGGAAAACTTTTTTCATTTCCCGCCGGAATGATTTATCCATGCCGTAATTGTCATCTGCATGGAGAAAAGCACCTGACAGCAGGTGATCACGCAGAATTTGTGCCTCTTCATCACTGAACTTGATGTTTCCATGCCCCGTTATATACAGGTAACTGCTTCTAGAAAAAATATCGTCACCGATTTTGGCACGTTTTTCCAGCGGATTGATCGCCATGTTGGTATGATCTTTCAGATGTGCCAATAGGTTGGGCAGGGAACTGGGGTCAGCATACCAGTCACCTCCTCCGTCATAGTGAATACGGGTAATGCTGAAGGCACCCGGTGGTGCACTTTCTGAATACAGCAATGTTGCCATAAATAAAAATATAGAGAAAACCATGATTTTCATAGGGGCGAAAGTTAAAGATTTATAAGGGAGAGATAAAGCGAAAAGTATACTGAATGTAATATATGATTGAAAATTCAAATCTATCGATTTGATGGTAATACTAATTAAATTATCCCATGCCAATTGAAAGAAAACTTGCTGCAATAATGTTTACAGATATTGCAGGGTATACAGCATTATCTGCTAAAGATGAGAATAAAGCTTTAGCACTACTTGATAAGCAAGAGCAGATACTAACCCCAATAATAGAAGAATTTAATGGCATTCTGCATAACAGAGTAGGTGATGGACTTCTATTTACATTCCCAACTGTTACAGATGCAGTTAAATGTGGAATTAAGATTCAAGAAGAAACAAAAGCAATTAATGACTTAAATCTTCGTATTGGGATTCATGAAGGTGAAATAACCCTTAAAGATGGAGATGCTCTTGGTGATGATGTTAATATTGCATCTCGTATTGAGGCTTTTTCTCCTATCGGTGGGGTCGCTATTTCAAGTAAAGTTCAACAGAATATATCAAGTCTTCCAGAATTTGAAACGAAATACATATCTACACCTAAGCTCAAAGGTGTTTCTCAAGAAATTAAAATATATTGTATTACCTCACACGGAATAACCAGTCCCCGAAATAATCTATTTTCCTCTATGATAAAGAGAAGAAAATTTTCATTTGTCAAACATATATTATTCCCTTTAACAGGAATAATAATAACTTTGATTGGAGCAGGATTTTGGTTTATCTATCCATTATTATCATTAGCTTCGGCAGTAGATGACAATATATATGATACTTCTCTTGCAGTATTATATTTTGATACTATAGATGATTCCGAAAATGATTTTTTTTCTGATGGTTTAACAGAAGAAATTATTTCTAGACTATCAAGAATTAATAATTTAAAAGTTACTCCTAGAACCGATGTAAAAAAATACAAGTCAAAAGATCTATCTTTAAATGATATTTCAAATGAACTTAAAGTGGATTTCATTCTTGAAGGGATGGTTAGAAAAGATAATAATAGAATCAGGGTTAATGTTAGCTTGGTTTCTAATAAGGATAATACCATTATATGGAATAATACATTTAATGAACAAGACACTTTAATATTTATAATTCAGGATCAAATTGCAGAAAATATTGCTAATAATTTAGATATAAAAATTGCTGGAAATGATATGCAGAATTGCTTAAAACGACCAACTACTAGTTATAAAGCATATGAAAATATGTCGAAAGTCAGATCTAATATGATGTCGTTAGACATGTTTAACTTTTTGTATGCCACTACGGAAAACTATTCACAAGATTATTTTGATCTACTTGAAGAATCTATCCAAAAAGATCCTTATTATGCAGAACCTTATGCCTATCTCTCTTTATTTACACTAATTAATGCTCTAAGAATTTCATTTGATTCTGGTAGTGAATCCGAATCGGATTCATTATTATATGTAGCAAGTTCATATTCTGAGCAATCTATAGAACTTGATCATAAAAATGAGTTAGCACTAAGTTTAAATATTATCATACCAATGATAGAAAAAATATTAACATGTAATACTGAAGAAGAATTTTCTCCATCACCTATAGAAGTTAGAGAGTTAATTAAAAAAACAAACATACTTTTATCTGATTACCCAAATTCTCCTTTAGCCAATCTTTTGCAAGGAGGTGTTTACTTTGCAAAAAGTAATGTTCCAATTATAAATGAAGAAAATGATATTAATTTATTTGAAGAGTCTTTATTAAAAAGTTTCAATAGATCGAAAGAAATTTTATATTATTCACCTAATGATGCAATTACTTACTATACATTTTATCTTTCTACTGTTTTTTTAACAAAATTTTATTTATCAGATAATAAATTATTTGATGCTTCTTACATTGCTGAAGAATTTCTTGACTTTAACGAAGAAAATAATCTATTAAGTAGTTTATTTCCCTGACCACTCGTTATGAGTATCGGTTCGGTATTCCATGATAGTTATCAATATACAGAATTTAGTAGAGTAAGTAAAATTGCCCTTAACAATGCATATAAATTAAATTCTCCAATTGAAAATGTTATATCTTTATATACCCACGTTGCTACTAGCTATTATAATCTAGAAGAATATGATTCTAGTAAAGTTTATTATAATAAAATATTAGATGGGTTTGATGAAATGGGATATAGTATAAATGTAGTAAAAAGTAGAGCAGAATTATATTTAGGCATGATAAAAATTAAAGAAGAGAAATATTTAGAAGCTGTTCAAGATTTAGATAAATTACTTAATATCTTAGAAGATAATCAAGATACTCTTCATTCTTTATTAGTTTTGTCCAAAATACTAGAACCATTAAAAGAACTAAATAAAATAGATCATCTTAATACCCAAATAGATAAGATGGAATTATTCATTAATAATTATAAATTAAATTCAGAAGAATTAATGGAATTCTATTGGTCAATATCTAAGGTACTTAGACAGATTGATGTTAACAAATCTGAATACTATAAAAATATGGCTATTGAAAACATGGATATTTTCCTTAAACAATATATAAGTTTAAAAGATAAAGAATTAATTAAATCAAACCATGAAACTCTAAAAGAAATAAATTTTATTATTAATTAATATCCAATCCCTAAAGCAATTGTAGAAGAGTGGGAGAAAGTGACCGCCCACAAGAATTAATCTTTCTAATAGCTGTAATATTACATAGGCAAGCGTTAGGGTAAACAATTGCAAATTATATATGTGAAAGCCCCCTGAAATCAGGGGGCTTTTTTATGCCCCCTCCAGATCAGATTATTTTTATATAATCTCCTTAATTTATTCATTCAATTAAACGCCTCATATATCATAAATTTAAACTCTCTTTTAAGGCTGAAATTTAATCGTTGACAAGGAAAAATTATAAGTTGACCATACAGTATGATGGGTCCGATTTTCATGGCTGGCAAGTTCAGGCAGTAGGTCGCACAGTTCAGGGCGATATTGAAAATGCCCTCTCAGTTATTTACCCCGATGAAAAAATAACCCTCATCGGTGCCGGGCGGACAGATGCCGGTGTACATGCTCTGGGTTTGACTGCAAATGTAAAATTGCCATCAAAACTTTCATCAAATGAACTTATGCAGGCCTTAAATGGCAACTTAAATCAAGATATCCGCATTGATTTGGCAGAAGTAGTAGAGGATGATTTTCATGCTCGCTTTTCCGCAACTGCCAGAGAATATGAATATAGATTTGTAAAAGTGTTTTCACCGGTAACCAGAAATTATACCACACACTTGAAATGGGAAATCGATAAAAATTTATTAAAGGAATGTGCTGAATTATTACATGGAAAGCATGATTTCACCTCATTTTGTAAGGCAACTGCTGAAGTTGAAAATAAAAATTGTACTGTCTTTAATTCCAATTGGGATGAGTCGGACAATAAATTGATATTCAACATCAAGGCAAATAGATTTTTACAACATATGGTTCGTTATTTAGCAGGTACAATGCTTGAAGTTGCAAGAGGACGTTACACCATTTCAGATTTTAAAAGCTTGCTGAAAAATAAAAAAACGGAAGCTGTAGTGGTTCGTGCTCCAGCACATGGTCTATTTTTAAAAAAAGTGTATTATGACTAAAATTTATTCTAGCTTTATTGCTCTATCATTAATTTGTTGTCATTTATTTACACCAATTTCAGCGCAGCAATTAAACGTAAATAACTCTCGGCAAACAGCCATTACCTATGCGATAGAAAAAATTTCCAAATCGGTAGTTGGTATCAATGTTACTCAATTAAAACAGCAACAGGTCAACCCATTTTTTGACCCTTTCTGGGGGGGATTTTTCCCCTATACCCGTACTTTTAAAGTTGATAATATGGGCTCGGGTGTTTTAGTTAGCCCCGATGGGTATATTGTGACAAATACCCATGTGGTAGACAATGCGATGGAAATAGTGGTTACATTGAGGGGTGGAAAATCTTATGAAGCTCAATTGGTTGGTGTTGATAATCTGACCGACATTGCACTGATAAAAATTGATGATGACAGCCTACCCTATGCTGAACTTGGGAATTCTGATGAACTAATTGTTGGAGAATGGGCAGTAGCTCTGGGGAATCCATTAGGCCTTTTTGATGTTAATCATCAGCCCACAGCCACTGCAGGAATTATCAGTGGAATTAAAATGGATTTTGGATTGAAAGAAGCTGGGCATGTCTATCAGGATATGATTCAAACAGATGCTGCCATTAATCCCGGTAATAGTGGGGGGCCATTGGTAAATGCACTGGGGGAGGTGATTGGGATAAATACTTTTATCATGACGGGTTCTAATTATTCCTCCGGGTCAATTGGTATTGGGTTTGCAATTCCCATAAACCGTGTGAAGGAAGTTGCAGAAGATTTGAAAAAATTCGGAAAAGTGGAGAGAAGCTACACTACTGGGGTACATGTACAGGCAATAGATCCGGTAATGCAGCGCTACCTTCGTTTGCCCACATCTGAAGGTGTTATCATCACCGATGTGGAAAAACGTTCCTCTGGTGAACGGGCAGGATTAAAAATTGGAGATGTAATTTTAGAAGTGGATAACCAAAAAATCAATGCTCCCAAAGATATTATCCGAGTAATAGATGAAGGACTATATAAAGTGGGAGATAAAGTAACCTTAACAATTTTACGGGAAAACAATTCAGTTGATGTTTACCTTACATTGGAAGAGCCAAAATCTAAATGGTGGGGATTTTAATTAATGATTGATAGATATACAACGCCTGAAATGGCCCAAATTTGGTCAGAGCAGAATAAATTCGAAACCTGGAAAAAGGTGGAAATTACCGTTACAGAAGTATTGTCTGACAGAGGGGAAGTACCTAAAGAAGCCGTTAAGGTAATCAATGAGAAGGCTGCGTTTTCAGTTGACAGAATTTTAGAAATCGAGAAGGTAACCCGACATGATGTTATTGCATTTCTTACCAATATGGCTGAGAATATTGGGCCGGAATCCCGGTTTATTCATATGGGAATGACTTCCTCCGATTTGCTGGATACCTCATTGGCACTGCTTTGCCAAGAAGCCGGCAATATAATTCTCACTAAACTAAAAACGTTTAAAGAGGTTTTGCGAAGTCAGGCGGTGACCCATAGAGAATCGTTCCAGATTGGGCGATCACATGGGGTGCATGCGGAGCCCATCACCTTTGGCCTGAAACTAGCGCTCTGGAGTGAAGAAATTGGTCGGCATATTGTACGGTGGGAACGAGCCGTTGATTCTATTGCAACTGGAAAAATATCTGGCGCTGTTGGTACATATCAGCATTTGGACCCTGAAGTGGAAGAAGAAGCCTGTAAAAGACTGGGTCTTCAGGCTGCTACCGTTTCAAGCCAGGTAGTTCAGCGAGACCACCATGCAGAATATCTCACCACTCTTGCCAATATTGCAGCCAGCCTGGAAAAAATAGCAGTAGAGATTCGCCATCTACAGCGTACAGAAGTATTAGAGGCAGAAGAGTATTTCCAGAAAGGGCAGAAAGGCTCATCTGCCATGCCGCACAAACGAAACCCTATTGTTACAGAACGCATTACCGGTATGGCGCGTCTCCTAAGGGGAAATGCCATGGTTGCCATGGAAAATGTTGCTCTCTGGCATGAAAGAGATATCTCTCATTCATCGGTAGAAAGAGTTATCATACCAGATTCCACAACCCTTATGGATTATATGTTAAATAAAATGACGTATCTCATGGAAAACCTCCTGATATATCCTGAAAATATGGTGGAGAACCTGAACAGAACTGGCGGACTTATATTCAGCCAGGAAGTTCTCTTGGCATTGATAAAAAAAGGAGCTACACGGGAAGATGCCTATGCCATGGTGCAGCGTAATGCCATGCAGGTTTGGGAAGATAAATTAGATTTTAAAACACTTCTCAAGGGAGATTCTGAAATAATGGGTTTATTAAATGAAAATGAAATTAACAATCTTTTTGATTTAAACAAAGTAATGACAAACATAAACAAAATATATAAACGATTGGAGTTAGAAATATGAGCTATATCAGAGAGCAATTACCCTATACATTAGATGCTTTTGAAGGTGAAGAACTAGGAGAGCGCTATAAAGGTAAGGTTAGAGAAAATTTTCATGCGGGAGATGAAATCATTATGGTCACTACCGATAGAGTCTCGGCGTTTGATCATGTATTGGGCACTATTCCGTTTAAGGGTCAAATTTTAACGGAGATTGCTAACTTCTGGTTTGAGAAAACCAAAGACATTGCACCCAATCATATTATTTCTTATCCAGACCCCCAGGTATTGGTGGCAAAGAAAGCAGAAACCCTTCCTGTAGAAGTAATTGTCAGGGGGTATATTACAGGGAGTCTCTGGAGGGAATATGAACAAGGAATTAATGGTCAATATGGTTTCATGCTTCCAGAGGGTCTTAAAAAAGATCAAAAATTTGATACCCCAATTTTAACGCCATCCACAAAAGCGGAATATGGTGAACATGATGAGCCTATTGCACGGGAAGCTATTGTAAATGGATTGGTGGAAGAGTCTGTTTATGCTAAGGCAGAATCTTATGCGCTCGCTCTTTTTGCTGCAGGTCAGGAATGGGCAGCCAAGCAGGGATTAATACTAGTGGATACCAAATACGAATTTGGCATGGTAAATGGAGAGCTTATTGTCATTGATGAAATCCATACTCCAGATTCCAGCCGCTATTGGATTGCAGATGAATACGAAGCTCATTTTAATAAAGGGGAAGGGCAGAAAATGTTGGATAAGGAAAACATCCGTCAATGGCTTATTGAGAGGGGGTTTTCAGGGGAGGGTACACCGCCAGCTCTTACCGATGAAATTAGGGTGGCTTTGGCTGAGAGTTATATTGAGCTTTATACCAAGCTTACAGGGCAAGATTTCCATCCAAAATTAGGAGATGTGAAATCCCGTATAGAAAATAATCTTGAAAAAGCTGGCATTTATGCATGATCGCTCCTGAAGGGAAAATAATACTGATTCCCCTCCTCCTCCTTG
>Ga0187833_10003534_pt1 | contig 15809 bp, 23 predicted proteins | sample ETNtaG_37_FD_167968 | JGI IMG/M metagenome (GOLD analysis project Ga0187833, IMG submission 167968) | Marine microbial and viral communities from oxygen minimum zone, Eastern Pacific Ocean - ETNP2014_SV_400_PacBio MetaG (Illumina Assembly) | ecosystem: Environmental > Aquatic > Marine > Hypoxic...
ACATTTATTTATGTATTATACAGATTAGATGTAGTTGATTTCTTTACTACCATTTTATATCGATAAATCACCACAAACAAACAGTTAAATTTAAATACCCATTTCTTACTTTATTTATATAAGAGGTGCATCCTCTAAGTTAAATTCTTAGAGTTTTAAAGAAAATGAAAACTGTCCTAAACTTGAAAGATGTATATAAAATATACAAAATAAATGATATAGAAATACCTGCTTTACAAGGTTTAAACTTAGAAGTTAAAGAAAAAGATTTCATAGCAATCATGGGTCCTTCAGGTTCAGGAAAATCAACAGCCCTAAACTCAATAGGAGCTTTAGATATTCCAACAAAAGGAACAATAAAACTAGAAAATCAAGACATTTCAAAATTACCAGAATCAAAATTATCTCAAATTAGAGGTAAAAAAATAGGTTTTATTTTTCAACAATTTAACCTAATACAAACACTATCAGCATTAGAAAATGTAATGTTACCAATGCTATTCCAAAAAGTTCCAGAAAAACAAAGAATAGAAAGAGCAAATAGATTATTAGAATTAACAAAAATTGATCACAGATCTAAAAACAGACCAAGTCAACTTTCAGGTGGAGAACAACAAAGAGTTGCAATTGCAAGGGCCCTAGCAAATGATCCAGATATAATCCTAGCAGACGAACCAACTGGAAACTTAGATTCCAAAACAGGAAAACAAATAATGGATCTGTTAAAAGAACTAAACAAACAAGGAAAAACAATAATATTAATCACACACGACAAAGACCTAACAAGATATGCTAACAAAACTTATAATTTAAAAGATGGAAAATTTATTGGAGGATAAAAAATGACAAGAATAAACATTGGAGAAGGAATTTCATTAGATCCATTAGTAGAAGGAGATATACTAGTTTTTAGAGAAAGTAATCCTGAAAGAGTTATTTTGAAAACTAGAGTTACTATGGCAACAATAAGAAGGGATGGTGAAGGAATAGTTCGAGGTAATTATGTCTCACTTAAAGCATTAACTAATGGTTATTTTTGTGAAGGAGGATTATTAACAACACCAGATCCTAACGGAGATAGGATAAATAATACACATTCTTCATATGTAGAATATGATCAACAATTAAGGGAAGCAGATTTATAGGAGAAATAAAAAAATGAAAAAAATACTATTATTAATACTAATTTTACTAGCCCTACCTTTAGCAACAGCTAGTTTAAACGACGTAAATATTGAACTAACACAATCACCTGATTCAGTTATACCAGGAACTTTTTTCAATATTCAAATAAAAGCAACAAACACAGGTTTAACAGATGTAAATGACATCACATTCACTCTAGAAGAAGATGATCCATTTACAATAGATGATAACGAAGTTAACATAAACATACCAGCACAATCATCTGTTTTACTAAATTTCAACATAGAAGTTGATTCAGATGCAAATACAGATTTTGAAGAGTTAGAATTAACATATGAAACACCAACAAAAGATCTAACAAAAATCTTCAATATAAACGTTCAAGCTATTGAAACAACTTTAGTAGTTACTTCAATTCAATCTTTACCAGAAAGAATAGAACCAGGTTCATCTGCACAAGTATTTATTAGAGTTAAAAACAGAGCTTCAATCTCATTAAGAGATGTTACTGTTAAATTAGATCTATCATCTAATGAACTACCATTTGCACCTCTAACTTCTGTAACAGAACAAAGAATTAACTCTCTAAAGAAAAATCAAGAAACAGAATTAACATATAATATTATAACTTTAGCAGATGCAGAAGCAAAACCATACAAAATACCTTTGTTAATAACTTATTTTGATGAACAAGGAACACAATTTACAAAATCAGATGTTATTTCATTAATTATTGATTCAACACCAATTTTAGATTATACTATTGAAGAATCTCAATTAGTTGAAAATAAAAAATCTACTGTAACAATTAAAATAGTTAACAGAGGTTTAACAGATGTAAAATTTCTAAATGTACAACTACAACCAAATAATTTCCAATTAATATCGCCACAAACAGTTTACTTAGGAAATATAGATTCAGACGATTTTGACACAATTGGTTTTACTTTAATACCTCAAAAAGATGCACAGTTACCATTAACAGTAACATACAAGGATTCAAACAACAAAGATTACACAAAAAACATCTTCCTATCACCAAAAATACATTCAATACAAGAAGCAAAACAAACTGGATTAATAAAAACATCTAAAGCAATATACATAACTCCTATCTTGTTATTAGGGTTGATATATTTAGCATATAGAAAACTAAGGAAAAAATGATTTTAGATTATTTTAAGTTAGCTTTCAAGAATCTTAAAGCTAGAAAACTAAGATCTTGGCTAACTATGCTTGGAATATTCATAGGAATTGCTGCAGTTGTATCTCTGATCTCTTTAGGACAAGGATTACAAGATTATATTGCAGAAGAATTTGAACAGCTAGGCTCAGATAAAATAATCATACAAACAAAAACCATGGGTCCGCCTGGTTCTACTACAAGCGAATCTTTAATCCTAACAAGTAAAGATTTAGAAGTTATTAAAGATGTGAGGGGAGTTAGATGGGCAGTAGGTTTTTTAATAAAACAAGGACAAGCAACATTCAGAAATGAATTAGGAATAGGTTTTGCATCAGGTTCAAGTTATAAAGATCAAGAATTCTTAGATGAATTAGAAAGTTTTCAAGTTATTGAAGGTAGACAATTAAAAAAAGGAGATAAATTTAAAGTTGTTGTTGGTTACAATCACGCTTATGATGATGTTTGGGAAAAACCAGTACGAATTGGGAATACAATCCAAATAGAAAATCAAGATTTTAAAGTAATTGGAATAGTTGAAAAAATAGGAAATCCTATTGATGATTCTATTTTACATATCCCAAAAGAAACTTTAAGAGAATTATTAAATGTAGGTGATGAAGAAAGTCAAATTTTAGTAAGAACTGAAAAAGGTTTTAATCCAGAAGAAGTAGCAGATTCAATTGAAAGAAAATTAAGAAGATCAAGAAATGAAAAAGAAGACCAAGAAACTTTTAATGTTCGAACTTCATCAGAACTATTAAGTTCATTTCAAACTATTTTTGCAGTAGTTCAAGGTATCTTAGTTGGAATAGCAGGGATATCTTTATTAGTTGGGGGAGTAGGAATTATGAACACAATGTATACTGCTGTTTTAGAAAGAACAAAAGAAATAGGTATCATGAAAGCTATTGGAGCTAAAAATTCAGATGTTTTATTATTATTCTTATTAGAATCAGGAATTTTAGGTTTAGTTGGTGGGTTAATCGGAGTTGGTATAGGAATAGGTTTAAGTAAAACAGTAGAAATAATTGCAGCACAAGCTTTAGGATCCCCATTGATACAAGCATCATTCCCTATATCTTTATTAGTAGGAGCTTTAGCCTTTTCATTCATAACAGGATCTCTTTCAGGAGTATTTCCAGCAATTCAAGCTTCTAAATTAAAACCAGTAGATGCTTTAAGACATGAGTAAAACTTATAAATAACAAAAACAATCTATTTCCTATGAAATTAAGGATTAATTTAGAACAAGATGAAGAAGGTATTTATGTAGCTGAATGTATGACTTTGCCTGGTTGTATTTCTCAAGGGAAAACTAGAATAGAGGCCCTAACAAATATAAAAGATGCAGTTAAAGGTTATCTGGAAAGTTTAAAAAAACACAATGAACCAATACCTCCATCAATAGAAGAGGAGATCATAGAGATAAATGCCTAAATTACCAGTTATTTCTGGAATTAAAACAATAAAAGCTTTAGCAAAAATTAATTACGAATTAGATCATCAAACTGGAAGTCATTTAATTTTAAGAAATAAAGAAGAACCCTATAGAAGATTAACAATCCCAAATCACAAAGAACTATCAAAAGGAACTTTAAGAGCAATAATAAGACAAGCAGGTTTAACAGTTAAAGAATTTTTAGAATTATTGTAAAATGGAAATAAAATCTTTAGAAGGACCAAGTATTTTTTTAGAAGTTATGGGACTTTCACCAAATATCAAAATCTTAGATTTTTTACTAGGAGAAATTAATTATGATTTCACTTTAAAAGAAATAGCAACTAAAAGTAAAGTTGGATATGCTACAATAAAAAGAATTTGGAGTTCATTTATTGATGTAAATTTAGTTAAATCAACAAGAAGAGTAGGAAAAGCAATATTTTATACTTATAATCAAGAAAGCAGAGAAGGAAAAGCATTAAGAAAATTTTATTTAGAAATAATTTTTAAAGCAGTTGAAAAAGAAACAGAAATTCCTGTAATAGCTTAATTTACTAAATCTTTATATATTTCTTAATTATTACTTATCATATGAATGAAGTATTACAACGAGTTTGTGATTGGTATGTTTTGAGCCCTAGAGAATTTTATAGGAAACATTTAGAAAATTTTTGGGAAAGAAGAAAAATTGAGAATATTCCAATTTCAACTAGTGATTGTGGGATGATGATAGAAACGGAATTAGAACTATTGCCTTTAGGATATTCTTTAGAAGACGAAACTTTCATACAAGCAAGAAGAAGAACAGTTGATATATTTTTAGAAAAACTTGTAACTGAAACAGTTTAACCAAAACCTTTTATATCTCATTCATTTTATTATTTACATGGAATACTTACAAGAAATTGAAGAAGAACCATCTATTTTAAAAAAAGTATTACTAATCATAGCATCAATTATAGTATTATCTTTATTACTTTTTTACTTTTTAGTATCACCACCAGCAAAAAATGTTCTTTATGGTTTCATAGAAAGTTCTAAATTAGAAAATCAAACATTACAAATAGATAAAACAACAAAAATAATATTCAACAATCAATCTTTAACTATTTTAAATAATTTATATAATCAAAATCTAGATAAAGAATTCAAAGTATGTCTAAAAGGTATTAAAATAAACAACACATATTACATACAAGAAACAATACAACCAAAAACATTCTTACAAGAATTTGACAGAGTAATTTCAGAACCATGCTCAAAAGAGTTTCTAGTATCATTACACACTCACCCACTAAAACATTGTTTACCATCTCAAATAGATATAAAAAACTTTCAAAACTTTAAACAAAAAAATCCAGACGCTCTATTATCTATTATGTGTGAAAAAGATAGATTTAATATTTATACTTGATCACCACAAATCTTTTATATATCCAAATTATTTACTTTATTATGTCAGAAGATAAAGAACCAATATTTCTTAGTACTGGAAGAATTTTACCATGGAGAACTGAACCAGAAAAGCCACTATTAAGAGGTCCACTCTATGCTATTGAAACTATGGGGTATAACAGTTCAACAAAACTTATAGAAGATTTAGGATTTCAAGTATTGGATGAAACTATTGGTCCTTATCATATAATTGCTTCAACAGCAAAATATCTTGCAGATATAATACCTTTTGAAGGATTAGGTAGTGAAAAAGAAACTGAACCAGAGAGAAAAATTTTATTCTCAGGAGGACTTATTGTTTATCAACAAGGAAACATTGTAGGAACAGAATTAGAAGGAGATACTTTTGTTAGACAAAAAAGAATTTGGGTAGCTACTGAACCATCAGAAGAGTATCAAGGAGAACAAGGATTAAAAAAATTAGTTCTAAATAATCCTCCAGACATTGCACATCTAGAAGCAGTTCTAAAAGGTTATGATGTTCAAGAAGAAGATAGAAGAGAAGCAGAATATCAAGAAAACGAAAGGAGATATAGACAATCACAACCTCTCCCAGCAGGCAGATCTGGTCCTTGTTAAAATATTTACAAATAATCACTTATATTTCTTCATCAACAAAGAATTTGTAACCACACTAACACTACTAAAAGCCATCGCACCACCAGCAATTATTGGATTCAACAACCATCCAGTAAATGGATACAAAACTCCAGCAGCTATAGGAATCCCAATACTATTATAGAAAAACGCCCAAAACAAATTCTGTTTTATTTTCTTCATAACATATTCACTTAATTCAATAGCACTAACAACATCTCTTAAATCTTCTTTAATTAAAACAATATCTCCAGCTTCAATAGCAATATCTGTACCACTCCCAATAGCAATACCAACATCAGCCTGTGTCAAAGCAATCGCATCATTCACACCATCACCAACAAAACCAACTTTCAACTCTTTCTGTAATTTCTTAACCTCTTTACTTTTTTCTTCAGGCAAAACCTCGGATAATACTTTTTTAATCCCAACTTTTTTACCAATAGCTTCACCAGTTCTTTTATTATCTCCAGTAATCATTATAACTTCTTTACCCATCTCTTGTAATTTTTCAACAGCACGTTTAGAAAATTTCTTCAAAGTATCAGCAACAGCAATCAAACCAACAAACTCTCCATCAACAGCAACAATCATAACAGTTTTTCCTTCTTTCTCTAACTTCTCTATTTTTTTATTCTCTACTTTAATTTTCTTATCTTCCATTAATCTCCTATTACCAACAACAACTTTTTTACCTTTATACAAACCTTCAACACCTTTCCCAGTTATACTTTTAAATTTTTCAACTTCACCTAACTTACCTTTATATTTCTTAACTATTGCCTCACCTAAAACATGTTCAGACTTCTTCTCAACAGCAGCAGCATACTCTAAAACATCACCAACAATATCAGTAACTTCTGGTTCTCCTTTAGTTAATGTTCCAGTTTTATCAAAAACAACCACATCTAATTCATGAGTTTTTTGTAAACTTTCAGCACTCTTAAACAATATTCCTTTCTTAGCTCCAATACCAGTTCCAACCATGATAGCTGTAGGAGTAGCTAAACCTAAAGCACAAGGACAAGCAATTATAACAACAGCAACAAAAACAGTTAAACCAAAACTAAAACCATTAAAAAAACTCCAAACAACAAAACTAATTAAACCAATTAACAAAACAATAGGAACAAAATAACCAGATATAACATCAGCTAATTTTTGAATAGGAGCTTTACTTCCTTGAGCTTCTTCAACTAATTTAACTATCTGACTCAAAACAGTATCTTTACCTACTTTAGTAGCTTTAAAATTAAAACTTCCTGTTTTATTGATCGTACTTCCAATAACTTCACTATTTACTTTTTTTTCAACAGGCATACTTTCACCAGAAATCATACTTTCATCAACAAAAGAATTTCCTTTAACAACAATACCATCAACAGGTATTTTTTCACCAGGCTTAACAACAATAACATCTCCAACCTTAACATCTTCAATATTAATCTTAACTTCCTCACCATCCCTAACAACAATAGCAGTTTTAACTTGTAAACCCATTAATTTTTTAATAGCTTCAGAAGTTTTACCCTTAGCAACAGATTCTAAATATCTCCCTAATAATATAAAAGCAATCAATATACCAGCAGTTTCATAATACAATTGATGATTTCCATAACCACTTCTACCTAACCAAATCATCACACTAATAAATAAACTATACAAATAAGCACTTCCTGTACCAATAGCAACTAATGTATCCATTGTAGCTGATTTACTTTTTATAACAGCGCTAAAACCTCTTGTATAAAATTGATAACCAACTAAGATAATAGGAGTTGTCAATAAAAACTGAACTAATGCTAAATTTTTTTCAAATACTTCTGGAATTTCCAAACCAATATGGGGACCCATAGCAAAATACAATAAAGGAATACTAAGAATTATAGCAATTATAAATTTTAACTTCCCACTTTTAACTTCTTTATCCCTTTCATCTTTCTCATTATCTTTAATAATACTATAACCAAGATTGTTTATTACATCTTCAATTTTTTTCTCAGAAACTTTATTTTTAATTTCAGCACTCTCAGTACCAAAGTTAACACTAGCTTTAATCCCTTCTTTTCCTAAACCTTTCTCAATACTAGCTGCACAAGATGCGCAGTGCATTCCAGATATTTTTATTCTCTTCATTTTTAATATAAAAACAAATAATTATTTAAATCTATACTTACCTTTTTCTAAATCAGATTCTTTAATCACTAATTTATCTCCTTTTACTTCACTAGGCAAGTAACCTGGCCAACATCCACCACCAGCTTTATTCTTAGTACCTAAACCACTTATTGCATATTTATTACCACAATTATTACACACCATAAAATCTCCATCTTGACTATATCCTTTATTACTTCTGTAACAAACATCACAAGCATCAAAAGCAGTTTTTACATCATCTCCATCCCTAATAGCAAAAAACTTAACTGTAACACCTTTAATCTCTTCTTCATACCATCTAGCTTCTTCTGTTATTTCATCCAAAGGAATTTCTACTTCCTCATTTCCAAACACTCCAAAACCTTTAGTAAAAACCCCAACACTTAACAAAATCAATACAAATATTCCAACAAACCATATCTTTTTCATTTTAACCTCCACAACCACATCCACCACAACTTCCTCCACAACTGCTACCACAAATTAACCCTTCTTGTACTTCATTATTTTCTAATACAACATCACTTTCTAACACAGTTGCTTTATACGTCTCAAACACTTCTAATGCTAATATTTCTTCTTCTGTTGTCTTACTTGAATCATACTCTACATCAAAAACATTAGGAAAACTAAATCTAACATTTCCAACACCATCTATAGTTTTCAATTCCTCAGATATTAGTGGAGCATGTCCAGGACAAGGAATTTTTACTTTCAATTTCAATCCACCATCTAAACCAACAACAGCCCCAGTAGGCATAGCAGAAACATTAGCTAACAAAGGAAAAATAAACATAAACAATACTAAATTTATTCCAATTGTTGAACCATACATTCCTGTTAAGTACTTCCATTTTTTCTTCATACCTTTAAAACTCAACAACCCATTCTTCCTTAGATAAATTCCAGAAGATATTGTAGCAAACACTAAAGATATTGCAATTAATACATGAAAGAAATACCATTTCATTAACAAAGGTTTAAAAAATTGCATTAAAAAAGTAACTCCTAAAATAGAACCAATAATAAAAGCAATGCATCCTATATGAGGAATTATTCCATACATTAAACCAGTTAAAATTGTTTTTTTCTTTATTTTTCCATCAGTAGAATAACCAAGATCATTAATTTTCTCTTTTATTTTCTCTAAATCACCTTCATAATCAACAACAACTTTATCTTCAGTTAAATCTACTTTTACGTCTTCAACCCCTTCTAATAACTTTAATTCTTTCTCAATTTTTTCAACACAACTTTTACATGTCATGCCTTTAACATTTATTTCTTCTTTCATACAATTTACAAAAATGAAACACTTTATAAAGAAATATGTGAAACTAGTTTCACTGCCTATTACCTTGAACAGTTACAATCTCTGTTTTTACTTTAATATCTTTCCCAGACTTTTTTACACCTTCTTCAGCTATACTTTGTAAACCAAAACAACAAGGAACTTCCATAGTAACTACAGTAACGCTTTTTACATTACACTCTTTTATTATACTACTTAATCTATCACTATAATCACTAACTTCATCTAACTTAGGACAAGCAATAACTAAAGACTTACCTTTCAAAAAATCACTATGAAAATTTCCATAAGCAAAAGGAACACAATCCGCTGCTATTAACAAATCTGAATCTTCAAAATAAGGAGCAGGACCAACTAAATGTAATTGAACTGGCCATTGTTTTAATTCTGATTCTTGTTTTACACTATTACTTTCTTTTTTATCTCTAAAATCTTGTACAGCAGTTCCAGGACAACCTTGAAATTCTTTTTCTTCAGTTTTTCCAATAGGATTCTCAATTCCATTCTCTTCTAAATATTCTTCTGCTTCCTTCAAATATTTTTCTTCTTTATGAAATTTTAAGTGTTCTAAATGTGCTTTAATTACTTCTTTACCTTGTTTTACAATTCTTTCCATTACTTTTTTCTCATTATACTCTTCTGCTTCTCTTTCAACTACTTTAATCGCATCTTGAGGACAAGCACCAATACAAGCACCCAAACCATCACAATAAATATCACTAATAACTCTCGCTTTTCCATCTACAACTTGTAAAGCTCCTTCTGGACAATCAGGAATACATAAACCACAACCATCACATTTACTTTCATCAATCTCAACAATTTTTCTTATCATTTTATTCACATAACCCCAATATAAAACTTAAATTTTCTTCTGCTTTTAATGAATGAACCTCATTCGCTTCTATATGTATAAAAACTCCTTCAGATAGTTCTATATCTTCTCCTTTCAAATTAAAAATTCCTTTACCTTCTATAACATATACAAAACCAGCCTTAGTTGATGTATGGTCTGATATATCTGTTCCTTTTGCCATACAAAACAAAGACATATCTATTCCTTTTTTATTTACATCTTTACTTAGTATCCCTTTTTCCGAATATTCAATTAAATCTTTAACATTTTTCATTTTTCTTACCCTACTATCTTTTCTATACTAACTATCAAAAACATACTTATTTATATATCTAATAGTTTCTAAAAATATACCATGAAAGATTGCACAATTCACAGAACAATGGATTTTATAGGTAAAAAATGGACTTTACTAATACTTTTAGAATTATACAAAGGAAATAAATACAAAAGATATTCTCAACTTAAAAATAGCTTACCAGAAATAACACCTAAAATGCTTTCAGCAAGATTAAAAGAACTAAAAGAACAAAAATTAATAAATAAAAAAGTAACAGAATTTCCATTAAAATGTGATTATTCTTTAACTGATTCAGGAGAGGATTTCATAAGAATAATTAAAGATATAAAAAAATGGTCTCTAAAATGGAAATTTAATAATCAAATTTGTAAATCTATAGATTGTAAGGAATGTACTTTATGATTTTAATATCACTACATTAGTCATTCCTCTTCTTTTTCTCTCAATCAAACCCTTTCCTTCTAATTTATCTAAAATTCTAGTAACTTTAACTTTATTTAATTCTGTTCTTTCAACTAATTCTGATTGAAAAATACTTTCTTCTTTAACAATTTCATCAAAAACTTTTTTATAATCTTCATCAAAATCTTTCATAATTTCTTTGTAATCTTTCTTTTCTATTTTAACTTCTTTTTTCTTATCTCCAAAAAATACTAAGTACAAACCAATTAATACAATAAAAACCATAATACCCACACTAATACTTGTTTGAAAACTAATAGTCCCATACATTGGACAACTTGCTCCATGAGTACATGTATCTCCAACAATATCTTTCAAAGTTTTATTAAAAATATAAATAATAAAACCTACCAATAAAGATATACCAACAATTAAAAACCCAACATTCCTGTTATTCATACAAAATTCCTAAATATTATACTATATAAAACTAACCATATCTTTAAATAATTCTTAACCTTTCTTTAAAAAATGAAAAAACTATTATTTTTATTACTAATTTTTATCTCAGGATGTTTTACTTCTAATGTAATTTTAGAAACAGATGGACCTTTTACAGTTACAAGAGTGATAGATGGAGATACTTTAATAGTAAATGAAGAAACAATAAGATTATCAGGAATTAATACTCCAGAAACAGGAGAATGTTATTATCAAGAAGCTAAAGATACTTTAAATGACCTAACTTTAGAAAAAGAAATTTATTTAGAAAAAGATAAAACAAACAAAGGAAAGTATGGGAGATTATTAAGATATATATACATCAATGATTTATTAATAAATTCTTATCTAGTTGAAAATGGTTATGCAAGAGTTTATGATAAGTATGCATATGATACAAAAAGATATGAAGAATTAAAAGAAAAAGAAAAAATTGCTATATCTAAAAATCTAGGAGTTTGGTCTTGTGAGAATAATTTTAAAGATTGTTTATTTGTAGCTTCTAAAAATTCAGATAAATTACATAAACCAGATTCTAAATATGTAAAAAGAATTAAACCAGAAAATTTACTTTGTTTCAAAACTTTAAAAGAAATTCCTGAAAAATATTTAAAATAACCAAAAACTTTATATATAAAATGTGTTTTAATATTAAAATACATAGTAGGTAATAAAAATGGAAGTTGCTATAACAAAAATATCCCCAAATGGACAAGTTGTAATCCCTGTAGAAATCAGAAAAGATGCAGATATAAAACCTTCAACTAAATTTATTGTTTTTAATGAGAGTGGAAATATATTATTAAAACAAATAAAAATGGAAAGTTTATCTAAAGACATGGAATTAATAGAAAAAATTCAAAAAAGTGAAGAACAAATAAAGAAAGGAGAATTTACTAAAGCAGATACAGAAATGAGTGATGAAGAAATTGATGATTTGTTAATGTCTTAAAATGGAAATAGTATTCTCTAGAGATTTTAAAAAAGAATTTAAAAAAATTAAAGATAAAAATACAAGATTAAAAATAATCAAACAAATTAGAAAATTAAAACAAATCCCAAAATCTGGGAAACCTTTAAAGTACAAATTTAAGAACCATAGAAGTGTAAAAATTCCTCCTTTTAGAATAATTTACAAAATAAAAAAAGATAGAATAACTATAAACTGTTTTGATCATCGTGATTCTTCATATAAATAAAATTTGGATTTAAAGGAAAATAATTTAACTGAAAAATATCTTAAAACTTCCTAATAATCTTCTTACTCAAAATAGAATTTGGAATTACTATAACTTCATCCCCACTTTTTATCTGAACTTCTGTTAATGTTATTTTCTCAACCTTCCCTTCTATATCCCCAATTCTAACTTTTTCACCTTTTTCTAATAATTTTCTATGTTGTATAACAAAACCACTAATCACATTTGGAATAAAATCTTTAATAGCTAATATTATAAAAGCAACTATAAATAATAATATAACTCCCAAAATAATATATAACACCGTACTTGCTAATCCTAACTGATTTAATGCAATTATCAAAGCAACAAAATAAACTAAATATTTACTTACAGAACTTAAAAATTGTTCTATAGGCCAATCTAATTTTAACTCTTTTTTAATAATATTATTCAATTCAATCTCTTTTAAAACTTTTTTAACTAAATTACTCAAAAATCTACCTAAAATTAACCCAATCAATAAAATTGTTATACTTGCAACTAACTTAATAGCTGTGAACGGAATATCTAAACTTACCATAAAAATACCTTATTTTAAGAATATAAAAAGGTTTTGAAATGATATAACTGTAAACTTTTTCAAAAAAAGCTTAACCAAAAATAAACTATCACCCCCTTTCTTAAAAGACACCCATAGTTTCTAAGTTTTTAGTTAGTTTACTCCTTTATCCAAAAAGTAGTAGTCATAGTCATTCCTGTCCTGGCTCGCATATGTTTAAATCCCAATTCTTCCATTAATCCTCCAATAATACTGATAGTCCCTCCATGAACAATAACAACCCCTGGAGTTGAAGTAGTCCTATATAATTCTTGCATCAATCTATTTTGATACTTTTTATAACTTTCACCACCTTTTTCCCAATCATATTCTATAATTTCATCATCTATACCACTAACTAAATAACAATAACTATTATCTGGTTGTCTAGATACAAATTTAAGCATATCTTCTCTTTTATAACTTATTTTCATACCAGTTACATCAAATAAGTTTTTTTCATAATCTTCTATCTCTTCTTTACTTGCTGTATCAAGATCTTCAGGGAGATTATAAGGATCTACTCCAATATATCCTGCTGCTCCCCAATATTTAGCTAACATTGGTCCAAAACGTCGGCTATCTATATTATTCCAATCAACTTCATTAAAATTAAGCATAGCTAAATCTCCACATCCTAAATCTATGAGTATATGTCCAGCAATTACTTGTTTTATTTTTTTATCAATTTCAGTAGGTAATCGCTCATCTAATACTGTATCACTAAGAGATTCAATATAAGGAGTTCTTAATGCTATAGAACTAACATCCCCTATAATTTTATCAATTTCTCTTTGTTTTTCTTCCAAAAATCTAATCTGATTTCCTAATTCTTTCAAGAGATTTTCTTTATCTTTAAAATCAATTTCTTTTAATTCATCTATTAGTTGGAACAACAAAGTCTTAACTTCTCTTATATCTCCGGGAGTATTTATTCTTTCTACAACTTGAGTAATAAGTGTTTTTACTTTTTTGTGTTTTTCTGATACTTCATCATTTATTATTCTTAAAATTTTTAATATATATTCTTCTGGCATTTAAACAATAAAACAAACATCAATTAAATACTTTTCTTTTTCAATTAAGCTTTTCTAAAGCTTACAGTTAAACAAACAATAAACCTTTTGAAAACATTTAAAAAACACCACTTCTTCTAAATATCATGACAAAAGAAGAAAAAATCAAAGAATTAGAAGAAGAATTAAGAACTACGAAATACAACAAAAGAACACAACATCATGTAGGTTTAATTAAAGCAAAAATTGCAAAACTAAAACAACCTTCATCTTCCTCAAAATCACCAAAACCTCTATTCTCAGTTAAAAAAACAGGAGATGCAACAGTTATCTTAATAGGACCTCCATCAGTTGGAAAGTCAACATTACTAAACAAAATCACAAATGCAAATACAAAAACAGCAGCTTACCAATTTACAACTCTAACCCCAGTTCCAGGAATCTTAAACTACAAAAACTCAAAAATTCAACTAATAGATTTACCAGGAATTATAGAAGGAGCTTCAGAAGGTAAGGGAAGAGGTAGAGAAGTTCTATCAACTCTAAGAACCGCAGACTTAGTTATTATCCTACTAGACCCAAAAACAATCAAATTAAAAGAAAAAATAGAAAAAGAATTAGAACAAGCAAATATCAGAATAAACCAACAACCACCAAAAATAAAACTAACAAAAGAACAAAAAGGTGGACTTAAAATCCATTCTAACTTACAAAAAGAAACAGTTACTGCAATTCTAAAAGAATTTAAAATTCAAAACGGAGATATAACAACACATAATGTAACAATAGATCAATTAATAGATTTTTTAGAAGGAAATAAAGTGTATATCCCAGCAATAACAGTCATAAATAAATCAGATCAATTAAAACAAAAAACACCTTTCTTAGAAATTTCAGTTACAGAAGACAAAAACTTAGACAAATTAAAAGAACAAATTTTTAATAAATTAGATATTATGCAAATTTTCTTAAAACAAGTAGGAAAAGAACCAGACTTAGAAGAACCATTAATAATAAAAAATAAATCCACAATTAAAGATGTATGTCTAGACTTACACAAAGAATTCTTAACAAAATTTGACTTCGCAAGAGTCTGGGGTTCCTCGGTAAAACACGATGGACAGAAAGTTTTAAAAACAGAACATTTATTAAAAAATAAGGACATTTTAGAGATTCACTTAAAGTAATTCTATAATTCATAATGACTTATCTAAAAAAACCTCACAGTAAAGAAGATTTACTTAGTATACTCCACCCATACGTAAAAGAATGGTTTTTCAACACTTTCAAAGAATTTTCCCTACCTCAGTTATATGGGGTTCTAGAAATTCATAATAAAAACAACATTTTAATTTCAGCACCAACAGGAGGAACAAAAACATTAACTTCTACATTATCAATTATAAACGAATTAGTTATTCTAGCTGATAAAAAACAATTAAAAGATCAAGTTTATTGCATCTATACAAATCCTCTCAGAGCACTCTCGAGAGATATAAATTTCAACTTACAAAAACCACTAGAAGAAATAAAAAAAATAGCAAAAAAACATGGAAAAGATCTAGAAATCAGAATTGCTTCTAGAACAGGAGACACAACACAATATGAAAGAGCAAAAATGCTTAAAAAACCCCCACATATCTTAATTTGTACACCA
>Ga0187833_10003538_pt1 | contig 15799 bp, 21 predicted proteins | sample ETNtaG_37_FD_167968 | JGI IMG/M metagenome (GOLD analysis project Ga0187833, IMG submission 167968) | Marine microbial and viral communities from oxygen minimum zone, Eastern Pacific Ocean - ETNP2014_SV_400_PacBio MetaG (Illumina Assembly) | ecosystem: Environmental > Aquatic > Marine > Hypoxic...
AAAAATAAGTTTAAAATTGGAGACATTGTACTCATTGAAGAATCAAAACCTTATTCTAAAAATAAACAATTTAAAGTATTAGAGGAAAGTAAATGATTCAAGTTCAAACAGAACTATTTGTCGCAGACAATACAGGGGCAAAAAAAATTGAATGCATTAAGGTTTTAGGTGGTTCAAAGAGAAGATACGCTTCGGTTGGAGATACTATTGTGGTTAGCATCAAGGAAGCTATTCCGAGGGGAAAAGTAAAGAAAGGTTCAGTACACAAAGCTGTAATAGTTAGAACTAAACAGGGTATTTTTAGAAACGATGGCTCAAAAGTAAAATTTGACAATAATGCAGCAGTGTTAACAGATGAAAAGGGCGAACCATTAGGAACAAGAATTTTTGGTCCAGTAACGAGAGAACTAAGATCTAAAGGTCAAATGAAAATAATTTCATTAGCACCAGAGGTTTTATAATTTATGAATTTAAAAAAAGGAAATTTGGTAAAAGTGCTAACAGGTAAGGATAAAAATAAATCAGGAGAAATTATCGAAGTAATAAATAGATTAAATAAAGCAAAAGTTAAAGGCATAAATATTATTAAAAAGCATTTAAAAACAACAAAAGAAAAAAAGGGAGGAATTATTTCTAAAGAAAATTTTATTCATTTATCAAATTTAAAGAGAGTAGAGAATAAAAAAGACAAAACTGAAATAAAAAAAGGAAATAATAAAAAATGAACACAAGATTAAAAGAGTTATATTATTCTAAAATACAAACTGATTTGGCAAAAAAACTTTCCTTAAAGAATAAATTGATGAGCCCAAAATTTAAAAAAGTTGTTATTAATATGGGATTGGGCACAGACGGAAATGATAAAAAAATTTTGAAATCTTATTCAGAGGATATAGCTATGATAACTGGGCAAAAACCTGTTATTACCAAATTTAAAAAATCTATATCAAATTTTAAAACAAGAAAAAACACAGATGCTGGTTTAAAGGTAACTTTAAGAAAAAACAAAATGTACGAATTTATTGATAGACTTATTAATATTGCTCTTCCAAGAATAAAAGATTTTAGGGGTTTAAGTTCACGAAGTTTTGACAAATTTGGTAATTATACCCTTGGTATTAAAGAGCATGTTGTTTTTCCAGAAGTAAATTTTGATAAAGTTGAAAAAATACGTGGCTTAAATATTACAATTGTAACTGATGGTACAAACAAGGATCACAATTTGGCTTTATTGGAGGAATTTAATTTCCCATTTAACAAAGAAAATAAAAATTGATTTTAAAAAATATATGGCAAAAAAAAGTTCAGTAAATAGAAATAAAAAAAGAATTGCATTGAATAAGAAATTTGCAAATAAAAGAAGAAAATTAAAAGAAATAATTATGAACAAGAAAGTAACTTTAGAAGAAAGATTTAAAGCACAAATGAAATTGTCAAAATTACCAAGAAATTCATCTAAAATTAGAGTCAAGAATAGATGTGAAATTACCGGAAGGTCCCATGGAGTTTATAGAAAATTGAAAATTTCAAGAATAACTTTAAGGCAACTAACTTTAGAGGGCAAAATACCTGGAATGATAAAGTCAAGTTGGTAAAAAAGAAAGGAATATATGAGTTTTACAGATCCTATAGGTGACATGTTAACAAGAATTCGGAATGGTCAAATGAGATCATATGTTAAAATTGAAATGCCTGCTTCGTCATTTAAAGGTAAAATTTTAGAAATACTTAAAAGGGAAGGTTTTATTTTGAATTATTCACTGGATCAAACTAATGAAAAAAAAACAAAATTTTCAATTAATTTAAAATATAGTTCGGGTTCACCAGTAATAAATAATATTGAAAGAATTTCTAGACCTGGAAGAAGATTTTATTCAAGTGCTCAAAGTATTCCAAAAATACAGAATGGTTTAGGTATAGCGATTATTTCTACTCCCAAAGGAGTAATGACCGATACAGAAGCAAGAAAAGCTAAAGTTGGTGGTGAAATTATTTGTAAGGTTTTTTAATGTCAAAAATTGGTAAAAAAAAAATTTTAATTCCAAAAGAAGTCAATTTATCAATTAATGTTGACAGTCTTGATATAAAGGGACCTTTTGGTAACAAGAAAATTAATCTAGATACAAAACTCTTTGAAGTAAACCTTAGTAAAAAGAATGAATTATCTATTAAACCCAAAATAAAAAGTGATGACATTAAAAAAATGTGGGGTATGAATCGAAGTCTTTTAAATAATGCTGTTATTGGGGTTAATAAAGGTTTTGTGAAAACTTTAGAAATGACTGGTGTTGGTTACAAAGTCGCTATAAATGGCAATACCTTGAATTTACAACTTGGCTATAGTCATGGTACCGATTTTAGTATTCCAAAAGATGTAAAAATTAGCGTAGAAAAACAAACAATAATTAAAATCACTGGTTTAGATAAACAGCTTGTTGGTACGGTTGCATCAGAAATAAAATCATTTCGACCATCCGAACCATATAAAGGTAAAGGAATTAAAGAAAAAGGAGCTTATGTTCTACGTAAAGAAGGTAAAAAGAAATAAAAAATGAGATTAGACAAAATAGTTAAAAAAAAATTGAGAATAAGAAATAAATTAAAAAAATCTAATACAAGTAATAGGTTAAGATTAACCGTGAATAGATCTTCCAAAAACATTTCTGCTCAAATAATTGATGATATAAATTACAAAACTATAGTTACCGCATCTTCTGTAGAAAAGGATATTAAGAAAATTGCTAAAACAAAAAAATCGGATTTGTCATTATTTGTTGGTGAAACACTTGCAAAGAGGGCAAATAAAAAAAATATAACCAAGGTGTATTTTGATAGAGGTCACTACAAGTATCATGGAAGAGTTAAATTATTGACAGATGCTTTAAGAAAAAATGGATTGGAGTTTTAACAAATGCAAAATGATGAATTAAAAGAAAAACTAATTTATATAAATCGTATTACAAAAGTGGTTAAAGGAGGAAGAAGATTTGCCTTTTCAGCTCTTGTAGTAACTGGAAACCAATCTGGTAAATTGGGAGTTGCCCATGCTAAAGCGAAGCAGGTTACTGATGCAATTAAAAAAGCTACAGATTTAGCTAAAAGAAGATTGGTTCATATCTCACTTAAAGAAGGAAGAACGTTACATCATGATGTTGTGGCAAAAGAAGGGTCGGGAAAAGTGATTTTAAGATCGGCACCCAAGGGAACAGGAATTATAGCAAGTGGAGCAATAAGAGCAGTATGTGAAGTTACAGGAATAAAAGACATTGTGGCTAAATCATTGGGTTCATCAAATTCACATAATGTAGTTAGAGCCTGCATGAAGGGATTGTTAAATCAACTCTCACCAAAAAATATTTTTTATTTACGTGGTAAAAAGAAATCTGAAATAACTGAAAATAAAATATAAATGTATCTGAATTCATTAAATTACAAGATTAAGACTAAAAAAATTAGACTTGGTAGGGGTATTGGATCTGGAAAGGGCAAAACATCTGGCCGAGGTCACAAAGGTCAGAAAGCTCGTTCAGGGATAGCAATAAAAAGTTTTGAAGGTGGGCAAATGCCTTTATATAGAAGGCTTCCCAAGAGGGGTTTTAACTCAATTAAAAAAAATAATATGGCAGCAATAAATCTTCAACAATTACAAGAATTTATATCTAAAGGAAGACTAAACTCTAAAATTCTTATTAATTTAAATGAACTTAAAAAAAATAAGATTTTGAAGAATAAAATAAATAAAATAAAATTATTGGGCAATGGTGATATTAAAGATAAAATTAATCTTGAGGTCGATTTTATTTCAAAATCAGCAAAAGAAAAAATTACAAAAAAGGGTGGTTCAATAAAATTAACAACAAAATAAATTTGAAGAAAGATATTATTAATGATTGGAGCCCCCTCTCAAACTAGTGACTTAAGGAATCGTATCCTTTTTACCATTATAATATTATCAATTTATAGACTAGGTACGTTTATACCAATTCCGGGTATAGACCCACAATCGTTGCAAGAACTTATGAGTTCTAATCAAAGAGGTTTATTGGGAATGTTCAACGTATTTGCTGGAGGGGCTATTGCACGTATGGCTCTTTTTGCACTGGGAATTATGCCATATATTTCGTCTTCCATTATTGTACAATTATTAACAGGAGTTTCTGAATATTTTAAAAATCTTAAAAACCAAGGTGAAGTTGGAAGGAAAAAGATTACTCAAATTACTAGATATGGAACTGTTTTATTGGCTACCGTTCAAGGTTATGGGTTATCAGTTGGATTAGAGTCAGCAGAAAATTTGGTAATAAATCCTGGAATGTTTTTTAGAATTAGCACAGTAATAACGATAGTAGCTAGCACTATGTTTTTAATGTGGTTAGGTGAACAAATTACTCAAAGAGGAATTGGTAATGGAATTTCGTTAATTATATTTTCTGGTATTGTGGCAGAAATCCCAAGGGCTCTTGTAACAACTTTTGAACTAGGTAGAACAGGTGCGGTTTCATCAATAATGATAATTTCTATATTTCTATTATTGATTTTTACAATTATTTTTATTGTTTTTATGGAGAGGGCCTTAAGAAAAATATTGATTAATTATCCAAGGAGACAAATGGGTAGCAAAATGTATGGAGGCGAATCGTCTCATTTACCTTTAAAAATTAATTCTGCTGGTGTAATACCTGCGATTTTTGCCTCTGCCTTATTGTTGTTACCAATTACATTTTCAAATTTTACTTTTTCGCAAAATGAAATATTTTTAAATATATCTGCTCTTTTTTCACAGGGTAAACCTCTCTACATGCTTTTGTACGGATCTGGAATTATATTTTTTACCTTTTTTTATACTTCGATAGTTTTTAATCCATATGAAACTGCTGAAAATTTAAGAAAATATGGTGGCTATGTGCCTGGAATTAGACCAGGAGAAAGCACAGCTTTATATATAGATAATATCTTAACTAAACTAACAACAATTGGGGCTTTATATTTAGCCTTAGTATGTTTGATGCCCGAATTTCTAATAGCAAAATATCCAATTCCGTTTTATTTAGGTGGTACATCAATATTGATTGTTGTAATTGTTGCAATGGATACGGTAACCCAGGTTCAAACGAGACTAATGAGTAGTCAATATCAAACTTTAATTAAAAAAGCCAAATTTGGGAATTAATGAATCTAATAATATTCGGTCCCCCGGGCGCCGGAAAGGGAACACAATCGAATAATATAGTTAATGATTTTGATTTGAAGCAAGTGTCCACTGGCGATTTATTAAGAAGTGAAATTAAAATTAAAACAGACCTGGGTAGAAAGATTGAATCGACAATAAACAATGGTGAATTTGTAACGGATGATGTAGTTAATACATTAATTAGAAAGATTATTTCAGATCCTAAAAATTTTGATAGATTAATCTTTGATGGATATCCAAGAAATATATTTCAAGTATATAGTTTAGAAAAATTGTTAAAAGAATTTAATCAGAAAATTTCAATTGTTCTTAACTTATACCTTGACAAAGATATTCTTTCAAAAAGAGCAAAAGGAAGAATTATTTGCACCAGGTGTTTTAGAATATTTAATATTTACCTCAACCCACCAAATTCAAAAAATCATAAGTGTGAAAAAAAATATCTAGAAAAAAGGACTGATGATAACACTCAAACTATTCTAAATAGATACGAAACTTATGTTAGAAAAACAAAACCTATACTAGATTATTACAATAAAAAGGGACTTCTCATTGAGATTGACGGAAACCAAAAAATTGTTGAAATTTACGGTAAAATAAAGGGAATTTTGGAAAATATAAGAGATTGACATTATGTTTACTTTTTATATAAGTTTCCTAAAAAAATCTAACATCATTAATTTATGGCCCGTATAGCAGGTATCAATATTCCTCAAAATAAGATAGTTCGCGTTGGTTTAACTTATATTTATGGAATTGGAAATAAAAACTCTCAAAAAATTTGCAAAAACTTAAATATTCCATCTAGCAAAAGAGTCAATCAACTTACAGATGATGAAATTTTAAAAATCAGAGAATATATTGATAAAAATATCGACGTGGAAGGTGAATTAAGAAGAGAAACTTCACTAAATATAAAAAGATTGATTGACCTGGCTACATATAGAGGATCAAGACATAAAAAAAAACTTCCAGTTAGAGGCCAGCGTACTCGCTGTAATGCCCGAACCAGAAAAGGTAAAGCAATAGCGATAGCCGGAAAAAAAATAACTCCATTGAAAAAATAATTTATGGAAGATAAAGAAAAAAAAGATTCAAAAAAAATTAATACAAAAAGGCTTGAAACAAAAGATTCCAGTCTTATAGAAAAGAAAAAATCCAATTTTCAAAAAAAAAAAAAAATTAAAAAAAATGTTATAACTGGAATTGCTTATGTAAAATCAACATTTAATAATACTATTATTTCAATTGCAGATGTTTATGGCAATGTGATTGCGTGGTCTTCTGCTGGAAAGAAAGGATTTAAAGGATCTAGAAAATCAACTCCATATGCTGCCCAAATTGCAGCAGATGAAGTCGGAACAAAAGCTTTAGAACATGGAATGAAAATATTGTCTGTTGAAGTTAAGGGTCCAGGCTCAGGTAGAGAAACGGCCTTGAGAGCATTGCAAGCTAAAGGTTTCAGAATTACATCAATTAAAGACACAACTCCATTACCGCATAATGGATCAAGACCACCAAAAAGAAGGAGAGTATAAATGGAAAAAATGCAAAACATAGCAAATGATAAAAATTGGAAAGCGTTGATTAAACCTTCCAAAGTAGATGTTAAGACACATGACAATAAATCAATAGCTACTATTACAGCTGAGCCTTTAGAAAAAGGTTATGGTTTAACAATTGGAAATTCTTTAAGAAGAATAATGCTCTCTTCTATAAGAGGTTCAGCAGTAACCGCAATACAAATAGACGGTGTGTTACATGAATTTTCATCAATCAAAGGAGTTAGAGAAGATGTAACTGATATAGTTTTAAATGTTAAATCATTAGCGCTAAAATCTCATTCTGAGGGGCCAAAAAAATTAATTTTAGATGCTTCAGGGCCGGGTGAAATAAAAGCAAATAAAATATTAGAAAATCCTGATATTGAAATTTTAAATCCAGATTTTACAATTTGCAATCTTGATGAGGGAACAAAATTTCATATGGAATTAACTGTTAATTCAGGAAAGGGATATGTTCCAGCAAATTTAAATAAAATAAAAGATCCACCATTAGGATTGATCGCAATAGACTCTTTGTTTAGTCCCGTAAAAAAAGTATCTTATTCGGTAAGTACAGCTCGTGAAGGTAAGGCACTAGACTACGATAAATTAACGTTAGAAATTGAAACTAATGGATCCATAGCTGCTGATGATGCACTAGCATATGCAGCAAGAATTTTTCAAGATCAACTGTCAATGTTTATTAATTTCGACGAACCAAAAGAAGTTATTATACAACAAAAACCAGTTGAGCCAGAATTTAATAAAAACTTACTCAAAAAAGTCGAAGAACTAGAGTTATCAGTTCGATCTATGAATTGTTTAAAAAATGATAATATAGTTTATATTGGGGATTTAGTTCAAAAAACAGAAAGCGAAATGTTAAGAACCCCTAATTTTGGAAGAAAATCACTTAATGAAATAAAAGAAGTACTAGGCAATATGTCATTATATTTAGGCATGGAAGTTCCTAACTGGCCTCCTGAAAATATTGCTGAATTATCACAAAAATTAGAGGAAAACATTTAAATTAAAATGAGACATGGACTGCATCATAAGAAATTAAATAGAACATCAGAGCATAGAAAAAGTTTAATTAAAAACATGTTAAATTCACTAATAAAATATGAACAAATTACAACAACATTACCTAAAGCAAAGGTATTAAAACCGCAAATAGATAAAGTTATTACATTGGGTAAAAAGGATAGCCTAGCAAATAAGAAAAACTTATTTTCAAAACTGCAGGACAAGATAAATACCAGAAAAGTTACTAACGTTTTATCAAAAAGATATTTAAATAGAAGAGGCGGTTATTCAAGAATAATTAAAACTGGATTTAGATATGGTGATAGAGCATCTTTGGCGATTATTGAATTGGTTGATCGTGATATAAACGCAAAAAAAGTAGATATAAAGAAAAGAGCTAAAAAAAACAAATCAGAAACTGCTCCCGAATATACCAAAGAAACTAAAAAATAATTTTTTATTATTTAAAATAAAAAATTCAACTTAATTAACTTAAATGGATAAGATTTTTCTAGTTAAAAAAGATTTTGTTAACTCAAGAATTGATAGATGGATTAAAAGAAATATCTGTCAAGTTCCTCAAGGACTCATAGAAAAAAATTTGAGAAATAAAAATGTTACAATTAACAAAATAAAAGTTAAAAGTTCATATAAACTTAAAATAGATGATAAAATTTACTTAAATAATTTTAGTCCAGCTTTTAGTTATCATTTAAGTAATAAAAAAAAATATATACCCAGCAAAAAAGATATAAAAAATAGTGAGGCTTTCATAGTAGAGGATAATGAAAATTTTTGTGTAATTAATAAACCTTATGGTTTAGCTGTGCAGGGTGGTAGCAAAATTAAAAAAAATTTAGTTGATTTGATTGCGGGAAACAAAATTTTTCAAAATTCCAAACCTTTTATTGTTCATAGATTGGATAAAGAAACATCAGGAATTCTTATTATTGCTAAAAATAGAAAGTATGCTCAACTATTTACTTCATTATTTAGAATTAGAAAAATTCACAAATCTTATTTATCAATTTGTCATGGTGAAATGGAAAAAGCCAAAGGCGTATTTTCTGGTGATTTAATTCGTTATGACAAGGATAGAAAAATATCTGAACAAGCTATCACTAATTATAAAGTTTTAGATAAAAATATTAATTCTACATTGCTTATTTTAAATCCAATAACAGGTAGAAAGCATCAAATTAGAAAACAATTATTTTCAATTGGATTTCCAGTTATTGGTGATTCAAAATATAATTTTCACGAAAACAAAATAAATAAAAATAGTAATCTCATGTTACATGCCTATTCTATAAAATTTATGATCAATGAAAAAAAACATAAATATACTGTTAATGTACCAGATTATTTCAAAAAAATGTTATTAAAAAAAAGATTAACTTTATTTAAAAACTCTTAAAAAATTATTAATTATTTTCTGATTAATATATTTATAGTTATTTTTTTTTACTGAATAAAGATTTGTTATTCCTTTATAGTCTATGCCACAGGGTAGTATATTTTTATAAACTTCAAGATCATTAGAAATATTTATGGAAAAACCGTGAAATGCAATCCATCTTTTAACTCTAATTCCGATTGCCGCTACTTTCTTTGGGTTGCCATTAACATTTACCCAAATACCAATATTTTTTTTGTCATTAAATGATTTGATTCCATATTCTTTTAAAATCTTAATTATGCAATTTTCAATATGTTTTATTAGTTTTCTAATATCCTTTCCCCTTTCATTTAGATTTAATACAAAGTAAACGATTTTTTGACCTGGTCCGTGATAAGTAATTTTTCCGCCCCTTGAAGTTTTTGATACACTAATTGTTTTATTTAATATTTCGTTTTCTTTTGAGCTAGTTCCTGCAGTAAATATTGGTTTATGTTCCAAAATCCATAATAATTCTGGTTTTTTTCCGTTTATTATATCTTCTACTCTTTTTTCTAATAATTTAAGAGCAACGTCATAATCTATCAATTTTTGACTTTTTTTAACTTCGATTGGCATTTTAAAATTGTAATTATTAAATATATAAATTAATAGTTCAGCTAATTATTTAATACAATTATTATGGCTTTAGTTAAAAAAATAAAGGACAGAAAAGTTAATATTGAGTTTAATAAAGAATTTATTAAAGTCATTAACGAGAAAATAAGAGATCAAGATACTGATTTTTTAGCTAAATCATTAAAGGAATTATTACCCGCAGATTCTGCAGATATCATAGAAAATTTAAATCCAGAAAATAGATCTAAATTAATTGAACTTGAAGGATTTAAAATAGATCCTGAAATATTTGTTGAACTTAACGAATCAATTCAAACTGAAATTTTTTTACTTTTATCAGTAGAATCTATTGCCAGTTTATTAAAAAAATTGGAATCTGATAATGCTCTTAAGATACTTGAAAATTTGGATAAATCAAAAAAGGAGACCGTTTTAAATAGATTACCTCCAAAAGACAGATTTATATTAGAGGAAGGTTTGAGTTATCCCGAGGATACAGCTGCAAGAATTATGCAAAGAGAATTTACTGCTATTCCGAGCAATTGGTCGGTCGGACAAACAATAGATTATTTAAGAGAAAATAAAGATTTACCAGATGAATTTTTGGAAATTTTTATTGTCGACAGTAATTTTAAACCAATTGGAACAGTTCCTTCATCAAAAGTATTAAGAACACCTAGAGAAACTAAAATGGATTTAATTATGAGAGAAATGCAAGTTTTGATACCGGTTAATATGGATCAAGAAGAAGTGGGACATACTTTTGAAAATTATAACCTTACTAGTGCTGGGGTAGTTGATAAAAATAATAAGTTAGTTGGAATGATTACTAGTGATGATATTTTAACAGTAGTAAAGGAAGAAGCTGAAGAAGATGTCCTTAGACTTGCTGGAGTAGGTGATGAGGAAATTACTGATAGCATTCTAAAAAAAACAAAAAGAAGATTTAATTGGTTGTTATTAAATTTGTTTACAGCTTTGTTAGCAACCTGGGTAATTAGCAAATTTGGCGCCACAATTGAACAAATGGTTGCCCTAGCTTTTTTAATGCCAATAGTTGCTTCTATGGGAGGTAATGCAGGCATGCAAACTTTGGCTGTAACTGTAAGAGCTTTAGCTACAAAAGAACTTTCTTCAGGAAATCTTTCAACAGTGGTATCTAAAGAATTTGTAACTGGAATTTTAAATGGAATAATATTTGCACTAATTGCTGGAATTATAGTTTATTTGTGGTTTAAAGAAATTAATTTAACAATTATAATTGCGGTTTCTATGATGCTTAATATGATTGTTGCTGGACTATTTGGAATTTTGGTTCCTGTCTCGCTTAAGAAATTTAATATCGATCCCGCTATTTCTTCTAGCGTTTTTGTAACAACCATTACAGATGTGATCGGATTTTTATCTTTTTTGGGTATTGGAGCCTATTTCTTCTACAGCTAAATATTGTCTATTAATCTTGTTGAGCCAAGATAGTAAGCGATAAACAATTTATATTTTTTATTTTTTTTAAATGGTCTAGTTTGTTTGTTAATGTCAATAAGTTTAATATAATCTATTTTTTTAACGCCAAATTGAAATAATTTATTTTTTATTTTTTTTAAAATATTTTTTTTCTTAATTAACAATTTTTTGCTTTTATAGAGTAATTTATAAACTTTAGATGCTATAATAAAGTCATTTGCTGATAGCAAAAAATTTCTAGAAGAACAAGCAACGCCATTTTTTTCTCTAATAGTTTTGCATCCAACAACTTTTGTCTTGATTTGATTTTTATATATGAATTCTTCAATAATTTTTAACTGTTGCATATCTTTTTTTCCTAAAAAAATTTTAATTGGATTTATTATTTTTATAAATCTATCAATTACATCAACTACTGCTTTAAAGTGACCAGGTCTAGACTTTCCGCATAACTTTTTGCTAAAGGAACTAATTTTAATATTTTTATTATAGCCAAACGGATATATTTGATTCTTTGTTGGTAAATAAAGATAATCAATTTTGTACTTTCTAAGTATTGATATGTCTTTTTTAATATTTTTTGGATACTTTTTGTAATCACTAATTTCATTAAATTGGGGCTTGTTGACAAATATAGTAACAATTGTTTTTTTACATAGAGAGATACTTTTTTTAATTATATATATATGTGCTTTGTGTATGGCACCCATAGTTGGTACAAAACCTAAATTTTTTTCTTTCTTTAATATTTGGATAAGTTTTTTTTTATAAAAAATTATTTTCATTTGTAAATTTTAATTATTATATGTAAAAGATACAAATGATCAAACAGGCAATTATTCCCTTAGCTGGCTTGGGTACAAGGTTATTACCTCTGACGAGCGTATTAGCAAAAGAGCTTTTGCCAATTAACGGTAAACCAGGATTAGAATATATTTTAGAGGAAGGGGTAAATGCTGGTATCAAAGAATTTATTTTTATTATTTCTTCCAAGAAAAAAGAAATTAAAAAATATTTTTATAGTGATTCATTCTATAAAAAAATAATTAAAAAAAAAAATACAAACAAAAGACTCAAGATGGAATTTGCAAAAATAAAAAAATATAAGAAAATAATTAAATTTGTTTACCAAGATGTACCTCGAGGTACAGGTGATGCGGTATTAAAATGTAAAAATTATATTAACTCAAAGTATTTTTTAATGCTTTTACCAGATGATTTAATAATAAAAAATAACTGTTCTCAATCAATGATCAAGTTACACACAAAGTGCAAATCATCCGTTATTGCATCTAAAAAAGTTAAAAAAAAGGATGTTTCTAGATGGGGTATTTTTGATTTGAAAAAAATTAATAAAAATAGTTTTTTAATTAAAGACGTTGTAGAAAAACCCAGCATAAAAAATGCTCCCTCAAGCTATGCCATTATTGGTCGATATATATTACCAAAAAAAATATTTAAAATACTTCAAAACCAAAAACCAGGTCAAAATGGTGAAATTCATATAACAGATGCAATTAAAACTTTGATAAATAAAAAAGAAAAAATCCTTGGACATATTTTTTCTGGCAAATATTTAGATTGTGGTACCATGACTGGATATATTAATTCATCAATAAAAGTTTCTAGATTATAATAAATGAGAATCTGTGTTATAGGAACCGGGTACGTTGGTCTTGTAACAGGTGTTTGTTTTGCTGATCTTGGAAACATAGTTCATTGTGTTGATACGGATGTTAATAAAATTAAGAAGTTAAATTATGGTACCGTACCTATTTTTGAACCAGGCTTAGATGAATTGGTTAAAAAATGTTACAATGATAAAAGATTGATTTTTACCACGGATTTAAAAAGGTCAGTTACATATTCTGATATTATATTTCTTTGCGTGGGTACTCCTACAGTAAAAAAAACTAACTCAGTAAATTTAAAATATGTTTTCAAAGTAGCAAGAGATATAAGAAGATACATAAAAAAATTTAAGACTATAATAATTAAATCAACTGTTCCTGTAAATACTGGAAATAAAGTTGAAAAAATTATTAATTCAAAAGTAAATAGGAAATTATTTGAAGTCGTATCAAACCCTGAGTTTTTGAGAGAGGGTGAGGCAATTCGTGATTTTAAATATCCTGATAGAATAATAATAGGTACTGAAAATAAAAAAGTTATCAAGGTTTTAGCTAACCTTTATGACCCAATTATTAAAAAGGGAGCAGTATATTATAAGACGTCACGCTGTAGTGCTGAGTTAATTAAGTATGCATCGAATGCATTTTTAGCTACGAAAATTTCATTCATAAATGAATTGGCCAACTTATGCGAAAAAATTGGCATTAATTCAGAAGATATAGCAATAGGAATGGGACTTGATAAAAGAATTGGTAGTAGGTTTTTAAGAATAGGCCCAGCATATGGTGGATCTTGTTTTCCAAAAGATACGAGAGCTTTAGTCACCACTGGCGAAAAATTTAAAGCAAATTTGTCAATAGTTCGGTCCGTTATTAAGTCAAATGAGAATAGGCGATCTTTATTAACAAAAAGAGTTTGTGAAATTATGTCCAATAAATTAAAAAACAAAATAATCACTTTTTTGGGAGTAACATTCAAAGCAAATACAGATGATATGCGTATGTCATCAAGTTTAACAATGATACCTAATCTGTTAAGAAAAGGTGCTATCGTGCGGTATTGTGATCCTTCAGGAAAAAAAAAAGAATTCGATAAATATAGTAAAGTAAGTTTTCATTCTAATGTAGGCAAAGCCTGCTTGAAAAGTGACTTAATTATTATACACACTGAATGGAATGAATTTAAATTACTTGAATTTAAAAAGATTGTTAAAAAAAGTAATTTTAAAATATATGATATGAGAAATTTATATTCTAGCAAATTAATGAAAAAAAATAAAATCAACTACTTCAGTATCGGCAAATAATTTATTTTAATTCGAATATAGCATCAATTTCAACAGCAGCATCAAGAGGTAATGAGTTTGCACTTATTGCTGCTCTTGTGTGTTTACCGCTCTCACCAAATACCGCAAAAATAAGTTCAGAAGCAGCATTGATAATTTTAGGTTGATCAGTAAATTCGTTAGTTGAGTTAACATATCCTGTTAGCTTAATACAATTTACGATATTTTCTAATCTCTCGTTGCATGCTTTTTTAGCTTGAGCAATTATATTAATTGCGCATAACTTTGCTGCAGCTTGACCATGCTCAATAGTTAAATCTTTTCCTAACTTTCCCTTTGTTATTTTTCCATTAGAATCAATCGATATTTGACCGGAAATAAATAATAGATTTGCTGTTTTTTTGTACGCTATATATGTACCTACCGGATCAGGTGCTTTTGGAATTTCTAAATTTAATTTTTTTAAATTTTCGTAAACTGACATGGAATATTTATTAAAAATCTTAAAATCTTTACTTCATTAGATAAGGAGAAGATGAGATTAAAAAAATTATTTTTTTCTCAAACTTCCAATTTTTTCTTTCAACTTATCCATTATTCCTACTTTAGGTTTATAATCGGGTGTTTCAAGAATTTTTTTATTTCTCAAATCAGCAAATGATTTTGCATTATAAAATTTTCCAAGTGCGTTAGGAGATCCATCTCTTTTTTTAAATAATTTTTTAATACCGCATCCGAGAGCACCCGGAGATATTTTATGCTTGTTGATGCAATCTGTACCGATAGTATCAGCCAAGGTTTTTTTTTCTTCTGCAATAGCAATTGTAAAAGAAAGCAATATTGTGGTTAATAGTATTATAATTTTTTTCATAAATAATTGCCTTTTATTTTATTACATCACTCAGAGATTTTGATTCTCCAAATTTTTTCCAAATTGATTTATTATTAGCTTTATTTTTTTTACTAGAGTTAGTAAGGTTACCACTTAAAACTGCTTTAGTTTTACATATTGAATATTGTATAGAAAATTTTTCTAAATTTTTACAATCAGCTGCCTCTTTAGAGTAAGCATTAGCAGTAGAAAAGATTATTAATGTTAAGAATATTATTAGTGATTTCATATATGGTCACTTTTTTTTTCTTTTCTTTCTAACATATTCTTTTCTTTTCTCAATCAATATTAAAGCTTCTTCCATAATAATTTCACTGGGGTCTTTTTCTTCAGGAATAGTAGCATTAATGGATTTGTATTTTATATATGGGCCAAATTTTCCCTTCATAACTCTGACAGGTTTTTTATCTTCGGGATGTCCCCCTAAATCTTTGATTAGAGAAGAAGATACTCTACCAGGTTTAGCCTCGGCTATTAGCACTATAGCCCTGTTAAGACCTATTGAAAATATTTCTTCAACATTTTCTATTTTAGCTGATTTGTTTTCGCATTTTAGATAGGGACCAAATCTTCCTGAATTCAAAGATATTTCTTTTCCATTTGCAGGATTAATTCCCAAACTTTTAGGTAACGAACATAGGAATTTACTTTTTTCTAAATCAATACTGTCAATAGATATACCCCTTGGTATAGAAATATTTTTAAATTTACTTTCATTGATCTTTTTACTTTTTTTTTTTTTATT
>Ga0187833_10003539_pt1 | contig 15797 bp, 23 predicted proteins | sample ETNtaG_37_FD_167968 | JGI IMG/M metagenome (GOLD analysis project Ga0187833, IMG submission 167968) | Marine microbial and viral communities from oxygen minimum zone, Eastern Pacific Ocean - ETNP2014_SV_400_PacBio MetaG (Illumina Assembly) | ecosystem: Environmental > Aquatic > Marine > Hypoxic...
GAAAATGAATCACATGATTGTTTATCTGAGTGAATCTGACAATAGGGAAAAGGCTTCTAAGCTAGTTGGCAAGGGTGTAGTATGGAAAAGCCCTGCTGGAAAGGAAATTAAAGGCAAGGTAGCTGGTGCTCACGGCAATAAAGGAGCTGTTAGGGTTATTTTTGAGAAAGGCATGCCTGGGCAAAGCGTAACAAATAAAGTTGAGTTGCAGTAAACTATTTCTTTAATCATCAAGATAATAAACACATAAATCTGTTTTTCAAATATTTCATAAGTTTGTCATATGATTGGGTTTACTCATTAAGAAATCTATCAGCTCCAACAACATCCTTGATAGAATTTAATCTTGCATCACTGGCTTTTCTAATTGCTGTTAGGAGAAGAGGTACTCGGTTCACAAATTTTTCAACATCTTTAGTAATTTGTGTGGCAGTAGCATCTCCTGTTTTTAACCCTTGAATCAAAAATTGTTGCAATACATCTAATTTTTTGGCTTCAGCTCTTATAACACTAATACCCTCTGCATTTTGATGAAGCATTACAAATTGAGCCATAGAAATTTTCATATCGATGTATAATCTTTCAGTTACTTCCAATAATGATAGAATATCCTTCCTGATATCTTTTACTATTAGTTCAGTTTTGTCCATATTTTTAAAATAATTTTGCAGTCTTGGAAAAAAGTCAGGTTGTATTCTTTCTTCACTTATTTGTTTGTTAAGTTCCCTGTAATCTTCAAGAAGATTCTCAAAAAACCTTTTACCTAGTTTATCTAATCCTCTTTTGGATTTAAAAATAACCCAATTCACCCCAAAAACCATAGTTGTAAAAAATGACCTTATTCTTTTCCCCCCTCTTATCCTTTTTTCAATCTTTTTTTCTTTTTGTCTCCTGTTCCTATAAATGTTTATTTGAGTTTTTCCAATCTTTTTTAGCTTTTTTTCTACATCTTCCAATACTTCAGGAGGTATAACAAATTTTCCATTACGGGATAATAGTGTTACCTTTATTAACATGTCCCGCATACCACTAACAAATTCTTTTTGCAACCTATCCGCTTCTTTTGTTGAAAGCTGCAAAGCTTCCAATAGGGTTTTAAAACTTTCAAGAAATGCTTCAAGACTTTTTATAAATTTTTCCACATATAATTCATTAACTCTTCTTAAGATATTAGGGTGGTTGCTATACCTTTTCTGGATTTTAATGAATTTTTTTTTATTGAACGCTCTTAAATGTTTTGATGCCCTGACCATTATTCTTAAATCAGCTTTTTCAAGATTTTCCGCAAAAAGTTCCCTAGAATGATAGGAAGACATCACTGCCCTTAATCTATTATATTCAAAGTTACCTTGTACAGTTCCAAAAACGTTGGTGACACCTCTATCAACAGACCTCAGTCCTCGACCGATTAAGCTCTGTGTCCTCCTAGATGCACCTGTAAATAGCCTTCCAACAGCACTTGATGTAACTCCCATTTTTTAAAAAAATTTGATTAATTTGATAATAGTTATAATTTTAATATACTCGCTTATAAAACTTTCTATTTTGTTTAGACAAAATAAAAGCTTATATTTTATCTTTAATCTCCATTAATAAACAAATTCTAAAATCATCCTAATATTTATTTAATACCAGCAATAGAATCTTTTTTCTTGAATAGCATGGATAAGCCGCCTATAATACTTCCTAAAGCTGCTCCATATTGTAATGGCTTGTTTAAAGAATTTAAGTCTATAGGCAACTTATATCCAATTAAGTTAAGGACTAATAATGCTCCGATTAAAATAAAAACTAATCCAAGAATATTACTTATTCCAAAACCACTTCCTCCGGAAGCTTTAGGAATTGTAGGAGTTGTCATTTTATATAAATGGAATTTTTGCGAAAAATCCTATGTCTTTTGCTGCTAGGATTATAATTATAGCCCCTATAATTAATCCAAATAAGAATCCCTTCATTAAGTCAGCAGGGCTGGTCACTATTCCTTTTTTATTTAACATTTTACGGAGTTTTTACACCAAGAGGAACCCATCCTTGTGTAAAAGCATAATACATTAATCCTGCTCCAATTATTGTTCCAACAATAAAAAACATGCCTGCATGAACACTTACAAAAGCTTTTTTATTCATTTTATTACCTCTTTATACCTTTTTTAATATCTTTATTATTTTTATTTATAAATATTTCGGAAATTGATTTTTACTTCTTTATAATGGAAAAGTTTAAATAAAAGAATATGAAGAAATAGATTTATATGGATGAAAGAGGATAATAATGAAAAATAAGAGAATCATTTTACTGAATTTGATTATCCTTTCTATTATTTTAGGTATGATTCCTGTTGTTTATGCTGATGTAGGTGATACTATGAATACGTTTGGAAATGTCATGGACCTATTTTATGGTTTTGCAAGCTCATTGGGCGGCTCAACAGTTCTTAAAGACCCAAAAGCTAAAGAAGGCTTTTTAAGATTTTTATTCATGTTTGCTGTAGGCATAACAGTATATGCAGGATTGTCAAAGATTCCTGCTTTTAATAACAGGACTGCTGGTACTCTTGCAGTTATAATAGCCGCATTTGTTTTGTTTATTGATCCCCAGGTTATTTTTCAAATGGGAGCTATTTATGTAGTATTAATCATAGCATTTATTTTAGGCGCGCCCACCTTAGGAATGATGTATTTAACATTTGTAATTCCTCCCAGGTCTCCTGGATTTGTAATGTTAAAGATTGTAATAAATATTGCATGGATAGCTTTAGTTTTGAATCTTGGGCCAGTACTTAAATTTTCAATTACAACTTATGGAGCACTTTAAGCTTATCAATACCTTAAAATAAATTATAATAAAAAATGGTACTAAATTTAGAAAATTCAATGGATATGATGATTGGAGCCATCTTAGTAATGTCATTCATTACACTAATTATAAACATAACTAGATTAGGTTTTGGAACTGCAAATGTTTCTTCTGAATTAAAAAGTGGGTTTGGAGGTGTTAACCAAAGATTAGATAGTAGTGTATCGCCTCAAATGCAGAGAGCAGTAGGTAGAGAAAAAAGGTTTAATGCAATGGAATTAGAACTTGAATCTAATTTAATGAAACTATTAGAACAAATAGGAAGCAAAATAAAAAACCTAAAAGGATCTAAAGGTACTGAGCAAGATAAAGAATTTGTTGGAAAGGCATTAGATTTAATAGGTAAAAATATACAAAACATAAATGGACTGGAGCATGATGAAGCGAAAGGAATTGAAGAACTTAAAATTGACGGAAAAAAATACGTTGAATTGAGAAAGGTAATTAATGAGGAAAACGGTTTGATATGGAATCTTAACATACAACTTGAGGAATTAGAGGAATCATTAAACTTGGAGAAACCAGAGTTCAAAGTAGCTGAAAATAAAATAAAAGTAATTAGGCAAATTATAAGCATATTGGAAAAGGTTAATGAGACAGAAATAAAACTCCTAGCTAAGACATAATTAACTAATTCTTATATTTAATTTAACCCAAAGCAATAAAACCATATAATTATTATTCTATAATATCTTAAAAACCATTGGATATTCTATTTAAAAAGGTTTCCAGTGTAATGGTAACCTTTATAAAGAATAGCTTATTATAAACTGATATGGATGAAAAAACAGTTATTGATGTATTGAAAAAATGGAATGTTTGGGAGAAAAAAATAGATGCTGGTATAAAGAGGAAAAAGTACATTGATAAAATATATTCATTCATTGAAAGAAAAGAAATTATTGCGCTTAAAGGAATAAGAAGGTCAGGGAAATCAACTATAATAAATCAGTTAATAAAAGAATTAATAAAAAATAAAGTAGATAAAAAACAAATTCTTTATTTGAATTTGGAAGACTATAACTTTGTAAATGAATTGAACCTAGAATTATTTGAAAAGGCGCTAAAAGCATATTTAAAGTATTCAAAAAACAAAAAGAAAACCTATTTTTTTATAGATGAAATTCAACAGGTCAAGAATTGGGAAAAATGGATTAGGACTAAATATGACTTAAATGAAAAAATAAAGTTTATAATTACTGGATCTTCTGCTTCATTACTATCAAAAGAGCTTTCAACCCTATTGACTGGCCGTAATATCTCATTTATAATAAGGCCACTCTCATTTGAAGAATTTCAAGATTTCAGCAAGAACAAATCCCTAGAAGAATATTTAAAATTCGGAGGCTTTCCAGAAGTAGCTCTTGAAGAAAACCAAGAAAAAAAGAATGTGATATTGCAACAATATTTTGAAGACATAATTCATAAAGATATTATTGACCGGTATGATATAAGAAACTCAAAGCAGCTAATTCAAATCGCAAGATACTTAGTTAGTGTTTCTGGATCAAAAGTAAGCATTAATAAGCTTTCCAAAGTATTTGGAATATCTAAGGATACTATTTCCAATTATATAAATTACTTGATTGATGCCTACTTACTGCAAGAAGTTTCTTTTTTCTCTTTTTCAGCTAAAGTTAAGCATGATGTAACAAAATTACCTAAATTATATGCGCTAGATAATGGATTAGTTAATGCTGTTAACATTAAATATTCTAAAAATCAAGGGCAAATGTTTGAAAATACAGTATTCCTTAAACTTGCAGAAGAATATGATGAGATTAATTATTGGGATTGTTTAGGTTCAGAAGTGGATTTTATTGCAGGAAATAAAGCTATAAATGTTACTTCCTCAGATAAAATTCATGAAAGAGAAAATAAAGGATTGGAAGATTTTCATAAAAAACATAAAAAATTTGTCAAATTACTAATTACGCCAACTGTAAAAAAAGAAAAAATGATTCCAATTTTAGACTTCTTAAAATCATAATTCTCAACCCAAAGCAACAAAACCATATAATAACCCTATAATTCCTATGACTATTATAATTGCTGAGTATAATATTCCTGAGGTTGGGATGATTTCCGGGAGGAAGTTTTGTATAAAAGGCAATACTCCTCCAAAAATTGTTAATAATCCTATAGATATTGTAACAAATTTCTCAAAGCCAAATAATAAGCTGTTAAAAGCTCCATATATTAATCCTATAATTCCTACTGCTATAATTATTAACGGATAGCCTGGCTTTTCTGTTGGAATAGAATCCGGCAATAATCCAATATTATCAAGAAGAGGCAATACTCCTGCTAAAATTATTAATATTCCTAGAACTGTAATCATTATTTTCATTAAAATACCTCTTTTTTAGGAATTTTAATTAGACAATATTTAAAGTTTATGAATTTGGTAACGAACTTATTTTTGAAAAGAAAATCAATCTGTCACTTCGCGACATAAGTTAGACTCAGAGAAAATTTTTTGTGAATTGCGAGAGCTCAAATTTTCTCCTCGAATATATCATAAAATTAATAAATTGGTTGATTAAAAAACAATAAACAAAAGATTTATATAGAATAGTTTAGAGTTTTTAGTTATGACTATCGACCCTAAAACTATTGATTCTTCTGAAACAATAAAACAATTAAAAATAGATGCTAGACAGTACTTGCCAGAAGTGCTAAAAAGTATTAAAAAAAGTACTGGAGATAAATGGGAAGAAAAGCCAAAATCATTGGAAAAAGCATTCAAGGCATTATTATATGGAGAATCTGCTTACCAAAAAATAAAAGTTAAATTTTTGTATATAGCTTTAAGTACTGCTGAAAATATTTCCGCCAAAATTAAAAGGAACCCAATAGAAAATGCAAAACACTTTAAGGCATTCTCTAAGCTAAAGGAAATGTTTATTAGGCTTGATACTGAGAATGCTTATGAAGAAAAAAAAGCATCCGATATGAGGGGCTTGTCAAGAAGAGTACTTAGTAGGATTGAAGGATTTGAAAAAGATACCAGAAAATTTATTGCAACAAACGATAACTATAGAGATCAACAACAAGATAAAGCAGCATAAAAATGCAAATAAAACTAACTAAAAAGCCAAAAAATTGCGCATTGATAGAGGGATTTCCCGGATTTGGGCTGATAGGAACAATAGCAAGCGAATTTTTATTAGAGCATTTAGAAGTAGAGCAAATAGGCAAGATTGTTTTTGATGATATGCCTGCTATGGTTGCAATTCATGAGGGTAAGTTAGTTGAGCCATTAGGCATATTTTACAATAAAAAGTATAATTTAATTTTATTGCATGCTGTCACCGCAACTTCAGGAATAGAATGGAAATTGGCTGAGGTTGTAGTTGATTTAAGCAAGCAGCTTAATGTAAAAGAGATTGTAAGTATGGAAGGAGTTGGGAGCAGCCAACAAACAGCTACGTCAAGGGTTTTTTATTATTGTAATAATGAAAAAAATAAAAGAAAATTTTCAAAAATAAAAGTTGAGCCGTTAAAGGAAGGCATAATTATAGGAGTTACAGGAGCTGTTTTACTAAAAGCAGAAAATGTTCCTGTGAGCTGTATTTTTGCAGAAACACATGCTAATTTGCCGGATAGCAAGGCTGCTGCTAAAGTTATTGAGATTTTAGATAAGTATTTAGGATTAAAAATAGATTATAAGCCTTTATTAGAGCAGGCAGAGAAATTCGAGAAGAAATTAAAGGGATTATTAACCAGCAGCCAAAAAACTCAGGAGCTTAGCGAGAAAAAGAAGCTAAGTTATGTTGGTTAAAGTTTAGATTATATATTCTCCATTGGAAAATAAAAAAATTCTTAATTATTTTATTTTTAGTTACTTCTATAATAGGCCTTACCAATACGCTCGGCTTCTATTCTGATACTCTACTAGAAGAACTCGCCTGCATTGCAGCGAGGGCAGTGTATTTTTGTTGAGAACTTATAGAGAAATGTGTTGATTAGATGAAATTTGAACGCATTTCTAATCTCGTGAAATGCAGATAATAATTAAATTAATTAGCGCATTTCACGATAGTAAAAATTTGATTTTATACTGTAACTCTCACTTTTAAAAAATTAAATTTAATGTTATAGTTTTCATTTAAGTATATCCTCTTATATAATTTTGGATATATTCTTGTTAATTATTTATAGAGAGAGTATTGTTAAGTTCTGAAAGTATAAAATTTTGAGGTTTTAGAGCTTGTAGTGTTAAAAAGAATATGTTATTTAATAGTGCCTAAAAGCGTATTTTTGAGTATTGGCTAGTTTAAGGATTGTTTAGAGATATATTCTTTCTTGAACTCTCACTTTAGGGTTAGTACTTGTAATTCCAGTACTAGTTACTCCCAATTTGCATATCAGATTAATTATCCTATTGTACATTTTTTTATGAATTTACTATATAGGCACTCACTTTTTGTTTTTTAATATTAATTTACTTATTTTGCATTATTTTAGAATGTTATAGTATAAATGATTATTTTATGTATTGTTTTAATCTTATTGTATTTGATCCCAAAAATAAAGTTATTTTTCTTATAATTTTATGCTTAAAATCATATATTGAACTCTCACTTTTAGGTGGATTTAATTAAATTAGTATATTATTTTCAATATAGAAAAGAATATAAAAAATGTATTTAATGGTGTAATATATAGATTGGAATAGTATTTTTATTACCCCTAGAATAGATAATATAAGATTTATAATATATAATTAAAAGAGTATATTAAAACATATAGATTAGCTATAAAATTAATTATAATAATATTTAATTAAAACTTTTAATCATAATCTAAATAATTTAATAGAAATTAATAAATTATTGTAACAAAATAACTAAAATATTTAATCAAAAATCAATAGTTTTTATTTAATGAAAAAAGGAAAAATTAAAATAGTTTTAAAAAAATTTAGAATTATGAGAAAGATATTTTTGATTTTATTTTTAATGATTTTAGTTGGTTGCTCTAATCAAATAAGTGAGAGTTTTGTTGTAGTTGATAATGGAGAAAAGATAGAAATTATAGTGGAAGTAGCAGATACTTTAGAAAAAAGGCAAAAAGGGCTTATGAATAGGAAATTTTTAAAGGATAATGAAGGAATGTTGTTTATTTTTGAAAATAATGGTTATTATGGCTTTTGGATGAAAAATATGTTAATACCTTTAGATATTATGTTTATTTCAGAAAATCTCGAAATTAAGGAAATAAAGCATGCTGAACCTTGTTTTAATGAACCTTGCAAAATGTATAAGCCTTCTGAAGCAATTAAGTATGTTTTAGAAGTTAATCGGGGTTTTACTGTTAGGAATAATGTTGATATTGGAGATGGAATTGAATTGAATTTACTTAATTAGGCACTATGTAAATTTGCAATAGAATTAGAAAAATATAGACGAGAAATAGATAAAATTAAATAAAACTAGATATTATTAGTTATAAAATGAAATATTTGATTTTTTTAATATTAGTTTTTGGAGTTTTATTAATTGGTTGTGAGACTATTCAAGATGGAACTATAACTCATGAGCCTTCTCCAGATGATAATGTTGGATTTGATGGAATAACTAAGCAAGAATGTGAAACTGCTTATGGGCATTGGAATGAGTGTGGAAGCCCTTGCGCCGGCACTAATGCTAAGGTGTGTATAGCAATGTGCCAAGTTCAATGTGAATGCGGAGGCATAGCCGGTTTTGGCTGTCCTTCTGAGTATAAATGCAGATTATCTGGAAAGATAGCTGATGAGATGGGTGTTTGTGTTAAAGAATAATAAGTTGTTTTAAGGGCGTTAAATGCCGATAGGAACACCTTTGCTCACCCCTAAAATGTTTTCTTCGTACATTTGGCAAAATCAGACAAAAGTTATTTATATTAGTTTGAATTAAGTGTTTGTATGGCAATAAGTATAAAATCAGATGAAAAAGGAAACATACATTTTCCTAAGAAATTTGGCATACGACCTAGACAAAAACTATATGTGGATAAAGTAGATGATACTATTGTTATCAAAAAAGCAAAAGAAGAAATAAATAATATGAAAGAAGCTGGAAATAAAATAGCTGAAATTCTAGAAAAAAATTTAAAAGATGCAAATTTTGCTGACATTGAGAGAGATAGAATAGATAGAGAATGGTAACTGGTGCAGATACTGGATTTTTTGTTGAGTTAGCAAAAGGAAATTCTACAGTAAAAGATATTTGGAACAAAGTTTGTAATGGTGATGATGACTTAGTTATTTCTGTTATTTCATTGAATGAAATTGTTGTATATTTCTATAGAAAAGGAAATATTGAAGAAAAAGATAATCTCATAAATTTACTAAAATCAATGCCAAATATAGAGTTAGTTCCAGTATCTGCTAAAATTGCAGAAGAATCTGCAAAATACAAACGCAGCTTAGGAATTCCTACTACTGATTCTCTAATCTTAACAACCTTTATTCTTCAAGGTTGTAAAGAAATTATTTCTACAGATAAGCATTTTAAGAAAGCTGAAGAACAAAACTTAATCAAAGTAAAATTGCTCTGATTTTGCCAAATGTTAGGTTTTTTCTTTATCTTTGGAGAAGAATAAATAAAAAATTACGAAGTAATGATTACCTGAAAGATATGAGCCGTATAAGGTGTACCTTATACGAAGCTTCCTAGAATAAGAGCAGGGTTCGGGACTAAAATTTTATGGTATTATGCGAACTTTTTTTAGTTTTAACGTCGAGGTAGGCTCTTTTTTATTTTAAAGAAATATCACCAACTCAAAGCTCACCTAGAGCAATAATAAAATTCTTAACCTCGGGATTTGATAAAGCCCCCTCTAACTCTTCTTCTATTTGTCCTTGTTCTTCTCGTTCTTTATCCATTTTACAAGTTCCTCATCTGATATTTCCCTATATCTTATCTTTTTAAATATTTCTGTTTCATTCTTGGTTTTTTCAATATCTTTCTTTTCATTTTTATATATGAAATCGTTTGTAACTAAATAGGCAGTTCTTCTGTTTCCACTTGCAAATAAATGAGTAATAGTTAGCTCTCTTAAAAAAACCGCTGATTTTATGTATATATCTCCTTTTTTTCTTTTTGCTTTGTCTATTATCTTTTGTATTTATGCTTGGTACCTAGTAATTCATGCTTATCTGCCTTTTTCGCCCTATGTATTTCTAATACTTTTTTATTAGTCTGTATTATCTCTTCAACTGTGGAGTATTTTACTCTTGGCATTTTATTTCAGGCTTTTTTCAATGATTTCTTTTTCTTTGTTTGTTATTCCCCATAATTTATAGACTTCTTTATTAATTTGATTGTCTGTTTTATTGATTTCATCCTCTATTTTTAGATTCAAATGTTTTTTTGTCCATCCAAGAGCTTCAAATAATGGTTCTACTAATTTAGTTTCTGTATTTGCTTCTAATTCTCTTTTATGTACTTGATAATTTGCTTTAAAGTTATCAATTATTTTTCTTATTTCTATTTTAGCGTTCTCTTTAGTATATGCCATTTATTATTCAATTAATTCACCTACTATTTAAAATTTCGGAAAAGAGCCTACCTCGCTCCTCATTTCGTCAGTATTGGAAAGAAACCTGTTAAGATTGGTTTAAGCTAACATATTCGTTAGTGATTTGTGATTATTAAAGGGAAAGAGATAAATATCCTCTTCCATTTCTCATACAATTGATGATTCATATGATGGGTAAAAAGGGACAACTTCTTAATTATTCAATCTGGATTATTAGTTCTTTAATTTTAATTGTTGCTTTGAGAGTCATATTACCTTGTATCAATACCAGTTTAGCTTTCGTTGGAATACTCCTTTTAGTTGCTGGAATAATGTTTGGATTTTATAAAAAATGGAGCGTGAGTGTAATAAGTCTTTTAATTTCTGCAATTTTATTGATACTTTCTTACTTCCCTTGTGTTTCTTAGCTTCCAAACATGCTGCATATAGTATGCGGTCTGAAAGACAAAAACTTTTTCCGTTGCCAAAGGGGAAGCACTTCCCGATTAGGGTTGTGCTGGACTGTAATTTTATTTCTCAAATGAAATGCAGAGTCCCTGACAAAGTCAGCTGGATGTTCGTACTTTTTCAGGGCTTGTAGCGAAGCTAAAAAAGTTAGATGTAATGCAATGGAATCGTTTAATGCTTGGCATTAAGCGAAGAACAAAAAGCTAAAATTTTGGTTTAGACGAAGTTAGCGCAATAAAAATGAGCGTAGCGAAAGTAGACAAAGAGGCATGTTAATATATTTCTACAAAGCAGAGTGAATTTCTAGGAATCTGGTGCTATACATAAATATTTTTAAGAATTGGTTCTCCATTATAATATATCATAATAATTTATTGTGATATAATAAAAACACAGCTTGAAAAATTCAATAAAAGAAATATGAGTAAAACAATAATCAATTTTTTTAAAATTATTTTTTTCTTTTTCCAAAAATATGGGATAACAAAATAGGAAGATATTATAAAAATATGAGATATTAATACTAGAGCCCATGAAAAAAAATCCGGCATAAACCTTGGAACTTCTAGTAAAGAAGTTATAGAAGGAAGTATTAAGAATATTAAGCCTGAGCCCAAAAAAATTAACATAAAACTTAGTGCATTAGGAAAATCTTTTATTTCACTAAGTTGAGATTCAAAAACGTTGCTCTTTAAAATTATAGCCAACATCGATAGTATAATGGCTAAGATCAAATACAAAGATGGAAAAAAATACCATTTAGTTGTCAATCTCCAAAACCAGTGAATTTCGCTAGTATTTGTATTTTTAGGGCTTAAATCTTCCATCGAAATTTAAATCTTTTATCTGTATTTATATTTTTCTAAATCACATTATTAAGAGTCCAGATTCCATTTTGCTTTCTAGTGTTTTATCAAGCAAAAACAAATAGTACGCGCCAAGTATTGTATGCGTGGTTCTATACTTGTGAAATCCCAATATTGCGAGCTTTATTGGGTGAGCCTAGATTTCTAAGGAATTAAAATAGTGCCTCTTTGTCTTAGTTATATTAAAGCTAACAAAGTTAAACCTTGATTACTCTAAACTCTTGACTAATTACTGAAAACTAATAGGAAATGAGTGCAAAAAGTATCAAGGCAACGGAAAAAGTTCGCATAATGCCGAGCAAAGCGCAGGCGAAGCCGACTTTTTACGAAGTAAAAAGGGCGTTTTGCGAACATTACACGGTCGAAGACGAAAACATTTTGAAACCTTGCCAGCCAAGCGTACCTCATGGAATCAATACTAGTATGATGAATCAGGTTCACAAAGTGCTAGCATTTAATATCCTATATTAAACGAAGTCTGGCAGGTAAAAGAAGTAAAAAAAGAGAATCACCAATTTTCTAAAAAAACTAAACATCTATTCATTTATTTAAATTGGATAATTTCACTAACAAAATTGGTTTTACCGGCAGTTCTTAATGAATGATAGTCTGGTTGATGTATTTGCTTTGGAGAAAAAAATATCATCCCTTTAAACTGTTCAATTGAATTAACTTTATGAATAGGAATGATATTTTCATCATGAAGCATAGTACTTAAGGCTAAAGCGACAATGAAAAATCTACGTCCCTTTAACTCAATAAACCAGGTTGGATATCCAAATAAATGAGAATGATCCTCTATATAATAATAACTTCCGGACTCAGTTTTAACTGCATATTTTTTTATCATCTTTACTAACAGATAATTCGATGTATAAAAATATTTCTATTTACCAGATATTTAAATTGAGTTTAAACCTTTTTATCGAATAATACTTATAGATAATTTTGATTATTATTACAAATCAATTACATAATTAATAGATCATAAGGATAATTATTGATTCCCTTAATTCTTTCTTTTATTCATAAAATCGGTTTCAAAATGTTCGTGTAATGCAGCATAAAGTAGAACTTTTTTCCCTCAGAAAATTTGCCCCGATTAGGCAACCCTAATCTGGCTGGCAAATTTTATAGAGCTGGAAAAAAGTTGTGAGTGTAACGAACGAACACTTTATGCACATTACATGCCCGAAGGGGTTACCACTTTTTAGGCTCCCGAAAGTTTATCACTTGATTCTGTGCAACAGATCTAGCCCCTGAAGAAATCAGCTGGGTCTCTGTACATCACGCAATTAATGCAGCATAATGAGTAATGTTCCGCAGGCAGTGAAACGTGAGCGTATAAGGTAGGGGCTTATACGAAAGAGATGAAGCTAAACTTATCGGTTTAGGGCATTAGCCTTAAACCCTGCTCATTTTGAGTTAGCAAAAATAATCAGTACCGCCCTTTTTATTGCAGGGCGGGTTCTTCACGTTGTGTATCTCAATAAATGCGAGCCAATTGGGCGAGCCTAGATATAGAAGGAATGATTATTTTAAGTTAATATAACGAAAAAGAAAAAAGGGAGCCTAAAAAGTGCATGTAATGTATATTACAAGAAGTTGGTTATGAATAAAATGCGAACTTTTATATAGCTGCTTCTTAGTAATATGCATTATGATGAAAGATTATAAGCTTCTTCCTAAGAGGAATCCTAATGAAAAGTATAGGGTTAAATGCAAGAATTGTGGGAAAATTGAAGAACATCATGCCAAAGGTATGTGTAACAAATGCTATAAGAAAGTTGGCTGGGTTAGAGAGAAGACAAAATGTAAAAATTGTGGCAGGGAAAGGTATCATAAAGCATTTGGATTATGCGGGGGTTGTCATACCAGGTTGCATCATTATGACAGAACTCTTGCTTTTAATGCAAAAAGGTACCATAACATTGATTTTGACTTATATAAGAGAATAGTTGAAAAATGTGCATCTTGCGGATTTGATAAGATTGTTCAAATTCATCATTTGGATGGAAATACTAAGAATAATGATAAAAAGAATATTGCAGGTTTATGCCCTAATTGTCATAAAATGATTCATATGTATGAATATTATGAAGAAATTAAAGAAAATTTAAAAAATGAGGGATTGGATGTATCAAAAGTACATCCGACAAATTTTATTAAAAAATGAGGGAAATATGCTTCAAAAACTAGAAACAGAACTAAAAATAAGGGGATTTTCAGAGCAAACTATAAAATCATATACATTCCATAATACAAAATTCCTAGAATTTATTAAAAAAGAGCCGGAAAATGTGCAAGTAGAAGATATAAAGCAGTTTATGGCTTATTTGATATCAGATAAGGGGCATAAACCCAGTTCTGTTAGCTTAGCTATGAGTTCTTTAAGGTTTTTGTATGATGAAATGATGGAAAAAGGGCTGTTTTCTAAAATAAAGATGCCAAAAATGGAGAAAAAACTGCCTATTGTGCTTACAAAGGATGAGATGAAAAGAATGATAGAGTCAATAACTAACCAAAAACACAGATTATTGGTAAAAATGTTGTATTCGTCTGGATTAAGAGTGTCAGAGTGTGTTAATTTGAAGGTTGATGATCTCGATCTTAAAGAAAGATTTGGAACTGTAAGGTCTGGAAAGGGCAAAAAAGATAGAAATATCATTATTTCAGAAAGTATTATTCAAGATATAGAAAATTATTTGGCTAATAACACAATAAAAACCTTTATTTTTGAGGTAAAAGGAAATCCAATGAGTGTAAGGCAGGCGCAAAAGATAGTCTCTAATGCAGCAAGTAAAGCAGGAATAAGGAAGAGAGTGTTTTGCCATGCTTTAAGGAGCAGTTTTGCCACGCATTTGCTGGAGGGAGGAACGGACATCAGAATAATACAAGAGCTGTTAGGGCATGCTAACTTAACCACTACACAAAGATATACTGCAGTTTCCAGAGAGCAATTGAGGAAAGTTAGGAGTCCGTTAGACGATATGTAAGGGGGTTAATAAGGAAGATGGGAGATGTGGATAGAAGTTTATTTGAATATGAAGCTTTAAATTGGGATTTTGAAGAATTAAAGATTAATCAATAATTTTTTTTAAAAAATTTCTTGGAATTTAGTTATTTTCTATATGGAAAATATATTTATTGAAATGATTAAAATATTTAATCAATAACTAAAAGGTATTAGTATATTAAGGCTTAGAAGTTTTAATAGATGCCTAGAAGTTTTAATTGAAATTTAGGAGTTCTTTTTGGGCTGTATCTATCATTAATATATTTTCTTTGGCCTGTAAGCGCTTAAAGTCTGGGTTTAGCTTGATGTATGGTGTATTATTGACATATTTCTTTATTATTGGGATGCCTTTTTCTACCAATCTTGCTAAATATTCATTTACCATGTAGTTTGACATGCCTGTTTTTCTGCTTATATCTGCATATGAAACATAGCCTTTTTCATCTTCTAAAGCATAAATAACAAGGAAAACATGCTGCTCTGTTTTTGTTAATGGCTTTACATCAAAGGTTCTTTCCTCGATGATAAAATTGCTTTCAGTCTGCAAGAAAAGCTCTGTTCTTTCCATTCTTTCAGCTAATTTTTCAATTTTATTGTTAATTTCGTTTAAAAAGCTGTAATTGGCCTGGATTTCAGATGTATTTTCATTTATAGCCCCCAAATGCCCATCAAGCTCTTCTTTGATGCCTTTTAATGCTTCTAAAGGTTCATCCGTTGTTTGTTTTTTTGAGAAATAACGCTTCCTGTATCTAAAAAAACTATCAAATATCTTTACCACCCCAGATATTGGTTAAAATGGTTACTTAAATAGTTTTAGATTATGGAAAATACAGTTTATCATATTAGTTTTGCTTTATAGATTTGTGAATATAGTACTTTTGCCTGCCTTTCTTTGCTGTTCCTATTTCGCCGGTAGCTTCTATTTCTTCCAATAGCCTGTAGAATGAGCTTTTTGAGCATAATCCTTGGTCCTGGACAATCATATCTTTGAGTTCTAGGCTGCTAATATGGCCATATCTCCTTATATAAGATATAATAAGGTTTTTGACGTAGTCTTTAGAGTTTCTTGTTACTCTCTTAA
>Ga0187833_10003540_pt1 | contig 15792 bp, 15 predicted proteins | sample ETNtaG_37_FD_167968 | JGI IMG/M metagenome (GOLD analysis project Ga0187833, IMG submission 167968) | Marine microbial and viral communities from oxygen minimum zone, Eastern Pacific Ocean - ETNP2014_SV_400_PacBio MetaG (Illumina Assembly) | ecosystem: Environmental > Aquatic > Marine > Hypoxic...
CGGATTATCAAGTTTGTGTTTCGATTGCGGCTCCGCATGCAAGGTCCCCAGGGGAGGCTCATCCGGTTAGCGGGAAGTCATCTCGTTGATCGAATACTGAAGAGTTCCCAGTCCAACGCTGAGAGTCACTCGGACATCACCGAGGGTGTCGCGCCTAGCAACGGTGGACAAGCGAATCGGGTGTACTCCGATGCCATCCTGTCGAAGAAGCGCGGTGTGCGGATCGGCCTGTTTCTGCTCGGTATTCTCGTGTTTCTATCCCTGCTGGTCTTGGTGCCGGTCCTATGGGCAATCTGACTGGTTAGCACACGTTGAAGACAGATGACTGACCCGCTGGGGGCGGGTGTATAGTTGAGTATGGCTAACTTCACGCGTAAAGAAGTGGAGGAAATGGCTCACAGACTGCAAGGGACCGACCTAAGCGGACTAGACTTGAGTAACGCCAACATGAATAAGGCATGCTAACCCATGACAAGTGATCAAAACCGATGCATCGATTGACAGGCACGGGAGAGTTACGATGAGTGAACAGAAAAATACCCTGCAGCCAAATTTTACGATCGTCATGGCTGATCAGTTGTCGGCTCTCGCCGTTGGGGCCTATGGCAACGAGGTGGTTCAAACACCTCACATGGACGCTCTTGCCAACGAAGGTGTCTTGTTCGAGAACGCCTACTGCAATAGCCCTATATGTGCTCCGTCCCGATCTTCAATGATGTCAGGTCAGTTGCCTTCACGCATTGGCGGCTATGACAACGCCTCGGAATTTCCGGCCCGCATCCCGACATTTGCCCATTACCTGCGCGACATGGGTTATCAGACTTGCCTGTCGGGTAAGATGCACTTTATCGGCCCGGATCAAATGCACGGCTTTGAGGAACGCTTGACGACAGACATCTATCCGTCTGATTTTGGTTGGACACCGGATTGGGAAGCCGAGAACCAGCGCGTAGACTGGTGGTGTCACAACCTTGCCAGCGTCACCGAGGCCGGTATCGCCGAGACAACCAACCAACTGGAATTTGATGACGAAGCCGGTTATCAGAGCATCCGCAAGATTTATCAGCTTGCGCGGGGTGGTGATCAACGTCCGTTCATGCTGACAGCCAGTTTCACTCACCCCCATGACCCTTATGCAACGCGTAAGTGCTATTGGGACCGTTATGATCACGATGCCATTAACATGCCAAACGTTCCAGCCATGGACTACGAGGATCTCGACCACCACAGCCAGCGGATTCATGATCTTTCCGCCATGGGCGAAGACGATATCAGTAAGGAAGATATCCGTAATGCTCGCCATGCTTATTATGGCAATGTCTCTTACTTCGACGACTGGTTGGGTAAGATAGTTAAAACCCTCGAACAAACGAATTTGCGTGACAACACCATCATCATCGTCATCAGTGACCACGGCGACATGTTGGGTGAACGAGGGCTGTGGTATAAAATGTCCTTCTTTGAATGGTCGTCTCGGATTCCGATGATCGTTTCAGCGCCAGATAGATTTTCAGCACAGCGTATAAACAACAATGTTTCTTTGCTCGATTTATTGCCGACACTTGTTGATCTGGCAAAGCCGGCGGGAGGTGATGCTCCCGAATTCGCCGATCACATCGATGGCCGTAGTCTTGTCCGGTTAATGCGCGGCGAGGATGTCGCAGACTCAGATGAAGTGATTGGAGAAATGTTGTGTGAGGGGGCCAAGTCTCCCTGCATAATGATCCGCTGAGGGCGATACAAATACATATACAGCGATCCCGACCCTGTTCAATTGTATGATCTGGAATCAGACCCGAATGAGTTGAATAATCTGGCTGGCAACAAAGAACTAGAAGACTTGGAGCATAGCTTTGCCGATGAAATAAATTCCCGTTGGGACAGTCAGGAGCTGCGAAAAGACGTCATCTTGGATCAAAAACGCCGCCGCAAGGTGTTCGAATCGCTATCGAAAGGCGGTCACACATCCTGGGACCACAATTATTCCCGCGATGCATCAAAGCAATACATGCGTAACCATTTGGATTTAAACGATCTTGAACATGAGACACGTTACCCACCACCGTGTGTCAGGACAGCTAACCATTAGCAGCAAATTTATACATTGAGCGCCAAGCGCTCTATATTTAGGGAAGAAAATGGCTCAGCAAAGGAACTATCAACTGAAATTCATACTCATCCACAAATGTTTAGCAGCTAGGATCGTTCTAATTGCTTTTCTATTTTCCCTATTTGTTGTTGGCTGCAAGGAAAGGCATACTCAAGACAATCAAGCTGACAAGATATTCTTAGGGGGAGATATCATAACCGTCGATGAGGACAATCCTGAAGCTCAGGCTATTGCAGTTTATGACGGAAGGATAATCGCTGTAGGAAGTGAAACGAAGGTATTGAAATTTAGAGGGTCTCAAACAGAAGTCATTGACTTTCAAGGAAACACCCTAATGCCGGGATTGATTGATGCCCATACGCATCCCATTTTGTCTGCGATTATGGGACAGGTTGTCGATGTATCAGGGTTTTCCAATAATGATCCGAAGGAAGTCATGGAAAGCCTTGAGAACGGTATTGCAGACGCAAGAAAAGGGGAATGGATCATTGCATATGGTTGGGATCCAGCCATTCTCCGCGACCTTAAAGCACCGACTGTTCAGGAATTGGATCTATTAGCTCCGGACAATCCTTTGTTGATACTAACCCAAACCCTGCATACGGCTTACGCAAATAGTAGAGCCTTTGAAGCGGCCGGAGTATCTAAAGGTACTCCTGACCCTGAGGGTGGATATTTTGAGAAAGATGAAAGCGGTGAATTGACAGGCACTATTATTGAAGTGGAAGCCATCTCGAGATTCAGGCTAGCCACTCCCAAATTTCCCCCCGCCGCCTACCTTTATATATTAACTGAGCAATTAGAAGTCTACGCCAAAGCAGGCTACACTACGATTGTGGCCCCAGGATTACAACCTATTATTCCTAATCACATTCAATCCCTTCAAGAAGTATCCGAATATGAAGGCGCACCTGTGAGATCGCATACCTATCCTTTGTATGAATTGATTGATGAGTATCATTATCTACCAAACCACGGTAACAAATATTTTAAGGTGATGGGTGTCAAATTGTTTGTTGATGGCTCCCCCTATGCTGGGGGTATGGCCATGAATGAACCTTATCTAGATAGTGACCTGACGCGTGAGGGATTGGGCATTCCGACAGGGGGAACGGGCCACCTTAATTTTGACGACGAAACGCTATTCTCAATAGTTAGGAATTATCATCAGCAAGGTTGGCAAATTTCCGCTCATGTTCAAGGAGAACGAGCCATTGAACAATTTCTGAATGCGGTTGAAGCTGCTCAAGAAAACTTTCCACGCCAAGACCATCGGCATCGGATGGAACACAATGCCTTGATCACTTCAGAACAACTGGAACGAGCAACCGAACTTGGCGTAACTACTAGCTTCTATATTGAGCATGTTAGTTTCTATGGCGATGCCTTGTATGAAGACATTGTGGGACCGGAAAGAGCTTCTCGGTTTATGCCCATGAATTCTGCGAAAAATCTGGGCCATCGCTTCACCTTGCATACTGATTCCCCCTCTTCGCCACTTGATGTTTTTCATGCCATGCAAACGGCCGTAACCCGAACCACACAATCGGGTCAACATGTTCTGGGACCTGATGAGCGAATCAGCGTAGATGACGCCATCAAAGCCGTCACCCTCAATGCCGCCTGGCAGATATTTGAGGAAGAATCGAGAGGAAGCCTCGAGATTGGAAAATTAGCTGATTTTACGATTATTTCGCAAAATATTAGAGAAATTCCTCCTGAACATTGGACAGAGATTGAAATCGTCGACACTTATCTGGAAGGAAATAGGGTCGTCCACAAGAAGTGGACAGGGCGAAAGATCAACCTGTTTCTACAAGCAGCTTGGGGGACAGCAAGTAATTCGATTGCGCTGTACATAAAAACCAAACAGGGCTTGTTGGTCATGACGACTTCAGTCGTTATCATTCTTGCCTTTGTCACACGAAAGCGGTTATGGAAAGGGTGAAGTGTAACCGCAAGTTGACTACATCGTGGACCTTGTGGGAATAGATCATGTGGGTATCGCGTCAGATGCAAGCCTGAATGGATGGTGGAAATCAAGCCGTCACTACGCGGATGAAGATATGGCCGCCGTTGATCGCTGGAAACGTGTTACAGCAAAACTAATCGAAATCAAAGATGCGCAAGGCGCTAGAAAATACAGTGATCCAGATCTAAAAAAGATTTTGGGGCTAAACTTCCTGCGGGTTTTTACACAAGTATTGATTTAGTATTCGATTGCTCACAAACAAATTACTCATCAATCAAAGTATAACCCGGTTTGGACCTGCTAATGCAGTGGTATCTTTTTATGGAATTACATGCTCGATACAAAGCTCATCCAACCATAGCACCGCGTTGATTTCGAGTACAAACTTTGCATTTATGCATCAATGGCATAGGTATATTACAGGGCTTAGCACTCTAAGACTTCAATACAAAATGGGATGTTACAGAATATTGTTGCACAAACTTATGATATTAGGCACGCCCAAACTGCTTGCCGGTTTAAACAAACAGAAAAACTCCCGGTGTCTTGACTATGCAGGAATTCGCAGACCAGTTTGTTGTGCACACAGGTAAAATGGATTGCAAAACATAGTCATGACCATTCTGCTGCAAGTCTCTGGATTGAAGACGCGTTTCCACACGAGCCATGGAATAGTGCATGCTGTCAATGGAGTAAGCTTCCAAGTACATGAGGGAGAGACCCTCGGTATTGTGGGCGAGAGTGGCTGCGGCAAGACCGCATCTATGTTGTCTATACTAGGGCTACTGCCCAGCCCACCAGCCCAAATCGAATCTGGAGAGGTGTTTTTCCAAGATGTAGATCTACTCAAACTGAGCTCGGTTGAAATGCGGAGGATTTGTGGTGCGCACATTTCGATGGTTTTCCAGGATCATGCAACCTCGCTAAATCCAGTGCTTACGATCGGCAAACAAATTGCTGAACCGCTTGAAGAGCACCTGGGCATGAACAAACAGCAGTCTCGCGCACGCACAGTCGAATTGCTCACAACCGTAGGAATACCGGCGGCTGAATCACGAATTGACGACTACCCTCACCAGTTGTCCGGCGGCATGCGCCAGCGCGTAATGCTCGCAATAGCATTATCATGTTTGCCAAAAGTCCTCATTGCTGATGAGCCTACGACAGCACTCGATGTAACTGTCCAGGCACAAATAATTGAACTTGTACAGCAGTTAAAAGCGGACTTAGGCATGTCGATAATTTGGATTACGCACGACCTAGGAGTTATTGCTGAGCTAGCAGATCGTGTTGCTGTCATGTATGCTGGTTTCGTCGTCGAGGAAGCTCCAGTGAGAACCCTCTTTTCCAGCCCGCGCCACCCGTACTCAGTGGGCTTGCTGGATTCGGTACCAAGAATCGATGGTGACGAAACCGAAACACTGAGTGGTATCGAGGGTAAGCCTCCCAACATGCTATCCTCACCGCGTGGATGTCCATTTGCTCCCCGATGCTCATACGTGTTCGATCGCTGCTGGAACGAGAATCCCAACCTTGCTCCTGTAAATAATGGACATTCATCTGCCTGTTGGTGGGACATAACGACTGGGACGCCTCGTACGTAAAGGGGTTCTATCTATGGCAACTGAGAAGGCCGAAGTAACAGACGGCTCACCGCACGAAACATTGGTTCGCGCCGTTGATCTGAAGAAGCACTTCCCTATTCGCCGAGGATTGCTACGCCGCCAAGTGGGATCTGTCAAAGCAGTCGACGGAGTGACATTCAATGTTTTCCAGGGGGAGACCCTAGGTCTAGTTGGTGAGAGCGGATGTGGCAAGACCACTCTGGGTCGATTGATTCTACGGCTTCGGGAGCCCACTTCTGGCAAGGTATTTTTTCGAGGCACGGAAATGACAGGCCTCAATGCCAAGGCGCTGAAGAAGATGCGTCGCCATGCGCAAATTATTTTTCAGGATCCGTTCGGATCCTTAAATCCCAGAATGTCTATTCTTGACATTGTGGCAGAGCCCATCGATTTGTGGAAACTAGCCAAAGGGTCAGAACGAAGAACAATTGTCAATGATCTGCTGAATTTAGTGGGCCTTAGCAACCACCATGCCTCTCGCTACCCGCATGAATTTTCTGGTGGTCAGAGACAGCGCATTGGTATTGCACGCGCATTGGTGTTAAAGCCTGACTTTATTGTGTGTGACGAGCCGGTATCGTCCCTAGATGTATCCATACAAGCTCAGATAGTCAATCTGCTAAAGCAACTGCAGGCAGAATTAGGATTAACTTACTTGTTCATTGCCCACGACCTAAGTATGGTACGGCACATATCTGACCGAGTGGCCGTCATGTATCTCGGGCGCTTGATGGAATTGGGATATCGACGAGAACTCTTCCGAGATCCATTGCATCCATACACTCGGGCACTACTCTCAGCGGTACCCGTACCAGACCCGGATGCAGGTCGCCAGCGTGTCGTCCTGACCGGTGACGTGCCAAGCCCAGCAAATCCCCCGCCAGGCTGCCCATTCAGCACGCGCTGCCCGATTGCTAAAGACAGGTGTTTCCTTGTGCTGCCGGAGTGGAGAGAAACAAACCCTGAACATTTCGTTGCCTGCCACGAAGTTTGACACGCGATTCACCGTCCATCACAAATTCGCATGCTCGCGACACGAGAAGATATGTGAAGAATTGACGCTGCTAATAACATCCGCCGAGTAAAAAAACAGGTCTACCGCACCAAACACAAAGCCGGATGGACGCCCTGCGTAACGGACTCTGGTAGATATAGGCCTGCTCACCAAGCCGTTCTACAGGAACTTTACATCGTACCATCGCGAACTCAGCCTTGGGGTCCGGCCCACCTAGTCCTCCCATCTACTAATTCGCGGCCCGATTCCCGCATAGCTCCGGGCAAAGCACGGGCATTTTTGCTTGAACAGACCGTGCTTGTGGGCGCGCTGGGGGCGGGTGAACAGTTGCGGCACTTGCTGAATTCGCAGTTGGAAGCAATCTACAGTGAAAAAAGAGCGATTAATGCCATTAAGCCACTCCTAGAATTGGATATCCTAATCTTTGAAGTTACTAGAGACGGGGACATTGTCTGGCAGCTTCAAATGACAGACATGCTTACGGCTATAGAAGAACGTCCTTCACAAGCCTTTTACAAAGCTCAGAGAATCAGTTTAACGACCCAATAAGGCCATTACAGGGGCGGTATCGCCAGAACAATTTGGCCTCATTAATCATCCCCGAACGTATACAATGTTACAGGACAAGCCGGGAGGTGCACGATGAACGCATTTCCTACCACAGCCTGTGCTTGTTGACCCGCTGCAGGGCGGGTGTATAGTGGGGTTGTGTGGTAATACCAATATTTGTAGATGGACACAAGATCCACGCCGAGGTAGCGGCTAAACCCGCGGACCGCATCCGAGGCCTGATGTACCGCCGCAATCTTGGCCAGAACTCCGGCATGTTGTTCGTCTACCAGAAAAAAGCGCGCCTGAGCTTCTGGATGAAAAATACTTTCATTCCTTTGAGTGTTGCCTTCATCGACGACAGCGGCGACATAGTCCACATCGAAGATATGGACCCACACACCACCAGAACACACCGGAGCCCACTATTGGTCCGCTATGCACTAGAGGTCAACCGCGGATGGTTCAGGCAACGAGGCATCGAGACCAACAGCATCGCTCAGTTCCACTATCCTTGAAGGGCTGGGCCACTAACGAGGCACAAGAGTGTTAGACGCGGGAGAATTCTTACAGGACTTCGGGCAGATTTGGAGAGTGGCTACAGATGAGGAACGAAAGAAATTGTTGGGCTCGACTATCGACATCGCCTACATACTAGAAGGCTCCATCAAGGCCATCAAGCCCAAGCCAAGCATGTACAACCTGCCGCATGCGACTGCAGGTCGTGATCAGCCCGATAAGAGCCCTCCTGATGTACGACTGCGGTCCCGACGGGTGTCGGGTCCGCATGACCGATACGGCTCTCGTAGTCACTTGGCTCCATCCTCACTATCAATACCAGCCTGCCTATGCTTGGCCTCGTCTCATTGTGTGGGGCAGTTGGCACGATACTCAGAAGGATTATTGATCCCCCTAGCCTACTCCGCGACGTGACCGACGAGACTGAGCGGCTTCAAACAGGAGCGGGGAGACGTATTGCCCGCCTCTGCGTGAAAAAATTTCGCTTTCTGCGCAGATTTTTTTGTGGACGATCTACCTGGAAAGCGATAGAAATAGATGGTGTGTAATCACCAATCTTAACCGGAGGTCGAACCATGTTTAATTTCGAGCATAGTATCTGGATCAACAGAACCCAGCAGGAGGTGTTCGATTACCTCTCGGAGCCTACTAACGACCAAGAATGGCGGGGAGGTTCTCTGTCCGCAGAATGGATTTCCGATCCTCCGCATGGTGTGGGATCAACCTACAAATCGGTAGGCAAGTTGATGGGGCGTAACATAGAATCCACTCAGGAGCTTACAGCTTGGGATCCACCCAACCAGTTCGGTTTCAAAGGTGCTAGTGGGCCGATGTCCTTTGAATTAACCTTTACATTCGAAGCGCAGGATAATGGAACTAAAGCGACTATATCGGTCGAAGCCCAAACCGGAGGCTTGTTCAAGATGGCAGAAGGATTGGCTGGCAAGCAGATGGAAAAACAGGTTTCCACTGATATTGCTGGTCTGAAGCGTGTCATGGAGGGAGGAACCAAGTAACCCCAACCAAGCACGATTGCTGCTATCCGATAGCTTCAACAAGCTGATCTGCAGCAGTATAGGTAGCAGAGGCCACACCACCGCCCTCCCCGACTAACACCTGACCCGCTTCAAATAGGAGCGGGTCTTTCGTTTTTTGCAGCCCATGCTTGCTGACCCGCTGGGAGCGGGTGTATAGTGTAGACAATAATCCGGAATCCCAAACCCTGAAGGGGCACAAAAGCAGCGTGCATGATGAAGGAGAACAAACAATGGAAAAGGTGAACATCGCCCAGAAGCTTAGCCTCGTTCACGAGTATTGGAGTCCAAGAATTGCAGGTGAGCTTAACGACACATATGTCAAACTCGCTAAACTCAAAGGGGAGTATGCCTGGCATCAGCACGAGGCAGAGGACCAACTGTTTCTCGTCGTAAGAGGAAACCTAGTAATCAAACTCAGAGATCGTGACATCTTGCTAGAAGAAGGGGAGTTCATGATCATTCCCAAAGGCGTGGAACATTTGCCCGTTGCCAAAGAAGAGGTTCAACTGTTGTTGCTTGACCCGAAATCTTTAGTGAACACCGGCAATGTGCGGAACGAAAGAACAGTCGAAGACCAGTGGATCTGAAACATGAAACGCGTTGGCACATTCTTCCTGCTAGCCACAATCATGTTGTCCTCCTGACCCCACTCCCCCGACTGACATCTGACCCACTTCCATAGTGAGGCGGGTTTATTTTCTGCACGCGATGATGGCTGACCCGCTGGGAGTGGGTGTATAGTTGAGGTAGGACATGTCCAAATACACACGCGCAGAGATACTGCAACAGGTTGCCGACCGGGCCAACCTGCGCGGCGCCGACTTGAGCAGGGCCAACCTGTTCTCGGCATACCACGACGCCCAGACAAAGTGGTCTAAAGGCTTCGACCCGGAAGCGGCGATGGCGATGTCGGTGGAGGACTGACCCTCGGGGGGCGGGTGTATAGTTGAGTCCCAGTTGCGTCTCACTATTGAACCGAGAGAATGGACCATGAAGGACCTCGCTTTTTCCGTAATGCCGTTTCTTTTGGATCCGGCCTGCAGTGGCAGTTTGGACACGGCGATACCAGCCACTTCGGCTGTTCGGGTCACCAGCGCGGCACCAACTGCCGCGACATGCACGCGATGCTTGCTGACCCGGCGTGCATATTTGAATGGCATAGCTGACAAATCAGGGCAAACTATCTTTGTCCGCGAGCCCACTGCATAGTATACAGATTGTAGTAGGCGCCTCTTTTCTCCAACAACTGATGATGAGTACCGCGCTCTACTACATTGCCACGATCTAGCACCACTATCAGGTCTGAATTGACTATAGTGTTCAACCGGTGTGCGATCACGAGAGAGGTACGTCCAGGCAACAAAACTTTAAGCGCAGCTTGAATTTTCATTTCGTTGGCAGTGTCTATGCTGCTTGTTGCTTCGTCCAAGATCAGTATTGCTGGATCAGCCAGCAATGCCCGAGCAAAGGACACAAGTTGCTTCTGACCTATACTCAGACTAACTCCGTTTTCGCCTACATGAGTGTCATATCCTTGCGGCAGCCCAACAACGAAGTCATGCAGACCCACAGCTTTTGCAATTGCCTGAACGTCTTCACGAGATGCATCGAGACATCCGTAGCGAACGTTGCTGTCGATGGTCCCTCCGAAGATAAAGGTGTCCTGAAGCACAATTCCAAGTTGCGACCGCAAACTATCTAGAGTCACTTCACGAATGTCGTGTCCATCAACACTGATACTACCACCAGTAACTTCAAAGAAGCGGGCTAACAGACGTATGATTGTACTCTTACCTGCTCCAGTCTCCCCCACCAAGGCGATAGTTTGCCCTGGGTTGGCACGAAAAGTAACGCCGCGCAGCACCTGTTCTCCTTCCTTATAGGAGAACCGCACATCATTAAATTCAACCTTACCGACAGCAGGCGGCAATTGCATCGCCTCAGGCGCATCAACAAGATCGGGTGGCGTATCGATAAGTCCAAAGATTCGCTCGCTGGCCGCCATGGTAGCCTGAAACACGTTGTAACGCATTGCCATTTCCCGAATCGGCTCGAAGAGACGATCTACGTACAACAAAAAGGCCACCAACATGCCGGCCGTAAGAACATCTCCAATTACCAACCATCCGCCAACTCCCACTACTAGGGCGGTCGCTATCGAACCCATTAGGTCGACACCTGGAAAGAATATAGCGGCCAAGCGTGCCGTGTCAACATTGGCATCGAAGTAAGAAAGATTCAGATCGTCGAAGTTCTGCCCGTTCTCCTCATCCCGTGTAAAACTCTTTATTATCCGAATGCCAGTTATTGATTCGTTGAGGTAACCGTTAATCAGTGACAAGCGAATCCTAGCCGCACGATAGGCATTACGAACATGCTTACGCCAATAATTTGTTAGCAGCGTCATCAACGGCATCATGGTCAAAGTCACAAGCGCCAATTTCCAGTTCATGACCAACATGGCCACGATAATGCCTAGCACAACAAACACTGATCGGGCCATCCCGGTAAACCACCACGTCACAAAATCCTGTAGCACTCCAACGTCGCTGATAAGCCTACTCATCAGACGCCCAACACTATAATTATTATGAAAATTTAATGATAGTGTGTGCATATGGCGAAAGAGACTGCTACGCGTGTCAGCCACGACCTTGGTGCCGATATATGCCATGATCAAGATACGCCCACGGTTAAAGACCATCTCACCTGCTGCCGCACCCAAGAATAGAAGCGTCCAATAACGTAAGGAATGAATATCAGCCACGCGTATGCCAGTGTCGATAGCCTGACCCACAATCCATGGGCGGGCAATGGTTAGCAGCGCCGTACCGGTCATGAGACTTACAGCTGCAACCAGTTTGACATGATATGACTTTACGTAGGAAATTAGCCGCAATAACAAAGCGGCATCATTGGTAGCGTCATGAACTTCGTCTTCATCTTCTAGTAGGAGGCTAGCCAGCTTCGCCTCTCGCTTCTGTCGTTCAGCAACCTCAGCCGTCATGACCCTGCTGAAAAGCCAGTTACGGCCCACAAGGATATCCACAGATCGCGACCTCGTCCTACGAGAATAAGACTTGGGAGAATGTGTCATATGGTCCCTGTCCCATCACACTTTCGTACAATTATCAACTAGTCATCACTAGACAACTAAATGAATTCCTCTTGACTACGCAATTGCAAGTCATAGAGCTCCCGATAAGCACCATCAGCATCAACCAATTCTGCATGAGTACCGCGCTCAATGATGCCCCCATTGTCTAAGACGAAAATTTGATCTGCTCCCTTGAGGGTTAGCAACCGATGGGCAATTACAAAGGTGGTACGCTCTTCCATTAGCCTAGCCAAAGCCTGTAGTATTTGGTATTCTGTCTCGGTATCTACATTACTAGTTGAATCATCTAAGAGCAGTATGCGCGGATTCCGCAGCAACGCGCGAGCAATAGCCACTCGTTGTTTCTGGCCTCCACTCAATGAGACGCCACGTTCACCTACAAGAGTGTCATACCCATCAACAAAGCCACTGATAAAGTCATGGGCGTTAGCTGCTTCCGCTGCGGCTACAATCTCTTCATCCCCAGCACCATGAACACCGTAGGATATATTCTCGCGAATCGTTGTACTAAAAAGAAATATGTCTTGCATCACTGCGCCTACATGGTGTCGTAAATCTCGCAATCGCATATCGCGCAAATCGACAGCATCGATCATGATGATGCCCTCAGTCGGATCATAGAATCGTAGTAATAGATTAATAATCGTGGACTTACCAGATCCAGTAGGTCCTATCAGTGCTACTGTCTGACCTGCCTTAACATGAAAGTGCAGATTGTCAACAATCCTGTCGCCACCGTGATACCCAAAACCAACGCCGTCAAACACGACATCCCCGCGAATTGAATCCAAGGTTACAGCATCAGAACGCTCCATCATCTCTTTCGGAGTATCGATAACATCGAATACCCGCGATGCACTAGCTCCAGCAGTGGCAGCCAAATTGACTAAGAATCCTAGGCGCTGCGATGGACCGTTCAACATAAGCACATACCAAATCATGGCGAAGAGGCTCCCCACAGAGATAGTGCCGGCAATTGCTTTCGGTCCTCCAAACCATAGTAACAGAAAGACACTTGCAGCCAGCGAAAAAGAGAAGACCGGCCAATTGTTTCCCCATTCCAAGATACCCTTATATCGCCGCTGGAACCAAGCCTCGTTCTCACGGTCAAATGTCTCAAATTCGTGTCTTTCGCGTGCAAAAGACTTGACGACTGTAATGCCAGTCAAGCTCTCCTGCATTCTGGTAGCGAGAAAACCCATTTGCTCCTGTACTGCTTTGAACATAGGTCTAACTCGCCGAGCAAAACGGATGCTCATGATGAAGAGGAACACTATAGGTCCAATTGCCAAAAGTGCCAGCGATGCATCTTCCCAAAACATAGCCGCCCCCACACCGATCGAGAGCATAACTACGGATGTCAAATCCATAAGACCCATGCCGATGAAACGCTCAGTCTCTGCAGTGTCGCTAGTAGCCCTACTCATGAGATCACCAGTGTGCGCTCCATCGTAAAAAGAAACGGTTGCCAACTGTATGGCATTGAAGAAATCATTGCGTAGATCATAGGCCACCCTGTGGGTCAGCCACTCCCCACAGTAACGCTGTCCAAACGCCACAATACCACGCACAACAGCCATACCCAATATCAAGCCAGCGGGTTTGACAAGGGCTGATGCGTGTCCAGCGGCTAGTCCGCTGTCGATTGCACTCTTCACTATCTGGGGAACTATAAGAGTGATTAGAGATGCGACAAACATGGAAGCATAGCCGAACAACAACTGTGGTTTGTATCTAACCAGATAGCCTACCAACCGTACATAAACATTCTTGCTGGGCTTCATATCTTTCTAGCTGGTTGACAGATTGCGACGTGGACAATCATCACATCAATATTGTTCACAATTCGTAGAAATTAAACCAATTTATCGCCTAGGAGCCACCAAAAATAGTATGGTACAGGTTTGATTTATCGATTAGGCGATTCCGACGGGGGACGAATCTGCACGCATTTGCAACCTTTTTACACTGAATTAAACGGCAACGCCCGGCAATTCTGCGGAATTGAAGTCCTTGTCCCCCTAGCCTACTCTGCGATGTAACTGGCTGCCCCGACTGACACCTGACCCGCTTCAAATAGGAGCTGCTCTCTTGTTGAACGCCCCATGCTTGCTGACCCGCTAGGGCTGGGTGTATAATTGGGGAGTGGCTTTGAGTAGATGGTGACCTTTGTATCATTGATTGTGTGGTTAAGAGAAACATAATGTAAGGAGTGTACCCATGTATGGAACGATATTCAACCTGAGAGTAAAGGCTGGTCATGAGCGCGATTTGCTTGAGACTGTGGATGACCGAAATGCAGAGATCAAGGGAGCAGTTGCCTGGTTTCTAATGAGGCCGGATGATAAGAATGCTGATCTAGTTGGAGTGGCCGTATTTGAAAGCAAGGAGGCTTATGTTGCTAATGCAAACAGCCAAGAACAACATGAGGCATTTACAAAGATGATGGAACATCTAGTGGCCGAACCAAACTGGACAGATGGAGAATATGTCAGAGCGGATATAACCTAGCTATGTTTGAGGCTACAATGTTATTTTGATGGATAAAACTGTCGTCACCAGCAACGCGCGTTTTGAAGAATTGGCACCAAGTACTCTCCTACCACAGGCAGGTCAGGTGCAATTTGGGTTAGGCGTTTTATCTTTTAAGAAGATAATCCATCAGTAAATCTATGGAATAACCATAAATCAACCAGCATACTGTGACACCAGTTTACACCGTGCTGACAACAACATGCTGGTAGGCAGTTGGGAGCAGACTACCCAGTCAGACTGTCAACCCCCCTAGCCTACTCTGTGATGTAACTGGATACCCCGACTGACACGTGGCCCGCTTCAAATAGGAGAGGTCTTTCTTTTTCAAACGCCCTTGCTTGCTGGCCCGTTGGGAGAGGGTGCATAGTTACGGGCATGGCTAGAAAGGGCAAGCATCCAGGCTAGCTTACACAAGAATGAGATGAGGTTTCCTTACACATGAAATTTGAACAATTTGGCCTTGACCGACGCATCGTCAATGCTATCGCGGGTGCTGGTTACACTGTCCCCACTCCGATTCAACATCAGGCTATTCCTAAAGTGCTAGAAGGTCGCGATGTGATGGGGTTAGCCCAGACCGGCACTGGCAAGACGGCAGCCTTTACGCTGCCAATTCTACAGCGGTTAATCAAAGGCCCACAACGCCGCGTGCGTGCCCTTGTCGTTGTTCCCACGCGTGAGCTAGCTGAGCAGATTTACCAAACGAGTATCGAGCTTGGGAAAAATACCAAGGTACACTGCGTAGCTGTGTACGGTGGCGTCAGCAAGAAGTCGCAGGTCTCACAGCTACGCAAAGGCGTAGAGCTAGTAATCGCCTGTCCTGGTAGATTGCTCGATCTTGTCGGCGATGGTGACATTGATCTCTTGCAGATTGAGGTGTTGGTGCTGGACGAAGCTGATCGTATGTGTGATATGGGATTCATGCCTGATATTCGGCGCATTATAAAGATACTGCCATCCAAACGACAGACACTGTGCTTCGCAGCCACCATGCCGGAGGACATCCGTAGATTAACAGACAAGATACTTCGAAATCAGGTGAGAGTTCAAATCGGCAAGATTTCCCCAGCGAAGTCTGTTTCACATGCGCTATATCCGGTCCCCGACAAGCTCAAGAAGGATCTTTTCTTTGCGATGTTACAGCAGACACGTACTGGCCGGGTTCTTGTCTTTGCTCGCACCAAGTATCGGGCCCGTAATCTCGCACGAGACTTGCAAAAGCGCGGATATCGCGCAGCAGCGCTGCAGGGTAACATGTCACAGAATCAGAGACAGAGAGCGATAGATGGATTTCGTGGCCACAAATATGATG
>Ga0187833_10003549_pt1 | contig 15761 bp, 9 predicted proteins | sample ETNtaG_37_FD_167968 | JGI IMG/M metagenome (GOLD analysis project Ga0187833, IMG submission 167968) | Marine microbial and viral communities from oxygen minimum zone, Eastern Pacific Ocean - ETNP2014_SV_400_PacBio MetaG (Illumina Assembly) | ecosystem: Environmental > Aquatic > Marine > Hypoxic...
TTGGGCTTCGATGGCTGATTTTGAGATCTGCGCCATGGCGATGGTCTCGAAAGCCTTCATCACAGGCGGCATCGGTCCACCTGGACAGGTTTTACTGGTGGTCCACCGGCCAAGCAATTCCTTACAACCACCCCAACCCGGAACGATACCAACTCCAGTTTCTACAAAGCCCATATATGTCTCGGCGTGAGCCTCGATAGCGTCGCAATGGAGGAGCACCTCGCAACCGCCTCCGAGCGCCATGCCCGACGGTGCGCCAATAACAGGAAACGGAGCAAAGCGCATTTTCTGAAACGAATCCTGACCACGCTTTAGTACCCAACGAACAAAAGGCCAGAGCCTCAACTTAGCTCCGTAGAGTAGCAGCGCGATGTTGGCTCCGACAGAAAAATTGATACCATCGTTATGAATAACCATTGCTTTGAATCTTCGTCCAGGTAGTTCTCGGACGGCCTTATCAATCATCAACAGAATGAAAGGGTTTAGAGAATTCATCTTTGAGGTAAATTCAAGACAAGCGACGCCATCACCAATATCCCAAAGGGCGCTCGATATATTTTTTTCAATTGGTGAGCCCGAACGTTTGACGTCTTCAAGCAACAGTACACCTTTTGGACGTTGAACATTTTCAAAAGTGCCACCTGTAAATTGCTGTAACTGACCGTTATGAGTTCGATAGAAGGAATTCTGTCCGGCAGTGCTGAGTATGGCGTTAAGTAGAGGTGGAACCGCGTGACCATCCTTTTTCAATGCGTCAGCGAGCCAAGCCGGGCCAAGCTGATCGATTAACGCGAACGGACCGTGCTTCCAATTATACCCAAGGCACATGGCGCGATCGATGGTGTCAGGGTCATCGGCGATTTCTGGTACCAGTGCCACAGCATACGCCAAGGTCGAGACAAGGACCGAGCGAGCATAACGGCCCTCGGCACTGTCATGATCAAGAGTTGCCCGCAAGCCACCTTTTTTGGAGACCGAAGCGGCCACCGGTTTCGGGCGCCGGGCTGGGGCGTAGTTCCCCGTTTGCAAATCAATAACCTCTTTGACCTTATTACCGTTCGCGGTATTGAGACGATAAAAACCACCTTTTCCTTTCCGCCCAGTGTAGCCGTCAGCAATCATTTGATCGAGTAAAGCAGGAGCTTTACCTAAGGCTTGAAAGGGATCGTCATCCGGTAAAGAAATTTCAAAGCTCGATAAAACATGCGGCATCAGATCGAGGCCGACCAAATCGAGAAGGCCAAATATTCCCGTGCGGGGGATACCAGCTGGTTGGCCCAAAACAGCATCGGCTTCCTCTACGCTGATGCCTTGGTGAACAGCTTTGGTGACACCTGCCTGAAGCCAGAACGTGCCGATGCGGTTGGCAATAAAACCGGGAGTGTCCTTGGCGGTGACTACACTCTTACCCATATTTTCGTCAGCAAATTTTCGGATGCGTTCGGCAGCCTTGGGATCTGTTTTCAAGCATGTGACAATCTCTAGCAGTCGCATATAGCGTGGTGGATTGAAAAAATGGGTAATCATAAAGCGACGTTTCACATCATCTGCCATGCCGTTAGTGAGCACCTTAAGCGGCAGCGTCGACGTGTTTGAACTCAGAACCGCATCAATTTTAAGAAGCGGTTCAAGGGCCCGGTAGAGCTCCTGTTTTACATCAGGCTTTTCAATGATCGCCTCAATGATCCAATCGCAGTCTTTGATAAACGCAAGATTATCCCCTGTCGTACCCGTTGTAATTTGTTTGGCGAGTTTCGTGTGCATGAAAGGGGCAGGCTCGGTCTTTTTCATCTTTTCGATTGCAGACCGGGCGGCATCTGGCACAACATCTAACAGCACGACATCTGCGCCTGCGTTCGCAGCATGGGCCGCAATGCTGGCTCCCATAACACCGGCACCAATGACGCCAACTTTTTCAACGGTGTTCATTACGCGGCCTCTAGAACGGTTGCGATGCCTTGCCCCCCGCCGATGCATTGGGTCGATAAGGCATAACGTCCACCGTCTCGCCTAAGTATTTGAGCCGCCTTCCCGGTAATGCGGGCGCCCGTGGCTCCTAGAGGGTGACCAAGAGCAAGCGCCCCTCCGTCTATATTAATTTTAGCGATATCTAGTTCCAAGTCTTGGATTACTGCCAGTGATTGACTAGAGAAAGCCTCATTGAGTTCTATAACATCGAGATCATCAGCTGTGATACCTGAACGCTTCATCGCCTTTTTGGAAGAGTTTACCGGACCGATGCCCATGATTTCTGGTTTGCAGCCGGAAACAGCAAAAGATTTGATTCGAGCAAGTGGCTCTAAACCATTTTTTTTTGCGAATTCTTCAGTTGTTACGAGTACCGCAGAGGCGCCATCGGTTAGTGGCGATGATGTTCCTGCTGTTACCGATCTTGTCTCGCTAAAGGCTGGCTTTAAGTCATCCAGAGTTTCCTTCGTCGTATTCGTCCGGATGCACCCATCCTTATAGATTTTACCGGATTTTGTTTCAATCTGGATCATCTCATTTTTTAGCCGGCCTGATTTTTGGGCCTCAACAGCTTTGCGGTGGCTTTCAACCGCAAAGCCGTCCTGCTGTTCGCGGCTTAGATCGTAATTTTCGGCAATGTTTTCCGCTGTCTCACCCATGCTCATATAGGCCTCGGGATAACGCTCATAGAGGTCCGGATGCGGCATCGGGTTGAAGCCAGTCATTGGAATACGCGACATCTATTCAACCCCAGCGCAGATATAGGTTTCGCCCGCATCCATCTGCATCGCACCCGCCGCCATATGGATTGCCTGCATGGATGAACCACAAAACCGGTTGAAGGGGCTGTTGTCTGCCTCCTGCTCGATTCCCTAGCTGTTTACCCGTTTCAGGAAGCACTTGAGCCTGCCCGTTTAATAAAATCCAAAAGAAATTTGCAGGTGCCACCAATATCTTCGTTGAAGATGCCGTGGCGCCCAGATGAAATCCATTGCAGGGTTTTATCTTCCATTGTCAGCTTTTCGAAAATAAGCCGCGCGCTGTCAGGTTTGACTACCTTATCGTCGTCGCCCTGTAAAATCAATGCGGGTGCTTTGATCCCCCCCAGATGATCCTCCAGTTCCTCAATCAAGGCACGAAGTTGATATAGGCTGTGAACCGGGATATTGTGGTAATTGATGTCGGGATGTTCGGACTCGTTTCGGCGGAATGGCATGGGTTCTTCAAAAGAAGGTAGCCAGTCGGTTAGTTTATTCAATCCTTGGACCAGCGGCACAAATACCAGCTCGCGGTTAAGGTAGTCAAGCGGCGCCGATACAGATACAAATCCAGACAATTTTTTCGGATGTTCCGCAGCCAACATCATTGCTAGGGCGCCGCCGGTGGAGAAGCCTACAACGACGATTTGGTCGGCGAAAGCCAAAAGAATCCGATAACCACGGCGAACTGAATTCAGCCAATCCTCCCAGGTACGGTTTTTCAGATCCCAGGGGGACGTGCCGTGACCGGCCAGTCGAACCCCCATTACCGCATATCCCAATTTAGCAAGGGAATCCCCGAAATTTTTTAATTCTGCCGGAGAGGCCAGAAATCCATGTACCAGAAGGACCCCTGTCTGAATATTTTCTTTCGGCAGATGGAGATAAGGAGCACCGCTTTCCGTGGCCGTTTCTTCGTCGTTGATTTCGCGATAGGGTTCCTGCGAGAAGTGTTTGCGATTCCAGGCGTGCGCCCTGATTTCGTCATCAAATAGGAATGTAGAGAGTTCCTCATCCCGGATCGTAGAAGCTTTTTGCAGTGCCTCCTGGATGGCTTCTCCAACTTTTGTTATCGGCGCAACCTCATTGGCATAGACGACAACAGGATTTTCGAGGCGAACTTCATGAAATCCAAACTCCTGACAGAGTTTTTCGAGAAAGCGATAGGAGTCTGGTGTTCTTTCAACGAGACCAGCTTCCTTGCAAGTGCCCAGGAAGCGTTCCAGTTCCGTGTTTTCCCTCTCCAGCAGATCAAAATATCTATCTGGCTGGCACAAACTGCGGTGCAAATGGACGTTTGTGGCGGTCTGAAGGCGTTTCAGGGCCAGGTAAAGAGCTCTGTGAAAATGACCAATGTTGACCTCCATACGTTTCTGCCGGATCAGCAATGTGATGATGCTTGATGACAAGTGGCTGAGGTTTACCGTTGTTCCGGTGTAGATTGCATGCATGTATTGGTCGCGCAATCGCAGTGATTGATATTTTATGCGATGCACCAGCATCCGTTCGGCGATACCTTCAGGGCGGTCTCGAAGACCGAACAGGTCATCGAGAGAAGTAATTTTTCGAAAATAACCGTTCAGAAGTCTTTTATCCCACCATCCCCAGTTCCTTGCACTCTCAAGGGGCGGATTAAGACGGATATCCATGTCGGTGTCACGGAAGATCAGATTACCCTCCACGAGCAATTCTTCGGCCGCCCTTTTCGGTACCTCTCCAGTGAACAAGCCAATGTTCCGGGTTAAAAAGTTTTCCTGCACGCGGATCGGAAAAAACGTGATTGTCGCGGGTACAATCAAGGTCGGCTCATTTGCGTTCGTCAAGAGTTGTTGCTCGTCTTCAAGTTCCAATGCCGTAACCCAGCGCCGAATACGCTGTTTGTCGCCTTTTTCGTAAAGATCAAGGATACGTTTTTTGAAAATATCGAGGGTAAACGCTAGGACCGCAGCACCACGATGATGCTTTCTGCGTTCCTTTCCCTTAGGGAACAAAACACCGAAATTACCGTCATAGTCAAGAACCCGTCGGTCTTTTACCATGCCGCCTTCGGGAAACATCACAACCTTGCGCCCCCGCAGGATTTCGGCGGCAAGAAATGCCAGCAATCCCGGTTGGTTGTTGGGTATAGCACCAACGCCACGCAAGTATTTTGATAGGCGTTCGTTAACTTCAAATAGCCCGTGATGGGCGACGGAACGACTATATGCTCCGGTTGCTCCATGGATGATGTAAGGGGGAATGAGGGTCTCAAAACGCGCAAAATGATTAAACAGGAAAATATGTCCTTGTTTCAGGAACCCGTCGTCCGGGTGAACCTTGAGATTTAATCCTAGGCGGTTTTTTACAGCCTCATAAAATCTGATGCTCCAATGGTAATAGTCGTCGTTGATGGCGTAGGTATCTCTGGAGATATTGGTCATCCTAGTACCTCAATTTCTATCGCCCTTAACCGGTCATGGTTGCGCCTCATGACGTTCTTTTTGTGCTAGAATATGGTGTATAGAAACAACGTCGGCATTGCAATTCGAGTGGACACGTTAAAATAAGATCAAGTAATGTAAAGCCCCCTTTTTATGTACCAGTTTGATGTAGAGTTTCTGGAACCGGCGGTCGCATGTTTAATGCCTGATGTGGACGGACGTGATTGTACTGTTTGCGGGTGGCGCGACGGATATCTTTAACCGTCTTCTCTGAGGAAGAACCCCGGGTTCTCATATTCTGTCTCATTCATAACTCCTATACAGTTACGATGAGCCAGAAACTCTCTCTTATCAAATACTACAAGCTAGTGCCATAAGCGCTGACGGAGGACAGTTCTGATAAAACTCAGAGCACTTTGTGAGGGGTTTTACTTTCTGCAGAATTGTGTCATTCTGCGGACAAAGAGTACGATTGGTCGTTTTCTGCCCACCAAAAAATAAAAAATGACCCGGCTGGAAAATATGATCAGGGGAGGCAAAATTGTTATTGAGTGAACTTTCCGTCAACGAACTGTGTGAAGGTCTTGCTTCAAAAAAATTTAGCGCAGCTGAGGTGGCAGACGATCTAATTAAGAAAATTGAGGAACATCGCAACCTCGGGGGTGTGGTAGCATTTGACCTCGATAATTACCGCAGGCAAGCTGAGGCATCTGACGGCCGTCGAAAAAACAATATTTCAGCCCGACTTGACGGTGTGCCACTCATATTGAAAGACAATATTGATACGCAGGATTTCCCGACAACAGGCGGTACGGGCGCTTTGACTGGCAAGATTCCTTCCAAAGATGCCCCGGTCGTGGTGGCGTTAAAAAAGGAGGGTGCAATCATTGCGGGAAAGGCTGTTATGCATGAATTAGCGTTCGGTATAACATCTAACAATCCGGTAACTGGGCCAGTCCGAAATCCTTACGACCCCTCCAAAATTCCGGGCGGCTCATCGGGTGGTACGGCGACGGCCGTGAGTTCGAGGCAGTTTCCGGCAGGTTTGGGGACTGACACTGGCGGCTCTGTGCGCATTCCATCTGCTCTCTGTGGAATTTTCGGATTTAGACCTACGGTCGGGCGCTACCCTGGTGAGGGTGTGATACCGATTTCGAAAACCAGGGATACGGTTGGGCCGATGGCCAGAAATATAAAAGATATTGCCTTTCTGGATGCCCTAATGGCGGGAAAATCTGCCCCCGACGTCACACTTTTAGACCTCAAATCAATCAAAATAGGAATGCCTCGGACACGTTTCTGGGAGAATCTAGAAACTGAAGTAGAGGGCCTTGGAAGAGACCTTTTAAAGTCACTGGAAGAGGAGGGCGTTACCATTGTAGATGCGGATTTTCCGGATATCTGGGAGTTAAATGACAATACCGGGTTCCCGGTAGCCCTCTTCGAAGTCATGCGTGAATTACCTCTATATTTAGAGCGGGCTGGATATGGTATTTCTCTTGAGGAATTGATTGACGGTATAGGAAGCCCAGACGTCAAGGGCTTAATCACAAGCCAACAAGGGGATGAGGCGATGCCCGAGGCCGCTTATACGGCTGCCATGGAGCAACATCGTCCAAAAATGCAGAAGATGTATGCTGACTACTTCGCCGAACATGGGCTTGATGCCATAATTTTTCCAACGACACCACTTACGACCCGCCCCATCGGGCAGGACGAGACAGTCGAGCTTAATGGTAACCAGGAGCCTACGTTTCCGATCTTTATACGTAATACTGATTTGGGCAGTAACATTGGGGCTCCCGGCATTTCTTTGCCCGTGGGTTTGGGTAACGGCTTGCCAGTGGGAATGGCAATTGACGGCCTGCCGGGAGAAGATGAGCGTCTTCTTTCCCTTTCTGCAACTATTGAAAAAATTTTGGAGCCCCTTCCGGCACCCTAATATTTCAGTTCTACAGGACAATATATAAATCGTTATCACTTTTTATTTAAACAGGAGAAAAAAATGTTGAATAGAAACAAAACATCACGACGACAGATACTGAAAGCAGCTTTGGGTGGAGCGGCTCTCTCCGTAGCCCCTGGCTTACTCAAGTATGCCAAGGGGGCTGCCAGTGACTTCAAAATTGGGCTATTTATTCCTCTCAGCGGTCCTGCGGCCCTGTTTGGCCCTTCTGCCAAGAATTGCGGGGAACTGGCGATCGACGTAGTAAACAAATCGGGGGGTGTACTGGGCCGTCAAGCAAAGCTTTATATTGCAGACGCCGGAGTTCCACCGGCAGAGGCTGCCAAGAGTGCCATGCGTCTTATGCTAAGCGAAAAGGTCGATCTCATGGTGGGTAACCACGACAGTGCAGTCCGCCAGGCAATCGTCGGCGCCGTAAAGGGTAAGGTCCCATACGTCTATTCGCCGGTATATGAAGGTGGAGAGTGTTCACCCAATGTATTTATGCTTGGGGAAACGCCTCAGCAGCAGTTGAAACCAACGATCCCGTATTTTGCAAAAACTAAAGGTGTAAAGAATTACTATCTGATTGGTAATGACTATGTTTGGCCTCGCATAACAAATAAGCTCGCAAAACAGTACATCTCTGCTGCCGGAGGAAATGTAGTTGGGGAACAGTATATTCCGTTTGGTCCTGCTAACAAATTTGAGTCAGCCGTAACACGTATCAAGAGTGCGAAGCCAGATCTGGTCGTGATTACACTTGTCGGTGGAGACAATGTAAACTTCAACCGAACTTTTGCGGAATTTGGTCTTCACAAGAACATAACAAGGGTTGCCTCTCTTCTGGAGGAAAATACACTGATGGGTATCGGCGCAGCGAGTAGCAGCAACCTATACTCGTCGATGGCGTATTTTGCGAATATAGACTCCACAGAAAACAAAGCCTTTGTCTCAAGTTACAAGGCTAAATTCGGAGCTAAAGCGGCTGTTCTAAATACTTTAGCAGAGAGTAATTATGCTGGTATTACTTTCGGTTCTGCATTGGTTAACAAAGCCGGATCAACAAACGCTTCGAAACTAGCAGCCACGGCTGAGGGTTTCACTATCAATACACCTACCGGTTCAGTGACGATGAGAAATCGTCACACGGATAAAAACATGTTTCTAGCCGAATGCATGGGTACCCAATTTAGCGTTGCAAAAGTATTCAATAACGTAGCGTCCGGCCAAACGTGTACTTAGGTGATACCGGTTAGTGGATCCGATAGCGCTCACCATTGCACTTAACGTCGTCTATGAGGTTACGACTTTATTTGTAATTGTATTAGGCTTGGCGATCGTCTTTGGATTGCTCCGTGTCATGAACCTGGCGCATGGTGAATTCATTATGATCGGTGCCTACTCAGCTTACTTTTGCCAGGATCAGGGGTGGCCTTATATTACGGCCATCCCCTTTGCCTTAATCATTGCAGCCGTGGTGGGGTACCTGATCGAGTTTACGCTGATAAGACACTTGTACAAAAGGCCATTTGACACTTTGCTTGTTACGTGGGGTTTAAGCATTTTATTGCGGGAGTTGATAGAGCTTGTCTATGGCAAGGGATTTCAAAGCCTTTCCAATCCAATTCCCGGTTCGGTCAATATCCTTGGGGAGCCATATCCGAGTTACAGGGCGCTCGTTATGGTAATTGCCGTCGTATCGGCAATTGTCCTTTGGGCCTGGTACCGTCGCAGTCTCACGGGTGCGCGCGTAAAAGCCATGGTGGAAAACACTGAGTTAGCGCAGGCTGTAGGTATACGTGTTGACAGATTGGCCCGCCACACCTTTGTTGTCGGGACTTGCTTTGGGGCCTTGGCTGGCGTGATGCTAGCACCGTTGACGCGCGTAGAACCGTTCATGGGCCTGGACTACATTTTAACTTCATTTTTTGTGTTGGTTGTAGGAGGAATCGGCACGTTACTGGGTTTAACGGCGGGAGCAGGCGTTATTGGTGGCGTTCAGAGTGTTGTCGCCAATCTGTTTGGTGAAACGTCCGGTTACTTCGGTGTATTGTTGATTGCTATTTTATTTCTGTGGCTGAAACCCAATGGGCTCGTTTCTCGGTCGTAGCGTAATCCTGCTAGTTGGACTGTTCACGTTGCCGACTTTGTTTGGCGACTTTTGGGCATACCAACTGGGTCTTTATTTTCTGTATTCAATTGCAGCGTTAGGGATCGGAATTTGTTGGGGGCAGGCCGGTTTTTTGCCGCTGGGCCAGGCAATGTTCTTGGGTATAGGTGCTTACTTATCCGGATTTTCCTTGATACACTTTCATGATAGTGCGTGGCTTTTTTTGCTACTCCCATCGGCTGCCATAGCGCCGGGCCTACTCGCATTCTTTTTTGGTTTATTGATATTTCGTGGCCGTGTGGAAAGTGGACCCTATTTTGCTCTTATCACTCTAGCCCTAAGTCTTCTTACCTTTCAAGTCGCGACGAGCTGGGTTGAGGTTACGGGTGGCTTCAATGGGTTGGGAGGGATCCCTGGATTGCCTGGGATCGCCGGATTTAAGGCGCTTTACTACGTCATTGCAACGGTTTTGACTATTTCAGTCTGTGGAGTTGCGTGGCTGGTAAAATCGCCAATCGGTGTAATCTGGAGAGGGATCGCGGAAAATGAACCAAGGCTTACTTTCTTTGGCTACGATACTCCACTCTTGAAAGCTTTGGCATTCGGCATAAGCGGTTTGTTAGGCGGAATTGCCGGTGTTTTTTATGCCCCACACCAAGGCTTAGTCACACCAAATCTTGCGGGCTTTATACTATCAGCTGAATTGCTTATCTGGACCGCCGTTGGAGGCAGAAAAACGCTGATGGGGCCGGTAATTGGTGCGATCTTAGTAGGTTCCCTAACGGCAGAACTGCGAGATGTTGTACCTGTTTGGGAGTTGATGATTGCGGGACTTTTCATTTGCGTGGTCCTTTTTATGCCTAAGGGTATAGCAGGATGGCCAGAGCAATTATTCCGACGGATATTTAGTCATTCCCGACAGGAGGAAAAGGTAACGCTTGCAGCGAGAGGTATTTTGACGGCACCGAAGCTTGAATTATCTGGCTGCAGTTTATCATTGGGTTCAGTCGGCATTCTGGACAATCTGAGCTTTCAAATTGATGAACCGGGTATTTACTGTCTAATAGGTCCAAATGGGGCTGGAAAGACCTCGACTTTCAATGCAATAACAGGCGCCGTTTATATTCAGAGTGGGACTATTCAATTGGACGGCGAGAGGATGTCCGGTTTGCTTCCCAACAACGTAGCGTTGCGAGGACTGGGACGGAAGTTTCAGGTTCCCAGCATTTTTCCAAATCTGACAATCGCGGAAAATTTACTCGTAGCCGTATGGGGCGGGCGTTGTTCATTAAAAGATTTGTTCAGCTACAAACCATTGAATTGGAGCAGCACAATAATTACGGATTTAAGAGAGAAATTCCCCTTTCTTAATCAGGACGAAAACTCAGCAAACGAACTGTCTCACGGAGAAAAACAAGTTCTTGAATTGGCAATGTCTCTTTTGGGTGAACCTAGATTACTGTTGTTGGATGAACCCTGCGCAGGCTTATCCCCAGAAGAGACTGAAAAAGTTATTGAAACCGTTCATTGGGTTCGATCAACGTTTGATACCACAATAATGGTGATCGAGCATGATATGGCGTTGGTAAAGGATATTGCAGATCAAGTTATTGTCATGCACCAGGGACAAGTCTTAACCATCGGGAGTGTCCAAGATGTTCAAAAAGATATTCGCGTAAAAGAAGTATACGTTGGGGTTTCAATATGAACGCACCCATATTTAGTTTCGAAGGGGTTACTGGCGGTTACGGTGGCGGGATCGTTGTCAACGATGTAAGTGGTTACGTGAACAAAGGTGAAGTGTTATTTGTTCTCGGTCGGAACGGCGTCGGAAAAAGCACGCTTCTGAAATTACTTTTTGGCTATCTCAAATTAACCCGCGGACATGTGCGTTTCAAAGGAAACGACATAGGGTCCAAAAAGCCAGAAGAAATGAGTTTTTTGGGTATTACGTTTTGTCCGCAGGAGCGAGTAGTCTTTGACAACCTGAGCGTCTTAGAAAATCTTGTCCTAATGAGCAGAAATCGAGATGTCACTCCTTTTAGGGAATACTTCGAGTGCTTCCCGATACTTGCCGATAGGTTGACGCAGGATGCCGGCACACTGAGCGGCGGAGAGCGAAAAATTCTGTCTTTCGTTAGGGCCCTTGGTGAGGAGAGACAACTTTTAATGCTCGATGAACCAACGGAGGGCGTGCAAAGAGAAAATATAATACATATTGCAAACTTAATCACTGATAGGAAGAAATCCGGTTCCACGTTCGTAATTGTCGAGCAAAACCTTGATCTTTTGGAAGCGCTAGGTGACCACGTGCTTGTTCTCGATCAGGGCAGGGTCATGTTAAGCGGTAGGGCGGATATCGTAAGCCGTGAAGATATTCTTCAACATCTCGGTGTCTAGGAGAGTAAATATTGGGGTTTTTTGGTTTGGCTGGTTTAAAGTGGCGTGCATGGGAATGCAACATTTTGAGCCTGTTAGATAGTTTGCCAGTTCAAAAAAAGAGGCAATATTGTACCATGACGAAAAATAATGAGATGCGACTAGCCAACAATAAACCCGTAAGTAATTGACGTTACGGGCTAATTTTTGGTTGCGGGGGTAGGATTTGAACCTACGACCTTCAGGTTATGAGGGTGAATATTACATACCCTATCCCGTTGTAATCATTGAAAACTACTCATCAGATGTGCCACTCATGTGCCGTTTACCACCTTTTGGCGGCTAATTCTCAAGGCTAGTTGGATAGCCATTCTTCTAGTTTTGACCATCGCCGTCCTTCAACCATGCCCTTGACCGCCATTCCGATAGCTTTCTTCTGCCCGACAAGTACGACCATCTTTTTTCCTCTGGTGATGCCCGTGTACAGCAGGTTTCGCCGCAGCAGCATGTAATGCTGCATCATGACTGGAATTACGACGGCAGGATATTCTGATCCTTGAGATTTGTGGATGCTGACCGCATAGGCAAGGGCGACTTGGTCAAGCTCTCCGAATAAATATTCGACCTCCCTACCATCAAATTCGATTGTTAGTTCTTGAGGCTCTGGATCAATGCGGCAGACATATCCAACATCTCCGTTGAAAACTTCCTTGTCATAATCATTGTCAGTTTGCATTACCTTGTCGCCAACGCGGTATGTAAACCCGAACCTTTCAACTGATATGTCATCAGTAGGTGGATTAAGTGTTTTCTGAAGATCGACGTTCAATGACCGGGCACCGATACCGCCTCGGTTCATGGGGCAGAGGACTTGAATGTCTTGAATGGGATCAAATCCGAACCGCTTGGGAAGCCTGTTCTTTACGATTTCGTTGATCTTGATAACAGCATCTTCAGGTTCATGAGCCTCAACAAAGTAAAAATCCGTCTCTTCATCCTTCACGATTTCAAGGTTGGGAATGTAGCCTGAATTTACTTTATGAGCATTGGTAATAATCTTGCTCTGAGCCGCTTGGCGGAATATCTCAGTTAATCGAGCAACGGGAACTGCTCCGGAATTTATGATATTGCCAAGCACTTGGCCCGGTCCTACTGACGGAAGCTGATCAACATCGCCGACGAGGATCAATCCTGCCTTATCGGGCAGTGCTTTTACGACTGATGCCATCAGAGGAACATCGACCATTGAGGTCTCATCCAAAACTAGTAAGTCGCATTCGAGCGGGTCGTCGGTGTTTCGCTTAAATCCTCCGTGCATAGGGTCAACTTCAAGGAGACGATGGATTGTCTTTGCTTCCATGCCTGTGGTTTCTGATAGCCGTTTTGCCGCCCTGCCTGTTGGGGCCGCCAATGCAACGGAGACAGCCTTTGCTGAGAGAATATGGAGGATCGCGTTGACGAGGGTGGTTTTGCCCACGCCCGGACCGCCCGTGATAACCATGACTTTCGATGAGGTAGCCTTCTTCACCGCTTCTTTCTGGCTGTCTGCTAGACTGATTTCAAGTTTCTGCTCGACCCACGGAATAGCAACGGCCGTATCGATTTCAGGCCAGTAGGGTTTGCCATCAGCTAGTGTTTTTAATCGTTCTGCTATGAGCTTTTCAGAATTCCATAGGTGGCCTAAGAAAATGCAGCGCTGATCCGCCATATTGTCGGCGATCACGGTTTCGTCTTGTAGTTCCAATTGCAGAGCATCGCGAAGGATTACTGTTGGTATCTCCAGCAGTTTCTCCGCTGTGGGTAATAGGTCATCTTCTGGTAGGCCACAGTGCCCTTCTGATACGGCCTCCGTAAGCGTATACGAGATACCAGCCCTAGCCCTGATCATGGCAGTCTTTTCAATTCCTAACTTCTCAGCAACCTGATCGGCGGTCTTGAACCCTATACCTTTTATGTCTTTGGCAAGTCGATACGGATTTTCACTAACAAGCGGGATGGCGTCGGCACCATAGGTTTTATAAATACGGACAGCACGGGAAGTGCCGACACCGTTTGACTGAAGAAACACCATTATTTCTCTGATTGCTTTTTGATCCGACCAGCCGGAGGTGATCCGCTCAACTCGTTTTTTGCCGATCCCGTTTAACTCCAGCAATCGATCAGGCTTCTCTTCAATTACGTCGAATACATCCTCACCAAACGCTTTGACTAGCTTCTTGGCGAAATGAGGGCCGATACCCTTGATCATGCCGCTGCCCAAATACTTCTCAATACCTTCTATTGAACTGGGGGGCATCACTTTTAGTAAAGTAGTTTTGAACTGCATTCCGTGATCGCGGTTGTTATCCCATCGACCACTACATTGGATAAATTCGCCGGGCTGCACAGATGCGGCTGATCCCAACACGGAAACCAACTCGCGATGCCCACGCACTTTCACTCTGAGAACACAAAACCCAGTATCAGGGCTGTGAAAGGTGACACGCTCAACCAGACCGGAGAGCGGTTCTCGATCATTGTCTGGCTGAAGTGAACCCTTAAATTTACTCATCCCTCGAACAAGCGCCAGAACATCGATTTTCGATTATGCTGTGTTTTCAGCCGATGTATGTAAACTTCATGAGTTTCATAGGAGCCAAAATCATCAATTAGCCCGCTGAGACTTTCACAGTCTTGCAAATGTTGAGCCGCGTATTGGTATCGCTTTGACCGGGCCTTCTCCAAAGCAAAATCAATTAAAGCCCGACGAAGAAGCGTTGATGCTAGAGGGTTCCGCGCTTCAAGAATATCAGTCGCTGATGTTAGTAATTCATAGTGATAGCCATCTAATTCCCTTGCGCGGGTTTCAACGAGTTCTGCAGCCTTATCCAAAGATGGCCATAAAATCAGAAACTCTAAAGCTTGGTGGATGTTTGGGAATAGAAGTGAGTGTTGCATGGCTTTTTCCTCGACTTCAATATCATCAAAGTCAGGAAGTTGTTTTAGAAATGATCGCAAGTGATCAGCATTAAGTGAACGCTCAAAACATCTCCATTGAAATCGTTTGGCATCTTCAATTCGTCCCAATGCTTCTAAAACCCGAACTCTCATATCCTCCCACTCGAAAGGTATCCACCGTTGTCTATCCTCGTCTACTATATCAATAGCATCCAATGCCTCGTCTACTCTGCCAGCAGCCAGTAATCGACCTGCAATATCTGTTGCAACGGCTGGAGCGGCTCTTGCAGTCTCAGACGTTTGCTCAATAAAAGCGTCCACGTCACCCTGAGCATCAGCAATTTCTTGTAAAGCTAATTCTACGGTACTTGTTCTTCGTATCTCCGCATATTCATCTGCATAACTTGGGCCATCTGATCCATAGCCAATAATTTCTCGGTCTGCAGGGTCCGGCTTTGGTGTAGGTTTTTTCGACAACTCGATCATGCGTTTCTTTAGTCGCTCAAGTCCTTTATTTCCAAGAGCAGGTGTCATTGAACCTATTAGATAGTCATATTGCCCATAACCGTTCTCGATCAACACATTAAATATCTGATCGGCGAGTTCGATGGGTGGTGAGTTGGCGGCAACGGCAAGTTCACCTAAATCATTTACCGCCTTATGGAACACATCGATTAATCGTCCCGATCCATCGTCACTTCTCTCGAACACAGATGGAGCAAGATTGACGAACCGCCACATTAACTCCATCGCATTACTCGGGTCATCTTTGCCCACTTGGGTAACAATGGCATTTCGCTGAAGTTCTAGGTCTCTGATTAATTTCTTGATTTGATCCCATTCGACGAAAGAACTGGATCGGGCTATGGTCGATAAACGCTTCCGGATTTCAGAGGCCGCCACTTCTGAACCTTGTTCTCCTGCAAGTTCAAGACGAAGGAACCGCTTTGCTTCAACGTCATTCTTCGTGATTTCAATCATCAATTCTGAAAGCCGTGTAGAACCTAACGCTTCAAGGTTCTTTGCATTCAAGGTTTTCTTCGATGCCACGTCTAATATCATCCCATCAACTCCCCCGCTATCGCGTCCATCGCCGCCTTGTGATCGTCGGACGGAAACAAATGCCCGTAACGATCCATCGTCACTTGAAGGCTACTATGACCGGCAAAGGTTTGTATAGTTTTAGGTGCAAGACCAGCCTCTATCCACGTTGATACCGCGTAGTGGCGGAGTGAGTGCCA
>Ga0187833_10003550_pt1 | contig 15759 bp, 22 predicted proteins | sample ETNtaG_37_FD_167968 | JGI IMG/M metagenome (GOLD analysis project Ga0187833, IMG submission 167968) | Marine microbial and viral communities from oxygen minimum zone, Eastern Pacific Ocean - ETNP2014_SV_400_PacBio MetaG (Illumina Assembly) | ecosystem: Environmental > Aquatic > Marine > Hypoxic...
TGTAACTATGCACAAAGTAGATAAAGTACCTTTACCAAAGGTTGATTACAGGAAGAAATCAAAACAAACCTGTATCATTTGCGGATCTAAACTGAAACTAAATTTGGTCAATAAAAAGACCTATAACCGAGTAACACGTAAAAAGATGAATGTTCGTTTACGTTGCTATAAATGTCATATGGAGGCTAAAAATGGGAAATAATGGTGATTTAATACTGATCAGAGGTCTACCTGGAGCTGGAAAAACCACATTCGCTCAGATGTTAAACAGTAAAATCTGGGATGTTCATATTGAATACATCTGTACCGATGATTTCTTTATGGTTGATGGAGAATATAAGTTTGATCCATCTAAATTAGTAGAGTTTCATACTAAATGTTTACAACAAGTGGAATGGTGGATGATGCCAACTAAAGACGGAACAAATCCAATACATACCATATTTGTTCACAATACATTCACTCGTTTTGACATAGAGATGAAACCTTACTATGATCTCGCAAAAGAATACAACTGGAATATACATTCTCTTATTATGGAGAATAGACACTCTAGTTCAAATGTTCATAATGTTCCAGAGAGAACCATTGCAAATATGCGGGATAGATTCGAAGTAGTATTATAACTAATGTAGATAGTGTATATTATGTTTATTTGTTCATTTAAAGAGAAGATGTACAGATGAACAACAATAACACCCTCTATTACACAAACTACTCCTTCGCGAGGCTTACGTTAATTGAAAAATGCAACTTAAAGATGTGGTAGTCTTTCATGCCCTTTTTTATAAGCATGTGATCGCAAATTTCGGTTAATATTGCCTCGCTAAGGGTTAGTTTGATTTGGTTAAAGTGTCAAGAAGACAATAGAGAATCGATTCGCTGCTTCTTGATTGAGACCATGTCCTGAGCATGACAGAAACTGCTCAAAACTTAATTGAAAGACTGAGTAAAGCCAGCGGTTCTCAAATGTGATGGCAATATAGTACTATCCGTGCTAAGGTTTCAGTCTTCAAACTGACCTGGGGAAGTCAGTTTAAATAAACTCCCCAAAGTTTCTATTTCTCAATTAAAATAAGGACATATACCATGGGTCAAGCTAAAGATAGCCCTAGAAAAGTACTCTTATACACAATTAATCAGTATGGAATGGTGATTGGTTGTAGAGTAAAGCTAAGATCAAATTTTAATTCAATGAAAATTGATGCCATAAAGCAACTTCGGAAGAAAGGAGAAATTAAATGAAAGAAACTTATCACGTGATAAGAACAGTATCGGATCCTTATCTGAAACAACTTATTGGTGTATATCAATCAATCCATAAAGCGAAATTTATTATGGGTTGTGTTTCGAAACAAAAAAAAGGCAAATATAAAATTGTCACACGACAAGTTAAATAACTATTTGTCATAAACTAAGGAGGTATGCATATTATGCACACAATCTTTCTAAATCAGGATAGTCAATCTTTCAGAACTTTGGAAACAAATTCTGAAACTGTTGGTGCTTTAGCTTCAGAAATCGGTGTAAGTAGTTATACCGCTTCAGTTAACACTAATATTGCAGATGACTCTACTTCAATAACCCAAGGTGATGTTGTTGCATTTGTTACTCGCAATAAAACTGGCGGTTATCGTAAATCAAAATGTACCCAGGAAATGTTTGATCAAATGGCAACATTAGATCAGGCAGGGATAAAAGCATCCAAGATATTCGAAATTCTTGGAATCAGTAGTTGGACATTTTATAATGCCCGAAAAACTGGTTTTAATATGGCTGAATATGAAAAAGTAACCAAAGCTAACAAAGCACGAAATGATGCTAATCGTTTAGCTAAACAACAAGATGTTACAACTACCACTACATCAACTGATAATACTTCTATTGATCATGTGGATAGTAAACGAACATCTTTTGTGTTAGCTGATCATGTGATGGTTGAACCGTTACAAAACCTAATAAATGCTCAAAAGGGAGTATTAGATGCTACAACTGAACTTACAAAAGTGATCAATACTCATTTTAAAGGCACTATTACAATTGGTACACCATCTATGGCCCGGGACTGACTACAAATCAATCAGGGGGACTACTTATGTCCCCCTGGTTACAATCGGAGGACAAATGCGAACAAACTATCTTACTAATTTTGTTGGTAGACTTGATAAGATTTATCAATCAAGAAAAGGTATGCATAAAGCACTCAATTTAAAATCAAATGAAGAGTTCTTTAAATCTGATGGATATAAAGAAAAACTATTAGAAATGCGTACTAAATTGTTTAAAACTAAAATCATTAATTTCACTGACCTGCTTATTCTATCTAAAGATATTGCTCAAGATAAAGAACTTGAACATTATATGTCTTTGGAACGTATATTAAACTTTGTTTCAAACTTTGAAAATAATAAAGATAAACTTGAAGAATTAATGAAAAGTTCAGATAAGTTCTTTAAGAATATTTCAAAAGCTGATACTTTTACAAGTTTAAATATAAAGGTTAAAATCAGAAGATCTAATGTTGGTGATAGAATTAATTTAAATACACTTATAGAAGATCTAAGACACTTAAATGTAGATGATAGAATATGGGAAAGAGTACCATATTGGAAAATTAATATGGAAATACCAATAAAACATATTAGAGTTACAAGTGTAACAGGATTAATCACTAACAGTGAAGAAAATCCTGGCTTTGATTTCCAATTACCATATTTTGGTATAGCTCATCTACAAATGACAGTAAAACCGTGGAATTTGATACCATTTTTGTTCGATAATATCGATAAATTAGACTATTACACTGAAAATCTCAATGAATTTTGGTCTAATGTATGTAAAAGAGATAATGAACAGATTAGATTCTCAAGTAACTGTAAAATAAATATAAAAGATGAATTAGATACAGAATTTAGACGATTTAATACAGGAACAAGTGGTTATTATGTTCATCCATATATGGCAACTAGCAATCGTCAATACTGTCTTGGAGATTTTGAAAATGATTTCAATAATGTATTTAACAACTTCGATTTTGAATCTATAGCATTATTGGCTTCTCAATGGTTATCAAGCTATATATATGGTCATACAAATCCAATGCAACAAATTGAAAGATTTATGTTGGGTGGTTTAGATGAAAATATTGGTGGTGGTATTGAAAACTTCGATCTATCTGATGAATGGCAATTAACCTGTTGGGATAGAATAGTAACCAATTCAGGCGACATAAAACACTGTAATGAAAGTAATTGTGTTTTCAGACCAAATTGTGATTCTTATCAAGCAAATATTCCCCAGGAAACTGACACTGGGCCAACAGAAACCAATGATCTTTCAAAAACAGAGAATGTTATCAATAGTAGAACTGATACAATGGCTCAAAACATCGATTTCTTTGTAGGATTAAATGCATTAGCACATCTTGTTGGTAGACTTTGTGGTGACGGCAGTGAAAGTGTAAAATCACTTTTCATTGGTTGTATAAAACATTTTAATGAATACTATTCAATGATAGAATTCTTTCAAAGTCGTTATCAAGAAAATCTAATAAGTAATTATGAAATAGATCGACCTGCAATGTTTAATGATTTACGGAATAATTATGCTGATTTAAAAGCTTATTATGTAGATCTTAATGATAATAGTACTGCAGACATACAAGCTATGATAAATAACGACAAACAAATCACAACAATAAATGAGGAGGATTTATAATGGCACAAACTAAACCTATTATTAATATCGAACCTGAAGCTTGGCATAAAATGATGACATATAGTAAAACTGCATATAGTTTGCATGCTACTGAAATTGGTGGAATGGCAGAAGTACACAGAGTAAATGGAGAGTGGCTCATCAGTAATCCTGCTATATTAAAACAGGAAACTTCTGGTGCAAGAACTGAATTAAATAAAGTTGCATTAGCTGAATATCTATCTACTATAGGTTACAAAAACAAAGAACATTTAGAATCAAATGATTTTTTATTTCTTTGGTGGCATACTCATCCAAACTTTGGAGCAGAGATGAGTTCAACTGATTGGAAAACTATAGACCAATATACTGAAAATGGCCCTGGTTTATCACTGGTTATAAATAATGATAGTGAATATGAATTAATTTTCAGCATTATTGACCCAATGATAACTCAAGTTAATTGTTCATTGAATGTATGTTATGATTTTGATAAAGATTTTGAATCTGAAATCAATGAATTATGTACAAAAGCAGTAACTGTTCCATATTATAACAAATATGGTTATGGAAATCATTATGGTTTTGGAAATAGTAAGCTTAAAACAGTGCATGATGATCAATTGTCATTCATAGAAACACCTATAACGACTATTAAGAATGAATCAAAAATAGTAGATGAAAATATATTAAGTCAAGTAATGTTTGATATAGATAATGCATTAAACGATTATCAAAATGATAAAAAGAAAAGTGATGAATTCATTTTGTTAATTGAACAAATTAATGATAAATTTTCTGATATTGGTATCAAATTTGTTGTACCAAAGAAAGAAGATTTAATCGGTGTAACATGTGCTGCTGATTTAATTGAAGAGGATGGTTTCAATGAATATCTTACCGTGGTATAATAATCTAGGTGATAATGAACTGAACAGTATAATTTGTGCTCGTAATACTCAATTATTTAACCTTAGAGGTAGTAAAATTAGTATAATTGGAGCTGGAGCTATAGGTTCATTTACTGCAAGTTCATTAACCAGGTCAGGAATAGGACGATTATCAATATTTGATGATGATATTGTTGTTCCTGAAAACATTGGTGTTCAAGATTATACAATCAGTCAAGTTGATCAAAACAAATCTCTTGCAATTAAAAGAACATGTATGGATATTAATCCTACTACAAGAATAGATGCTTTTACAATGAAAGTAGAATATGAACATACATATCAAAATGGTGAGAAAGTTTTGGCTAATGATATAGTACGAAGATTCAACAATTCTGATATAATTGTTTTAGCAGTTGACAGTATGAAAGCACGTTTAGAAATAATGGACATCATAACAACTTACTGTAAAACTCATCTTAGAAGCAAAAGTGGATTAAAAGCAATCATTGATGCACGAATGGGTAGTGAAACACTTCAATTGTATGTATTTCATAAGAAAATATGGAATGAAAAACAGAAACAAGCAATAAATCCAAGTGATGTTGTCACAGAAATGTATCAAAAAACCTGGTATTCAGATGAAGATGGTAACAGTGAACCCTGTGCTGCAAGATCTACAGCTTACTGTAGTACAATTGCTGGTTCTATTATTACATCAGAAATAAAAAAGATTATTAAAGATGATCCTGTTAAAACAACAGAAATCGTTTTTAATTTTCCAACATTACTTTTTGATGCAAAAATAGAAGTCCCTGGAGTGTAAATTGGAATCTGGGCTAAATAAGTGTCGTCTACTTTGGTTGGTAGAGGTTGATATTAAATTTAGTCCAGAATTTCATTAATATTGTTGTATTTCTAAGAATCAAACATTAGATTCATAATCCTTAAATACTAAGAAAAGGAGAAGTTCATGGCATTGAAAAAAGAAAAAAGACCTATTAGGTCTATTAATCCCCGAACACTGCTTCTATATGGAGCTCCAAAAGTTGGTAAAACAACTGTTCTAAGTCAATTAGAAGATTGTTTAGTAATTGATACAGAACAAGGATCTGATATGCTAGAAGGCTATTTCGTAGGCATAAACAACCGTCAAGAGTTACTTGACTTTTATAAAGAAGCACGTACTCGTCATGATTATACTTATTTCGCTCTAGATACTGTTGATAAAGTAGTAGAATGGACGGAAAGAAGTATTTGTGACGAATATCAAGTAACAACTATTGGCGAAGTTGGTACTTATGGTTTAGGATGGCAATTAGCTCGTCAAAAAGTGATGGCAAACATCGATTATTTACTGGAATTAGCTGGTAAAATAATTGTTACTGGTCATAGAAAAATAGCTGCTAGTATTGATAATTCAACAGCGGTTGACCCAGAATCATTAGATTTATCTGGAAAACTAAAGAATCAACTAATGTCCAAAATGGATGCAGTTGGTTATATGTTTAGAGATCCAGAAGATAATAATTTAATGGTATCATTTAAGGGTGAACAAGCATTAGAAGCTGGCAGTCGTTGTAACCATTTAAAAGGTCAAATCTTTCCATTTGATTGGAATAAGATATACAAGGAGGAAAAATGAATCAAACACTTGGATTTGGAGACACAAGCAATACATTTACAAGAGATGGAATATTCATTGATGAAGCGAAAGTAATTAGTGTTATTGATAATACTGATGAAGATAATGAAAGAACAATGAAACTTGATAAACCATTTAAAAATGATGTTGCATTGGTATTAAAAGTGAAATTGCTTAAAAATGATTGGGAAAAAATTGTTACTATTAGTGGTAATTACAAAAAAGAACCATCTCCTGATCCTGAAGGATTTAAAATCTTAGACTGGGGTGGAGCTTTTAAAGTAAGAGATTTATTTCTCGCTTGTGGTATAGAAGAAAGACCAGAAGTTCCAAGACCTGATAAAGCAATGCTTGAAACATGTGTCGGAGAAGACATATTAGTACTCAGTTATCCTACTAAAAAGGGTAAAAACTATATGTGGAATCAAGTTACAAAAGTAAATCGAAATAAAGATGATTTTAAGAAATATTTTCTTAGAAGTGCTTTAAATCCATTACCCAATAAACGATTTCCAAAAGACTATAAACCTGTATCTGAAAATCCACAACCTACATCAACTCGAATGCAAGACGCTTTAAATTCGACTGGTGTTGATACAGATATGTTATAATGACAATTGAAAAAGCGCTAACCGATTATCTTGGTTGGCGCTTATCAATAGGATCTGAATTCATTAGTACACATGAAATGGAACATGCGCGAGATTGGATTCAAGAAAAATATAATAAATTACACACTATTGATAGTTATAATCGTGAATGGCGAAGATTAAGAGCTACAGGTGTAATTCGAACTAAAATAGTTACATTGCCAGGGAAAAGAGAAACTACTTGGAAAATATTAGAACTATTTCCAGGCCCGCAACAAAAAAATACATTGAGATTGCGTTAAAACATCCTTCTAATAGAGGAGTTTGTATTGCACTTAATGAACTTCCAGAACATATGACTGGAGAACAAATGTTTAGATCTTACTATACATTTGGCCCCGATCTCCCAATTCATTTCAATACTTTTAAAAGCATCAAAAATTATAAAGGAAAATTTTATTTAGATAGAATAATACTTGATATTGATAAACTTGATAATAGTGATGAATATGTTCTGGAAAGGGCACGTGATTCCGTTAGAAATATGATTGATGGTTTAGAGATTCCTGAATCTTATATATTCCCATGGTTTTCAGGCAATGGATATCATATTCAATTACCTGATATATTCGGATTTGAACCATCTAGATATTTACCCGCAACAGTAAAAGAAACTCTTACCAGATATTTTCCTGAGGCTGATCAAATTTATGATGGAGCACGGTTAATTCGGGTAGGTTATACTCAAAATGAAAAAAGTGGTCTGTACAAAATACCTTTGTCTGTTAAAGAATTGATATCATTAACTTGGCAAGAAATACATACATTATCCAAAGATAATGTTCAAAGAAATATTGAATATGATCCTGGAGAAATAATAACACTATTTGAACCAATATACCCAAATAAATCTAATAATGATGATTATGCTTCAGCTGATACAAAAAACATAGATACATCAGCTATAGCTCCTTGTGTGCAGAAAATGTATATCGAAGGCCCACAACAAGGTACTCGACATATTAATATGCTTAGAATGATATCTTATTATCGAAGGCATGGAATACCTCAAGATGCAATTATTTCAATTTTGAAAGAATGGGCACAAGATATGGATTTCACAGAAATAAATCATTTGATTAATTCTGCATTTGCTGGTGGATATAGATATGGTTGTCTTGATAAGGTTATGGACAAATATTGTAATCCTAAATGTATCTATTATCCATCAAAAGCAAAAGGAAATGATCCATTAATTGCTGTTCTGAATGCTCAAGATATGGAAAAAAGATATGTTGAAAGAGTTAGAGCAAATTTGTATGATCACGGATTTAATCTAAAAGACATATTTCCATCTATTGGTATAGATTATTGGTTTCTACCCAAAGAATTAAATATTCTTATGGGTGATACTGGATTAGGTAAAACTGGTTTACTACAAAATATAATATTAAAAGCTAAATTACCAACTTTATGGCTTAGTTTAGAATTTGATGATTATTTAATGTATAGACGATTTTTACAAATTGATAAATCTAAAACTCGACAAGAAGTAGATGAACATTATATTAATTCTTCAAATTCTTGGTCAAGTGAAATAGATTATATTAATTGTTTAACCCTTCCACCAACAATTGATTCCATTAAACATTTGGTTGCTGAAATTCAACCAAAGATATTAGTTATTGATACTATTGATGCAATCAAATCAAGTCAATATGTTGCAGATTCAATGGTCAAAACAGATCTAATTATTCAAGGTTTAAGAGAAATTGTCTCTAGCTTTGAAATAATTGTATTCGGTGTATCTCATATAACCAAATCTGGTAGTAGAGATGGTACATTAGATATGCATGCTGCAAAGTTTTCATCATCTATTGCACAAAAAGCCGATAAAGTAATGGCTATTGAAGGTTACATAGATCAACAAATTAGAGTATTCAGATCACTTAAATCCAGAGATTCAGACAATTTTACTTGTCATCTGGAATATATAACTGAATATTTCCAATTTAAAGAAATCCAGAGCCTAACTTAATACCTACCCCACCTCATGCCCATGAACCTTGGATAATATATTAGGTTAGGTCACCTGGAGAAAGAAACATTATGGAAAAGAAATTAACAAGTTATGAATTGTTAGATAATTACTTTGACGTTCATCTTGACATGCAAATGGAAGATGATGAAACGAAAAAAGAAGAATTAGAACAACAATTAGTAACTATAGAACAAGCAATTAGTCAAAAAGTTGATAACATTGAACATGTTATGGTTGAAAAGAAATTGGGTATTGAACAAATTAAAAGTCAAATTAAAGCATATCAATATTTTGTCACATTATTAAAAAATCGATTAAAATCATTTGAAAAAGGTTCTGAAAGATTAGATCAATTGGTTATGATGTTAATAGAAAACATTGGTGAATTAAAAGATGGTAAAATTACTATTGAACGTAATGGATTTAAATATACCGTTTATGAATCTCCAGGTTCTCTTACAGTAACTAATCAAGACGCTATACCACCAGAATATACGAGAATAAACGTTGAACTTGACAAAGCAAAGCTTCGTAAATATATCATTCAACATGGTGATACGGAATATGCTATTGTTCCTAAAATGAAAAGGCTTAAAATAACATGAAACTATTTGATATTGTAAATCATAATGATGGTAAAGTAAGTGGAATAAGAATAACTTTATTATGGATTATCAGCTTAACTATCACACATAACAATAACAAAGGTAAACATCTTAATATAGGATTTGGAATGAAGCCATTAGAAATATCACTTCAATTTTCAATATGGTATATATGATGAAAAAAGAAAAAAAATCAGTAAAATTTGATTTTGATGAAACTTCTTTAATAACAGAAGCTGTTGAAAAATATCGTCTTATGTTAATACTAACAAACAATGATCAACATAAAATTCAAAAAATAAATCAAATTGTTGATAGATTATCTCAAGTAAAAAAAGAAACTAAGGAAATAATTTATGATGAAACTAAGAAAACAAATTGTTTAAATTACGAGGATTAAAATGCCCAGTAAAAGTAAAATCAAAGGAAATGGCTTTGAGCGTGAAATTGTTAAAATCTTTAATGACAATGGTATTAAGGCTGTCCGTGCTTATGGTAGTGATGGTCGGTCATTGGGGCTTACAGAAGACGTTGATATACTTATCAGGGAATTCACAAAAGACATCAAAGATTACAAAATTCAAGCGAAACGAAGAGCAGAATTACCTCGGTATTTAAAATTAGGTAATTGTGATGCAGTTATTATTCGAGAAGACAGAGAAGTTCCATTGATTTTAATACCATTAATGGATCTTTTAGCGATGGTCATTCGTGAATAACGAAATATTAAATCTACTAAAAGAACGATTAAAATTAGGTCAGGAAAGATATGGACAGGACGTACCATTTGAAGATAATAGAGACTTTATTGAAGAAGCGTTAGAAGAATTGTTAGATTCTATTATCTATTTAACTGCACAATTATTACGAATTAGGAATACTAAAAAGCTGTAATAGGATGAATGAAAATATACCCTTGCTATTCGCTCTTCCTATTGGTAGAAGCAACCATGTATTCCTATTTTGTAATAATTTTGGAACTGAAGAGACATAAATACAGTTATAAGAATCATGGATACTTTTAAAGAAAATAAAACCTCCACAGTAACTGTAGAATTTCCTATTTCACAAGAATTACTTGATTTAGATGTACAACAAATGTTAGAAATAATACGGTTACATATATCAGAAAGTTTTACAATTGACCCAGAAAAAGTTTGGGTAAAGTCCATAAGTCATACTACAGAAGTGGAAACAGATAGAATTTTAGGATTATCTTGAATGTATCACAATTAGCTAGAGATCTATGCTGCAATCATGATCGAGGAACATGTCAAGGAATCCTTTTTGAAAAAAGTAAAGGGACTATTGATGGAAAAATGACAGGTAAAAAATGTTGGATATCAAAATACAGATGTAAATATTTTGAAGATATCGTAATACCTGCCATTACAGAAAAACATATTAAATATAATTTATATAAACCTTATATTCTAAAATACAACTTACATAAAGAAAATAATTATAAACCATAAGGAATAAAAAATGCTAAAGTTTAATGAAACAGAGGCCGCTAAGGTAATACTTAAGTACTCTGGTAAAAACCTTGGTATGTCGAGAATTCAATGGATTACAAAACTTATATTGTTTTGTAAAAAAATTAATAACAATTTCCAATTACCAATGCCACCAAAAGAAATTTCTATAGTATGGGATTTAGATGATTGGTGTGATTGGATTGATCTACAATGGAATAAATTTGGAGAAAATCAAAAATGAGAATGTTAGATTTATTCTCAGGAATTGGTGGATTTGCATTAGCTGCACATTCTGTATGGGATGATGTAGAAATAACAGGTTTTTGTGAAATTGATCCATATGCCCAGAAAGTTTTAAAAAAGAACTTTCCAGATGTACCAATTTATGAAGACGTAAGGAGTTTAAATGGAGAAGACTTTAAAAATATCGACCTTATCGTTGGTGGCTTCCCCTGTCAAGACATCTCAATTGCAGGCAAAGGAGCAGGAATCGAAGGTAAAAGATCTGGTTTATGGACAGAAATGCATCGCATTATTAGCGAGGTACGACCCAGATACGCACTCATTGAAAACGTACCAATGCTCATTCATAGAGGACTTGAACGTGTTCTCTGCGATCTTGCCCAAATCAGGTATGATGCAGAATGGCAAATTGTGGGAGCAGACGATGTGGGTGCGTGGCACAAAAGAAAGAGAATTTGGATTGTTGCCTACCCCAATGGCATCAGACCGAACTGATCATAAAGCTGAATATAATCGAAATGCTGAAAGTCAATCTGGAAGAACATTAACTTTATATGCACGAAAATATCCAAATCCACAATTTCCAACACCAACACATGCTATGTATAAACAGGATGTTAACGATAATGGGAGGTATGCAAAATGGGTGAAAGAAAAAGGACATCAAATAACATTACCAACAGCAATAAAACTATTGCCCACTCAACAAGAATCCAAAAAGACTGGAACATTGAACCCAATGTGGGTAGAGTGGTTAATGGGGTTCCCAAGAGGGTGGACAGACTTAAAGGACTCGGAAACGCAATAGTTCCACAAGTTGCTATGTATATTATGCATCGAATAAAGAAAGTAGGTAAAATAAAATGATATTAAAAGTTAAACAATGGCCTGAATCACAAGCTGTAATGAATAAAAAAGATTGGTTCTTTATAATGGCTACTGAAAAAACTGACGTTCTTGGAAGTTCTGCTTATGCAAAAATTCTAAGTAAAAATGTAATTGATAATGCAATTGATTATTTAATTGACCTGGAACAAAAAATTGATGGGCCAGAATTAAAAATGATTTGTGAATTAAAAGATATATTATGTGAGCATGATGATATAGTACATCAATCTGCTGAAATTGATAATAATATCCCTGAAATATCATATTGTTTTAGTTGTCTAAAAGAAATGCCAGAATATGAACCTAATTGGGATAATATAAGAAAATATTAACTCCACATGCAGTGTTGTTATGGTAAGTACACAAGGAGTGCTATGAAAATAGTACTCCTTTGTACTAAAATACTTCCGTTATGCTAAACCTCGCAATTTTTACCAAATTGTCGGTGTTAATGGTGAGGCCTTCTTCCCTTTTTCAACATCCTGTTTAACCCTTTGTATTCTATGTAATGGAACACCAGTAATAAATTCAGTTAGCATTGATGGACTTTGATATGCCTTTATAAGATCACGTCCAAATAATCCAAAAGGGACATAACTAACTAATGTATAAGACGCTAATCTATCCCATGAACCAGTGAATAGACTTCCAAATATCATTTCTGGCCCACGTAATATAGATGGCATTATTTCATGAATCGGAGCAATAGCCTTAGGTAGAACACCAAAATATGCTCTCTCACGTTGTTTTTCATCACCATATGCCCAATCTGCCATATTCTGCATATATGAATACGGAGCTGGTAATGAGTAATCAAACATTGTATATGGTAATAGCATTGCCAATCCTATAACAAATGCATCTGCCTGTACTAATCTTTGTAATCTTTCAAATTCTTTTGTACCTGGTTTAAATCCAAGATAACGAGCCTCTTGATAAACTTCTCTTCTAAATTTACCAGAATTCCAAGACCATAACTTAAATCTATTAAATACTTTACCAGCAGAAGTACGAGCAAAGGCTGGTCTATAAGGTGCATGATAAAAGAACTGGGTTGCTTTAACACCTTTCTTACCTTGACTAATTAACCATGGATCGTTTAATTCAAATTCAACTGGATACATAGAATCTCTAGCCTGTAGATACGAAGCTAAAAAAGTCCTAGTTCTAAGTTGACGTTCAGATGATCGCATAAACCATGCGGCTTTATCAAATAATGCATCAGAAACTTTATGTTTTTTAGCGATCTCCATTAAAGTTGCATCTTTTAATTCTGGATCATTCTTAATTGCTTTTGCTGCATCATTAAAGAACGAAGCCAGACCACCCTTTTTATATTCACGGTTCATAAGACCAGCTTCATACATTATCATTTCATCAACTACACCTAATTTATGTGTCCATTTATAAACATCTGCCATACTTCTAAATACAGGCCCTGCACCTTCATCTGTATTAGGGTTAATATCTCTCCAAATGCCTATATCTCTTGCACGCCATATGTTTTTAGCACCTGTATAAACCCAAGTATTCGTACCACCACCAAGAACATTAGCTACTGATACTTTTGCTCTCGCAAGTAATGAAGCTAATGCCCATTTACCTTCAGCTTGTGCTAGGGCTCTTAATCTTCCAGAAAAGAATTCTATATTTTGAGAAATTATGTTACCTTCCGCATCCCGTGAAGCATATAATGTATCTTTCACCTTATCCCAATAACGTTCAAAATTAGGTTCCTTTACTTTACCTAATTGTTTTTTTAGATCGAATAATTCTCTTTGTATATCGGTAGCTTTATCAAGTCCTTTCATTTTTATAAACGCTTTACGAGTTCTGGGTAATGCCTCAAATAAGAATTGATCACTTAACCACCACCATGGTGTATTTCTTAATTTAAGAGTTTTACTATCAAGCATTTCATCTGTAGCTGTCGAAGGTGCACCCATAGAATCTCTTACATACATTCGCATAAAATATTCCCAATCTTGAGTATACTTACCCATTGGTTTATCTTTAACGAAGCTTCTAATTGTATTTTCAGCCAATAAACTGGAAATATTAGAATATGTTGCACGATTCATAGCCCACAAATAATCACCTAATACATCAAATGTGTATGAATATCCACCAAAGTTGTTCTTTCTTGACATTAAGTTTCCACTTGTCCTATTTCCACCAAGTAATTCAAGTTGTCGTAATCCAGAATCACCTTTTAATGTCTTACCCAAAATTATATTAGCTTCAGCGTCATTTAAACCTGCATCTGGTATTGTACCTTCACTAACTAATTGTGTACTTCTACGGGTTAATGATTCCATAATTTCAATCTTTTCGATGCCAGATAAATCTGAATTTTTAATTTCTTCAAATCGTTCTAATACTTCCCGATTCAAAGTTTTTAAATTAAAATCCATATGAGGCCAATAACCTTCTCTTCTACCTACGCCTCTAAATTTTGTATATGGATCATGCCTAACTTTTTCTTTTATATAAAATGCATTATCGATTTTACCTTTAGCAAATTCTATATCCATATCATACTGACTATAATACGTACCTTCTTTATACGGTACAGTACTTTTTGTTTCTAAGTATCCAAGGATAGAACCTAATCGTTGTTGAAATTCCTTTTTTGATAAACTAGCCGCATTTAATTCATTTTCACCTATTTTAAAATAAGATTCTATAGCATCCATATAAGCTCTTTGTTTAGAACTTAAGGTAGAAAGTGGTCTTGCCCTTAATTCTTTAAGTGTTCCACCTATTATAGAATCAATTCCACCTTCATATTTCATAAATCTCAATAAACTATTAATATAAGTTTGTCGATATGATTTATTTTTATTAAGAATTAATGATTTAAATGGGAACCAAATTTCACCATTAGGATTTAAAGGATTTCCTGTATTTACAGTCATTTCACCTATTATAGCAGTTAAAGATTCAACATCCTTCATTGACATAGGTTTTGTTTCAGGTGCGGTTTCTTTAGCATGCCAATGTAATGCATTTTCATACCATAAGTATTTTGCTTCAGAAAAACTTATCTTTCGTTCACCCTTTGTTACAATTTTACCAGGTTCAACTAATGGCATAAGGACTTTTTTGATTGTTTTGAACATATCTAAATCTTGTCTACCGTCAGCTCTTACTTTTTGAATTACTAGATCACCAAAATCAGGACGAATTCTAATTTTTTCTTTCCATACGCGTTCTAAATAAGGTTCTAAATCACCTTTCATACGATCTAAAACTTCCCTACCACTAAGTATTTTATTACCTAATTGATATTCTGTAGCTAAAACCTTGTCTAAAGCCTCCTGATCCTGGGCTCTACGACCTCCAGTTGCATCCACATTACGTTGAATTGATTTTATCCGTTCTTCGCTAAAACCTTCATTTCTTGCTCTGTCTCTTTCACGAATTGCTCCTTCAAATTCCATCTCCTTAATAGCAACTCGAGCTATCATAATAGCTTCATCTTTACCGTTAACTGTCTTTATAACTCTATATGGAGAGATTGCTTCCTGTAACGCCTCTTCGTCTGTAGAACGTATCTGGTTTGGTAAATCAAACATTTTACTAGTGTGCTCTACCATTTTATCAAAATGTGACATTGGTACTTTAGCGTCAGCGTACACTCTTTCTAACTTACCTTCACTTGTTGTAGTTACGGGCATACG
>Ga0187833_10003551_pt1 | contig 15758 bp, 8 predicted proteins | sample ETNtaG_37_FD_167968 | JGI IMG/M metagenome (GOLD analysis project Ga0187833, IMG submission 167968) | Marine microbial and viral communities from oxygen minimum zone, Eastern Pacific Ocean - ETNP2014_SV_400_PacBio MetaG (Illumina Assembly) | ecosystem: Environmental > Aquatic > Marine > Hypoxic...
CATCAATAATTTCTGATTCGATATATTTATCAATATCTTTCGGGTCAGGTTTTCGCACTATTAAAGTAGAAGAATCTTTTACATGGGAAACAACTGCATTTTCAAGTGGAGCATAATTGCGTCCACCTTTTTCTTTTTCAATAGATTCGTGGGCTGCTGGAGAAAGATCACCAATTCGAATTCCATTAACAGATAAATCATCACCGTGACCTATAATATTCACTGATGGCATATGTGGACTTCCTTTAAATATTATGATTAAAAGCCAGCAAATTTAATCATGAAATCAGCAGGTTTCGATGAGAATAAGTGCAGGTAAATCTAATTTCTATCTAGGCAGTGGTTCGTCTAAATCTGCCACAACATAGGCCATGATTGCCATTGCAGCAATACACCGATTGAATTCATTGAAATCAATTTTATCAAATGTATCTGCATTGGTATGGTGATACCAAAAATACTTTGATCCGTCAACCTTAAGCGACATGACTGGCACACCTTCGTCATTCAGGGGTGCTACATCTGCCGCCCTACCTCCTTCTGAGATCGTATTTGCACCAATGGGCTTCATAAGTTCGTGTATTTCTTCAACTATCTCTCGCGCAGATTCATTTCCCGAAAATCCAAAACCTTCAGGAGAGAATACCCCGCCATCAGATTCAATAGCTAATACATGTTTATCCATTTCATCCATGTGCATATCGCGATAGCCTTTGTTTCCTTTTCCTCCATTTTCTTCATTTGTCCACATGACGCATCGTATGGTTCTTTTTGGTTTTAGACCCAATTCTTTAATCAGGCGGAGAACTTCCCAGGAAACAATACAGCCTCCACCATCATCATGGGCACCCTGCCCCACATCCCAAGAGTCAATGTGCCCACCAACAACAACTACTTCTTCTGGGTATATTGAGCCTTTAATCTCGCCTAAAACATTATGAGACCACCTGTCAGCCACCATCCGTGCATTCATATCCAATTTCACAATAATCTTATCATTACGATCATGAATTCGGCTTAACATCATGGCATCTTCCATAGTAAGTGCTGCATGGGGAATTTTTTGTACATCATCTTTGTAAGCCATCACGCCAGTATGAGGTGTATTCATTGACCAAGGACCGATAGATCGAATTAAACTCGCCACAGCGCCATGTTTTGCAGCTGCACTGGCACCTGAATAACGATATGCAACCGTCTCACCATAGGATGTGAAAGGTGCATTGAATAATACAATCTTACCGGGTACTTCATTGGATCTTGATTCCAATTCATCCCAATCATTAACTACAATAACTTCTGCTTTTAGTCCTCCTCTTGGTGTAGCAATGCTACCACCCAAACCGAGCATAGATAATTCTTTCATAAATGGACTTAGCAATGTGGCAGACTCTTTACCTCGTATCCAAGTTGGTACTGCAACTTTTTCTCCTTTTACATTCTCAAGACCATCATTATTCATTTCTTTCAAAATCCAATTAATTGCGTTTTCAAGATTTTTTGACCCGCTTAGCCTTGGTCCAAAAGTATCACACATATAACCCAGACGATTGTATGCCGTGGAATCTGTTAACGATTTGGAAATAATTTTCAATGATGTTTCCACATATTTAGATTTGATTGATTCTCCAAATGATTGTGAGAGCATTACTGCTATGATAAGTATAATTTTCATTATATTCCTCTAATTTAATTATTTGAAAGGTTATGCTAATTTAGTGAATCACATGCTTATAAGATGATTAAGAAATAATAAAGAGAAGTAACCCATTTCTCTTGACGGTCTCCCCTTTTCAAAGGTAATTCTTTGCCCCTATAGCAGTCCAGTAACACGCCACCCCACAAACAAAAAACCCCACGAATGTGGGGCTTGATGTTGTGAAAAGGGTAGAATTATTTAAGAAGTATCATCTTCTTTGTTTGTCTAAAACCTCCTGCTTCAATAGTATATAAATATACTCCTGCTGATATTGGCTGCCCTCGATTATTCGTAGCATTCCAAATAACTGATTTATAGCCGGCATTTTGTTGGTTGTTAAACAAAGTCCTGACCTCACGACCCATGATATCATAAATCGTGATCCTTACCTGTGTGTCTTCAGGTAAATCATAGCGCAGTATTGTCGTTGGATTGAATGGGTTAGGATAATTCTGATGCAGAGCATATACATTAGGAATAACATCTCCATGTATCGATAGAACACCACCTGCATCAATAAGAATATTCCAAACATCATTTGACATTGTTGTGTCATCACTATCTGTAGTAAACACCGTCCAGTTTCCACTTATGCTGGTCTGACCTAACATCCCTATAAGTTCAGCCAGATCCTGGTATGGAATGCTTAACACTGTATCTGACAACACTGTATCAATTAATACTGGTGCACCCGCACCATCGACTCCAAGTAAAAACTGATAGATTAAAACATCACCATCTACATCGGAGCTGGATTCCCATCTCACCATAAGGTTCATTTCCTGACTGATATCATTGGGTGTTATCACTAATTCCGTACTATCTGCAGGATTTAAGAGGCCAAACTCTGTTGGTGCATCATTTACAGGCAGGATAGTAACGTGAACCGTATCATTTGCAGTCAATCCAATCAGGTCTGCAGCTGTAACAATTATATCCGTCTCGCCATTGCCATTTTCTGCAAACACAAGCATGGGTACACTATTTGAATCATACTCCACTGCTGCAAGCGTATCAGCCAGTGATGCAGCAGTGATGGTCAGACTGTCACCGATAGCAATATCAACATCATCGAACACACCATTGATATTCAATGTTACAGGCTCACTGTCTTCATTCACCTCAATATCAGCTATGGGATTAATCACAATAGGAGCATCACCAATGTTTCCAATAGTCAGCATTAACGTATCCGCTACAGACATACTGTATATATCGCTGGCGATAATTATAATATCAATGTCACCTACAAAGTTCTCCGTGGGATAGACAATCAGGGCCGTAGAATCGGTCCGGCTATTGGAACTATTCTGGTGTGTATTTAGAATGTCAGTATCTGCTCTAAAAGACAATATATCTTGCTTAACTGATTTATCCCTATTATTTCGCAATGGTGATAATACTCTTCCAGATTGACGATTTCTCATTTCAGATCGCTTGACGGTCATGATCCTAGATCCATGATAACTGGCCATGGCGTTAAAACCATCATCAGTAGTAAATGACAAAGAATCAAGACCATCACCCAAAGCACTACCAGTGTAGGAAAGTATATCACCTTCATCTATATCAACAAAATGCGCTTCAAGGGCTGGTATGATTACTGCACCAAAATCATCTTCGTTGATGGTAACGTCCGGTAACGGCGCTATTACTACCGGGGCATCGTTTATATTTTCAATAGTGAGCATCATAGTGTCGGCCACTGATTCACCGTACATATCACTAGCAATAATCATAATGTTGATGTAACCCGCAAAGTTTTCCGTTGGATATACAATTAAGCCAGTGTTTATGGATAGGGAATCAAGACCAACTTCCAGGGCACTCGCCGTATAGGACAGCATATCTTCTGCGTCTGTATCTGTAAAATGTTCTTCCAAAACTGGGACGATTATGGCGCTGAAAGTATCTTCAACAATGGTCACATCCGGCAACGTACTTGTGACTACCGGTGGGCTATTGCCATTGTTCTCCCACCAGGTAATGCTGCCATTTTCTGGACCATCTATCCCAAAGTCTCCGGCTGCACCCAAAACGTCTATATCACCATCACCATCTACATCAGTGGCGTAAACAGATCTAGCACCATCTAACTGGTAATAGGGCAGGGTAATGTTATTTCTGGTAAAACCCTGACTTTCGTTGTTCTCCCACCAGACGATGTCATTAGCATTTTGTGCGGCACCAAGAATATCCATATCACCATCACCGTCAAGGTCTGCAGCATAGACATCGTAGGCCCCATCAAAATCATCATCGACAGTGTGCTCAGTGAAATTTTCTTCACCATCGTTCTGCCACCAGGTGATATCATCTGCTCCTCTCGCTGCTCCAAGGATATCTATATTCCCATCACCATCTATATCGGTGGCATAAACAGAAGAAGCACCAGAAAAATCATCATCGACAGTGTGCTCAGTGAAATTTTCTTCACCATCGTTCTGCCACCATATAATTTTATAATTATTATAAGGAACCTGAGTGTTATATGTTGCCCCCAGGACATCTACGTCGCCGTCGCCGTCTACATCGGTGGCGTAAACGTCACGAGCGCCTCCGCAGGTATTTGAGAACTGGCAATCGGACCAGGTAATGATCGTATGTTCTATGAAATTTTGACTACCATCATTCTCAAACCAGGCGATGTTTAACCCTGCTGCCAGGATATCTATATCTCCGTCACTATCAACATCAGTAGCATAAACAGAAATAGCACCATACTTCGCTTCATTAAATTCACTATCAATAACGTGATTGGTAAATCCTTGGCTTCCATCATTCTCAAACCATTCAATTTTATGGCCTGCCTCCAGAATATCCATATCGCCATCACCATCCAAATCAGCAGCATAAACGGAATTGATGTTTTCGGCTTCACCCTCAAGACTGTGCTCAGTAAAAATCTGGCTTCCATCATTCTCCCACCATAAGAAACCATTGGTCTTAAAACCTGTTCCTAAAACGTCTACATCATCGTCTCCGTCAAGATCTGTGGCATAGACAGATAAAGCTAATGAAACATCAGAAATAGTTTTTGGAAGGCCAAAATACCCGTTCGGGGCATGTGCTACGGTTACGTGAAACGTATCAGAGACGGATTGCCCAGCTATATCCACGGCACTCAGTATGATATCTGTTTCACCCGGTCCATTCTCAACAAACAGGGTGAGTGACGCAGACTCATATAGACCACCTGAATTATAATCTAATGTTACCAGTGTTTCGTCCAATGGCTGTGCGGTAATGGTCAGAATGTCACCTGAGAGCATATCAGGATCATCGAAAACACCTAAATTATCAGGATCATACGCGTATTGCATGTAAGCCTGATATCCGGTCCAATAACTTAAGTTTGGTTGTTGGTACAATAACACCGGCTCACTTCCCATATAAACTACGATATCATCATGCGCATCTGCCACAAATGGTGCATCATTGAAGTTTTCTATGTTGAGAGTTATAATGTCGTCTACAGAAGAACCTGATGAGTCTGTAGCGGTGACCCGAATGTTGATCTCACCCATAAAATTTTCTGTGGGATAGACGACCAAAGCTGTCGAATCGGTCCTAGTATTACGTCTGTTCCGGTAGATATCTGTAACGGCATTATCTAATTTGGAAAATCGATTATCAAATATATTTTTCTCTGATTCCACAACCTTCCGCTGTGACTGTGAGACGTCATGACTAAAGGATCTATTTTTCTTGCGGGAGTCTGGCGTCCGACTATCTAATTCATAATAACGCTTATAAAATTGATCTTTCTCCGATTCCAGAGTATTTAACTGTGAGAGAGAATCATTGTAGGTAGAGTTGTTGTGACGAGTGAGCCTGTTGCCACTGTTTTTATTAACTAATCGCTTATCAAATATATCTTTATTGTTTTGTCGAAGGAATAAGAACTCTTTATTGGACTGCTGTTTTAGTTTGGAACGCTTAACGGTCATGACCTTCGTGCCATTATAATTGGCCATTCGGCCTAGCGTGAAAAAACTCTCGCTGGCAGAGAACGATAAGGAATCAAGGCCATCACCTAAAGCTTGAGCGGTAAACGTGAGAATGTCTCCTTCATCTATGTCTGAAAAATAGTCTTCCAGACGAGGAATAAGAATTACACCAAAATCATCTTCATCTATGGCCATGTCTTCCAACGGCGTGTTTACTATGGGGGCATCATTGACTGCATAGGCAGTAAAATTAAACTCAGTCTCTGTCTGGTATGTAGGGCCATAGGTGGTACCGGAGATAACTGCTGAACCGTTCCAGTCTTCAGTAGGAGTAAGCAATAACGTATAGCCGCTGACAACAACTGAAACATTCGTGTCCGCTGAAGATGCTGTATAGCTGAGGCTATCACCATCAGTATCTATGGGTGATAAGTAAACTATCCTTGGTAGATCTTCATAACTCGTCAGAGAATCTATATCTGCCAGCTCCACTACATCTCCAGGCTGAAATGAAATATTCGGCCATAAACTAGACTTGGGCACAAATGCACGCGCCCCTCCCGAAGTAGCAACCAGTTTTTCTTTACTATAAAAAGATACAATATCTGTAGAGTCCAACACGCCCAGGGCAAAAGAGTGGTCTCCGTGCGTGTCAATGAAAGCAGAAAGATCCAAAGAGACCGGAGACTCCGGCTCAAGAGAGTACAACGTGTCTAAGGGGGTTATTAGGCTGTGGTCTGCAAGTCCTATGTTATGCTCGTCAATACCTTCACCCCACTCCGGATAATTAAACTTATAAAGAATGATGCCGCCTCCATCAGAAAGGGAGACATTTTCCGGGATCAGGTTTAAGTGAATTGTGCGATTATTATAAAAAGTGATTGGAATATCAAAACGTAAAAAAGACAGATTATCTTTCGATACTTCCAGATTTTGCGGCTGTAAGGGGATGAGTGCACTGTCAACAGCCGATGTGTCTATCGACCGATCATTCAGTGGATAAATTTTATCAGCAACCGTGAAAGACCAGTCGCCTCCACTGATGCCGTCAACTGTGACAGACCAGTTGTAGGTCCCGCCCGGCTGAAACGTTTCAAAAAAGACATTGTTTGGATAGGTAAAGGTTTCCGTCCGACTGATTCCGGTCCCGGTTAGAGTAACCACCGCTACTGTCCCGTTGTAATCTTTTTTGTAGGGATAGTTCCAGACCAAACTGTAATCAATGGGAACGTCCACCGCATTATTATTGGGTATCGGGACCGACGGATGAGGATACCTATAACCCGGGATCCAGTAGACAAGGTCACCATATTCGTAGGCGCCCTGATCCGGAGCGGAGCCTACAAATTGTCGGTTCTGACCAGGGAACATTGGAGCATGGTTGAAGGTTATGTCCTGACCATCATTAATCCCTTCTATAACCACTCCATTATCAATCAGGCTTGACCCTTTCCTGGGACGAAAATCATAGCTCTGTCTCTGGTCCTGCCAAGGGTATTCACCCCACTCTGCGATAACAGAATCAGGATTCTGGTGACGGTTGTATGTCCACGGATCCATCATTTCAAATTGCGGACGGGAGCGATCTAGTGAATATCCATACCAGATTCCCACAGAATCTAAGTGGAAAGGGTGACTGGGAAGAGATGGGTAATAATTGCCATCAAACCCTGCACTATCCCCATACGCATACCAGCTCTCCAGATCATCAATTGAAGGCCAGCAGTCTGGTGCGGCGCAGTGAAGACTCAATTCTGCGATGCTGTTATGAAAATTTGAGTGTGCATTACCATTTTGAATAATATCGTCTAATATGGTTTCACCTGCCTCATTTCCAAAAGTCGTACCGCCATATTTGTTCCAAGGAAGGGAGATATCTACATTAGAATTATCAAATGCGGTAGCATGGTACACATCGTGGTAGTCACCTTTTAGCCGTAAACCACGTCTGTTTCCTGCTGAGACAACATGGTGGACATCACCATTATTTCCCGAAGGAGCACCATCAAAGCGCATACCGTTTATATAAGCCAAATTAATCATCCATAAATATCGAGATGTGGAGCCAACCACTGAGATTGGGTTTCTCTGGATCCCTGCACCATCTATCTGTTCATATAAATTCTCAAACCGGCAGTATTCTGTCAGGGAATTCATTCCAGGGTAGATACCTGCTGTAAAAGTATTTTCTATTGTTACGTGTCGGTATATAGTGGCTCCCATCATATTACCATGATTATTTGTTGTTGTGGTTACATAGTTACCAGAAGCGGCAAACCAATCGTTATATCGAAACAAGACATTCTCAATTGTTGGGTACATTGTATAATATTGGGACCAAGGGGCAGTATCGTTAATATATTCAAAGATACAGTTCGTCACAGTGGTATAACTACCTCTTGACGCATAGTTTTTACTTTGACCCACATCACTGCTAAATGAAAATTTACAGTCTTCTATGGTTAGATAACTCACATCGTGAGTCCTTATTGAGCTGGCAAAAAAATGAATATTTTTTAGCTCAATATTATCCGAGTGAATGAAGCGTAATAATCTGTCTCTGACTCTTACCCTGACATTAGTCTGGTCGGGAAAATTTTCACCAGGAATAAGGTATAAGGTACTGGTACTGGGATCAAATGACCACTCTTCCACGGTATCTAAATATGCATATTCACCAGGCCAATATCCTCCGTCTTTAGGGCGTGGCAGCCTTTTTTCCCAGACGGTGCCGGGCTCAGGCGCGATCGGGTTTCCTGTTGTGGGGTCTGTGGGATTTTTAAAATTAATAGGCATGGCAGGTATCATGTACCGGTCATCCACAAACACACTGTAGATAGAATCAACGGGTGCCTTGATTGAGTGTGAGATAGCGTCCATATCCAGAACCGCTTTATAAATGCCATTCTCGTGATACTCCCACTCTGCACTGATGGGGACAGTTCCGTCGAGCTTTACGTCTTCATCTGGATATCCTTCAATTGTGATTTTTGGAGCGAGAGTGGCATTAGGATGGTCGGAATTGGGCGACTGATTTAACTGATATTCGCTTAATAATTCAGAATATCTTCCTTCCCGGATATAAACACGGTCCGCAGGCTGTGCACGATCAAGCGCACCTCGGATGGTTGGGTATGGGCAGTCCGATGTTCCATTCGGTGATGGACAACTATCAGAGAAATACCTTGTTGCAACATCAGGCTGATTAGGTACAATCTGAGATATTGGAACATGATTGTTATTGGGGCTATGGTCAACTATCTCCCAATCATTATTTAGATCTATGGGGTAATAGGCTACTAGACCAGTTTCATTACCAGTCAGGGTTGTATCCATTGCTGCATAAATCTGTTCCTGACTCCTGGCAATGTCCCACAATCTTACTTCATCAATTCCTCCCAGAAAATTTTCACCAATATATCTTAATGTTGTTGCATCAGGAGAAATGCCAGCAGCACCAGTATAATTATTTATCTCCTGACCATTTATAAATAATTTATAGTTGGTACCATCAAAGGTAGTGGCTATGTGGAACCAGCTCCTGATGGGGATATCAACGATAACGCTGGTTTCAAAATGGCTACTGCCGCTGTAAAATCCATAATCAATCTCGTGAATATCGCCCAGGCTTGATTCAGATCGGATTGTGATTTTTGGTGCGCTGAAAATAGTCCTTTCAAGTGGACTTGATAATGTATTATCAACATATATCCATGCTTCCTGACTAAACTGTTCGCCTAAAATGGGTGCACTGTCAGATAAATCAAGTCGTTCATTGAAACCAACTGCATCTTCACTACCATATATTTTCATATTAGGGAGTGGTCCTCCAGCCGGATCATCGGAGTCTGCGATGTATTGAAATACATCAAACCTAAGGTAGTCATCTGCCAAATATTGTGATAGCGCGCTCTGGTCCACAATCAGATCCCCGCCACTAGCAACTATGTCAAAACAGGTGGGAGGAGCACCAATATTATTTGTACATATATAATATGCAGGATCACCACAGCCCCCATTATCTGTTAGACATTCATTTGTTAAATCTGTTACTAATACGGTGTCGCCATTCTGCCAACTTAGAACCGGATAGTGGTTGCCATCCTGAACTATGTCCCACCAATTATCAGTACCGTTTCCGTCAGAGCCGCCAGTGGTTCCATTGTCATTACCGTTTTCGTCTTCTTCAAAGTCCCAACCGGCTTGGCAAAACGTATATGCATCCATCATGTCGGCCGTTGACAAACCTTGGCCGCCAGAGCTTGTGGTCATCCCAGATGTTTGTTCATCCCAAAATGAATTGCTTGCGGAGGAGTTGTTTAAATATCCGACCAGGCCGCCGGCATTAGTATTACCATTCACACTTCCGGCGCTGTAGCAATACACTACATTGGACTGGTTTTTCAGATATCCCCCCAATCCGCCAGACATATTACCGCTTCCAGTCACAGCACAAGTACTGTAACAATTACTCACGGCGGACTCATCTCTTATATAGCCCACTAAACCGCCGACATAGTTCACACCTGTGACACTTCCGGTGCTGTAACAATTGCTCACGGTGAGCGTTCCATATCTCTTATATCCCACCATGGCCCCAACCTCGTGTTTGCCCGTAATACTCACATTTGTCAAGCCCAGGTTCTGGATGGTAGTGCTACCAGTATATGAGTCATCATCACCTCCGATGTATCCAAATAGTCCAATATTATTCGATTCTGGATCATTGATATTTATAGCATTAATGACATACCCATCACCGTTATAAGAGCCAGTGAACAGGGTGTCTGTGTTGCCAATGGGTGAAAAACTAAATAACGATGCATCTATGTTGGCGGTTTGTTTGTAGTACTTATCCCAGTCAGCGGAGGTCTGAGACAGCCAGTATAGATTCTCATGGTTAGCAATTAGATAGGGATCAGTTTCTGTTCCGGAGCCAGACGGCATGGCAGATATCACATTAACAGTTGTAAAAGTGGCACTGACTAGTACTGTTAATTCTACACCATCAGCGTCTTCTATATATCCGGAATCAATGGCCACATATACAGTCTGTAGGTAGTTCAGATCACTGGTGGGGTCAACTGTGATGACCGTTTTAGAATCATTGATTGCAGCATCGAAAGCAATATCGGAGCCCGAAGCGTCCGTATCTTTCAGGTTAATAAGCAGATCCACATTCGTATCTGTAATTTCAGTTCCATCCGCATTCTGTATGGCCTCAGTAAAGCTGATAGTGATGCTGCTCTCTCGAGCCACACCGGTACTATTATCTTCCGGGTTAAAGGTCGCCAGAGGGGGTAGGTTTAACAAAACAGCTGCACCGTTCTCCCAGCCTAAGAAGGGATATCCGCTGTTGTAGACACCATTAATATTGTCTATATCCCAGTAATCATTGGTGCCGTTGGCGGTCTCAATCTCGAAATCCCATCCACCATCGGTAAAAGTGTTAACAGTCTGCATCTCCGTTGTGGTTTTTCCAGTACCGTATCCATTATCTATGGAAAAATCATCTATGTTCCAAAATAATCCGGTCACACTATATCCACCTGAGCCAAACCCAATAATACCACCAACAAAGTTAGTGCCTGCTACAGTCCCAGTGCTGTAGCAATAACTGATGGAACCACCATAAGACCGTCCCACCAAACCACCGATGCGTACATTATCACCACTAACGCTCCCAGTGCTGTAGCAATTACTTATTGAAGAATAATAATTATAGCCCACCAGACCACCAATATCATTGGCACTTCCGCTCACGCTACTTGTGCTGTAGCAGTTACTAACAGTGGAAGAATCATCAGCTGCTCCAACCAGGCCGCCAACAAAACTGCCTCCGGTAATATTACCTGTAGTATAGCAATTATCGATAATGGTGCTGCTTTCTATCCATCCCGATAGGCCACCTGCTCTATTTGCCCCTGTAATATTAATATTGATCACGCCTATATCCTTGATGGTGGATCCATTAGTATAACCAAACAGGCCAGTATAAGCTGTGGTCGGGCGATTGATAGTTAAACCATTAATGGTGTACCCGTCGCCGTCATAAGATCCGGTAAACTTAATGGAGTTGTTGCCCAGAGGTGTAAAACCCTGACCGTTATCCCAAGTGCTGGTTGAAGAAGCATCGATATTAGAGGTCTGGATGTAATACTTATCCCATTCACCTGAATTCTCCGTCATCCAGTAAAGATTTTCATGGTTCGCAATTAGATAGGGATCTGGTTCTGTTCCAGAGCCACTTGGTTGTTCGGCAGTTTGTGCTACTAGATTGCAGCCCAACATTATAAATAATACAAAAATATAATTTATATTTATCTTCAAAATATCCCTCTCATAGTAATTGTATAATTCTCTTTTCCTTCCAAAATATACTCAATATTTCACAAACAAAAAACCCCACTAAGGTGGGGCTTGATGTTGTAGAAAGGGTAAATCTATTTAAGCAGTAATTATCCACCTTCTTGTTTCTTAGGGTCTACCAGACGATCCAAAGGTGGTAGATTGATGATTTCCCTGCTAAAATAATCAGCAATCGTTGTAATAATATCACTGATACTGATCAAACCAACTGGTTTGAGATCATCATCAACAATTGGGACATGGCGGAAACCACCAATATGCATTTTATTTAATGCGTATGCCAAAGGATCTTCGGGTGACAAATGTTCAGGACTCTCAGTCATAAACTCTTCTACGGTAACAAGATCCAGATCAAAGCCTTTCCCGGTAACTTTAAGTAAAATATCTCGCTCAGTAAGAATACCAGTTAAAGACTCATTATCTACGACCAAAAGGCAATTCTGTTTTTTCTGCTGAAGTTGTTTAAGGGCATTTTTCATGCTAGTGCCAATTTCAGCAGTTAGAGGTGCAACTAAACCAAAAGTTGAAATAGGGGCCTGAATACGAACCGCTTCTTTCATTTCTGGTTCATCATTAGTTGTCTCGAGACCTTCTGTCCATAGGTCTTCATCCTCTGAATCAATATGAAAATCAAAATACATGAATAGGAATATATAAGGTCAATTGATTAAAACCAACACTCTTAATCATTATTTGGTACTGGTTCTATGATTACGGCGGTCCCGTAGGCTAAAAATTCTGCCATACCGGACATGATAGTTGATGTGGTAAAGCGCATACAAACAATAGCATTTGCACCTAATTCATCTGCCTCTGTTTTCATGCGATCTAATGCTTGTTCCCTCGATTCAGCGAGCATTTTTGTATATTCATGTACTTCTCCACCGACAATATTTCGAAGTCCAGCTAAAATATCAGTCCCTATATGGCGGGCTCTAATGGTACTCCCCTGCACCATGCCTAAAGTACGTTTTATATTATATTCTTCTAATTGGTCTTGTGTTGTAATAATCATGGTTTATTTCTCTATTTTACTTGAATAATATTTATCTTCCTTACTGGTAAATCGATCAACTAATACCAGAATAAATAATGATGCAATGCCCGTGACAAATGAAGTTCGTATCCAAAATTCGGATGGTTTAAATAAATCGACATATAGGTTCAGTATCTGAATAAAAAAGAGTCCCAAACCAGTATAACCTACAATTCTTAATAAAAGCCTGATAGTATTCATAATCTAAAGTTACACTGCAAAAGCCGTCATATATGTAAAAAAGTCGGGGTGGGGAGATTCGAACTCCCGACCTCGTCGTTCCGAACGACGCGCGCTAACCGGGCTGCGCCACACCCCGAAGAATCATAGTAATATTTTTATAACTACAAAACCGCCTATTAATAATGCAGTGAACCCAATCGCCAGTAGATTAAAATATTTTTCAATAAAGTCACGAATAGGATTACCATACATATTAATTAATCCTGCAACCAGGAAAAATCGGGTACTACGACTTATAACACTTGCAAAAATAAATAAAGGGAAATTGACGTGAAATGCACCAGCACTGATAGTAAAAAGTTTAAATGGAATTGGTGTAAATCCGGCTGTAAAAACTATCATAAAATTATATTCATCGTATAACGCTTTTATTTTCTCGAAACCTTCATGAGAAAAGCCAGGTATATGATCAAAAAATAATTGAGCAAAATCGGAAAATGAGCCAGTTGTAGTCCACCATACCCACTGTCCTATTCCATAACCGATACAAGCACCTACGATTGATCCGATACTACAGATCAAGGCAAATTTGAATGCTTTTTCACGTTTTCCCAATGCAAGAGGAATAAGTAATACATCTGGTGGAATTGGGAAGAAAGATGCCTCAGCCGTTGAAATAAGACCTAACGCCGCAGGACCGGATGGTTTTTCAGCCCACGATAAAACCCAATTGTATAATTCCTTAATGTAATTCATGGAAGTTAATTGTGGTAGAAAACACCAATCGCAGACATGACCTCACGTTGAAATGTCCTTCCACCTGGACGATTCAGTAATCGAGTGTCAGCAACCATTGCACTCGATCCACCACCGTCTAAATTTAATGCTTCAATACAATGAAATTGTTTCATCATAATTGCCAATTCTTCTAAATATACACCGCGACTATCTGGTTGTCTCCCATCAACAACCATTAAAATAAGTTCATTTTCTTTTGTATATCCGATGGCGGAACGCGGCTGTACACCTGCAATGGGTGTATTGAAAAATACTTCTTCTTCTACCGTAACATTGATCAATCCGTTGGTAATTAAAACGGGTCCCGCATGAATCGCATCTCTCACATCCCAATATTCTGCTTGATTGAATAGAAGTGAATCTTTTGGTAATCCAGGTCGGTTTTGAAGCGGTTCTTTCCATTCAAAGATGGAATCATTTTTTGTTGAGCACCAAGCAATGTCAACTGTTCCATCGTTTTTAATTCCAAAAGCACCACGGTTGATAAAATATCTAGAATGGTCCCTAATAACTGATGGACTAGCGGGCTCTTCTAATTTTCCATTTGTTTTTAGTAACCCTACATGTTGTGTGGGGTCATTACCCATTAAAAAATACCCACCATTCAACACAATTCTCGCACCAGAATGTTCTAGAAAATGAAGCGGTGTTTCTTTACGATCTTTATCTGTGGACGATAGAATACTTGCTGAAATGTTGTCTTGAGATAAATCAACCTTTGCGACCCAGGCTTTGAGGGGCATACCCTTATTATAACCTTCATAAATAACTATGCCTTTAGGAAGATCCAAATCAAATTCAGTCCAATTCATTTGGATCTCATGTTTTTGAGCAATGGGGCTGCAGGCAATAATAAATGCCAGTATGAACAAAATTTTGTGCTTCAAAAGGTGAATTAGCTAGTGATTTGAAATTCTTTTGATCCAATAATTTTACCGGCAGAATCTTGGATATCTACACGCCACTGCCCGACTTGATGGGGTAAAATGGTCTTTCTTGTCCAAGAACGGTATATATTGGATTTCTTGATGTTATACCGTATTTGAGTCATCAATTGGTCTTCATAATACCATACATGCTTTACTTCTTGTTTTTTACCCTGATTTTGAATTCTTGTATAACAAAATAATGAATCAACATTGTTGTTAAAAAAAACATCTGTCTTTTGAGGCATTCTATTAACAACATTTTTACAAATCTGTATATCGCGAAGACGGAGGGTATAAACTTCAATATTCTGATTTGCAATTTTTTTGACTTTAGGTTTACTTACTATTTTGGGCGATTGATTCTCTATTCGCTTTTTCAATAACTTCTTTGTTGTTCGTCCTAAATCAAAAGTTAAGGGTGTAGGCTCTATGGTAGTCACCAATGGTTCTAAATTGGCATTGTTTTGAGGAGCCGTTTTCTGCTCAGTTGCCAAGGTTGAATTTTTAATCGGCTGCAAATTGGATAAAGTTTTTGGAGAAGAGTCACTCAGCAGAATAAATAATGAATAAACTATTGATAATGGAATGATGACTTGTGGGACTCTCATCCAATAAGCTACACCAGCCAGCAGTATAAGGCTGATCGTAATAAAAATAATTTCAGGATTGAACATAAATTGTGTTAAATAACAACTAGAATTTACTTTTATACAAAACCTAAAAAAGGCACTTTTAAGATTATTTTAAGTCGGGGCGACAGGATTTGAACCTGCGACCACTTGACCCCCAGCCAA